>WNGL01022979.1_pt1 | contig 14356 bp, 10 predicted proteins | sample 5400591 | NCBI WGS metagenome assembly WNGL01 (sample SAMN13153377, study PRJNA577476) | soil metagenome | isolation source: 80 cm soil or saprolite under Garry oak tree replicate 1 | place: USA:California | collected 2016-06-15
CCCCGAGCCACGAAGAAAATTGAGCATTGAACGGGATAGCCAACGAGATAAGAGCTTCAATGTCGTGCGTCTTCTCAAAACGCTGATCGTGGAAAACAAGACAGCCTTTCACGGCTTTTTCGGCAGCTTGCTGGCAGTGATAGATGGCCGTATCCAGATAGGGATCAGGCTCAGCAGACAGCTTTCGGGCCGCGGCTAGATCATGTTGCGATTTGATGAGCCAGCTTTGCACCAGCGTTCGCTTAGCTTCATCCATACAACACTTTCCCGCGTTCCAGAATTTCGCATTCTAGGGATGCATACACGTGGCGGAATCGCTCAACTTCCGCGCGAGTCTTCACCAAAACGTCTTTAGGAACGGTTAGACCGCTTAAGCAGCGATAGCCACGCATGGCACGTTGGGCTGGCTTCTCGTCGCTGTGCGACACGATCACGAGCAGGTCCACGTCGCTATCTTCGTTCGGCGTGCCCCAGGCATGCGAGCCGAAGAGGATAATCTGTTCCGGCTGAAACTCTGCGACCAGACGCCGGGTCATCTCGGCAAGCAAATCGTTGGAGACAATTTTCATAGCGAACCTGTCGTTTACGATTCAACCTCTACCACACCCTGCGGCCAAAGTGTAACAGACCTATACGGGAGGGAAACTCCCCCTGTGAGTGGCACAAATAATTTTGCTTGCCAGAGGCCATGCGGCCGGCCTATATTTGTGGGAGGGCACGGATGAAAACACTGCTAATAATAACGTTTATGGTCCTGCTATCGTGCAGCGCCCTCGCGCAGGAGATCTACAAATGGGAGGACGAGAAGGGGGTTCTCCACTATGGTGACAAGCCGGCTCACCCAGCGGCCACGCCGTTAGAGAAAGATGTGGTACCGTACTCTCACACTGGTAGCCTGCCGCCTGAGGACAAGGGCCGTACCCGCAGGGAACGCGACGAAGCGTACACCAGCGACGCGGGACGCCAGCTCCACCCTTCCCCTAGTTTGGCCCGGCCGAAGACGTGGCTCGACCGTACCGGCAGCTTCTGGCTCTCGGGCGCTATTCGCAACGGCGGTAAGGGGGTCTGCGAGTTTCCGGCAGTGGAGGTCGTGCTGTTCGATGAGAACGGCAGTGTTGATGGCAGTTTCGAGGCCGCTGCCTTCCCAAGCGGGATCGCCCGTGGAGAAGAGGCCCGGTTCGAGGGGAAATACTTCACGCCGGTCGGTGACTCGCTCTCCTGGGATGCCATCCCACGCTGCGGCAACTCGGACGAGATTGTCTATGGTGCGCGCAAACGTGGCACCCTCAGCCTCAAGCGGAGCCGTATCCTGCGGCTGAAAAAGTTCAAAACCCGCTGAACCTTTATTGCCTCTATTTCCTCGGTCTGTGCTGCGGGATGGGGCAACCCTTCTCCCGCCCTCCTCAGACGGTCTGTGACAAGACTATCCGCGAAAAGAACTGTCCTGGCCCATTTACTTTTTGTGAGGAGGAAGGTAGAGAGGATCGTAGGGACTAATCGGCCAGGCGGATACGCGGCACCCGCCAGCGTTCCAAAAACCCGGCCTGCGGGTTCTTGGAGGCCTTGAGGGCATTGACGTGGGCGTCGATCTCGTCGTAGAGCCGGGCCACGTCAATGCCCTGGTAAGCAGGCCGATAGGTCTCCAGGCGCATCAGCCCCTGAGTCAGCAAGTTAATCGCCCCCTGCGGGGCATGACGGTTGAAGCGCAGGTGCAGGCCGGTGGCAAGGCGGATGAGTCCCTCGTAAAAGGCTTTGTCTTCTTCGCTCGCTTCGCGCCAGATTTCTTCCAGGACCTCGTGGCAGTCGAAGTAGGCGTGCCGGTTGAACAGAGCGATGGCATCCTTGAGCTTGGGGTGCATAGGCCGTCCATGACTGAGCAGGTTGTACTTATCATATCTATTCCCACGTCAACAGAAAGGAGCAGTGTATGCCCCTGCGTACGATCGAGCAGTACAAAGAGAGCCTCAAAGACCAGCGTCTGGTGTACTTCCGCGGCCAGCGCATCCCCGACGTTACCCAGCACCCGCTGTTGCAGGTCGCCATCGACCACGAAGCCATTGACTACCGCTTAATGCACGACCCCAACTTTCGTGACCTGGCAGTGGTGCGCCACCTGCAGAGCGGGGAGGAGATGAGCCGGTACTTTCTGCCTCCGCGCTCACCGGCAGAGTTGCTCAAGCGTAGTGAACTGATCGAAACCGCTTGCCGTGAGGGTGGCACCCTGGTTGTTCTGGCCAAGGTCGTCGGCGGTGATGCACTCTTTGGTCTGCTCCGTGCAACGAAGAAGATCGATGCGGCCCTGGGCACGCACTACCATGGGCGGGTTACCGACTTCTACAACTACTGCTGGAAGCAGGACCTGAGCTTCGCCCTGGCCCAGACCGACGTGAAAGGCGACCGGGCCTTACGCCCTTCGGAGCAGGAAGACCCGGACCTGTATCTGCGCATCGTCGAAGAGCGGCCCGAGGGCATCGTCGTGCGCGGCGCTAAGGTCCACACCTCGAACACCACCCACACCAACGAGATGATCGTCCTGCCAACCCGGGCGATGGGTGAGGACGATAAAGCCTACGCCGTGTCGTTTGCCATTCCACTCGCGACCAAGGGGCTCAAACTGATTATGAGCGGCTACGGCTCCTATACCCAACGCAATCCCTTCGATCATCCGGTTAGCTCGGCGGTGAAGATGACCGAGACGCTCACGATCTTCGATGACGTGTTTGTCCCCAACGAGCGCATCTTCCTGAAAGGCGAGTGGCAGTTTGCTGGCGCGCTGGCCCTGTCGTTTGTCGAGTATCACCGGCTGACGGCTATTTCCTACAAGCTGCCGTTCCTCGACCTCCTGGTCGGTGCCGGCCGGCTGATTGCCGAGTACAACGGCATTGAGAAGGCCGCGCACGTGCGTGAGAAGCTCTTCTGGCTGGCGAGTTATGCCGAGACTACCCGCGCGCTCACCCATATGGCCTGTATGAAAGCAGTGCCGGCGGACCTGGGCATGATGATTCCCAATCCCACGGTGGTGAACATCGCCAAGCACCATTTCGCCGCGCACTTTCATCAGGCGTTTTCGCACGTGCAAGACCTGGCCGGCGGTATTCTGGTGACGGGCCCGGCCGTTGAAGACGTGCAGAGCGAGGAGACCGGCCCGCTGATTGAGAAGTACCTGAAAGGGAAAAAAGGCACGTCGGGCAAGGAGCGGTTGCAGGTGCTTAACCTCATCCAGGACATCACCGCCTCGGACTTCGGCGGCTACCAAGCAGTGCTAGCACTGCACGCTGAGGGGTCGATGGAAGCGGAGAAGCTGCAGCTCTATCGCGAGTACGACTGGCGGAACGCCCTGGCATTCGCCCGCAAGATGGCGAGGGTGGAAAAAGAGCGGTGAGGAGAGAGTTGTGCTCAGTGGTCCGTCAAAAAAGTCTCCACACATCTAGTGTGGCAGGGTCATTTCAAGGGCACTGCAGGAATAGGGGCTGCGGAATTGGGGTCAGACGTTCGCGCCTCAGCCGTCAAAGACTGGAGAGTGATGCCTTCCAGTGCACGCCGGATAGCGTGGTCGCGGCGACGCAGGATGTGTAAGACGGGATCTTCACTCTCGGCAGGAGCTTCCGGGCCGTAGAGGTCCAGGTCATCTACGGCGTCGAGAATCTCACTCACTGTAACATGTTCTGGCAGGCGCCCGAGGACGACCCCTTCGGGTTCCACAGTGCGGAAGAGTATCCCGCGTCGGACGAACTCGTCGACCAGATCCTCTACGATCGCCGGGGGCACGTTCAGCGCAGTCGAGAGCTCCGTCAGCCGCCACGGCCGCTCTTCCGTCAGGTGGCGGCGAGTGATCACAGCGAGGGTCGAGAGGGCGAGCCGCGCACGGGACAGATGGCTGTGGCCCCGCCAAGACGCCCAGGTCAAGTAGGTGGAAGGGTATTGGTGAAAATACGCGACCTCTCCCCCCACCAACACGATGAGCCAGCCCACGTAGAGCCAGATCGGAAAGATAATCAAGACGGCAAACCCAGAGTAGATCGCGGTGTAGCGAGCCGAATTGGCGACGAACGCGGCGAAGCCGACGCCTGCCAATTGCCACAGGATGCCTGCTATCGCCCCACCGAGGAGCGCCGAGCGGAAGCGGACCTGCGTATTGGGAACGAACTTGTACAGGAAGGTGAACGCGGTACACAGGAAGAAAAATGGCGTCACGCGGGTCACCATGGCCACAACCAACCCGAGAGATTCGACCCGGACCATTTGCTGCACAAGCCAATGACTCCGGGCCGAAGCCGTGAGGGCGAAAGCGGTGAAGACCAGAACCGGTCCCACCAGTACCACGCTGAGGTAGTCGCTGAACTTGCGGGCCAGGCTACGGGCGCGTCGCACCCGCCAGATGTGGTTCAGGGCATCCTCGATCTTGCCGATGAGTGAGATGGCCGTAAGAAACAGACCGCCTACGCCTACTGTCCCAAGTACCCCTACCTGCAGATTGTTGACAAACTCAACCACCCGGCGAGAGATCTCACCCCCTTGGGGACCGAGCGGCGCTAATGCCTGAGCCAGGAACGGCTCGATCTGCTGGTGGGCGCCAAAGGCTTTCAACAGCGAGAACATGACCGCCAGGAATGGGACTAAAGAGAGGAGCGTGGCGTAGACCAAGCCCATGGCCCGCAGGCTCAGCACGCCCTGCCGGAATTCTTCCCCTGCCACGACTGCCAGGCGCAAGCAGCGGACCTGTAAGCGGGTCAAGGGGCTCAGCCTCGACACGTCCGCGCTCCAGAGATCACGCAGGTCGTGGCGGAAAAACTTCCCAATCTCCATGTGAAGGCTCACTGAACCGCCATATAGTCGCACTGGGCTTCAGAGTCAAATAGAGGGCAGTCCAGCGGCACTGACACGGTTTTCTCTGCGGATGGCTAGCCACGGGAAACGAACTCTTATAAGGTGAAAGTTAACCAGTAGGGCTTTACGCTGCTGCAGGCTGGCGATGTAAGTGGGTGGTGCGTATGAAACGACTCTGCAGCTTTTTCCTCATCGGTATACTCTTCTTATGCTCCCCTGTCCTTGCCCTCACTGTGGAGGACCTCGACCCCGGACAGGAATGGCAGCTCACCACACTGACCCTTACCGGGAACCAGCACTTTCTCACAGACGAGCTGCGCGCAGTTCTGGTCACCCACACCCGCCCCTGGTACGCGCCGTGGCGTGCGCGTCCGCGGTTCGACCTAGTCGCCTTCGCGACCGATATGCAGCGCTTGGCGCGCTTTTATCAAGCCCGGGGGTACTACAAAGCCAAGGTCTCGTACGATCTCGACGTGCATGAAGCCGACCATCTGGTCGCGGCGCGTATCACGATCGACGAAGGAGAACCGGTGAAGGTCGCGCAGGTGACGTTGGCGATCAGCGACCAGCCCGCACTCACGCCAGACCTGGAGGCTCTCCGCCCCCGTCTCCCTCTCACTGAAGGCGCGGTGTTCACCGAGGAACACTATCAACAGGCCGAGGCCCAAATCACAGAGTTTTTTCTTCAGCAAGGACGCGGGCGGGTCAAGGTGGACAGAAAGGCCGAGGTCGTCCTGGAGCGAGACGAGGCCCGAGTCCAGTATACGGTTGAGGTTGGCCCGCCCACGGTCTTTGGCGAAACTCGGGTGGAGGGGGTGGAACACGTCGATCCGGCTCTCGTCACCCGCGAGCTGACGTATAAGCCCGGGGAGCCTTTCTCCCCCAAGGCACTCACGACTTCACGCCAGAATCTCCTCAAGCTCGACCTGTTCAGCGCGGTGCGATTTCTCCAGGAGGAGTCTCCCGCAGATCCCTCGATCCTGCCGATACGAGTGCAGGTCGAAGAAAAACCCTTCCACGAGTGGAAACTCGGAGTTGGCTACGGAACCGAGGACGAGCTTCGTGGCCAAATTCGCTGGCGCCATAACAACTGGTTCGGTGGCGGACGGCGGCTCGATATCGGCGTCAAGGTTTCCGCGATTGTCCGTGACCTGGCGGTCAACTTTCTCCAACCCCATTTCCTTGGTCTTCGCAACCGCCTCTCCCTCACCTTGGGCTCACAGGAAGTGGATGAGCCTGGGTACCTCCTCCACTCGACCCGATTGCAGCCCAGGCTCGAGCGCGAATTTACGGACGGGTTCACCGGCTTCCTCGCGTACCGCCTGGAATACGACCAACTGAACAATGTCTCTCCCTCCACCATCCGACTCCTGCAGGGGTTTAGGCGAAAGGGGGTACTCTCCGGCCTCTCCCTCGGTCTCCTGCGCAACACAACGGACGATCTGCTGAACCCTACCAGCGGAGAAATTGTCTCATTGACTGCCGAGCAAGTAGGATTGGGAGGGGATTTCGACTTTTACAAGCTTCAGGGTGAAGCCAAGTGGTATCACCTCCTCACCTCACAGATCGTGTTTGCCTCACGGCTCAAGCTCGGGGTTGCCGACCCTTTTGGCCGCAGTACGGAGGTGCCGCTCTTCGAGCGCTTCTATGCGGGTGGTGCCAATAGCGTGCGGGGCTATGGGCGGCATCGGTTGGGACCCTTATCCGCCTCCGATGACCCGGTCGGCGGGCGGAGCCTGGTTGAGGGCTCGCTGGAGCTACGCCGGCAGTTTTCCGAGAAGATCGGCGGGGCGCTGTTCCTCGACTTCGGCCAGGTCTCACGGCGCTCCTTTGATTTACCTTTCGATGATCTCAGGTATGCGGCGGGTTTTGGCGTGCGCTATACCACTCCGGTAGGTCCCGTGCGTCTCGACCTCGGGTTTCCTTTTAGCCCGCCGCGGGGCGACCAGCCGTGGCAAGTCCATTTCAGTATTGGCCAGTTTTTCTAGGAGGGCACATGCCGTGGTCGGGGTCGGGCTGTATACCCAGACCGAACACTTCCGCTTGTTGCTGCGGGAGCAGGCGCTGGCTGCCCTGCGCCCCTCGATTAACGGCGAGGTGGCGCTCGAACGGGTGAGCGGGTCAGTGTGGCAGCAGCTCTTCCTTGACCACCTCTCGATCCAGCAGAACGGCGTCGAGGTGCTCGCTGTTCCGCGAGTGGCGGTCACCGTGAAGCTGTTCTCTCAGCTCTATGCCTTCTTCCACTCTTCCACCCTGCACGTTGCCAACATCGAATTGACCGCGCCGGTGATCAGGCTGGTGCAGGATCAGGAAACAGGCTGGAACCTCGCTCACCTGCTCAAGCCGTCGGACCAGCCGCAAGAGCCTCAGACCCTGGCCATCTTTCTTGACCGTCTCAAGATCGAAGGGGGCCGTATCGAGGCGAGGCCAGCCGGGAGCGAGGAGGTGCACCTCACCGCTCTCGCTTTAGACGGCAACCTGGCACTGCTTCCTTCGGGGATTCAAGCCGATGTTGCCACCCTCAATTTCTCCCTTGCACGCGCAGGAGCACCTGAGGTGCAGTGGACCTCCGCCCTCTCTTACGACGACACGGTGTCCCCCTCTATGTTGCACCTGCATTACCTCGACCTGCGCACCGCCGGGTCGCACGTGCTGACGTCAGGAACAGTGCAAAATCTCTCTGCGCCGACGACGGCGCTGACAGTGGAGGTAGAAAGGTTGGCCGCTTCCGAGCTGCAGATGCTGTGGCAGGCTCTTCCCCTGCAACAGGACCTTTCCGGCACCGTGCACCTGACTGGCCCGCTCTCAGCCCTGCAGCTTGCCGCCACCCTGCAGGCGCCAGACGGCCGGGTCACTACGTCGGCCACAGCGGATCTGACTAACACGCCGCCCCAGTACCAGGGCACACTCGAGGTGGAACGCTTTGCTACTGACAAAGTCCTGCACATCGCTAACCTCGGCGGAGAGGTGAACGGGCAACTCTCATTCGCGTGGGCCACGTTCGAGACGGCACAAGGTGAGCTGCATGCCCGGGCTTCTGGCCTGTTTGTACAAGGGTGGCAAGTGGGAGACGTCGATCTTGTCGGGAACCTAGCTAAGACCCAGGTGACCCTAACCACAGAGGTGAAGGGAAAGAGCGGGAACGCCCACCTGCAAAGCGCGGTCACGCTCGGCGGCACACCCGCCTACGAATTGACCCTCACGGCCCGCAACCTTAACGTCGCGCAAGTAACAAAAGGATCTCGACCTCTTGCTGCCAATATCAACCTTGACGCTTGGGTCAAAGGCAGTGGCACCAGCCTGGCGGAGCTAGACAGCGCAGCCACGGTCACCCTTCTCCCCTCCCGGCTTGGGCCAATCACCATCAAGCAGGGACGGGCGGCGGGCACGTTGCACAACGGACAGGTAACGCTCGGCGAAGTTATGCTGCTAGCCAACGACACAACCCTCACTGCCCAGGGGCAGGCCGGCAGCCTGCAAGGAGTGCCGCAGGGCCAGATCACCTATGCCCTGCACGCAAAAGACCTGGCTCCCTGGCTGGCTCTGGCAGGCCGCAAAGGAGAGGGAGGACTCGATCTTAAAGGCGCGCTGAGCGGCGCACTTACCGCGTTCCGCCTGGAGGGGAAAGCGACTCTATCTGACCTGCGGGTCGCCGACTCTTCTTTGCAGAGCGGAGCCGTGACCTACGCCTTGACCGACGTGGGCAGCCCCCAGCCCCGCGGTCAGGTGACGGCAACGCTCAATGGAGTGAATGCTGGGACGCGCTTACGCACAGTCGAGGCAGGGCTCACTCTCACCGGCATGGCGCCGGCGGAGGTGCATGCGGACTTGACCGTGCGGGACGATGCAATGCGCACCCACCGGTTGAAAGCTCAGGCGCGCTATCAGCCTGACCGCCTGGAGGTGCGTGTCGAGGAACTCGCCCTGCAGCTTCCCACCGGCACCTGGCATACCCCGCAGAGTACACAGTTTGTGCTGCAGGGCCGTACCCTCACTATTGATGACTTCCAGCTCCAGCGGGCAGACCAGAGCGTGAGCGCCACGGGGGTTTTTGCTTGGCAAGGGGCTCAGGACCTGCACGTGCAGGTGCACCATTTTTCCCTGGCAGAGTTACGCCCGTTGCTGAGGACCAACACAGAGGTGAGCGGATACGTGACCGCGGAGGCGCAGGTGCAAGGCACCGCCGCAGCTCCGCAGATTGAGGCGACCCTCACCGCCGACACGCTGACCGTAGCCGGACAGTCCTACGCCGGCCTTGTTGCCCAGGGCGCCTATCGGCAAGAGCGATTCAACCTCGACCTGCGCCTGCGTCAGGATGCAACTCACACGCTCACCGTAAATGGTGGGGTGCCAGTCTATCTGGGATGGGCAGGCGAAAGACCGCCGGCCGTGCTCGGTGAGGCCGACTTGCGTATGCGGTCTGACGGGTTGAGCCTGGCGTTTCTGAGCCTGCTGCGCAAAGAGATCCAAGAGGTGCAGGGGACCCTGAGCATGGACGTCCAGGTGCGCGGCCCTGCCCTCGCCCCAATTACCACTGGCGAGATCCGGGTGCAGCAGGGTCAGGCGCGGGTCGTCCCGCTCGGGCTCTCGCTTACGGGCATCGAGCTACAGCTAGGGCTCGATCCAGGCGCCCTCCGTGTCACCCAGTTCGTGGTCCATAGCAAAGGAGGGCAACTCACCGGGACTGGGACGCTGGCGCTGCAGCAGTACGCGTTGACAGCCCTTGATGTGACGCTGGACGCAGACAATTTTCATGTGATCAATACGCGCCAGTATACGGCGGCCGTGTCAGGCCAGCTCGTCTGCTCGGGCTCGCCCCAGGCGCCACTTCTCCGGGGTGCTCTCACAGTCAAGGATACCATTCTGCGTCCGGATCTCTCATCCGTGACCGTTCCTCGTAACACCTGGGTGCACCTGGATGCCGGGTCAGTCGAACTGATGGGGCAGATCGAAGCCCGGAAAAGTCCGGCAGAAGACCTGAGCCTGACTGGCAGGATCGAGACGGTCCGCGGCTGGTACACTTTTCAGGGGCGCAAGTTTGAGGTGGAAACCGGACAGATTGTTCTTACCGGCGGGAACACGATCGATCCCAGTCTCGATGTCGTGGCCCGCTATACCCTGCCCAAATACAAGGTTGACGTGGTAGTCAGCGGGACTGCGAGTGCACCGACGCTCACCCTGCGTAGCGAGCCCCAGCTTGAGCAGGCAGACATTCTCTCCCTGCTCCTCTTTGGCAAACCCGCCAGCGCCCTCAATCAAGGGGAAGCAATCTCGCTGCAATCCCAGGCCCTACAGATGGCGGCTAGCTATGTGGCCTCTGATCTGCAGCAGTCTGTGGCTCAACATATAGGAGTCGATAGCTTGCAGCTTGGCGTGGGAGAAGGTCTGTCACAGAGCCACATTAGTGCGGGGAAATATGTGACCAAAGACATGTTCGTTTCCACCTCCCAGAACCTCGGGAAGAAACAGGATCGAGAGGTCTCAATCGAATATCAGCTTGGCACCAACTGGCAGCTCAAGGCCACGACCACCTCACGGGGCAATAATGGAATTGATCTGATGTGGGGGAAGCAATACTGAGAGTTCCTAACAAACCCGCTTGGGTATCAGTGTTGTCATTCTGAGCGAAGCGAAGAATCTCTTCGTTGTGGGCAAACACGAGACTCTTCGCGGAGTTTATCCTGAGCGTAGCCGAAGGGTTCAGGGTAACAAGAAGAAGTTTTGTTAGAGGTTCTCAGGTATTGGACCCCGCCATTAGGGTCACAAGGCCGAGGTCGGGGGACATAGGCTTAGGGTTTTGCTCGATTCCCCGCGGCTTCAGGCGATCACTATGGTCTACCTGACCCCTATTTTTCGAGCCTCGCACAGCCCAAAACCTACCCCGCGGCCAGCAGGGTCTGTCCCTGTTGCCCACCCCCAAGTTCCAAAAAGGAGCAAAAAATGGGACCTTTTTTTCCTTGACTTCTCTCCATGAGATCTCTAGTATGTGTGCGGTATTGGGACGACGAGCAGCACAAGAAGCAGTTCAAAGCTATAGAGTTCATCGTGGTAGAAAGTGAGAGGAAAGAAGAATATAGGTGTAGATAGTCAGGGGCTATATATATCTATATGGAAGTATCTACCAATAGATAGAACTATCTATTGGTAGATGAAGAGAGGCACCGCCTCATTCAAGTTAGGACTTTGCATCGCCGAGATATCATTCACATGTTCTTAGTCACCCAGGAGCGCACATGAAGCAGCTTTGCTCTATTCTCTTCATTGTCGTCATGACCGCAGCGACTACGTTACCGGTTCAAGCGGAGGACACCATGACCTGTACGAAGACGAATGAACAGGAAATTGCTGCCCTCTTTGACCGTTGGAACGCTGCGCTGGCAACCTTAGACCCGGATAAAGTGGTGGCGCTCTACGCGCCGGACGCAGTGCTGTTGCCGACGGTATCGAACAAACCGCGCACCAACCATGCGGAAATCCGCGATTACTTCGTACATTTTCTCGAAAAGAAACCGCAGGGCCACATTGACTTCCGCATCATCAAGATCGGTTGCAATAGCGCTTCTGATACTGGTCTGTATACCTTCACGGTGCACGACACAAAGGGCAAGGCCCAAAAAGTGGCCGCCCGATATTCTTACGTGTACGAATACCTGAACGGTCAGTGGCTGATCGAGCATCACCATTCTTCAGCGCTGCCCGAACCGGTCAAGGCGAAATGAGATCCTTCGTGTAGTGGAAAATCAAAAAGTCCTAAACAAAGCACTGCAGCCGACGAAGAAGAATAGGGGTCAGGTCTTGAATTATCAGTAAAGCAGGGTGAGTAAAAGGGAAGTGCTGTCCACCAATCGGAGCTGTGGGGCCTGTCGAGCGGGGGCTAGCAGAAGCGTGTGAGCGGGTGGAGAGGCGGCTGCTCGCCTATTGCGTGATGCCTAACCACTGGCACTTGGTGGTGTGGCCACGCGCCGATGGTGATCTGTCTTGGTTCTTTGGCTGGCTGACCATGATGCACACCCAGCACTGGCACGCGTCCCACCCCAGGCAGCTATTAAGCGGCTAACTGCGCCAACCGCTTGAGGGTGTCAGGAAACTGCCGGGTCAGGAGGATGAGGGTGGCGGCCTGTTTGTTGGGCTTCCCCCATCCTTGCCCCCACTTCTCCAACGTCCGTTCGTTCACCCGGAGCTGACGAGCGAACACGCGACGAGACAAGTGCAAGCGTTCGCGGGTGTCGCGAATCAGCTTGGCGTCTACCTCGGGAAGCGGCGGCTCTTCAATCTTGAAGGTGCGGAGCGTGATTTTGCCCTCGTGAGGTATACCTGCCCGATCTGCCTAAACGGGCGTACCAGAATTTACTGGAAGCGCTTGAGCAAGAGTTCACCTACACTTTTGGTGGCGCGACAATCATACACGGGCTCGATGGCAGTTATCTCTCGCAAACGGGGCTTCCAATACGAGACCGTGTAAACCTCCTCTACATCGACCCCCCATTTGCTTTCAATGTGAGCGGACACGAGTAGGCCGTGGCGGGTGACCGCCTGGCGTGCGGTTTTGCAATCACTCGCGCACCCTCTTACAATAGACAGTATGAAAAAAGGGGCTGCCCGCCGCGTCGCCGCAGCTCCACCTGAGGCAGGAGGATTCGATGGCAACCCGGATCATCTTCAAGGGGCAGGAATACACGAGTGTAGAGGCCATGCCGGAACAAGTGCGGCAGGCTTACCACCAGGCGCTGGCGCAGTTAGCAGACGCCGACCGCAACGGCATCCCCGATATTCTTGAAGGCGGGGCCGCTGCCAACGTCATTGGCATCCAGCACTCGTCCATAACGGTCAACGGCCAGACGTACACCAGCGTAGGCGAGATGCCTGCTGCAGTGCGGTGGCTCTACGAACAAGCCATGGGCCAAGTGGACGCAAACCGCAACGGCATGCCGGACGCGCTGGAAGCCGCGCTGGCGGGGTTGCCGATGCCACCCCCCTCGGCCGGCACCATGCGGCCGGAGCTCAGCGGGGCAGGGGATGCATCCACAGCGAGAGGACCGCATGATCCCCAACGCTTTGAGACGGTACTCGACCAAACTGCCCGTATACTCGATACCTTTCTCTGGGTCCTCCTCAGCATGGTCGCGGTCGCTATCGTGGCGAGCGGCGTGTTCCTCATCGTGACGATAGACGGTGCGTCCCAAAGCCAGGGCGGCCGGTTGTACGTCGCGGTGCTGGCGATGGTGCTGCTGGGCGCGGTGGACACGCAGGTTGGGCGGCTCGTCAGGCGGCGGGCGCCGGTTGAGTCGACCGGGTACCGACGCTATCAGCTTTGGAGCCTGCTGCTCCTGGTGTGCGCTACGCTGCTGCTCGTGGGGCTTGCGCTGTTTCTCCCCTGATAGGTATCTACCGATGCGTGCGTTAGCTGCCAAAAGGTGTGGAGAAGTCTATGCACTATGCAGCCCTCAACTTTGCGGAAAAGCTCGCCAAGTTCTCAGACCAGTGGGCACCCAGAATCATCGCCCGGATGAACGATTGCCATTTCAAGCTGGTGAAGGTCCAAGGGGATTTTGTTTGGCACCGGCATGCTGATACGGACGAGGTCTTCATTGTCCTGGACGGCGCAATGCGGATCGATTTTCGCGACGGCAGAGTGGAACTCAAAACCGGCGAAATGTTTGTCGTCCCCAAAGGAGTCGAGCACAAGACAGGGGCGGCTGAAGAATGTCAGGTGTTGCTGGTCGAACCTGCCGGGACGCTCAACACAGGCGATGCCGGGGGCGAGTTGACGGCAGCAGATAATGTGTGGATATAGCCTGGGGCTGACGAGTCAGGCGAGCGGACTCCATATGCCATGGCTATCCCCAAATGGTAGGCAGGAAAGTTTTTTGTAGGGGCGGCCACACGGGGCCGCCCAGCCCCAGGGCACCCACATAGGGGTGCCCCTACGGCTGCTCCAGCGCTTGCTTGCTACGCGCGGTCGCAGGGGTGAGTTTTCTGTTTCCTCCCCCTCTACACCAGTTTAGCGGAAACGCTGCACTACGGTGACTCAACACCACCGTTCGCTGAACGTTGCCGTTTTGCTGTAGGCAGAATCCATCTGCGTCGCCCGCCCTCTCAGGTCCCAAAAGAGGACAAAAATGGGACCAGTTGTTACTTTTTTCCTTGAAGACGACGGTGTCATCATGTCAGTTGTGTCATAGGTCCTGTCAGTTTTGACATGGTAGACTGAAGCAGAGAAAAGCGGAGACAGCTCAAGGCTTGAAAAACACGAACGTGTGGGCCGTGGCATGCCTTGTGCTCTCTAGACAGCGGCTGGCCAGTCCCCGTATGGGCGACACAGCCATTATTATGGAGGCCGACGACAGAAGAGTTACCAGAGTCACCTAACACCTATAACGCGTCGCTCAAGTTGAGAGGTTGACGCGAGGAACCGATAGCCTCACGTGGTCACCACGGGCATCGGGGAGGGGATGATGAAACCGGCAGCGCCGCACGTTGTCGGTTTTTTTGTATGCGAGAAAGGCACCAAAGCACAATGCGCAGGATC
>WNGL01006035.1_pt1 | contig 14355 bp, 13 predicted proteins | sample 5400591 | NCBI WGS metagenome assembly WNGL01 (sample SAMN13153377, study PRJNA577476) | soil metagenome | isolation source: 80 cm soil or saprolite under Garry oak tree replicate 1 | place: USA:California | collected 2016-06-15
CAGCCCGCGCTCTCGCAGCAGGACCTGGTCACGCTCCTCTCGCTCGGCTACACGGCGCGCGACGCCGCCGCCGCCGCCGGGGTGAGCGGACTCGCGACGGCTGCCGCAGCGCAGGCCCTCTTCAGCGCCTCCGGGCTGGATGACCAGGTGAAGCGCTTCGCCCCGCGCGGCGGGCTCCTGCGCGACTTCTCCGTCCGCATCACGAGCGCCTACTCGGAGGGCTCGGGCCAGGTGGAACCGCGCGCCGAGTTCGAGTCGAAGGTGCTGGACGACCGCTTCCGCCTGCGGTACCAGGCCCCGCTGGCTGGCGCCGCCCGAGGCCAGCGTGCCCAGGCCGAGATGAGGCTCTCCTCGCACACCTCGCTCCAGTACCAGTGGGACAACGACACGCCCGGCGTGAGCGCCAGCGGCGATCATGGGGTGGACCTGAAGCTGCGCTGGGAGTGGAACGATTGAGCGCGGCCAGGCTCCTGGCCGGGCTCTTCATCGCGTGGGTCGGCGCGGTCGCGACCGCGAATCCATCCGCTCGCCCCGAGCGCAGCCCGGGGTTGCCCTCGAGCCCGACCGTCACCTCGATCGAGCTCCTCCTTCCACCCGGCGAGGATCCCGGGCCGCTCCAGCCGTTCCTCACCGTTCCGCGTGGCGCTCCGCTGGCCCGCCGCGAGGTGCGCCGCACCGTCCAGCTGCTCTTTGCGACCGGCCGCTTCTCCAACGTGGTCGCGCGGACGAGGCCTCTGCCGGAGGGCGGGGTCGTGCTCGTGCTGGAGTGCTCGCGCCGCCAGATGGTCACGGCAGTGGAGGTCGAGGCGGGCGCGCGGCCGGCGCTCGACGCGGAGCGCGTCCGGCGCGCGGCTGGCCTGACCCTGGGTGACGAGCTGTGGCCGGGCCGCCTCGAGGAGGTGTCGGCTCGCATCCGCGCGCTGCACGCCCGTCACGGCTGGCGCGCCGCCGAGGTGAGCGTCACGGCCGGCGGCGCCGATGCTGGCCAGGTGCTCATCCGCATCTCCGAGGGCCCGCCCACACGCGTCGCCACGCTCGAGGTCGGCGGGACGACCGGGCTCGACCCGGACGTGCTGCGCGACCGGCTCGCCACCACCCCCGGCACCGTGATCGATCTGGACGCGCTGGAGGCGGACGCGCGCGAGGTGCGCTCCCGGCTGCGCCGGGCGGGCTGGCTGCGCGCCCGGGTGGGAGCGCCCGAGGTGTCCTACCAGGGCGAGGCGGCGCGGGTGAAGATCCCGGTCGAGGCCGGCGCGCACGTGGCGGTGAGCTTTGCGGGGGTGTCCTCGTTCCCGGTCGCCGACCTGCGGGCCGAGCTCGGGCTCGAGGCCGAGCAGGCCCTGGACACGACGGCGCTCGCGGCCGCTGCGGGGCGCGTGCGCGCCTTCTACCTGGCCCGCGGTCACGCGGCGGCGCGCGTGATCGCGCGCGAGAGCCCGGCCGAGCGCGGCAGCGCGCTCGTTTTCACGGTCGACGAGGGGCGGCGGTACCGGATCGCGGCGGTCCGCTTCCCGGGCGCCACCCGGAAGAGCTCGAGCTGGCTGCGCGTGCGCCTGGACGAGGCGCTCGAGGCGGTGGCGCCCCAGACCTCGTCCGGACCCGCCGGCGACGCCGAGCAGCTGGCCCGCGCGTCCGGCTCGCCCGCGGCGGTGCGCTCGCCTCCGCCGCTCGAGCCGCGCCGGGTCTGGAACCCGCCGCTCTGGGACGAGGCGGCCCTGCGCCTCGTCGAGGTCTACCGGGCGGAGGCCTATCTCGACGCAGCGTACGATGGGGCGCGGGCGGTGCTCGACGCGGCGCGCGGGACGGTGGAGGTGGAGGTCCGGCTGCGCGAGGGGGTCCAGACGTTGGTCCGGGCGGTGGCCTTCGAGGGAAACGCGGCCATCCCGACCCGGGAGCTCGCCGACGAGGCGCGGCTCGGTCCTGGCGATCCGCTCGCCTTCGGGAACGTGGACGCGACGCGGACGGCGCTGCTCTCCCTGTATGCGCGGCGCGGGTACCTGTACGCGACCATCGACCCACACGAGGACGTTGCACCCGACCGCGCCAGCGCGGTCGTTCGCTTCGTCATCGACGAGGGGCCCCGGGTGCGGGTGGGCGCGGTGGTGGTGAGCGGGGCGCGGCGCACGCGCGAGGCGGTGGTGCGCGAGAGCCTCACCCTCAAGACGGGCGACGTGTACGACCCCGAGGCCGCCGGGCGCAGCCAGGCCGCGCTGCTGCGGCTGGGGGTGTTTCGCTCGGTGGGGCTGCGCCTCGCCGACTCCGAGGTGCCGGGTCCGGTGAAGGATCTCACCGTCCAGCTGTCCGAGCGCCCGTGGCGCACGCTCTCGCCGGGCGTCGGCTTCTCCCTCGCGAACGGCCCGCGCGCCTTCGTCGAGCTCGTCGAGCCGAACCTGTTCGGGCGCGCGCTCGAGCTCTCGGTGCGCGCCAAGGTGAACTACCCGATCACCGCCTTCCTCACCGAGGCTGCCGCTCAGTCGCTCGCGAGCAAACCGCCCGCCGAGCGCTTCGAGGGGCGGCTCGACGTCGGCTTGCACGATCCGCGAGTGCACGTCTTCGGGCTCCCGGCCAGCGGGCGGGTGGACGGCATCGTGGAGCGCCTGCACCGTCCGTCCTATGACCTCGCGCGCGCCTCGACCATCGTCGGCCTCGACCGACCCGTCTGGACCCACGTCACGCTCTCCCTGCAGTACGAGCTCGAGATCGACCACATCGTGCGCAACAAGAATGCGGTCGATGCCGTGAACACGCGGGCCGACGTGGAGCGCCTGCGCTTCCCGGAGGGCGTCACGACGCTCAACTCCGTCCGCCCGGTGCTCACCATCGACTACCGCGACGACCCCATCCACCCGCGCAAGGGCTGGGTCGCCACCGGCGTCGCCGACTACTCGCACTCGCTGGGTGGCCACGGCGGCGAGCTGCTCGGGCTCTTCCCGGGCAGCGACGTGTTCACCCACATGCTGCGTGTCTCGGGGACGGTCTCGGGCTACCTCCCGCTCGGGCAGAGCGTCCTCGCGGTCTCGCTTCGGGGCGGGCGCGTGCTGCCGCTCGACCCCGCGTCGCAGACGATCGGGCCGAAGCGCTTCTTCCTGGGCGGCGCCTCCACGATGCGCGGCTACGGCGAGGACGAGGTCATCCCGCAGGACGTCCGCGGCGCCTTGCTCGATCAGGTCCGCACCTGCGCTGCCTCGAAGCCCGACTGCACGGCGGCGGCGAACCAGCTCGCGGCCGGTCAGTTCCTCCCCAGCGAGGGCGGCGAGTCCTTCGTGAACGGAAAGCTCGAGCTGCGCTTCCCGCTGAGCACGAACGTGGAGGCGGGTATCTTCACCGACGTGGGCAACCTCTGGCTCGATCCGCGCGTGGGGAGCATCACCGACGTGCGGTGGAACTTCGGCGCCGGCCTGCGCTTCCTCACGCCCATCGGCCCGGCCGTGCTGGATCTGGGCGTGAACCCGGCAGCCGACTCCCGGCTCGGAGAGGCCTACGTCTCGCCGCACTTCTCGATCGGGCTGTTCTGAAGAGCGGGCGGGGGACAAGTCCCCGCCCTACGTACGAAGCACGGACGGGGGTTCATCCGGGTTCATCTCCCCCGTCGGGACCCGGCGGGGGAGAGGGAGTCCTTGGTCAGCGGCCAGGAAACCGCTCGAGGATCTCGTCGAAGTCCTCGAACGGCGTGTACCGGACCCCGAGCTCGTCGCAGTAGTGCGGGAGGCGGCCGCGGGCGAACACCAGGTCCGCCTTCTCGGCGGCGCACCGGTCGGCGGTGCCGTCGCCGCACAGCGCCACCCGATGGCCGCGGGCGCGCAGCTCGTCCACCACCGTGCCCTTGCAGAACCCGCAGCGCCCGCAGCCCCCGCCCTGGCCATGGAACTCGACGGTGAGCCCGGCCGGTGAGCACCGGGCTCGATTGGAGCGTACCTCGACGTGCGCGTGCAGCTCGCGCGGCAGGCGCTCCAGCACGGCATGGATGTACACGTCGAGTCCCGCCGAGACGAGCAGGAAGGGGATGCCCGCTTCGCGGCAGCGCGCCACGAAGCGCTCGAACCCGGTCCGGAGCACGGCCCGGCGCCGCGCCCAGCCCGCGATCTCGTCCGCGCTGGCCGTGACGGGAGCGAAGATGGCCTGGAGGAGCTCGGCGAAGGTCATCTCGCCGGCGCGGTAGCGGTCCTCCGCTGCTCGCCAGGCGGCGTGGCCCGCGAAGTGGATGGAGACCTGGTCGCCGATGTCCTCGGTGACGGCGGTGCCATCGAAGTCGCACACGACCGCCCAGCCGGCCGCCTCAGCCATGCGCAAACCGATCGTACAGGAGCCCCCACCGGACGCCGCGATCCGAGACCGTCAGCCGGTCGAAGCCAAGCGCTCGCATGGCCTCCATCACGATGGCGCAGCCGCCCACGATGACGTCCGCCCGCTTCGGCTCCATCCCCGGCAGGCTCGCCCGCTCCGCCACCGGTAGCGCCGCCAGCCGGCCGAAGAGCGCCTCCACCTCGGCGAGCGCGAGCGCGCTCCCGTGCACCCGCTCGGCGTCGTAGCGCGGCAGCGCCTGCGCCACGGAGGCGAGGGTGGTCACCGTCCCCGCGATGCCCACCAGCCGCGCCGGGCGCGGAGCACCGTGGAGCAGGGTCCGCGCCGCCGGCCCGAGCGCCTCGGACGCGCGGAGCCGCAGGAGCGCAAGAGCGGCCGAGTCCGGTGGATCGGGCGGCGCCACCCGCTCGGTGAGCCGCACCGCCCCCATCTGCACGCTCGTCCGTGCCCGCGGCGCGGGCGCGTCGCCCAGACACATCTCCGTCGAGCCGCCGCCGACGTCGAGCACCACCAGCCCGCCTGGGCCGCCGAAGTCGCGCCAGGCGCTCGCCCAGACGAGGCGCGCCTCCTCCTCGCCGGAGATGACCTCCGGCGAGAGGCCGGCTTCGGCGCGAGCGGCGGAGAAGAAGGCCTCGCCGTTGGACGCGTCGCGGGCCGCGCTGGTGGACACGCAGGCGATGTCTGCGGCGCCGAGCGCGCGGGCCTCCTCCGCGAAGCGCGCCAGCACTGCCACCGTGTCCCGGATGGCGCCGGGCTCGAGCGCGCCGGAGCGGTCCACGCCGCGCCCGAGCCGCGTGATCTCCGCCCGCTCGACGAGCGGCGCGAAGAGTCCCTCCCGCTCCTCGGCCACGAGCAGCAGGACGGTGTTCGTCCCGACGTCGATGGTGGCGCAGCGTCTCATGACCATCCTCTAGCGCGCGAACGGGCCCCAGGCCGGCGTACCGAGCACGGCCGCGTCGTCGGTCACGATCGTCTGCTGCTCGCCGTTCGGCGTCGAGACCACGAGCTGCGGCCGGCCCTTGCGATCGCTGGTGAAGGCGAGGAGTCGGCCATTGGGTGCCCAGGTGGGCTCCTCGTTGGTGCGGCCCTGATCCTGCGTCACCCGCTGGACCTTGCCGGTGTCGGGCGAGATGGTGAAGATGTCGAACACCTTGCGCTCGTCACGCGCCGTGAAGGCGATCGAGTCGCCGCGCGGGCTCCAGCGCGGGGTCTGGTTGTAGCTCCCCTGGAAGGTGATCCGCCGCTGTCCCGACCCATCCGCGTTCATGAGGTAGAGGTGCGGGTTCCCGGAGCGGCTCGACACGAAGCAGAGCCGCTTGCCGTCGGGTGACCAGGTGGGCGAGCCGTCGATGGCGGGGTCGGTGGTGAGCCGCCGCGGTTCCGAGCCGTCCGCGTTCGCCACCCACACGTCGGAGTTTCCATTGGCGGAGGCGGTGAAGGCGATCCGGGTCCCGTCTGGCGAGTAGACGCCGCCGCTGGTGAGCTCGCCCAGGCCGAGCAGCCGCTGCGGCCGGCGCGATCCGAGGTCGAGCGTCCACAGTTCGGGACGGCCGCCGCGGTAGGCGGTGAAGAGGATGGACTTGCCGTCGGGGCGCCAGGCTGGGAGGAGCACGAGCCCGCTGTCGCGGTGGAGCACCTCCGGCCGCCGGCCGTCCACGTCGAAGGCGACGATCTCGCGGTTGCCGCCGGCGAGCCGGCGCAGGGCCAACAGGCGCGTGCGGAACACGCCCGGCTCGCGCGTGTAGTACTGGACGATGTCGTCCGCTGCGCGGTGGGCGAGCAGGCGCGTGGCGTCGGCTCCGCCCTGGTAGCTCTGGCCCAGCACCTCGCGCCCGGCGCGCACCTCGAACAGGTGGAGGTCGGCCGTCGTCTCCCCCGCCGCGCGGCGCACGAGCGCCTTGACGAGCCCGTCCGCGCCCACGTCGCTCCAGCGGCTGAAGCGGATGGTGGGGGCGGTGAGGCCCTCGCCCGCATCGGCCAGGAAGCCCTTCGGGTCGAGCACCTTGAAGATGCCGGACAGGACGAGGTCGCTGCGCAGGATCTGGTTCAGCTCGGCCGCGACGGCCTCCGCCCCCGGGTCGGCGCGGAAGGGCGCCACGGCGACCGGCAAGGGCTGGAAGTTCGCCGAGCCGATCTCGATGTAGGCCCGCTGCGACTGCGCCGCGGCGAGCGCTGGCGCGAGCGTGAGCAGCAGAGCGAGCGCTCGCTTCGAGGTCGCGGTCGCGGTCGTGGTCCTGGTCGAGGTCGAGGTCATGGTCGCTTTGTCTTCCACGCCCCGCGGCGGCGGGAGTGGGTTCGGGAGAAGGGAGACCGCTACGGACGGTACAACACCCCGAGCCCTTCCTCGCGGTAGCGCCTGCGCAGCTCGGCTGGCGGTGGCGGGATGCGGGCGGCACGGACGGCGCGCTCCAGCGCCGAGTCGAAGGCGCCGTTGCCGCTCGGCTTCTCGAAGGAGAAGCGCAGGACGCGGCCCTCCTGGTCGAGGTAGAGGACCACCGTCGCCTGCAGGTGCAGGCGATCGCGCTCGGACAGGGTGGAGGGCAAGACGTAGGACTCGCGCAGCGCGCGCTCGACGAGGGCGAGGTACTGGTCGCCCGCGCTCGCCTCGCTGGCGTCGCCGTAGGGATCTCCGTTCGGATCGCCGTAGACCGGGCCCGAGAGCGCCTGATCGCGCTTCACGCGCGAGAGCACGGAGGCGAGCACGTCCGTCCGTCCGCCGCTCGCCGGGTGCGGCGCGGCCCGGGACGGAGGCGCCGGGGCGGGCTTCGTGATCTTGGCCACCGGCGCAGACGTGGGCGCGGGAGGCGTGGGCGGCGCAGCGATGGGCGCGGCCTGCGGCGCCGCGGCCGCGGGCGCTTCCTCGTCCTTGCGCGGGAGCCACTCCTTCGGCCGCTTCTCGCCGAGCCGCACCAGCTTCGCCACGATGGGCTTCTGCGACAGGTCGAGCTGCGGGGCGGGGTGGTGGTAGAGCGCCAGCGCGAAGACCCCGGCGTGGATCGCCAGCGAGACGAGGACGACCGGCAAGAGCCGCTCGCGATGGACGAGGAGCGGGCTCTGCGCCAGGGCCGCCGGCATCGTCACGGACGTTCCCCGGCGCGCTCGTCGCGGCGCGCCTGCATCGGGTCGGTGATCATGCCGAGGTTCGTCACCCCGGCGCGCTGAACCGCCGCCATCACCTCCACCACGTAGCCGTAAGGGAGCTTGCGGTCGGCCATGAGGTAGAGCTCGTGGTCCTTGGCCACGCGCACGTTGGCGCGCAGCTTCGCCTCCAGGTCCTCGAGCGCGATGCGGGCCGGCTGGTCGGAGGTGCCGAGCCAGATCGTCCGGTCCTCCTTCACCGACAGGACGAGCTTCTGCTCCTCGGCCTTCACCGGCTGCGCCTTCGCCTCGGGCAGCTTCACCTCGACGCCCTGCTGGATGAGGGGCGCCGTCACCATGAAGATGATGAGCAGCACCAGCATCACGTCGACGAGCGGCGTGACGTTGATCTCGGTGAGCGTCTGGCGGCCCGAGCCGCTCGTTCCGATCGCCATGCGGTAGGGCCCTAGCTGAAGAAGTGCCGGCGGACGATGTTCAAGAAGTCGTTGCTGAAGTTGGTCATCTCGCTGTCGAGCACCCGGATGCGCGAGACGAAGTAGTTGTAGGCGACGACCGCCGGGATCGCCGCGGCGAGGCCGAAGGCGGTGGCGATGAGCGCCTCGCTGATCGGCTTCGACACGGTGGCGAGGTTTGCGTTGCCCATCTGGTAGATGTCGTTGAACGCCCGCATGATCCCCCACACCGTGCCGAAGAGGCCGATGAACGGTGCGGCGCTGGCGGTCGTGCCGAGGAACGGCACGGTGGCCTCGAGGTGAGTCACCTCGGCCGCGGCGGCGCGCTTGAGCGCGCGCTCCACGTTCTCGATCCCGCCGAGCTGCTCGCTCATGGCGTCCTCGCCGGGCTTCTTCTGGCTGGCGGTCACCTTGGACAGCTCGACGTAGCCGGCCCGGAACACCTGGCTGATGGGGGACGCGGAGAGGGCCTCGGCCGCCTGGTAGATGGCGTCGAGCCGCTTCGACTGCCAGAAGGTCTCGAGGAACCTGACCGACTCGTCCTGCGCCCGGCGAAGGTGCAGCCATTTCTTGAGGATGATGGCCCAGGAGACGACCGAGGCCAGGATGAGGAGGACCAGCACCCCAAGCACGACCGGGCCGGCGTGGGAGACGATCTCGAGGTAGTCGAGCCCGCCCCCCGCCGCGGCGGCCAGCGGGAGGGGGAGAAACGGCGCAGGTAGAAGTGGCATCGGGCTCACGCAAGTATCGGGAACGGTGGAGGATTAGCACGCGCTCGGCGGGGCGTCCAAGAAGCGAGGCCTCGGTCGAGCCCGTGTGACGTCCCAGCGACGCCGTGCCCAGGACGCCACAGCCCCGGTGAATAAAACGCTGGAGCTGCGCGACCTAGTCCTGGCACATGGGTTGCTCCACAGACAGACAGCCATGCCCCGCAGTACGACGAGGTACGACATGAGACGCGCCATCCTGATCCTTGCCACCTTCGGACTCGCACTGCCGGGCTGCTACTCGAGGTCGCGCTGCGACAACGGAGACGTCACGCTCTACTGGCACTTCCCGAGCGGGTCCTCGGAGCTGTCATGCAACCAGGCGGGCGTCCTGAACGTCCAGGTGAGCATCGACGGGGTCGTGGAAGGCCAGTTCCCCTGCTCGTCGCTCTCCGCCGACGGGCGGACGACCGTGCAGGGCATCACCATCACGAACTTCTTCGAAGAGCCGCACAGCTTCCTGATCGACGCGCTGGACGGAAACGACAGGGCGGTATGGAGCAGCGACTCGTTCAGCTACACGCCCACGGCCTGTACCAATAACGTCCTCGACCGCAACCTGACCGCGATCACCGGCGACCTCACGGTGGGTTACCAGTTCACTGATACCTCCAGCTGCACCTCGAACAACAGCTTCATCTGGTACGAGCTGCGCGACGCAAACAACCAGGTGGTGGACGCAGTCGGGCCGACGAGCCAGGACCCGCAGGCCATCCCGTGCGCCTCGACCATCACCCTGCAGGCGCTCCCCTACGGCCAGTACACCGTCACGCGCATCCAGGAGGTCCAGTTCCCGTCCCCGAGCACCTATGTCACGTCTCACGCCACCTGCAGCTCGCAGCCGTTCGGCCACTTCCAGCCGGGAGAGGTCCAGACGGTGTTCGTCCCGCCGTCCACCGGGACTTGCTTCTGAACGGGCCACCGATTGTGCGCGAGCGCCTCCTCACGCTATAGCGCTCGCGCATGGCGACCATCGGCATCTTCGACTCGGGCGTGGGCGGGCTCACCGTCCAGAAGGCCATCCTCGACCGCCTTCCCACGCTCGACACGGTCTACCTCGGCGACACGGCGCGGGTGCCGTACGGCTCCAAGTCGCCGGAGGTGGTGACGCAGTACTCGCTCCGGAACGCGCGCTTCCTCGTCGCGCGCGAGATCGAGCTCCTCGTCGTGGCCTGCAACACCGCCTCGGCGGTGGCGCTTCCGGCGCTGCGCGCGGCGCTCGCCATCCCGGTGCTGGGCGTCGTCGAGCCCGGCGCGCGGGTGGCGGCGCGCGCGACGCGCTCGGGCCGGGTGGGCGTCATCGGGACCGCCAGCACCATCGCCTCCGGCGCCTACCAGCGCGCGCTGCGGGCCGCCCGGCCCGACGTGCAGGTGACCGCCGCCGCTTGTCCGCTCTTCGTGCCGCTCGCGGAGGAGGGCTGGACCGATCCGGAAGACGAAGTCGTGCGCGCGGTGGCGCGGCGCTACCTCGCCCCCTTCCGCGGCGGCGCGGTCGACACCCTCGTCCTCGGCTGCACACACTACCCGCTGCTGAAGGGCGCCCTCGCGCACGAGCTGCCGGGGGTGACGCTCGTCGACAGCGCCGAGGCCATCGCCGCCGAGGTGGCCGAGCGCTTCCCATCCGGCCCCGCGGTGCCGCCCCGCCACCGCTTCTTCGTCACCGATACTCCCGATCGTTTTCTGGCCGTGGCGGAGCGCTTCCTCGGGCGGCCCGTGGACTCCGCCGAGCAGGTGGACATCTAGGCGCGCATCTCCGGCGGGGGATGAACCCCCGCCCTACGGACACACGTAGGGCGGGGGCTTGTCCCCCGCCGCTGACGAGAATCCGTCCGAGTTTCGCGGATGTGGGCTTGATGCCCCGCCAGGGAGCCGCTAGCATCGGGCTCCATGGCGGACGTGAAGCAGATGGTCACCGGCTTCAACCACAACGTGAAGCACCGTGGGAAGCCGTTTCACGTCCAGACCGAGGACTCAGGGGTCTCGAACCCGCAGATCACGACGCACCTCTTCGTCGGCGGCAACATCATCGCCTCGAAGAAGACCAGCTACGCCGACCGGGTGGGCGACCCCAAGCTGTCGCAGGTCGTGCGCGAGCTGATGGAGGAGCAGCACAAGGAGGTGCTGCGGAACCTCGTCAACGGGCGGTACGACGATCGTGACGAGGCACTCTCCGCGCAAGCGCGCGCCTACCAGCCGGGCCAGCTCGCCGAACCGGGGAGGCCGGCGCCCGCCTCGCGCGCAGTCCCCGCCCCGGCCGGCCGCTCTGCCTCGCCGTCCCCCGGGACGCACCCGCCCAAACCTGCGCCCGACTTGACGCCGCCTCCTGTGCTGAGTCGTCACGCCATCCCGCCGCCGCTCCCGGGCCGCGGTCGGCCGGCCGCGCCGGCCGCGCCGGCGGACCCGGACGAGCCGGCCATCGACATCGACGCCGATGCGCTCTTTGGCGAGGACCTCGTCAGCGAGAAGAGCCTCGACGAGGTGATCCTCTCGTACCTGGCCGAGGCGCCGCGCCCGAAGAAGTGAGCGGTCGCCACGCTGCGTGAAGCATGATCCAGCTCTTCCACGTCCACAAGCAGTATCCCGGCGAGGCGCCGGCGCTGCTCGACGTGTCGCTCGGGATCGAGAAGGGCGAGTTCGTCTTCCTGACCGGCCCCTCGGGCGCGGGCAAGTCGACGCTGATGCGGCTCGTCTTCTGCGCCGAGGCGGCGACCAGCGGCCAGCTGCTGGTCTTCGGCCGCAACGTCGCCAAGGTGAAGCCATCGCAGGTGCCGTACCTGCGCCGCTCCATCGGCGTGGTGTTCCAGGACTTCAAGCTCCTGCCGGACCGCACCGTGGCCGAGAACGTCGCCTTCCCGCTCGAGGTCCGCGGGCTCGATCCGCGCGAGGTGAAGCGGAAGGTGAGCGCGATCCTCGGCTCGGTCGGCCTGGAGCTCAAGGCGGGCAAGTTCCCGCTCTCGCTCTCGGGCGGCGAGCAGCAGCGGGTGGCGGTGGCGCGCGCGCTGGTGGGCGATCCGGCCCTCCTCCTCGCCGACGAGCCGACCGGGAACCTCGACTCGGAGCGCACGCTCGAGGTGATGGATCTCCTCCACGCCGCCAACGCGCGCGGGACGACCGTCCTCGTCGCCACCCACGACCGCAGCTTGCTCGAGCGCTACAAGAAGCGGGTGGTGGTCCTGGAGCGCGGCCGGGTGCTGGCCGACGGCGCCGAGATCCGGCGCGCGGGGTGGGCGTGAGCACGCTCCTCCGGCGGCCCCTCTACTTCGTGGGCCGCGCCGTCGAGGCGATGGCGCGCCAGCCGAGGGTGGCGCTCGTGGCCATCGTCACCATCTTCGTGGCGGCCTTCATCATCGGGCTCTTCGCGGCGGTGCTGCGCGGCGGCGAGCGGCTCCTCGCCACGTGGGCGGGCGAGGTCCACATCTCGGTCTACCTCGATCCGGCGGCCGACCTGGACGCTGCGCGCGCCGCGGCCCAGGCCGCCGCTCCCGGACGCACCGTCGAGGCGGTGAGCGCGCCGGAGGCGCTGCAGCGCTTCCGCGCCTCGCTCGGCGCGCAGGGCGCGCTCCTCGATGGGCTCCGCCCCGACCTCCTGCCGCCCTCGGTCGAGGTGCGGGCTCCCGGCATCGCGCTGGCCGAGGCGAGCGCGCTGGCGGCGCGCCTCCAGCGCGTGCCGGGCGCGAGGGAGGTCGACTACGGCAACGCCTGGCTGGAGCGGCTCGAGCGGCTCCTCCAGCGCCTGCGCTGGGCCGGGATCGCGCTCTTCGCCGCGCTCGCGCTCGGCGCGACGGTGCTCGTCGGGAACACGCTCCGCCTCGGCGTCTTCGCGCGACGGGACGAGATCGACATCATGCAGCTCGTGGGCGCGACCGACCTCTTCGTCGAGACGCCCTTCCTCCTCGAAGGCCTCCTGCAAGGACTCGCCGGCGGCCTCCTCGCCGCGGGCGCGCTCCTCGCGCTGGCGGCGCTGGCGCTGCCCAAGCTGGCCGCCGCCGGCCTCGCCCTGGGGCGGCCCGAGGTCCTCCCGCCGTCCTTGATCGCCGCCGTGGTGGGCGGCGGCAGCGCGCTCGGGCTCCTCGCCAGCGCCCTCGCGGTGGGGCGGGAGCTCCGGCGGAGGGCGGGGTGAGCCCGGCGCTGGCGCTGCTCACGCTGGCGCTGGCGGCCGATCCGCGCGCCCGGCTGGAGCAGCTGAAGGCGCGCAAGGTGGCCGAGGAGGCCGCTGCCCTGGCGCTCGCGCAGCGCGAGGGCTCGCTCCTCTCCGCGCTCGACGCGTCCGAGCAGGGCCTCCTCGCCGCCGCCGGCGCGGCCAGCGCCGCCGAGTCGGAGCGCACCGCGGCCGAGCGCCGGCTCGGGCGGGCGCGCGAGGACGAGGCGGTTGCGCAGTCCCGGCTGGCCGCGCTGGAGGCCGAGCTCTCGCCGCGGCTACGGGCCAGGGCACGCATGGGCCAGCTCTCCGAGCTTCGCCTCCTCGCCGCCAGCTCCTCGCTGGCGGATCTCGTGAAGCGCCGCTGGCTGTGGGAGCTGGTCGTCGCGCACGACCTCGCGCTGCTCTCCGCGGGGCAGCGGGCGCTCGAGGCGCGCGCGCACGCGCGCCGCGCGGTGGAGGCGGCGGCGGGCCGCATCGCGGCGCTGGTGCGGGAGGCGCAGGCCCGCCTCGACGAGCTCGCGGCGCGGCGCGAGGAGCACCGGACGCTGCTCGCCGCCGTTCGCGGCGAGCGCTCGCTGCACCAGCGCGCCGCCGTCGAGGCCGCCGGTCAGGAGTCGAAGCTTGCGGAGTTCGTGGCGGCGCTCCCGCCCGCCGGCTCGGGCGCGCCGTTCCATTCCGGCTTCGCCGGGCTGCGCGGCCGGCTGCCGCACCCGGTCACGGGCGCGGTGGAGGTCGGCTTCGGCCGGGTCGTCGATCCGCGCTTCGAGACGGTCACCTTGCAGAAGGGGGTCGACATCCGCGCGGGCGGTGGCGCCGAGGTGCGCGCGGTGGCGCCCGGCCGCGTCGCCCATGCCGGCTGGTTCAAGGGCTACGGCAACCTCGTCATCGTCGACCACGGCGACGGTTTCCACACGCTGGTGGCGCACCTCGCCTCGATGAGCACCGCCATGGGCGAGGAGGTGGAGGCGGGTGCGCTCCTCGGCACGGTGGGGGACACCGGTTCCTTGAAGGGCCCCTACCTCTACTTCGAGATCCGCGAGCGCGGGCGGCCGGTCGATCCGGCCGCCTGGCTGCGGCCGTGAGCGCGTCGTAGGATGGCCGCCATGTTTCCACCTCCCGTTCGCCCCGAGCGCAGCGCGGCCCAGACGAAGGGCAAGCGCGCGCGCGCGGGGCTCCTCACGCTGGCGCTCGCCGGAGCCACCTTCTTCGCCGGGCTCTCGGTCGAGCATGTCGCCCGCGCCGCCCGACGCGACGGCGGCCAGCCCTACCGGCCGCTCGACGTCTTCGCCGACGTCCTCGCCTTCATCGAGAACGGCTATGTCGAGGACGTGAAGGAGAAGGAGCTCGTCTACGGCGCCATCGAGGGGATGATGGCCCGGCTCGATCCGCACAGCCAGTTCATGCGGCCCGAGGTCTTCCGCGCGCTCAAGGAGGAGACCACGGGCGAGTTCGACGGCGTCGGCCTCGAGCTGGGGATGAAGGCCGACGAGCTGGTGGTGGTGGCCCCCATCGCTGACGCGCCTGCCGAGCGTGCCGGCGTCGCGGCCGGCGACCGGCTGCTCGCCATCGACGGCGCCGGTACCAAGGAGATGGG
>WNGL01006038.1_pt1 | contig 14350 bp, 16 predicted proteins | sample 5400591 | NCBI WGS metagenome assembly WNGL01 (sample SAMN13153377, study PRJNA577476) | soil metagenome | isolation source: 80 cm soil or saprolite under Garry oak tree replicate 1 | place: USA:California | collected 2016-06-15
TCCATGCCTGCACACAGGAGCTCGCAAGCTCGTGGTTCGGAGTTCAGGCTTTAGCCTGCTCCGATTCCGTGCAGCCTGAAGGCTGGACTCCATGCCTGCACACAGGAGCTCGCGAGCTCGTGGTTCGGAGTTCAGGCTTTAGCCTGCTCCGGCTCAGTGCAGCCTGAAGGCTGAACTCCATACTTTTTATCGCGGAAGTTGCCGGTGCTGGTAGCGGCGGGCGACGTCAAGACGGGAGATGGCGCGCAGGGCGGCGAGTTGCCCCCGGACGAAATCGGTGTTCGGATCTTTGGAAGTCAGGCGAGACTGCGCCCGCTGCCTGGCCTGCTCCGCCCGCTTGATATCGATTTCCGATGCGTTCTCCGCCCTCTGGGCCAGAATGATCACGCGTTCCGGGAGCACTTCCACAAAGCCCCAGGAACAAAAAAGGTATTCCCTGTGGTCGCCGATCTTGTAGCTTATCTCGCCGATCCCCAGTTCTCCGAGAAGCGGCGCGTGGCCCGGAAGTATCCCCAGATAACCCACCGTGGAAGGAACCGTGACTTCATCTACCGGCCCGCTAAAGACCTGCTTTTCCGGCGTGGCAATTTCGAGATGAATATGTTCCGGTAGCGCCATATTAAAAGAGGGGTCTGACCCTTAAGCGGCGGCGAGCTGTTTGGCTTTCTCGATGACCTCCTGGATGCCGCCGACCATGTAGAAAGCCTGCTCGGGAATGTGGTCGTATTTCCCTTCGCAGATGCCCCTGAAACTCTCGATGCTCTCGCCGATGGACACGTACTTCCCTGGAATCCCCGTGAACTGCTCGGCAACGAAGAAGGGCTGTGAGAGGAACTTTTGAATCTTCCGCGCCCGGGTTACGATCAACTTGTCTTCTTCGCCCAACTCGTCGATTCCCAGTATGGCGATGATGTCCTGAAGGTCTTTATATCTTTGCAGTATGCGCTTGACCTGGCGGGCGACCGTGTAGTGTTCCTGGCCGAGAATCCGGGGATCGAGAATGCGCGAGCCCGAAGCCAAGGGATCCACCGCGGGATAAATCCCGAGCTCCGCGATGCGGCGCTCGAGGTTCGTGGTGGCGTCCAGGTGCGAGAAAGTGGTCGCGGGAGCGGGGTCGGTGTAGTCGTCCGCGGGAACGTAAATCGCCTGGATCGAGGTGATCGAACCGTTCTTGGTTGAAGTGATCCTTTCCTGCAGCTCTCCCATTTCCGTCGCCAGGTTCGGCTGGTACCCCACCGCCGAAGGCATCCGGCCCAGAAGGGCCGAGACCTCGGAGCCGGCCTGGGTGAAGCGGAAGATATTATCCACGAACAGCAGCACATCCTGCCCCTCTTCATCGCGGAAATACTCCGCCACCGTCACTCCCGTCAAACCCACGCGCAGCCGGGCGCCGGGTGGTTCCGTCATCTGCCCGTAAATCAATGCGGCCTTGTCGATGACGCCCGATTCCTTCATTTCGATCCAGAGATCGTTCCCTTCGCGCGTCCTTTCTCCCACTCCCGCAAAAACGGAAAAACCCCCGTGGTGCGTGGCAATGCGTCGGATCAGCTCCATGATGATCACCGTTTTTCCGACTCCGGCCCCGCCAAAGAGCCCGATCTTGCCGCCGCGCAGGTAGGGCTCCAGAAGGTCGATGACCTTGATTCCGGTCTCGAGCATCTTCAACTCGGTGCTCTGCTCCTCGAGACTCGGGGCCGGGCGATGGATGGGATAGGATTTGGCGGCTCCGACGGGTCCCATCTTGTCCACGGGCTCTCCGATGACGTTCAGAACGCGCCCCAACGTTTCGCGCCCTACCGGAACCATAATAGGCCCGCCCGTATCCAGGGCCTGCATTCCCCGGACCATTCCCTCGGTAGGCTGCATGCTCACGCAACGCACGCGGTTTTCGCCGAGATGCTGCTGCACTTCGGTTACGACGCGAATGTGCCCGACCGGCGTGTCTCCTTCGATAATGACGCTGTTGTAGATGGCGGGGAGATGCTTCTCCTGGAATTCGCAATCCACGACGGGACCGATGATCTGAACGATCTTCCCGACATTAGTCATACGTTTTGACTCCTGAGCTTAACCCAATTGACGATTGTCGATTGACGATTTAACTCCGATCGTCAATCGTTACGTGGAGGAGGCGCCGCTCACGATTTCTATCAACTCCCTGGTGATGCCCGCCTGCCGCACCTTGTTCGCAAAGAGAGTGAGATTTTCGATCATCTCCGTGGCATTTCTGGTGGCCGCATCCATGGCTGTCATGCGCGCCCCGTGTTCCGCGGCGGCGGCTTCCAGGAGCGCGCGAAATATCTGCGTTTCCACGTGCCTCGGGAGAAGATTGTTGAAGATCCGCTCAGGAGGCTCATCGTACAAGTAGTCGATGCGATCGGCGGCCCCCAGGTCCTTCAGGCGCTGGATGGGAAGCAGAGGCTCGACCACGACACGCTGCTGCACGACGGACTTGAACTCGTTGTAGACCAGCAACACCTGATCCTTCTTCTCCTTTTCGAACTCCTGGATAATGTCGGCGGCGATTGCCGCGGCGTCGGCGAAGCTCAGGGTGCTGAGCACGCTGATGGCCTCGTGCCGCACCGAGAATGCCCGGCGGCGGAAGAAGTCCCGGGCCCGCTTCCCCAGTATGTTTAGCTCGACAGACTTGCCGCTGTGCCCGGCCAGAAACCCTATGGCCTCTTTCAGGATGTTGGTGTTGTAGGCTCCGCACAGGCCTTTGTCCGCTGTAATAACCACGAGCTCGATCTTCTGGTCGCCGCGCTGCGCCAGAAGCGGGTGCGCATGTTCGGGTACGCGCGTTGCCAGGCTGTTCAGGACCGAGAGCATTTGCCGCGCGTAAGGGCGCGCCGCAACCACGCGTTCTTGCGCGCGCCGCAGACGCGCCGCCGACACAAATTTCATGGCGCGCGTGATCTGCTGGATGTTTTTCGCGCTGCGTATGCGGCGCCGGATGTCTCGCAGATTGGGCACAGGAGTGGTCGTCCGCTACTTCGCCAGGGCCTTCTCCGCCCGGTACTTTTCCTTGTACTCTTTCAGGGCGGCGCCCAGCTCGGCACGGATCTCGTCAGTCAAGACCTTTTCGTTCGTAATCCTTTGCACCAGGGAGCTCCTGGACGAATCCATAAACTGATACAGTCCCTGTTCGAAGGCGCGAATCTCTGCCACCTCCAGATCGTCCGTAAAACCCTGCGTGCCCGCAAAGATGATAAGGACCTGGCGCACCACGTTCAGCGGCTGGTACTGGTCCTGTTTCAGGATTTCGGTCAGCCTTTCGCCACGCGCCAGCTGAGCGAGCGTGGCCTTGTCGAGGTCGGAACCGAACTGTGCGAAAGCCGCCAGCTCGCGGTACTGCGCCAGCTCGAGGCGCAGGGTCCCCGCCACCTGGCGCATCGCCTTGATCTGCGCATTGCCTCCCACCCGGCTCACGGAATTTCCTACGTGGATCGCGGGACGGATGCCGGCATGAAACAGGTCCGACTCGAGAAAGATCTGGCCGTCGGTGATGGAGATCACGTTTGTCGGAATGTAGGCAGAAATATCGCCGGCCTGCGTTTCGATGATGGGCAGCGCTGTAAGGGAGCCGCCGCCGTTCTCGGCGCTCAGCTTCGCGCCGCGCTCCAGCAGCCGGGAATGCAGGTAGAAGACATCTCCGGGAAAGGCCTCCCGCCCCGGGGGACGCCGCAGAAGCAACGAAATCTCTCTGTAAGCCGCCGCATGCTTCGACAGATCATCATAAATCACGAGCGAATGTTGACCATGGTCCCGGAAATACTCACCCATGGCGCAACCGCAGTAGGGGGCGATGTACTGCATGGTGGCGGGATCGGAGGCCGAGGCCGAGACTACGATCGTGCGGTCCAGAGCGTCGTAATCGGACAGCGTCTTCACCACCTGCGCAACCGTGGAGCGCTTCTGTCCGATCGCAACGTAAATGGAAATAACGTCGGTGTTCTTCTGATTGATAATCGTGTCAATGACGATTGCCGTCTTTCCCGTCTGACGGTCTCCAATGATCAGCTCCCGCTGCCCTCGACCGATGGGAATCATGGCATCAATGGACTTGAGACCCGTCTGCAGTGATTCCTTCACCGGCTGCCGGTCGATTACTCCCGGAGCGAGACGTTCCAGCGGCGAGAACTCCGTGGTCGTGATAGGACCGCGGTCGTCGAGGGGCTCTCCGAGGGCATTGACCACGCGCCCCACCAGAGCCTCTCCCACGGGGACCGACATGATTCGTTTCGTACGCTGTACGGTATCTCCCTCGCCTATCCGGGTGTACTCACCGAACAGCACCGCACCGACGTTGTCTTCCTCCAGGTTCAGGGCGATCCCTTTGACGCCGTGCGGGAAGTCCAGGAGCTCGCCTGCCATGGCGTTGTCGAGCCCGTGGATTCGAGCGATACCATCGCCGACGGAGATCACCGTGCCGATCTCGCTTTCCAGGACTCCGGCGCGATAGTCCTTGATTTGTTCCCGAAGAATCTTGCTGATCTCGTCGGCCTTGATCTGCATTCCTATGTCCTTCCTGCGAGCTGCTGCTGCATCTCCGCCAACTGCCGCCGGATGGAACCGTCGTAGACGGTGCTTCCGATCTGCACTATCAGCCCGCCCAGCAGCTTCGGGTCCGACCGCACGTTGAGGATGACGGTTCGTCCGGTAGCCCCGGACAGGGAGCCGCGGAGGGCGGAAAGCTCCTTCTCTGACAGCGGTTGCGCGGAGGCGACTTCAGCGGAAATTATGCCTTTGCGGATGTCGACGGATTTCAAATAATAATCAAAGATCTCTTCAAAGTAGCGAATGCGGTTACGCTGCAAGATCACACGCAGAAAATTGGCCGTGGTCGAGCTCACAGGATACCGGGCCATGATTTGGTCCAGAAGTCTTCGCTTGGTCTCCAGGGGGACGGCAGGGCTGTGCAGAACAGGGAGCAGGTCGGGCACCTGAAAGATCTCTCTGTACGTCTTCAGCTCTTCGGTGACGCGAGGCTCCTCCTGCTGCTCCATGACCACGTCGACGAGCGCGCGGGCGTAGCGGGCAAAGATAGCCGTGGGAGTCATCCCTTCCCTCCCAGCCGCGTCACAAAGCGCGCAAAAATGCGCCCGCGATCTTCTTCCGTGATCTCCGCGCGAATGTTCTCTTCAGCCAGGCGGATGGACAGCTCCGCCACGTAGGCCTTCAGCTCCATCTGGGCGACCCGGGTCATCCCCCCGATCTCGCGCCGGGCCCTTTCGACGATCTTTTCCGCATCACGCTCTGCTTCCGCAACGAGGCGGCGATACTCTTCCTGCGCTTGCCTTTCCGCGGTTTCCTTCAACGCTCGAAGCTCGTCATCCAGCCTGCTCATCCGAGACTGGATCTCCGCCAGTTTGGCTTCTGCTTCCCGCCGAACTTTCTGGGCCTCCGAAAGCTGCTCCTGAATCGATTGCGTTCGCGAAACAAGGAAACTGGCCAGGGGCTTGCGCGCGACCCACATTAAGATACCCACCACGACAGCAAGATTGAAGAACCGGCCCAGCGTCAGGAACACACCCCACTTTTGTTGTCCGGCTTCCGCCCCCCACACGACCTCGGGGACCAGCAGACAGAGAAACACCTGAAGCGCGAGCATCATCAGATATCGGCCCTTCAATGACAAATGAGAAATGGCCAATGACAAATGACAAATTGCCCTGGCAAGGAGACACGAAAGTTTGTTATTGGTCATTGGTCATTTCTCATTTGTCATCGCTCACGGGACGTCACGGACCTTCACGGCGTAGCGGCAGACTTTCGCGATTCTTTGCGTCTTCGCGTCCTGGCGGCTGTCCCCAAACCACCACTGCGTTCTCAGGCTGCTCTCTGCAGCAGCGCTGACGCAATCACACGAGCCATCTCCCGGGCCTCGCGGCTTAATTGCTCCCTGGCCTGCTGGATCTGCGCTTGCAGTGACGCGCGTGACTGCTGCACCAACTGTTCGGCCGACTTACGCGCGTCCTCCAGGACCACACCCCGTTTCTGCAACGCTTCCGAGCGAACCTGTTCCTGCCGCCGGTAGCTTTCCATGCGGGCATTCTTGATGGCTGTCTCGTATTGGTTCACTAGTTCCGCGTAACGATTGAGGTTCTTTCCCGCCTGCGTCGCGAGACCGGTGGTCCTGCTCTCCCTCTCGGCCTGGACGCGCAACAAGGGCCGGAACAGAAGGCGGTTCAGCACAAAGACCAGCGCAAGAAAAACGAGAATCGCCGCGATGATGGAACGGTCCAGGGTGATCAGGGCTGCCTCCTGTTTTGTCTAGAATGTGCTATTTTCACGGGTTCGACGGATTAACATCGAGCGGCAGAGCCGCACCAAAAACCTGGCGATTCTTTGCGCCTTCGCGCCTTCGTGGTAAAAGGCTGAGTACCAATCCACCACGAAGACACGAGGAATCACGAAAATCCTTTCCAGTTAACGGTCTGGTCAACTGGACATAGGACGGCAAACCTATCATGGCGGTACCACCCCGTCAAGGAGTTTCACCCTGCCCTCCCGGATGATATATTGCCTGAATGCTCAAGCAATTAACCCCATTTCTCCTCACCGGATTTCTGCAGGAATTACTCTGGATTTCAAGCTACTACGTGGGACCGTTTCGAGACAATACAGGCCCCTTCCTTGCCCTGATGCTCGGGGCTTTCGGGCTCTGCGCGTGGAGCTATTTTCGACTTCCCTTGCGGCGCCAGCCGGCCGTTTTGACAGTCCTGGGATTTGCCCTTCTCTTCCGTTTGACGGTGCTGCCGGCTCCTCCCCATCAGAGCGAAGATGCATATAGATACATCTGGGACGCCAGAATTGCAGCGGCGGGAATCGACCCATTCCGTTATCCCCCCGAAGCGCCCCAACTGGAGCGGTTCAGGGATGCAGTTGTCTTTCCCAAGCTCAATTCAAAACCGTACAGGACCGTCTATCCTCCGTTCTCGCAGATTCTGTTCCGGATTTCTCACGCATTGTTTGGCGAAAGCGTCGTGGGAATGAAATCCATCTTCAGCCTGTTTGAATTCTCCACGTTGCTTCTGGCGTGGAGGCTGCTCGAAGCGTACGGGGAGCGGTTGGAACCTCTGTTCCTCGTGGCCTGGAATCCCTTCTTTATCTTCGAATTCTCGCATTCGGGTCATTCGGAGAGCGCGATGATGTTCCTTATCCTGCTCTCAGTGTATCTCTTGCTCCATTCAAAGAAGGCCTGGGCCATGGTTTCCTATGCCGGAGCCGTACTTGTGAAACTGCATCCGGCCATGTTGCTCCCGCTTTACTTCCGGCGCCTGGGATGGAAACCGGCTCTCGCAGGCATTGCGGCCGGTTCCGTGCTTCTTTCCGTCTTCTTCACCCCGTCGACTTTGCTGCAGTATGTGAACTCCCTGAGGCTGTACTACAAGCTTTTTGAGTTCAACGCCGGCGTTCATTACGTCCTTCGAATGATCGGGCGTGACCTCTATCAGGAATCTTGGGATCAGTTCACCGGCCCGTATCTGGGAGCAGGGCTCGTTCTCGTTTGCGTCCTCATCTGGTGGAGGTTTCCGCTCCGAAGCGAGAAAGATCTCCTGCATGCAGGCTTCTGGATCATGACTGCCGACGTTTGCCTTTCCACCACGGTGCACCCCTGGTATCTCGCCTGGGCCGCCCTGGCTCTCCCCTTTTTTCCATACGCCTTCATGGCTTACTGGACCGGCGCCTCCTTCCTGTCCTACGTGGCCTACGCCTACCGGCCGGTGTACGAACCGACGTGGGTTTTGCTGGTAGAATATCTTCCGATGTACGCCCTGATGGCCTGGGAAATCCGCCGGGGTAAACCTCTCCTGAGATGAAGATTGACAATGGACGAGGGGTCAATGGCGAATGACCAACGATCAACGACCACGGGGCGGCCCAGCCGCAACCCAAAAATCTCACCGCAGAGACGCGGAGTACGCAGAGAGAGACTTGGCGAATAAATGACAAATGACCAATGACCGGTGAAAAATGACAAATGGCAGTTCGTTGTGCGACTTCTGATTTCTATTTGTCATTGTTCATTTGTCATTTGTCATTGGTCATTTGACGGAAAATCCTTGCCAGGCCGCGAAGAATTTGTACAGAATCTCAACCGGAACCTTCATTCGTCAATCGTCAATCGTCATTCTTTCCGCTTCCTGCAGGTGGACGGTGCGGATCGGATAGGGGATGCTGATCCGGGCCGCCCCGAACTTCGTGTGTATGGCCGAGTTCAAAACGTCAATGACCTGGAGGCGGGTGCGAAAGTTTGAAGTGAAGCAGATCAAAGAAAGGTTCAAGGCGAAGTCGCCGAAGGACTTGAATGCCGCCGTCGGGGCCGGCGCCGCGAGGACCTGAGGATGTTCACGGGCGGCTTCCAACATCAGTTGCTTTGCCTTTTCCGTATCGCTGCCGTAGGCCACACCAACATCAATAACGATGATTGCGCGATCATCGGGGAAGGAAAAATTAGTCATCATGGCCTTCACCAGCAGAGCGTTAGGTATGATCAGGAGATTCCCTTCCTGACTGAGGACGCGAGTGCTGCGGATGCCGATGTCCTGGACGTCCCCGACTTCGCCCGTGGAAAGTTTGATCCTGTCTCCAACTCTGAACGGGCGATCCAGGAGTATGGTTAATCCTCCGAACATATTGGCCAGGGTATCCTGGAGCGCAAGGCCGATCGCGAGGGTGCCCACTCCCAGCGTGACGAGAATCGATTTTATATCGATCCGGAAATGATCCAAGACCACTATCAGGCCGACCGCCAGAATCGCCAACTTGACGGCCTTGTCGGCCATAGGAAGCAGTTCTCCGGCGAGCGCCTCCCCTTGCCTCTCGCGCGCTAGCTTGTCGCCGTACCAGCGCAGGGTGGCTACCGAGATCTTTATCAGAGTGTGGACGACCAGGATGACGCTGATGACAAAAATCACGTCGTCCAGGACAGAGAGAAAGGGAAAGCTATAGCGATGGAGCGCCAGGTACACCCCCATGAGGAAGAGAATCAGGGAGCCCGGTCTTCGTATCGCATCGAAGAAGTAGTCGTCGTGCGTGGTCGCCGTTCGTAGCGCCCAGCGCTGCTTCGCTCTGTCCACGAGGAACGCAAAGATGCGCGCGGCTGCCCAGCCTCCCAGAATGATGGCTGTAGTGGCAAAGATTTCTGTCCAGTACCCGCGCTCCAGCATGTATCGGATCCACCCCGGCATGCGTTTCTCCATCGTTCGATCAGGACTGCCTGCTCTTCATGATCAGGTCGAGAAACTCCATGCGGGTCTCCTGGCGGCTGCGAAAGTTGCCGAGCATGGCGCTGGTGACAGCGCGTGAATTTTGCTTTTCCACTCCACGCATGATCATGCACATGTGCTGGGCTTCGATGACCACGCCGACGCCAAAGGGTGTGATCTTCGTGTTTATGGTTTCTGCTATCTGGTACGTGAGGCGTTCCTGAACCTGCAAGCGCCGGCTGAAGACCTCCACCAGCCGGGGGATCTTGCTCAGGCCGATGACCTTTTTGTTAGGGATGTACGCGACGTGGCACTTGCCGAAGAACGGAAGAAGATGATGCTCGCACAGGCTAAAAAAATCGATGTCCGAAACAATGACCATCTCATCGTACTTGACATCGTACATGGCATTGTTCAGCAATTTGTCTACATCCTGCGAGTATCCGCTGGTGAGGTAGCGCAGAGACTTGTCGACGCGCATGGGAGTTCCTTTGAGACCCTGTCGGTCAGGGTCTTCCCCAATCTCGATCAGAATCTCGCGCACCAGATTTTTCATTAACGACTCCCATCGCCCTGGCACCGGGCCACAAAATGGTCGAAGATGCTCCTCGAGAAGGCATCGTAGCTGTAACACTTCTCGGGATGCCACTGAACCGCGAGAATGAAATGATCCCGAAAGTTACCCGAAACGGCTTCGATGACACCGTCAGGCGCTTTCGCGATCGGCTCCAATCCCGATCCGATCCGGTTGACCGCCTGATGATGCGTGCTGTTGACCATGGACCGACTTCCGCCGGCGAGCCTCCCAAGGACCGAGCTCGGAGCTATCTCCACTTCGTGTGAAGGACGGCCTTCAGAGGCCGCATTGTCGTGGAGAATATTCGTCTGAATCGAGGTGGCGATATCCTGAATCAGCGATCCTCCGAGGAAGACGTTCAGGGATTGCATGCCGAAGCAAATTCCCAAAAGAGGCTTCTTGTGCTTGAAAACCACGTCCAGGAGAACAAAATCGGTTTCATCCCGGAGAGGCTGGATCGGCCCGCAACCAGACTCACGTGCGACCCCGTAACGCTGAGGATTGACGTCACTGCTGCTACCTGTCAGAAGAACCCCATCCAGACGTTTCGCAATCTCCCGAATCGCTTGAGGATTCTCCAACAAAGGGACAATCACCGGGATGCCTCCGGCGGCTTGAATAGCATCCATGTACTGCCGGCTGAGATACTGGATGTCTGTACCCGGGTCCATACGGCACGGCATGCCTATAATCGGGGAGGATTCCGTCATGGGTTTCATCTCGGGGTTAACTCATAGAAATACTTAAACTTTTGTCAGGCCACCCGGCAGTTAAGAGAGCAGATATATTAGCCCCTGAACCCACCGTTGTCAAAGTGTACCGCGACTTCCCTTCGCGCATTTAGCGCCTTTGCGGTGAAACTGAGCCCGACTAACCGCGAAGACGCGAAGGGCGCAAAGGGCTCGCGCGGAAGAACAATGAAGGAATCGCGGCAAATTGATATGAAGTCCTTCGCGTTTGCTTCGCGCGTTGGCGCCTTCGCGGTGAAAGTCCAGCCTGCCATTCAACGAAACCCCGAAGAACGCGAAGACCCGGCATACAAGGCATACAGAAAGCGTATTTACACGACTCTGGCGACCGACTAGAATATCCGGCGGTATGGTGGTGGCAAGAAGGGACGAAAGGGCCGTCCGGCGGGCCGGGAAGGCTTTCCTGGATGCTTTTCGAGCGATGCTCGCCAATGAGGCTCCGGGGGCCGCGGCGGCCATCTCCTATTTCAGTCTGCTCACACTGTTTCCGGCGATCCTTGTACTCATTGCGGCGGCCGATGCCTTTCTGGGATCGATTGACCTGAGGGACCGCGTCCTCCAGAGCATTCTGTCCCTGTTTCCGGGTTCCAGATCTTTTATCCGGTCGAATCTTGACGAGATCACCGCTCCGTCTCCTCATATCGTCGTCTCGTGCATGGTGATTGTGGTCTGGTCTTCAACCTGGGTCTTTGTGTTTGTAGAGAACGCCCTGAACCGAGCCTGGGGAGTTCCCAAACGGCGTACCTTCTGGCAGAGCCGCTTCAGAAGTTTCGCACTGCTGTCCCTGAGCGGGATTCTGCTCCTGACCTCCGCGGGCATAACCGGTAGCGTGAGCGCTTTTCGATCTGCAGCTGACAGGAGGATTCCGGAGTTCGCGCAGGACCAGATCATTGACCGGCTCTGGTCCTGGCTTCTGGTCGGCGCCGGATTCCTGATTGCCATTCTGGTATTCTTGATGGTTTACAAGCTGATGCCCGACCGCAAGGTGCTTTGGGTCGAGGCGCTGTCTGGGGCCATCGCATCCGCCGTTCTGTGGGAAATCGCCAGCTATGTCTTCGTAAAGCTCGTTCCTCTGTTCAACTATCAGCGGGTTTACGGCAGGATGGGCGCGATAGTTGCGCTCCTGACCTGGGTTTACACCTCCAGCACCATTATGCTCTTCGGCGCCACCTTCTCCGCGCAGCTTCACCAACCCGACTGCGATCAAGAGACCCTCTCTCCCGGGTTTGGCAAACCATCGACCACGGACAAGAGAGTCCACGTCTTTTCCCCCAGGTGACTGCGATTCGGACAGTAGCGGTTTTACTCGAAGGTTCTTGTCAGGTCCGGTGCGTAGGGGCTACATACTTTCGGACCGAATCGGGCGTTTAATCTGTCCCTGCCGCCGCCAGGAATTGCTGTTTCAATTTGTGTGAAGCTCACCGACTTCGAATTTTCGCTGCCCGCAGAACTCATAGCCCAGCGTCCGCTCCCCCGCCGCGACGAATCGCGCATGATGGTCGTCTGGAGGGAGAGCCGCCAGTGGGCGCATCGCTTTTTCCGCGAATTGCCAGAAATACTGTCCCCTGAACACTTTCTGGTTCTGAATAACACCCGCGTATTCCCGGCCCGGCTTTGGGGACACCGTCCAGGCAAGCGGGAGCGAATAGAAATCCTTCTCGTCCGGGAGCGCTCCGCCGGCCAGTGGGCCGCCCTTCTGAAGCCGGCTCACAAGGCCCCCGCAGGCCAGCTCCTGGAAGTCTCCGATGTCAAAGCTCAAGTCATACAGGTTCTGGAATCCGGGCAGCGGGTTCTTCAGTTTGACTCTCCTGAGCCGCTCCTTGCGGATCTGGACCGAATTGGGGAGCCGCCGCTGCCTCCCTACGTTCATCGTGCCAGGGGCGATTCCCTGGAAGCGGACCGGGAGCGATACCAGACAGTTTATGCCCGGCACAAAGGATCCATTGCAGCGCCAACGGCGGGGCTGCATTTCACACGCGAGATTCTCTCGCGGCTTGAGGAAGGAGGTATCCGTCGATGTGAGATCCTGCTTCACGTAGGTTATGGGACATTCCAGCCGGTTCGGAGCGTGGAAATCGAAAACCATGCCCTGGAACCAGAGTACTATGAAGTGCCGGAGGACGCCGCCTCTTTCATCAATAAATGGAAACAATCAGGAAAACAGCTCGTGGCGGTAGGAACTACCACCACAAGGGCCCTGGAATACCAGGTCCGCAAATCCCCGTACGGGATTTCCGCTGGAAGTGGATGGTGCGACCTTTTCATATACCCGGGCTTCAGGTTCCAGGTCATCGACGGCCTCCTTACCAACTTTCACCTTCCCGCATCCACGCTTCTGATGCTCGTGTGCGCTCTTGCCGGCCGCAAATTTGTCCTGGAATGTTATCGTGAGGCAGTGGCCCGACGATATAGATTCTTCAGTTACGGGGACTGTATGCTGATCCTTTGACGACCAACAGCGATTCCTTAGCGCCCTTAGCGGCTTCGCGGTAAGACGGAGCCGAATGAAACCGCAAAGACGCGAAGACCGCAAAAGTTCCCGCCAAGAATTGAACATGACTCCCTCAGGCGGCGAATTGGCCCACAACCTGTTGATAATAGGCAATGGGAAAGCCTTATGTACGTGAGGCGGGCGTGTTTGGCAAGCTCCGCCCCGGAAACCGGAAATTCAGAAGATATGAAATGATTTAGCCGTGGCGGCGTAGTTTAGTCCAAAGGCGGCAGATTGCTCATTAGGGAGAAAAGCGATGGATTGTTCAGAGATCAGGCAATGGATTTTTCGGAGTCTCGAGGGCGAGCTTTCTCCGGGCGAAGAAGAACGGTTGACCGCGCATCTGCGTGAGTGTCCGGCTTGTGATTGGGAAATGAAGTTGTTGTCGTTGCCCCGCCGGTTGGCCCGAGCAGTTCCAGCGTTTGAACCCTCTCCTTACTTTTATCAGAGGCTTCGAGCTCAGCTCGGGAGTGTGGAAGAGAGCATCACGATTTGGCAGATTCTGATCGCCCTTTCGCGCCAGCTTGTTCCTGCGCTGGCGGTAATCACGTTGGCTCTCCTCTCCATTTTCTCCTATCAACAGCTTAGGAGCTCCACGGCGGATGTGTACCAGGCGTACGATCGGATTTTCATTCCTGGAGACCAGCCTCGGCTCGCGGTAATAGCCGACCAGGGGGAGATCACCGACGAGAGTGTGCTCAGGGCCATCGCCGAAGAGGAACCGGTTGGCGAGCAAGGGAAAGAAACCGGCTCTTCGAGGAAGTGAGCATCTCCCGCTGATGGCAGGAGCAGGCGTATGAGATCGAAGACAAGCGCATCCATTTTGTTGATTGGCGTTTTCATTTTGGGGGGGATCACAGGGGCCGTTTCTTACTCTCTCTACCGGAGCCGAGTCGAGGCTTCCGGCCCCAGAGCCGGTCCCCGCTGGTCGTCGAACGATATTGTCAAGAAATTCGCTCAGGACCTGAATCTGGGCGCGGAACAGCAGGAACAGCTGAAAATCATCATCGATGAGGGCCGCGAGCGATTTGGCGCTCTGCGGCAGCAGTTCCGCCCGCAGTACGAAGCCATTCGAAGGGAAACGCATGACAAAATGCGCCAGATCCTGCGGGAAGACCAGAAAGCCAAATTCGAAAAAATCATCCAGGAAATCGACGCGCGCCACAAAGACCGGGGACCTCGTCCCTCCCCATGAATCGGGCTGGCGGTTAGACCTTGCTTCCACCGCTAAGACGCAAAGACGCAAAGAATCGCAAAGAAAAAATCCTTTTGGTGATCCTTCGAGTCTTTGCGTCTTAGGGCCCGTCAGGAAATAAGGTGT
>WNGL01006039.1_pt1 | contig 14350 bp, 11 predicted proteins | sample 5400591 | NCBI WGS metagenome assembly WNGL01 (sample SAMN13153377, study PRJNA577476) | soil metagenome | isolation source: 80 cm soil or saprolite under Garry oak tree replicate 1 | place: USA:California | collected 2016-06-15
CGCCATCGGTCGCGTTCGACGAGGACACGACTGCGCCGAACGGCCTGGGGGCGATCGCGACCGCGTTCATCGTCGATCCGGACGGTGACCCGCTCACCTTCACGGTCCTCGGGAATCGTTCCGTGCACTTCCGCGTCAACCCGAACAGCACGCTCGACTTCTGGGCGGACCCGAACTGGTTCGGAGCGGAGGCGATGCGGCTCCGGGGGACGGACCCATCCGGCGGCTTCGCCGAGGTGGCGTTCGCCGTGACCGTTCGTTCGGTCGACGACCCTCCGGTCCTGGCCGTCGTGCCGACGCTCTCCATCGAAGCGGGCACTGCTTACGTCCTCGATCTCGATTCCTACATTTCCGACGTCGACACCCCGCTCGCTTCGATAACCGTGACGACGGACAGCCCGTACGTCAACGTGAGCGGCCATCGCCTCACGCTCGCGTTCCCGTCCGACTGGAAGACCGCAGAGTTCAATGTCACAATTTCCGACGGGACGTCGCTCGCGACTCGCGACGTGTCGGTAACCTTCCACATCACCCCCGCATGGTGGCAGGCGCCGTACATCCTCGCCCTGCCTCCGATCGGCGTCTTCGTGGTGGTAGCTATGTTTGCGCAACGCGCGCGGTGGAAGCCCGCCAAAGCCTTCCTCGTGGACGAGAACGGACGAATGCTCAGGGAATTCACCCTGGACCCCGGCTGCCAGGTCACGTACGACCAGGCGGTCCAGGCCGGCGTGCTCGACGCGGTCGAGAAGCCAATCAAGGTCACGAAGTACCACGGACAGACGGTCCGCGGGGACGCCCTCGCGGTCGTGCTACTCGCCTACGGCCCGGTGACCTCGGAGCAGGTCGGGTTCGCTCGGGAGATGCTCGTCCAAATCCAAGACCAATTCGAGGACGCGGTGAAGCAGCGCCTCGAGGAGGCGCGAGTGCGGGATGCGGAACTCGGCACACGCGCGAAGGCCCTCGACGAACGCCAGAGCGCCACCGAGGCGCGGGCCGTCGAGGCCGAATCGATGCTCCGGCAGGCGGAAGGGGCCCAAGCCAAGATCGACGCGGATGGCGCCGCGGTGGCGGGGAAGGAACAAGACCTGATCCGCCGGGAGCAGACGCTCGCGGAAGGCCGCGTGGCGGCGGACGATCTGTCCAAGCAACTCGAAGAGTTGCGCACGTCCCTGGACCGCCGTGCAGTGGAGACGCAGAATCAGGCCGCGGCGGTCGGCGATAGATCCGACGCCGTCCTGGCGCGCGAGGAAGGCGTGACGACGAAGGAGGCGGTCCTCCGGGAGAAGCAGGAGACGCTCGGGCAAGAGGATGCCCGTTTGCAGGCGGAGTCCGTTCGGTTAAACGCATTGTCTGCCAGCCTCGAGACGATGCGGCAGGATCTCGACGGCCGCGAATCCGCCGTTGTCCGTGACGCGGCCGGGCTCAAAGAAGACCACCAGCGCTTCGAGTCGAATCAGAAAGAACTCCTCGAGTTCCGACGCACGGTCGATGAGCGCGTCGCCGACGTCGAGAAGGCCGAACACGAAGCGGCCGCGAAGGCCGAAGACCTCGCACGCCGAGAAGCGCACATCCAGCCCCTCGAGGCCGACCTCACGGCCCGCGAGATGGCAGTTTCGGAGAAGGAATCGGACCTTCAAAGCCTGAAGGCGATCACCGAGGCGGCCGCCCGAGAAGTCGCGGAGCGCGCGAAGTCGGTCGAAGACCGCGAGACGGCGTTGTCGGAAAATCGCGTCGTCCTCGAGGAGGCCCGAGGCGCCTTTGATATCGATCGAAAGGAATTCCAGCAACGGACCGCGCAACACGAGGACGAACTCCGACGCAGGCGCGCGGATCTCGACGGCCAGGCGAAGGACGTCGGGGAAGCGCAACTCCGGCTGGCCCATGACAAAGAGACGTTCGAGACGAACCGCATGGAGAAGAATCAGGCAATCCTCTCCAAAGAGATCGAGCTTGAGGCACGGGAACAGTCGATCCGGGAGAAGGAGGAAGCGATCCGCTCCCAGGCCGAAGAGAACGGTCGGCGTCTGTCCGAACTCGCGTCCCGTGAGGAGACGTTAGAAATCGAGGGTGCGAGAATCGACAAGGCGCGTGCCGACTCGGACGCGCGGAAGGCCGAACTGACCGCGCTCACGAAGGAGCTCGATGCGAAAGCAGCGCACCTCCGGGACGAGGAGGCCCGCCGCGCCGAGGAGCTCCGGACCTGGCAGAAGACGCTCGAGTCGGAGCAGGCCCTCCTGAAAGAGCAGCGGGAGACGTTCGAGAAGGAGATGTCAGACCTCCGGTCCTCGTGGGCGGATCGTGTGATGCGCGTCGAGGAGCGAGAAGACGTCGTCAAGGACCAGGAGGAGAAGGTCCGGACGGACATCGAACGCTTCACGAAGAACGACGAGGATTTGAGACGCCGAGAGACAGCAACCGCCGAGGCGGCTCGGCAAGCCTCGGATCTGAAAGACAAGGCGGACGGGATCGTTCGCGAGGTCGAACAGCGGACCCTCGAACTCGACTCCCGGGAGCGCGCCATGCGCGAGGATGCGGCCCGTCACGCTGTCGAGCTCACGGGACAGATGGAGGCCTTGAAGGCCCTCGAGAGCGAGGTGGGCCTGCGACGCTCCGAATTCGAGCAGGCGCAGACCGCACGAACGCAGCAGCTCCAACAGATGGAAGACGAGATTCAAAAGACGGGGCACGCCGCGGAAATGAAAACCCGCGAGCTCCTCGAACGGGAAACGCGAATCGCCTCCACGGAGGAAACGCTCCGCGAAGCGGAGCAACGGATTCAGCGGGATCGGGGTGACGTTCAAGCGACCGCTCAACAGGTCGAGGCCCGGCAACTCGAACTGACCCACATGAAGGACCGCTACGACGCCGAGGCCGCGCGGGTCCGCTCTGAGGCGGAAGCAACCCGCCACTCCCTCGCCGCGAAGGAGGCCGATCTCAAAGCGGAGCGCGAGAGGATCGAGCGGGACTCAAGCATGCTCCAGGAAACGCTCGGCGCGAAGGCGAAGGAAATGGCGGCCAGAGACAAGGCTGTCTCCGCGACGGAGTTGGAGCTCCGGTCGGAGGAGCAGGACTTGGACGCCCGCCTCCGGGAGCTGGAGACAAAGGAGCGCCAGGCGGACGCGAGGACGACGGAACTCTCAGCCCAGGCGGGCGTCTTGAGCCGACAAGAGCAGGACATCAACGAGCGCGCCTCCCAATTCGACCAGACAGCGAAGCGGTTCGAGTCGGAGGCCGCAGGGAAGCGCCGCGAGTGGGAAACCCTCCAGGGAGACCTGAGGACGCAGCAGGCCCAGCAGAACGCGTCGGCGGAGTCCCGTGCGGCCGAATTGACGAAGCGGATGGAAGAAATGGATAGCCGCGAGCGCGCGGTGCGAGCCGCGACGGCCCAGCTCGATCTCGAACGGTCGAAACTCGAGTCGCAGGCGAAGTCCGCCGCGTCGAAGGCGGGCGAGGCGGATGCCGCCTGGCAGCGGTCGGAGGCTCGGATCGCCGATCTCAAGGCGAAGGAGGACGATCTCCTCCGGTCGCGACAGGGCTTCGAATCCGAGAGGTCCACGTGGTCCGCCAAACGCGCAGAGGAGCTGAAACACCTCGAGGCGACGCGGGATGCGGCCGGTCAGCAGACGCAGCAAGCGGAGCGTCTCGTCGTGGAAGCCCAGCGTCGGGTCTTCGTTGCGCAGGAGGCAGAGAAGGCAGCGAAGCGGCAAGCGGACGAGCTCGTCGTGCAGCAAGACCTCCTCGAGAAGCGCCGTGCGGATGCGGAGAAGGCGGAGCGGGACCTGCAGGCGCGCATCGCACAGGTCAACGAAGCCTCGCAAAGATTCGCGACGAAGGAATTGGAGATCAATGCCTCCCTGAAAGAACTCGAGGCGAGGCAAGCGAAGATTGCGATCGCCGAGCGGGATACGGCCTCGGCCTCGGCGGAGATACGGGCACGGAGGACCGCCCTCGATCAGGAATCGGCTCAAGTTGCGAGCCTATCGGACCGATTGGCGACGCGGCAGCGAGAGATCGACGCAAGGACGAGCGCACTGGATGCGAAAGGCACGCAGCTGTCGACGAAGGAACAGACGCTCACCACAGAGTTGCAGCGGGCCGACAATTTGATGGAAGACCTCTCCAAGAAAGAGCGCGAAATCCGCGCGCGGGAGGACGCAATCAGGGCCTCGGAGGCGGAGATGTCGAAACGGACCGTCAGTCATTCGGCGAAGGAAGCCGAGCTCGGAGACGGGATCCGATCGCTCGAACGATCGCGGAACGAGGTAGATTCGCAACGCGCACAGATCGAGGAGGACCGTCACGTCAGCTTCGCCGCACGCGATGAGGCAGAGACGCTCAGGCGGGAGGCGGAGCGTCTCCGAGCCCAAGCGGACGGAATGCAGGCCGAGGTCACGAAGAACCTCCGATTCCTTCAGAAGAAGGCCCTCGATGTGCTGGACCAAGAAGAGAAGATCCGCGCGCGCGACGCGAAGATCGCGGAGCGCGAGAGAAGCCTCGATACGCGCCAAGAAATCCTAGAAGGCAAGGAGGGCGCCATCGAGTCGGACCGCCTCGAACTCGACGGGAAGACGGCGAAGCTCGCGGCAGAGGTGGAGCGCCTTCGCGCGAAAGTCGCCGAGATGGAGAAGGTTGGTGGCCCGACCAGCGCCGCGATGGAGGAGTGGAAGAAGGACGTCGAGAGCCGGGTGAAGATCATCCAGAAGAAGGCGATGGAGCTCCTCGACAGGGAAGAGAAGATGCGCAAGAAAGAGGAGGAACTCCGCGCCCTCGCCCAGCAACTCGGCGTCAAGCTCTGAACTCCGCGCGTGCGCAGGCCGGTGCAAGCACTGGAGGGAGGAGGCCTACCACGTGCGGGATTTTCTACTTCGAGCGACGCGATCGCGACGCCTTTCGGATGGATGAATCGAAATCGTCGATCAAGTCCTCCGTGTCCTCGAGGCCCACGCTCACGCGGACGAGTCCCTCGGTGACCCCGCTCACCCGACGTTCTTCTTCCGTCAAGGGACCGTGCGTCATCGAAGCAGGATGCTGGACCAGCGTCTCGGCTCCTCCCAGGCTCACGGCCAGCGTCGCGACGCGCACGGATTCGACGAATGCCTTCGCGGCGCGAAATCCGCCGGCGAGCTCGAAGCTCAGCATCGCGCCGAACCCGGACATCTGCTTCCGGGCGAGGGCGTGCTGCGGGAACGAGGGCAATCCGGGGTAGTGCACGAGGCGCACGGCGCGATGCGCTTCCAGGAATTCCGCGAGCGCCAGAGCGTTCGATTCGTGGACGCGCATCCGGAGGGGGAGCGTCTTCAGTCCGCGTCGCACGAGGAATGCCTCGAAGGGGCCGAGCGTCGGACCGAGCATCTTGTATGTGAACCAAATCCGGTCGAACATCGGGGACTTCGCGGCGACGACCGCGCCCGCGACGACGTCGCTGTGGCCGCCGATGTACTTCGTCGCGCTGTGCAGGACCGCATCGACCCCGAACTCCAGCGGACGCTGATTGATCGGGGTGGCGAAGGTGTTGTCCGCGAGCGTGCGCGCTCCGACCGACCGCGCGGCCTGCACCGCCTCGCGGATGTCGGTGATCATCATGGTCGGGTTCGCCGGCGTCTCGACGTACACGAGTCGCGTGTTCCGTCGCACCGCCCCGACCCACGCGCGGGGGCGACGCGGATCCACGAAGGTCGTCTTCACGCCGAACCGCGGCAGGAGCCGCGTGAAGATCTCCGTGGTCGCGGTGTAGAGGCTCGATCCGGACACGACGTGATCGCCCGCGTCCACGCATGCGATGATCGCGGAGGCGATCGCCCCCATCCCGGATCCGGTCACGAGACCGCGCACGCCACCTTCGAGGTCGGCGAGCGTCTCCTCGAGATCCCGGAGGGTCGGATTGCCCCATCGCGTGTAGTACGCCTCCGGGGCGAACTCGACGGCGAACTCCGCACCCTGACGCGCCGATTCGAGGGCCCACGTGGAGCTCGCGTAGATCGGGGTCACGAGCGGTCCGTGGCCTTTCGGTCTGCGGCCGTGGATCGCGCGGGTTCGCGGGCCCGGTCGTCTCGCCATAATGTCGGGCCACGTCGCCAGAGGCGAAATACATTGCGAACTCGGACCGTCGAAGACGTCGGTATCCCGCGCGGGAGGCCGCGAGCCTCCGTCAAACCGGAAAGGTCAAAAAGGGGGGGTGTATACAAGCCCTTGTCCGGCCCGGTTAAAGGGTCGGGCGCGTACCCGCCAAGGGAGGCGACAGCATGTCGCGGGAAGTAGACTTCGCTGCAAAGCCGATCGATCCGGACTTCATGAACAAGCCCGACGAGTATCCGGAGACGGGGACCCATTTCGAGCACAAGGTCTTCGCGGAGGGCAAGGAACGGCTCGACGCGGACGGCAAACCCTACCCCACGAAGCTGGGGATCCACGGCACCCACGTCGCCGTCGACTTCGACGGATGCGTCGCGGATGGCGTGTGCATGGACGTCTGTCCCGTCGACGTGTTCGAGTGGCTCCTCGCCCCGGGCAAAAAGGGAACGGGCACCGACAAGATCATCGAGAAGGGCGGCGAGGAATGGGACCAGTATCGGACCGACAAGTCCGACATGATCCGCGAGTCGGACTGCATCGACTGCATGGCGTGCGAGACGGCCTGCCCGACGAAAGTCATCAAGATTAGTCCGTAGGCCGCTGACGTCCCGTTTCGTTTCGACGATTGCGCATGAGCCGCCGGCTGGGCTGCGACTGCGTTCGGCACTCTTGCTTCGCGCCCCTGGTCGTTGCAGAGCCATGGATTCCAGAGGCCCTCGTTGCGATCCCAGCCGGCGCACCCCGGGTTCGCGGCGAATCCTTATAAGCCCGTTATCTTTTTGCACACCCGCCCAGAACGCACGACCTTCCGAAGGGTCGCCATGACACAACGAGTGGACACGATGACGAAATCGCTGGCGACCGTCCTTCGGAGGGTGGCGGCGGCCGTCGTCCCGCGCGTGCGAATTGGTGTGTCGTGATGGCGGACCTTCTCTACGCGGGATTCCTTGGGCTCATCGCAGGATTCGTGCCCGTATACCTCGGCCTGACACCTCTGTGGGCTTTCAAACGACTCTCCAGTGCCTGGAGATCCGCGCTGCTCAGCTTCTCCGTCGGCATCCTCCTCTTTCTCTTCGTCGACGTGACCCACGAGGGCGTCGAGTTGTCGGGAGCACCGGGGAGCAGTCCCTCGCTCTTCGCCCTCGGACTGGTCGTCGGCCTCGTCGGACCGGTCCTTGTCTCCGGGCGAAGGGGGCGGGTCGGGACCGATGCGGCGGGGGCGGCGCGCCCGACCCCGCGGAACTTCATGGGAAGTGCGAGGTTGTTCACCGCCTTCACGATCGCTCTCGGAATCGGCCTGCACAACCTCGGCGAGGGCCTCGCGATTGGCGCGTCCTATGCCGCGGGGACCCTAGGCCTCACGACGCTGCTCGTCGTCGGGTTCTTCATCCACAATTCCACGGAAGGGCTCGGCATCTCCGCTCCACTCGCGGCGGAGCCCACAGGGAGAGGGGAGTTCCTGCTCCTGGGCTTCTTGGCGGGCTTCCCGACAATCATCGGCAGCATGATCGGCTCCTTGTCGTATTCCGACGCATTCGGGACCCTATTCTTCGCGGCCGCGGCGGGCGCGCTCCTCTACGTGATCGTGGAGTTGGTGAAGGTTTCGTATGCGCCCGAGCGGATGCGCACCGGGTTCGTGAGCATCCTGGCCGGCATTCTTTTCATGTACTTCACGGGCCTGCTCGTGCCGTAGAGCCCGGGCGGCCGCGGGCCAAGTCAGCCAAGGGAACGGTAACCGTTCGGGTCGATCAGGGTCCGCTCATATCCTATGGACCGGAGCGTCATCGCGACCTCCTCCTCGATCGAGCGGAGGCGAGGAATGTCTTCGGGGACCACCTCGATTCGGGCGATTACGCCGTGGTGACGGACGCGGACTTGGCGGAACCCACGGCTTCGCAGATAGTCCTCGGCGGCCTCGACTTGGTGCAACAACGCGACGGTGATCCGCGTCTGATGCGCGATGCGAGAGGAAAGGCAAGCGTTGCTCGGCTTGTCGTGAAAGCTCAGGCTTAGGGCCTTCGCGAGCGAGCGGACGTCCGGCTTCGCGAGGCCGAACGCAACAAGGGGATGCCAGAAACCGGCCTCGTTCATCGCTTGAATTCCCGGTCGATGATCGCCGAGGTCCGACACGTTCACGCCATCGGCAATGACCCGGTAGCCGAGTTCCGCCGCGAGCGGCCGGAGCACGGCACCGAGTTCCTGGCGGCAGAAATAGCAACGGTTCGTCGGGTTCTCGACGTAGCGGGCGTTCGCCAGCTCCGATACGCGGACCACCTTCACCTCAATCCCGATCTCGGCGGCCTCGTCGAGCGCCTCATCGAGCTCGCGTCGGGCCAAGGATTCCGCGTCCGCGATCACGGCGAGCGCGTCCCCGCCGACCGCGTCGTGGGCGACCCGGGCCACGAGGCCGCTGTCCACGCCTCCCGAGTACGCCACCAGGATCCGCCCGCGGGCCCGCATGGCGGCGACCATCCCCTCGTACGCGCGCTGAAGCTCGACCGCGGGGGCTGTGACCTCCATCGGCGCGTCGAATGCGCCCGCGGTGATAAAGGCATCGCGGGACAAACCGTAAGGGCGTCGCCGGCATGCCCGGTGCCGTGCACCCCGCGTTCCTCGAATGCACCGCGTGTTCGAAGAAACACGAGGTCCGCCTGCGGAACGTCTGCGACTGCGGCGCCCCGCTGTTCGCGCGATACGAGTGGAGCGACATCCGGCGAGACGACCTCCTCGCGCGAAAGGATCTGTGGCGATATGCTCCGCTGCTCCCGCTGAACGACGCCGCGATCCGTTCCCGCGGCGAAGGGGGCACGCCGCTGTACAAGCTGGACCGGATCGGGGCCGGCGGACGGGTCGCGCGCCTCAAGGTCGCCGCCTTGTACGTCAAGGACGAGGGACTCAACCCGACGGGCACGTTCAAGGCGCGTGGCATGGCGGTGGCGGTCCCGATGGCCGAAGCCCTCGGCGCATCGACCCTCGCGGTCCCGACCGCGGGCAACGCGGGCGCGGCCCTGTCGTTGTACGCTGCCGTGTACGGGGTGCGGGCGATCGTCGTCATGGCGAAAGACGGACCGAGCGCCGCGGCGCAGGAAACCCTCGCGTACGGGGCCCACCTCCTGCAGGTCGATGAGGACATCGCGGACGCGGGCCGGATCGTCGAGGATCTCGCGCGGACCACGCCGACCTTCAGCGTCGCGACCTTACGAGAGCCGTACCGCGTCGAGGGCAAGAAGACGATGCTGCTGGAAATCTGGGAGGCCCTCGGGACGATGCCGGACTGGATCCTCTTCCCGACGGGAGGCGGGACCGGAATCGCCGGTGCCTGGAAGGCGCTCCACGAGCTGCGGGCGCTCGGCTGGTTCGAGGGGCCTTGGCCCCGGATCGGACTCGTCCAAGCGGACGGGTGCGCGCCCCTCGTCCGCGCGTGGGCGAAGGGACGGGAGTCCGCGGAGCCCTGGCCTCACCCGAAGACGAACGCGGCCGGACTGCGGGTCCCCTCGACCGTCGCGGACCGCATCGTCCTCCGTGCGCTCCGGGAGACGCGGGGCGCCGCCGTCGCGGTGTCCGACGACGCGATCGCCGTCGCGGCCCGTACGTTCGCGGCCCTCGAGGGGATCGGCGCGTGCCGGGAAGGGGCCGCGACCTTGGCGGGACTCCGCCGCTTCTACGACGAGGGGACAATCACGCCGGACGATCGCGTGGTCCTCGTGAACACGGGTGCCCCGCGGGACTCCGAGCCGCCGCTCCCGGATCTGCCGATTGTCCGGAGCGCCGAGGAGATTCGGACCTACCTGGGGCTTACGCCGACAGCTCCTTGAGCGTCTCGAGGACCCTCGCGTGGTCCGGCGGAACCTTCGGGTCTTCCGTGACCCACTTGTACCGCACGATGCCTTCTCTGTCCAGGATGAACACGGACCGCTTGGCGACGCCTTGCAGGCCGAAGCTCCCGAAGCGGTCGTACTGCACCCCGTACGCCTTGCTCACGCCCCGGTTCCAGTCGCTCAGTAGCGGATAGTTGATCCGATTCTCTTCCTTAAACACCCGGTGGCTGTGGTGGCTGTCCGTGCTGATCCCATAGACCTTCGCGCCGTACGATTCGATTGCGCCGAGCGAGTCCCGAATCGCGCAGAGTTGGCCCTGACACACGTTGGTGAAGTCGAACACGTAGAACGAGAGCACGACGGGACCGTGGCCGAGTTCTTTCGAGAGCGTCACGGGCTTCGCTTCGTCGTTCAGCAACGTGAAATCGGGCGCCTTCTCGCCGAGGTCCACCATGGACTCCGCCTCGCGCTCAGCGAACCCGACGGCGGCGATGAACCTTCGCTCCTTCGCGTGCACGTCGGCACGAACCGCCGATGCGCCTCGGGGATCGCCCGGTAGCCTGGAAACGCAATGTATATCAAACGGCACCGGCCCATTCGGGAGTGCACAGGACCTAACCGCCCAGCGAACACTCCGTCTAGACGATTGCCCGTCTAGAGGTGGGGGGGAGCGATGGCAAAGTACGTGCTCGCGGCCGACTACACGCTGATGACGGATTATCGGAACGTCCCCCTGGCAACGTTCTTCAGTTGCATCCCCACCGATTTCTGGTACTCCCGACTCGTCTTCCGGATTCTCGCGGACCCGCCGAAACTCGACGTGGACGGCCGGCCGATCCGTGTCCCGTACGGCCTTCGGAAGGTCGAGGCGTCCTTGGCCCGAGTGCACGGCCGCGACGAGGTCGTGATCGCGCCGCCCCAGGACATCGATCGATACATCACCGACGACACGGAGATCGTCGGGCTGCACTCGATGGACCCGCTCGGCCTCGGGCCCGTGAGCATGTCCTTCACGATGGGCGGCATCCTGACCCCCTACACGAAGGCCAAGTTCCTGGAACTCGCCCGACGCGTCAAGCGCCCCGGGCGGAAGTACAAGGTCGTCCTGGGCGGCCCGGGCGCATGGCACTTCGACTATCGCACCGCGATGCAGGAGTCCCTGGGGATCGACCACGTCGTCCACGGGGAAGTCGACCACCTCGTCCCCGATATCTTCGACCGGATCGGGAACGGCGATGCGCCTCCCGTCATGCGATTCACGAACGCGACCGCGCCGTCCGTCGACCAGATCCCGAAGATCCTCGGCCCGACGATGCACGCGATGAACGAGGTCATGCGCGGGTGCGGCCGCGGATGCGAGTTCTGCGAGGTCACGCTCCGCCGTCCGCGGTACTTCCCCCTCGACTATATCGCCGACGAGTTGGCGATGAACGCCCGCATCGGCCAATCGTCGATCCAGCTCCACTCGGATGACATCTTCCTGTACCAGCTCGAGAACTGGAGGACGATGGAGCCGAACGCGGACGCGGTCAAGGAGCTCTTCCGCTTCGTCATGGCCCAGCCGGGCGTCACGCACTGCTATCCGACGCACGGGACCGTCAGCGCGGCCGTCACGAACCCGGGGCTGATCGAGGACCTCTCCGAGATCGTCAAGGCAGGTCCGGACAAACTCGTCGGAATCCAGAGCGGCATCGAGACGGGCAGCCCGGGCCTCTCTCGGGCCGTCCTTCACCGGAAGGCCGCGCCGTTCACGGCGGAAGAATGGCCCGAGGTGGTCGTCCAAGGCACGGAGATCCTGTGCCGGAACTACTGGTACCCCGCGTTCACGATCATCCTGGGCCTCCCGGGAGAGACGCCGGAGGATGCGTGGATGACCGTGGACCTGATCGATCGGATGGAGCAGATCCCCGGCGCGCATTTCATCACGGCGCCGCTGACCTTCGTGCCGATCGGCGTCCTGCGAGGCGAGGAGTTCTACAACCTCGACGAGATGATCGACGAGGCGCGCTTCAACGTCGCGTATCGCGCGTGGCGGCACGTCCTCCTGGAGATCGACGAAGACCTCTGGCGCCTGACGCACTTGCCGAGTCCGATGAAAGCGATGGTCGTCGCGACGGCCCGGATCGGCGGGCGGTACATCCTGGGAATCATGCACCGCTACGCCCGCCACAAAGGCTTCCGGATCCGGGCCCCCGCGAAGACGCGACGCCAGGCGGAAGGCCACACGCTGAGCTTTCCGGCGGCGTGAGCCTCGGAACGCTTATCGGACCTGAAGCGGCTTCCGGGTCGATGCCGGAACGGGAGAAAGCTATCTTCCCGCGGGGTGTGGGGCGGTCGACCGGAGGCCTGGAGCTTCGCTGCGTGATCTTCGCACGGAACGACGACGGGATCGTGTTGATTCGCCATCGGCGGGATCCGGTCGTCCGCGACGCATGGACGCTCCCCGGCGGCCCCCTCGACTACGGGATCAGCCCGCGGGAGAGCGCGGGGCGGATCCTGATGGACCAGGCGGGCGTCCCAGCCGAGACGATGCGGCTCCTGACTGTGGAGTCGTCCTCCCAGGGGAGCTGGACGCTCGCGTTCCACTGGGACGCGGTCATCCAAAAGGCGCCCGTCGCGGGCGCGGGCATCGCCGAGTTGCGCGTCGAGCCGATCGAGAAATGCCTCGCGGAAGACCTCGACGTCCTCGCCCGCATGCAACTCGAGCGGTACCGCGGCCTTGAAATCGAGGAGACCGGCTGAGAAGTCAGGAGCCGTCCGAGATCCACGCGAGGTATTGCTTCGCCTTCACCTCGGCGCCGTCCTCCCCGATGACGGACGGCAGCGTCCGGGCGCGGAGCAGTTCGACGACCTTCACGAGGTCGTCCTCCGTGAGGGTCGAGCGGTCCGCGCGAACATCGCGCAGCCGCTTCCGCAGCATCGCCAGAGCCATGTCGCCCCAGATGGCCCGCATGTCGGCCTCGATGCGGTCGTACGCCCCTTGCGCGCCCACGCTCTCACGCTTCGGTCGGCATCTGATGGGCGCTGAGCCAGGCGCTGTATCCGACGTAAAACAGGACGACGAGCGCGGCGACGAGGAACGCGTCCGGGAGCGGGGTGTCGGCCAACAGGATCCGCGTGGCCGCGCTGAGGCTCAACGCGATCCCAACGGCGGCGAGACCCATGCTGAGCCGGTACAACAGACCGCCTCGCATCATCCGCACGCCCTTGTGCGCCAGCAGGAACACGCCGAGCACGCCGCACGAGATGCTCAGTACGAGGACCACGAACTGTTCCGCAGAGACCGCCATCGACCCGACCGACCTTCGATGCGGACGGATGGGCCTTAAGTCTACGCTCGCTGGATTCACGGATGAGAATAATCACGGTTCGAGGCGCGCGGTGACGGACTGCCCGCCGACCTGCACGAAGCCGGCGGACCGGTACAGCGCCACCGCCGGATCGTTTCCGATCGTCACGTAGAGCGCCAGCCGTCGCTCGCCGAGGCCTTCGAGCCGGTTCATCGCCGCCTGGAGGAGGCCGCGGCCCAAGCCCCGACCGCGCTGGCCTTTCGCGACGCCCAGCTCCGCCACGAGCGGCATGCCCATCCAGTGGGTGAGGAGAATCGCGCCCGCGATGCCCGTGCCTTCCATGCCGACGAAGGACGCATCGGGCATGAACCGGCCGGAATCGCCCTTCAGGAGGCCCCCGACGTACTCTCGCCACTCCTCCTCCGTCCCGGTGTGCAGCCCGTACTGCTGTTCCATGTGCCCTTCGTACACGGCCATGAGGAACGCGGTGAGCCGCGCAATCTCCCCTTCCTCCGGCGGCACGAGTCGGATGCCCTCCGAGACCGGCGCGCGGACGGTCGGTGCCTCCATCCGCATCCGGGCGAAGATCCGTCGAAAGCCAAGGCCCGCGAAGGCGGCCTCGTACCGGTCCTCGTAGTGGGCCGTGATCGAGCCCGTGCCGGCCGCCCGGAGAAAATCCACGGCCTTCAGGAGGGCCGAGGTCGTCTCCGCCGCGTCCGCGGGGTCCATCGAGAATCCCGAGATCTCCCCCGGCCCGAGCCGAATCGCCCCGACGATCCGACCGTCCTTCCGGAACGCGAAGTGCGCCCGCTGCTCCTCCGGCGAGAGGGCGAGGTAGCGGTCGAGATGGACTTTCAGGTCGTGGGTCGGGAGGTCGTCCCGGCCGGACACGAAGACCCGCCAATAGGCATGCGCCTCCATCGTCTGCAAGGGTTCGAGCGACACGACCACGCGGTCGGCGAGGGACTTGCGGCGCATCAACCTTCGCGCACCGCGGAGATTTTATCCGGTCGAAGGACCTTCGACGGCCGCGATGGACTTCGGGCTCACGGAGACGCAAGAGATCACGCGCAAGACCGTGCGCGACTTCGCCGAGCAGGAGATCGTCCCGCAGTCCCGCGCGTTCGACGAGAGCCAGCAGTTTCCCTCGGCCTGGGCGAAGAAGATGGG
>WNGL01007828.1_pt1 | contig 14350 bp, 13 predicted proteins | sample 5400591 | NCBI WGS metagenome assembly WNGL01 (sample SAMN13153377, study PRJNA577476) | soil metagenome | isolation source: 80 cm soil or saprolite under Garry oak tree replicate 1 | place: USA:California | collected 2016-06-15
AAGAAAGGTTGGTAAAAGATGAACCAGTTGCCCGATTGGATGTATCATGCAATTGAAGAGTCGTTTACCTGTCAATTTGCCAGCACAACAGTTCGTGATATTCCAGTGGCCCTGCCGGTCTTTCTCAATCACTTTGATCCCGATACAGGTACACTGATTATCTCTTCTCCCGTCGCGACGAAACGCGTGAAGAATGTGCGCCAGCGCCCCAAGGTGGCAATCCTTTTCTCGCCGGTTGGCATCGGGCCAGGGGAGCCAAAACATGTGCTGCTGGTGGAAGGATTGGCCGAGGTCGATGATACCAATCTTATGTCTGGCTGGAAACGATATTTTGCCGGCTGGGCACGACGGCAGCCTTCCGCCCGCGAATCGTTAGCGAGAATGGAGCAGGCCATGCCAGGGTACACGCAACGAGCGCTCATTCGTGTCCGACCAACCCGCTTTCTCGGTTGGCCCGATGGCAATTTCCAGCAGTCCGCCGAAGTTGTGGAGGTCAATCAATGATTGATTGGACAGAAGAACTGCTCATGCAAATCGAAGCGTTCAGCCGTGTGGCTCTCAGCTATCCGGGTATCGATGGCTACCCGGTGGTGCTGCCACTTCCTCTCGTCTTTGATCGGGACAAACGCTGTTTTATCTTGCCTATCCCGCACCAGAGACCCGTCCCCGCATCGGAGGAGCAGGTGTCATTGACGCTCTTGCACTATGATGAGCAAATGAAGTTCGAGCGATATTTGTTGTTCTACGGGCATTTGACCGAAACGGGGAATGAATGGATATTCACCCCTTCACATGTGGTGCTTCCACGGTGGGGAAGAAGAGCGTAGCACTCCCGCATTGCCCCACCCAAAATCTAACCCGGGGGTTTGCTCAATTGGCGGCGGTCAGGATATCCTGGTTGGCCTTGCTGCTGCGGAAACTGGCGGAGGTGATGGTCCATAGATCACTTCAGTTTGCCATTGCTCCTCGCGCGTTTCCAAGAGGTGGGTTCGTATTTTCCGCATGCCTCGCTGAAGCGTGCGGATTTGTAATAGGTGATAGTGTCCGGGGGAGCGGCGCTGCAACTCCCGGAAAATGTCGCCACTGCTGCGTTCAGAGTTTGCAACCAACCAGGACATGATCTGCTCCCACTCTCCTTCAAAGGGGTCTTTGTGGGTCCGCCGCCAGCCCAAGACCCGTTTTCTCCGCTCCTGCTCTCGGTACAAGCCGTGGAAGGCTGGTGCCGGACCGGGGACACTTCCCTCGTTGGGAAACGTTCCCGCTGTACACTGTTCTACGGAAAAGACGTGAAGAGGGGCGGAAGGGAGCGATGAGAGAAAAGGAGAGCAACCGACAGCGCAGCGGAAGAGGGCCTGTTGTAACTGCTTTACTTGTTCAAGCAGGCAGATGGGGTCAAGCGCGTGGGCCACCTCGAGCAGTTCCTGCTGCTTCTGGACGGGCAGGACTCCTGAGAGGAGCAAACGTTGGAGTGACGTCTTGGCTGGATCGTAGACGCAGCGCACTTTTTTCCCTTCTCGCAGCTTCGACTGAAGTTTCATCGAGGGTTGGAAGCAATTGACGGGACCGTCGCAGCGCTCGATACAGTTCGGTGAGGTGCCGATAGGCGTGTTCGCCAACGAAGCGATCATAGCCGACCACCTGGCGCACAATCGCGCCATTTTTCTGCGAGGGCATTGCACTGGTCTCTTTTCTGAGAAGGCCGTCCCCGCGTGAACGTCATCTGTTCTTGTTCACAATAGGCGATCATCACTTCATTGATGAACTCTCCACCGTTGTTGGTATCGATCCCCAGGATTGGAAAGGGGAACAGTGTCCGCGCTCGTTGGAAGGCAGCCAGCACCGTTTCCTGACTCCGATTCAGAAGGGGAAGACATTCCGTCCATCCAGTTGCTACGTCGGTGAGAGTCAAGGTGTACAGGTAGCCGCCCTCGATATCCACGCCACAATGGGCCACCAGGTCCGCTTCCAGAAAACCGGGTCGGGTCTCCTTCCACTCCTCGAAGGTGCGGATCGGGATCTGCTGCTTCAGAAGCGTTCCCGCTCACGTGGTGGAGAGGCCATGCTGACCTCGTTTGCGCTGAGAACTTAGGAGGCGATCCGCTGTTGCTGCACTCATCGAGAGCAGTTGGCTTCGGCACTCCTCGGTTAGGTGAAGATGCCCATGCCGTTCCAGCGCCTCGATGAGTGTGGGAAGAAAAGGGATGAGTCGTACAGTAGCTGTTTTGAAGCTACTCGCTTTCTTGCAGAAAGCTATGCTATTCGTGAGAGGTTGATATTTCCCGCCAGGATTTGACCTATGAGCTGTATATCGCGGACGATGGACTGCAATTGCTCTGGCGTAATCGATTGACGCCCGTCGCAGAGTGCGCTGTTGGGGTCGGGATGTACCTCCAGGATCAGGCCTTCGGCCCCTGCCGCAATTCCTGCACGAGACATGGTGGGTACCAATTCACGACGCCCAGTTGCGTGGCTGGGATCAATGATAATAGGTAAGTGGGTCAACTCATGGAGGAGGGGAACGCAAGTGAGATCGAGGAGGTTACGTGTTTGTGGATCGAAGCTTCGTATTCCACGCTCACAGAGAATAACATTTGGATTACCTGCTGCAACGATATATTCTGCCGCCAGTAACCACTCATCAATTGTCGCTGATAATCCACGTTTCAACATAATCGGTTTATGAAGACTGTTGCTTCCTGCAGCGAGCAAGAGGGGAAAATTTTGCATGTTCCGGCTGCCAATCTGTAAAATGTCGGCATACTGAGCCACTGTCTCGACCATGTCAGGTTCCATCACTTCAGTAATCACTGGAAGGCCAGTTAGTTCTCGTGCTTCCGCGAGCAAATGCAGGCCTGCGATGCCAAGCCCCTGGAATTGATACGGTGAAGTACGTGGCTTAAACGCACCACCGCGCAGAATCTGCGCACCAGCTGCTTTCACTGCGCGAGCAGTAGCAAGAAGTTGCTCTCCGCTCTCCACTGCACTCTGCTGGCGAATAGCATTACACGCTTGTGCATCGAGTCGACTGTCATCCAATACGATCACCTCGCATTCATCGATCGTGGTCGAGACGAGTGGTCGCTGATCGGTAGCTAGCTGACATAGCAGTGCCGATAGTTGACTTCGTTCTTCGCTACTGCCGTGATTACGAATGGTGATAATCATACTTCTGATCCTCTCTGTCAATGGATGTAATCAGAAAAAACAAATAAAAAAGCAGAGGTTTTTTCCTCTGCTTCCCTCCGGCTTGCGTTTGGCCCGGAGATGTTTTTGCACAACCCAACAGGCCCACCGTCAAGCCGGAGGGCTAAAGTAAAAGTACCATGCAAAAGCGCAATTCGGTTGGGCGTACAAATCAATATTCTTCATAGTGCTAAAATCATACAGTAAGAAATTCAAGCTGTCAAGGGCTTTTACTGCCAAAAGTGCTTCTGGCCCAGGTCCGATTTTATGAGAAACAAGTATTGAGTAGGAGTCTTCGTAATGAGAACTGAAGAAGTTTGCGAGCTGGTACGCCCCATCACGCATTCCTGGCAAACGAGCCCAGAACCTTGCAGAATGTGGTGTACCCAGCTAAATCGGCCAGCGCTCTCGATACTGTAGGGTCATCACGATGACCCTCAAAGTCGAGATAGAAGACGTATTCCCAAACATGCTGGCGTGACGGGCGCGACTCCAATTTCAGCAGGTTGATAGTATTCGCCGCCAGCACCCCAAGGCATTTATGAAGAGAGCCAGGTTGATGCAGAGTAGCCATTACCAACATAGTCTTAGCCTCACCCTCACGACGAAGTGCCGATTCTCTGCCCAGCACAATAAAGCGCGTATAATTGTCTTTAATAGTTTGAATATTTCGAGCCAGAATCTCTAATTCATACAATTCTGCGGCTCCCTCTCCGGCAATTGCCGCTACATTCAACAGATTCTCCTCTCGAAGCAATTTGGCACTGCCTGCCGTATCATAGGTGGCGACAATCTCCACATTGAGTTCGCGCAGGTAAACATCACACTGCGCAAGCGCCTGCGGATGTGAGATGACTCGTTTGATGTCGCTTAGTTGCTGACCTGGTAAGCACTGCAGGCAGTGATTGACAGCATGACTTATCTCGCCCACAACGAAAAGATCATGCTGACGCAGTAAATCGTATACTTCATTGATGCTTCCGGCTTGCGAATTCTCTATGGGCACCAGGCCATGTTCAACCTCACCTGTAGCAACGGCGCGAAAAACATCGGCAAAGCTCCGACAGGGAAAGGGATTAGCCCGCTTACCAAAATACCCTCGTATCGCCTCATCGCCAAAGGCTCCTCGTTCACCCTGAAACGCGACAGTGATCGCCTGGTGGGTAGATGCTACATCGTCGGTTTGCTGATCAGTCGTCTGTGCCATAGTGCGACCTCCCCTCGCATAAGTTGCTTGCCAGATTGTGCCAGTTTGCAGAGGGATTGTCAAGACAGAATCACTACACCTCGCCCAACGCCACTCGTTGCGCCAGCAAGACCGCGTCTGGATCCTTGAGCAGGTTCCCGGTAAGGACGCTGACCACACGATCTGCTGGATGGATAATCCCTTTGGTGACAAGCTGTCTCACGCCCGCAACAGATGCCGCTGAAGCTGGTTCACAGCCGATGCCAACGCGATCGATGATGGCTTTTGCATGTAGGATATCCTCGTCAGTGACCTGAGCGACGAGGCCATTAGTTGCCTGGATGACTGCCTTTGCACGTGAGTAACTCACAGGATTGCCAATATTGATTGCCGTGGCAATGGTCTTTGCTTTGATAGGATGAAACTCGGTGAAGCCAGTTTGATAGCTCTGGTAAAATGTGTTCGCGCCCGCTGCCTGGATCGAGATGATGCGTGGGAGGCGAGTGATCAGGCCGAGTTGACAGGCACGTAAAAGCCCCATACCTAGTGCTGATGTGTTGCCGAGGTTCCCTGCCGGTAGCACAATCCAGTCGGGAACATCCCATCCGAACTGTTGCAGCAATTCGAATGCGAGTGATTGCTGCCCAAGAATGCGGAATGGGTTAAGGGAATTGAGCAGGTAGATGCCATCGTCCAGACACATACGCTCGACATCAGCCATGGCACGGTCAAAATCACCTGGAATCTGGCGAATCTCGGCACCATACGCGATGGCCTGGCTGAGCTTTCCTGCTGCAACCTTGCCCTCTGGGAGAAACACGATAGCACGTAGTCCTGCCTGGGCAGCATAGGCAGCCATCGAAGCCGACGTATTGCCCGTCGAGGCGCACGCGACGGCAGTCATACCCAACCACTTCGCAATGCTCACTCCGACCGTCATCCCGCGATCCTTGAACGACCCGGTTGGATTTTCCCCCTCGTGCTTGAGCCATAATTGGTCGAGGCCTGCAAATTCACCGATGCGCCTATACCCGCCATTATCCTGTGATCGCCCGACGAGATAGAGATTGGTCTGCCCCTCTGGCCGTGTGATGGGTGTAATATCCGGCAAGGGCAGCAACAGATCACGAAAGCGCCAGACACCACTGCGGTCCACTGCCTTCAATGAGCGCAGCCGCTCATCGAAAAGCTGCCGCCAGGCTATACTATTCATCTCGGTTCCGATGTTGCCTAAAGCAACATCGAGTGGTTGTCCACAATCGCAACGATAATCCGTTCGACCGAGAGTAAAGTGTATCTCACAGTTGGTGCAGGAGAGCACGATGCCTCCATGCTGCGATTTGTCGACCTTACTAGTGGCCCTATAAGGATCAGCCTCGACGGAGGCCCCACAATGATCGATCTCGGCAATAATCACTCGGCCATCAACGTTCAGTGCGTGTGCTGTCTCTTCCAGAGCCATTGCGACCTCCTCTGCATGTTCTGCGGCCAACGCTAGAATCGTCGGTCCACTTCCAGACAGACACGCTCCATATGCACCCGCTGCTCGTGCGGCACAAAGCAGATCGGGCAATTGGGGGAAGATATGAGCACGGTAGGGTTCATGGAAGCGGTCGTCCATAGCGGCTCCGATGCCCTTTAGGTCACCAATTGCCAGAGCAGCGAGGAGCAGTGCCACATGCCCGATATTATGCACAGCATCAACTTTTGTATATCCCGTGGGCAGAAGTGTACGTCCCAGGATAGTATCCATTGGAAAGTTGGGAACGAAGAGGACAGCACGCAGGTTGGCCGGAACAAATGTACGGATGGCATACCACGCACCGTTCCGCTCATCCCGCGTCACGACAACGAGGCCTCCAAGGAGTGCGGCAGCAATATTATCTGCGTGCTTGCCATGCTCCAATTCGACAGCGGCATCTAGCAAATCCACACGTTGTTCCGTCGAGTAGACGCGCCCGGCGACAGCGTCGGCTGCAAGAAGGCCACCCACAACGGCAGTAGCGCTACTACCGAGGCCGCGCCCTGGTGGAACACCGATAGTGGCGCGAACGCGTACAGCTGGTACTGGCATGCCGAGGGATATCAACCGTTAGGAGAAGGCCTGATAGAAGAGATTGCGATAATCTGCTGGCAGTGCATCGATTGCTGGATCATCGCCCCATGCCGAAAAGATGTCGATAAAGGGCTTGTGGCCTTGCTCTACACTGCCCCACAGGAGTTCAATTTCAAATGTCGTGTATTGTTTCAGCGCAAGCCCAAGGCAGTCAAAGCCAGGGCCGAGATTGGCGCTCGTGGCTGGTACACGCACCGTCACATGCAATGGTAAAAACATCGGTATACTTTCCCCTTGCAAACATTATTCTGTTCTGAGGCGCGATACGTTCCTTGTATGCGCCTGAGCCGAAGGCTAGCCGCGACCGAGCGGCGTTGGCGCATGGCTTCCAAGAATCGCCTAATCGGGCCCCTACAATCAGCAGGCAGTGGGCGCAATGAATTGCGTCCCTCTATTTCTGCCATCAATAGTATCCAGTTGAGGTACTGTTGAATATGTCAGCAAAAGGTCAAACCGCCGGTGGTAAGCCGGCGGATATGTTTCTCCTCGCAGCGATAGTGAGTATTTCGCATCTCAGTGATCCGTAACAAGAACTCTGCAAATTGCATTGCCTTAAGTATAGCACGAGATAGCAAGCCCTTCAATAGGAAGAAAACACCTGGTTCCACTTGACAGGCAACAAAGTCCCTCATATACTTTTGACAAATACAAGTGAATAATGAAAGCACCGAACAGGAAGAGTATACGGCAGAGCGAAGGTTACAGCGAATCGGGTCCGGTGAAAACCGATACCTGCGCAGTCGTAGAATGGGCCTGCGAGCTAAAGAGCGAACGTTCGCTGTGCCTCAGGCACGCAGAATCAGTAGCCTACATTCGGGACGTCCCCCGTTACCGAGGACAGGATATCAAATAAAGTGTATCCGGCAATGAGGGATTATCTACTTTCGTGAGGGGTCGAAAGAAAAGATAATCCAAATAAGGGTGGCACCACGAAAGCATTACGCCTCTCGTCCCTTGTAAGGGAAGAGCGGCGTTTTTTATTGTTGTCTAATGGATCGTCGGCACCTATCCATCCCTGCAACGCCAGTGCGTGGCGCAAGCCTTGCAGGTCTGCTGAGTGCTCCGCAGAAGTCCCCCAGACTTCTTTGCTAGACGCGCAGCGTCGTTGCAGACCTGCATAAGAGAATGCGCTGGGCACCCGTAGAGTGCCGATTTATCGAGCACGTGGATGTAAGGAGAAAGCAGGTGAAATGATGTACTACCCGACTCTGGACGAGCTTCGGCACCTACGCGATTCCGAAATGCTCAAAAATACCGACGGGCACGGAAAGAGACCTCTACTACCACTCTGTTGCGATATTTTAGCCGACATGGAGACACCAGTCTCGGCTTATTGCAAAACCGCACAAGGCCCCTACAGCTTCTTGTTGGAGAGTGTTGTTGGCGGAGAGCGCATAGCTCGCTACTCATTTCTCGGTATCGATCCCTATCTTGTCATGACGCATCGTGGGGAGACTGCAACACTACGTAGAATACGAAATATGCACAAAAGCCTGAATACCTCCTCCACGGGCTCTCTTGAAGACCACCACTCTCTCGAGGAGATTCCCTGCCATGATCCCCTCAATTTCATTCAAGCCGAGTTGAGCCAGTATCGATTGCTTGCACCGATCGGCATCGCTCATGATGAGTTGCCGCGCTTTCATGGTGGAGCTGTCGGCTATCTCGCTTACGAAGTAGTGGCACGTTTTGAGCGCCTGCCGGTTCCGCAGAAAGACGAACTGGGGCTACCATTAGCTGTTTTCTGCTTCACCGAGACGGTGCTGGTCTTCGACCACCTGAAACACCGTGTTAGAATTGTCACTCACCTGCATCTCGATGCCCCGAATCTCGAAGCAGAGTACAAGCGTGCGCTGGATATCATCGAGGATGTGCAGCAGCGCTTGCGCCAGGCACCACGCCTTCCCGAAGAGCCAGAGCCGCTAGATGATGCAGCGGCATTGCAGGTAACTTCTAATCGCGCGAGAGCTGAATTTGAGGCAATGGTTCGCCAGGCCAAAGAGTACATTCTTGCCGGAGATATCTTTCAGGTTGTGCTTTCACAACGCTTAAGCCGTCACGTCAACGCGGCCCCTTTTACCGTCTACCGTGCGCTCCGAGCCATCAACCCTTCACCATATATGTTCTATCTTGATTTGCAGGACTTTCATATCATTGGCGCTTCACCAGAACTCCTGGTGCGCGTCGAAGATGGCGAGGTGACCATCCATCCCATCGCCGGCACACGCCCACGCGGCATTGACTCACAGAGCGATCAGCAGCTCGCGGAGGAACTGAAAAATGATCCGAAAGAGCGAGCCGAGCATGTGATGCTGGTTGACCTGGGTCGTAATGACGTCGGGCGGGTGAGTGTTCCCGGGAGCATCCGAGTGAACGAGTTCATGGAAATCGAGCGCTACTCGCACGTGATGCACCTGGTGTCAGATATCACGGGTCGGCTTCGCTCAGATGTCACCCCCTATGATGCGCTACGTGCTGGCTTTCCAGCAGGTACCGTATCGGGCGCGCCGAAAATTCGTGCTATGGAGATTATTCGTGAACTGGAGGACACCCAACGGGGGTCTATGCGGGTGCAGTTGGCTATTTCAGCTATTGCGGCAATCTGGATACAGCCATCGCTCTCCGCACGATGGTTATGCAACATGGTCGTGCTTACATTCAAGCGGGGGGCGGCATTGTTGCTGACTCCAATCCGAGTGACGAGTACCAGGAAAGCCTGAATAAGGCAAGAGCACTCCTACGTGCGCTCGATGAGGCGGAGAGTATCGCTGATGAAAGAAGAATGAAATGTAGGGAGAGAGCCACCAATAGCGGATCATAAGGAGGTTTCCATGCTGCTGTTAATCGATAACTACGACAGTTTTACCTATAACCTCTATCAATATTTAGCGGAAATGGGAGTCGATGTGCAGGTAAGACGCAACGACCGGGTGACTTTGAATGAGATCGAGACAATGCGACCCGATCAGATTGTCATATCACCAGGCCCTTGCACTCCCATGGATGCGGGTTTATCCTGTCAAATCATCGAAACCTTTGGACCGCGTGTCCCTCTATTAGGTGTCTGTCTTGGACATCAAGCCATCGGTCAGGTGCATGGAGGGTGCGTTGTACGAGCGCCAGAGCCAAGGCATGGCAAGACCTCATTGATCTATCACCAGGGACAGGGAGTCTTTCGCCATCTCCCTCGTCCCTTCGAGGCGATCCGTTATCACAGCCTCATTGTTGAGCGCTCTACTCTTCCAACTGAACTGGAAATTACCGCTGAGACGGAAGATGGATTGATTATGGGTCTGCGGCACCGCACCTATCCAGTCGAAGGAGTACAGTTTCATCCGGAGTCAATCATGACTCCTGTTGGGAAAGACCTGCTAAGAAACTTTCTAACGCTGTAGGTAAGGTCAGCCGGATATCAGAGATGAGGCGTGCCTGTAAGCTCTGTATGATAGGCATGAGCATCCACGTAGTCACATGCCGAATATTCCGTACCTCGTGGTAGAACACGCCAGAACCTGCGCTGCATCCGACTCCACTCGGCTAATATCTGGGCGGCACGCCAACTGCGTGTCTTCTTGCGATGCCATGAAATGATAGTACGCACGGCCTCGATTTCACCTGGATCGTCGATGCGTTGCAACTCCACCAGTTCGGTATTGCAGCGCATTAGGAACACTCCTGTCATATCTAGTACATAGGCCACGCCTGCTGACATACCGGCCCCAAAATTTTGGCCGGTTTCTCCGAGGATGACCACGAGCCCACCCGTCATATACTCACAGCCATGTGCACCGACACCTTCCACGACCGCAAGCGCTCCACTATTCCGCACAGCAAAGCGCTCACCAGCACGACCGGCGGCAAACAATTGTCCGCCAGTTGCCCCATAGAGGGCTGTATTCCCGAGAATGATATTTTCATGCGCTGCGAACCGTGCATCGGGGGGTGGAGCGAGAATGATCTCTCCTCCGGTCATTCCCTTGCCCACATAGTCATTTGCCTCACCGTGCAGGATCAGGTGCATGCCTGGCACACAAAACGCACCAAAGCTTTGACCTGCTGCCCCTTGTAAAAGACAGGTAATGCTTACGCCTGGCAAACCAGCATTCCCACAGCGACGTGCAATCTCACCCGCCAGACCAGCTCCAATGGAGCGATCATCATTGGAAATGTGCTGTTGGATGAGCACACTGCTTTCGCCACGAAGTGCCTGTTCTGCTTCAACCAGCAATTGCCCGGCAAGTGGTGACGGCGGCAGTGTGACCTGTCCAGCACGTGATGAGGCTTCAGGGAGCGCAACCAGCAATGATTCAAGGTCAACATTGCTTCCTTCGCTGACTTGCAGAAGGTCAGCTCGCCCAACCAGGTCTTCCAGGTGAAATACACCCAGCTCGGCCAGCAACTCGCGAACCTCCTGGGCCACCAGCGTGAGATAGTTGATGAGCAATTGTGGAGTGCCCACGAACCTGGTGCGCAGATCTTCGCGCTGTGTGGCTATGCCCGTCGGACAGGTATTCAGGTGACACTGGCGAGCCATGTCACAGCCCAGTGCTACCAGGGCTGCCGTGCCGAAGCCAAATTCCTCGGCTCCCAGCATCGCCCCAATCACTACATCACGCCCGGTCTTCAAACCACCATCGACGCGCAACTTTACACGTCCGCGTAATCCATTACGCACGAGAACCTGCTGTGTCTCTGCCAAACCACGCTCCCAGGGAATGCCAGCGTGTTTGATGGATTGTAGTGGTGAGGCCCCTGTCCCTCCATCGTGCCCACTAATCTGAATGTAGTCAGCATGGGCTTTGGCAACACCAGCTGCTATTGTGCCAACGCCTATACCCGAAACCAGTTTGACACCCACACGTGCTTTGGGGTTGACCTGCTTCAAGTCATAGATCAACTGAGCCAGGTCCTCGATACTGTAGATATCGTGATGTGGTGGAGGTGAGATCAGCGGGACATACTGCGAGGTATGACGCAGCCGTGCAATAAAGGGAGTCACCTTGTTTGGGGGTAACTGGCCGCCTTCACCAGGTTTGGACCCCTGGGCCATCTTGATTTCTAATTCCTCGGCGCGTACCAGGTACTCCGTAGTGACACCAAAACGTGCTGATGCAACTTGCTTGATCTTGCTGCTGACTGGATAGCCATCGAGGGACTCGTCATACCAGTTGGGGTCTTCACCGCCTTCGCCAGTATTATTGCGTCCACCGATGCTGTTCATAGCGGCAGCGATGGTACGATGTGTCTCGGGGCTGAGCGCACCAAGAGACATTGCTGAGATGACGAAGCGGGCGCGAATGGATTCCACCGACTCGACCTGTTCGAGAGGAATGGGAGTGGCCGGTACGAAGGCGAACAGATCTCGCAGAGCTGTCGGTGGACGCTGGTAGACCAGTTCAGCAAAGCGCCGGTAGTCTTCCATGTCGCCACTCTGAGCCGCCTTTTGCAAGGCACGCACAAGGAGCGGATTAAAGGCATGATATTCACCATCGCGGCGAAAACGATGCTGTCCAATGTCGATCAATTTGCGTCGCCGCCCTCTGGCTTCGCTAATAGCAGTACGACCAGTATTGTCAGAGCGATCGGATATGCCAGGGCGTTCCCCGAGGGTCCCATGAGGGCTGCCTCTACTGTACTCGTTCTGCTCTATTCTCGCAATTCGTTCAAACACTTGCTCAGCAATTTGGGCACAGCTAATCTTGCCGGGATGAGAGGCGGAACCGGCGAAACAACGCTGGATCAAGCGTGACTCGAGGCCAAATACCTCGAACTGTCCGCTACCAATGATATTGCGGATCGTCGATATCCCCATGCGTGCCATGACTTTACGCAGACCCTCCTCAACGACATGCAGATAACGCCTTTCGGCCCCATCGGACGTGAGATCCTTAAGGTGTCGCTCTCCAGCTAACGCACGCACACTGGCAAGTGCCAGTGATGGAACAACAGCCTCCGCACCGTAGCCGAGCAAGAGGGCGATTTGGTGGACATCCCAGGCAGCGCTTGCACAGCTTCGACCATACCGGCAGTGGGTAGAGGAGCACTTGATTCGTCCCCGCTGCACGCTCAAACGTGACATTGAGCGTCTGGGAGCGGAAACCTGTGAGATGTAGACTGCGTAATATCTCTAACTGGGAATCGGTCAGAAGCGGCGTTTCCAGGTGCAGCCGCCGCGCGTCTAAGGCCGTCTCGGTGAGAAGACCCTGGCGACGACCGAGGTAGCAGTCGAGTGACATGACGATCTGCTCGCGCAGAGGGTCAATGGGTGGATTGGTGACCTGGGCAAACCGCTGGTGGAAGTAATCGGAGAAGCAGCGAGATTGATGGGAGAGGGCTGCATGGGGTGTATCATCACCCATACTCCACACCGGGTCCTTCTTTTCCGTCAACATGGGACGCAGCACCAGTTCAATATCCTCATGCGTGTAACCAAAGAGCTGCTGGCGGTTGAACAAGGTATCGGCATCTAGAGGAGGACTGGAAGGAGGAATGACTGGTTGAGGGAGAGTTGCCAGACGAATCAAGTGCTCCTCTACCCACTGCCGGTATGGTCGAAGCTGTGCAAGCGCTGCCTTGATATCGGGGTCGCGAAGCAAGACTGCATGCTCCAGGTCGACAGCAATCATCTCGCCCGGTCCTAGTCGACCCTTTTCGACAACCTCGTGCGCATCACACGGCACGACTCCCGCCTCGGATGCCAGGATCAACAGACCATTCGAGGTCAGTGTATAGCGAGCGGGACGCAATCCGTTACGATCTAGAGCAGCACCAACGATACGACCATCGCTAAAGCAAAGTGCTGCTGGGCCGTCCCATGGCTCGATCAGACCAGTATGATATTCACACCAGGCACGCTGTGCGCTCTCCAGTTCGGGATCATGCTCCCATGCAGGAGGAATAAGCATTTGCATACTATGCAGTAGTTCACGACCAGAACGTGTGAGCAGTTCCAGAACATTGTCCAATTGGGCGGAATCGCTTCCTCCTTCTTGCAAGATGGGCAAGAGGTCATTGAGCCTACTTCCCCATAATGGCGAGTACATCGCCGCTTCACGAGCCTGCATCCAGTTTCGGTTCCCCTGAAGCGTATTGATCTCGCCATTGTGGGCGAGCAACCGCATCGGCTGTGCTAACGACCAGGAGGGAAACGTGTTGGTGCTGTAGCGCTGATGAAAGACCGCGAAGGCACTTGTATAACGGGAATCAGCCAGGTCGAGATAGAAGCGGGCCAGTTCGTTTGGAGCCAGGAGTCCTTTGTAGATAACGGTCGTACGAGAAAGCGAGACGATGTAGGCATCATCGATCTGCGCTTCTTGCAAGCGACGCTCAATCAATCGCCGGGCATAATAGAGGGTTCTTTCATACTCCTCGAAAGTAAGATGAGGGGGGCGTATGAGAAGAATCTGTGCGATACTGGGGGCAGTTGCACGAGCACGCGTGCCTAAGACGGCAGGGTTGAGCGGTGGATTTCGCCAATGCAAAGGCTGACCTTCTAACTCCCCAAGACCTACCTCATTGAGTGCCTGTTCGATAACTTGACGACTTCGAGCGTAGGTGCCAGGTGAACGCTCCTGTGATGGTAAAAAAAGCATACCGACGGCGAGGTCAGCCGGATCAGAAAGCGAAATTCCCTGTGTTTGTAGTTCCTCACAAAGTAATGCCCTGGGAATCTGGGTAAGCAGGCCCGCTCCATCACTTGTTTCGGCATCTGCATCTTGAGCACCCCGGTGAGCCAGGTGGGTAAGTGCATCCAGGGCAGTCTGGATCAACGAGTGGCTCGCCTTGCCAGAGATTTGAGCCAGAAAACCGGTGCCACAGGCATCATGTTCCCAACGTGGGTCGTAGAGTGGATACGCAGGATCGAA
>WNGL01006043.1_pt1 | contig 14344 bp, 11 predicted proteins | sample 5400591 | NCBI WGS metagenome assembly WNGL01 (sample SAMN13153377, study PRJNA577476) | soil metagenome | isolation source: 80 cm soil or saprolite under Garry oak tree replicate 1 | place: USA:California | collected 2016-06-15
ATCTGGCGAGGACGACGGCATTGGATGTCGGGAGAAAAAGTTTCGTAAGACCCTACGGGCGCCTGCGGACGTGAGCGACAGGTGCTCCAACGAAGGCGATCAACCATAGCAACAGCGCCACGATCCCGATGACCATCGCCGCATTGGCCTTGCCCGAACCCGTCAGCCGCGGGTCCATGGCGATGAGTTCCCTGGCTTTGTAGGCCTTGGTGATCGCCATCGGACCGAGGATGATCCCGCAACACAGAAAGCTGACGATAGCGTAGGTTAGAGCCTCGCTGGCTTCTTTGCACGGAGCGGTTTCTTCCTCAAGGACGATTTGTTGGCCTTGAATGGCCAGCACTTTGCAGGAGCCGCAGTATTTTTGCCCCCCAACCTCCACCAGGCAATCGCCGCAGAAGGCCTCGGCGCAACCCGCGCAGCGATCCACTGCCTGGACCTCGTCGTGATTCTTACATCGCATGGCGTACCACCGTGCGCACGTTAGAAAAAGTACCGATCGCTGTCAAACGCTTTTGCCGGCGAGGAACAAAATGAAGTCCTTGAAACCTTGCCGTGGCAAAGCGTTGATTTGCCACAACCAATTACCTGCGTGTTAACAGGTCAGAACTGTTTGCACCCACTGTTGGTGCTCGAGATACCAGCGCACGGTTTCACGGATGCCTTGCTCGAATTTGTGTGCCGGGACCCAACCCAACTCATTCTTGACCTTGCTTGCGTCGATGGCGTACCGGCGATCATGTCCGGGCCGGTCTTTGACGAACTTAATCAGCTTGCGTGAGCTTCCGCCAATCTGCGGAGCCAGCTCATCGATCAAATTGCAGATCAATTCCACGATGCGGATGTTGGCCCATTCGTTGTGGCCGCCGATGTTGTAGGTTTCACCGGTGCTCCCGCGCGTCAACACCAGCCAAAGGGCCTCCGCGTGATCGCGCACGTAGAGCCAATCACGCACGTTCATGCCGTCGCCGTAAACCGGCACGGGTCTGCGCCCCAGCACGCTTTGAATGACCACCGGGATAAGCTTCTCCGGGAATTGGTAGGGTCCATAGTTGTTCGAGCAGTTGGTGATGAGGGTCGGCAACCCATAGGTGTGGTGGTAGGCGCGCACCAGCATGTCGCTGGCGGCTTTGCTGGCGGAGTAGGGCGAATTCGGCGCGTAGGGCGTGGTCTCGGTGAACTGGCCCGTGGGACCGAGACTGCCGTACACTTCGTCAGTCGAGACGTGGAGAAATCGTGTTGCGTATTGGCTGTTGGCTGGTACGTGGTTCAACCACGTGGCGCGGCAGGCTTCCAACAGATTGAACGTGCCCACGACGTTGGTGTGGATGAAATCCCCCGGGCCGGTGATCGAGCGATCCACGTGCGACTCTGCGGCCAGGTGCATCACCTGAGTGATGGAGTGTCGTTGCATCACCTCCAGCACCGCCTGCTTGTCGCGGAGATCCACTCTTTCGAATACATATTTCGGATGGCTGGAAACTTCCTCCAGATTAATCAAGTGCCCCGCGTAGGTCAGGCAGTCCAGATTTACCAGGCGTTCGATTTCGGGGCTATCGACCAGGTGTTGGATGACGTTCGAGCCGATAAATCCAGCGCCGCCGGTAATCAATAGGTTCATGTTCGTTACTGGGTTACGCTGTTACCTGAGTTACATAGCTACCTTGCCGCGTCGCAACCTGGATACGCCCACATTGCAGCGTTGCCCCGGAGGGGCTGCCGATAATAGCCCGGCGTTTCAACGCCGGGAACATGTTCCAATGCGTTCAAGTCCCGAAGGGACGGCTGAATGGAAGCAAACGGCCGCGGCAGGCCAGTCGCCCCTTCGGGGCAGGCGGCTCCGGAATTCCCGAAAAGCATTCTCACTTGCACTCAGCCTTCCAATCGCGCAATGAGAGTTCGAGCGCCTCATGCACCGGGCGCAGCTTCACGCCGGTAGCAAGCAATTTGGAGACCTCCAGCACGCAATTGGAGCGTGGCGTTTTGGCAGCCACGCGATAGAACTCCGCGTCATCCTGCCAAAACTCGAAGGGCCGGTTCGGCTTGAGGGTCTGTTGGATCAACTTCACCACCTGGCGAGTGGTGACGAACCCCGGATTGGTCACGTTGTATGTCCCGAACGGGGCGCGGCGCTCCCACAAATCCAGGCAGGCGCGGACGAAATCGGCGCGGTGCGAGATCGAGTTCACGTTGTCGTACACCTTTGGGTAGCGCTGAATTTTGGTCAGGTAATTGCGGGAATTGTCCCATTCATCAAAGGGAATGCGCAACCGCCAGATGTAGCTTTGGCCCGGCCCCGAGATCGTTTCTTCCGCCAGCGCCTTGGTGCCGCTATAAAAGCTGCACGGCAGTTGGCGAAAGGTGAAATTGGGTTCGTCCGTTTCGGAGTAGCCATGAATTGCCAGCGGATTTTTTTCTGCCAGCTCTCGCAGCTCCGGTTTGCTCAGATCTTTCTCCACGCGCGCCGTTGCGCCCTGGGTCACTTTGGCTCCCGAGAAAATGCACCCTGAGGATACGTGGCCCCAGGGCGTTCCGGCGACCAGGCAGGCGTGAGCAATGGTCTGCGGAAGCAGCGTGTTGCCGGCAAGCGTGTCGGCTTTGGCGTTCTCGCAAGCATCCACGTTCGGCTTGCCGGTGTAGCCTGCGGCGTTGATCAGGAATTTGGGTTTGGTCTGGCTCAGAAATTCCAGCAACGTGTCGAAGCGGGTGTAGTCAACTTGTTTGCGTGAAAGTGCAGTGAACGACTGGGCCCGCTCGCGTAACGCTTGCGCGAAGGCCTGTCCGATGTATCCGCTGGCCCCCAAAAGAACAATCATGCAAGCACGTCGGAGGTGGCTGGTTGAGTCGGCGCCAATCGCTTGGCTTCAGAGACAACGTTCTCCAAATAGCTCCGGTACTCGGAGTTGGGCATGCGGCGAGTCAGCGCTTCAAGTTCTTGCAGGGTCAGAAAACCCTGATGAAACGCCGCTTCTTCCGGACAACCGATTTTGACGCCCTGCCGCTTTTCGATTGTCTGCACGTACGCGGAGGCCTCATGCAAACTGCTGCTGGTGCCCGCATCCAGCCAGGCGAACCCGCGAGTGAGCCGATGCACTCGCAACTGACCGCGCCGCAAATACTCCAGGTTTACATCCGTGATCTCCAACTCGCCGCGCGCCGACGGTTTCAGCTTCTTGGAAATTGTCACGACGTCGTTGTCGTAAATATAGAGGCCAGGCACCGCGTAGTTGCTCCTGGGTTGCTTGGGTTTTTCCTGGATGGATATTGCGCGGCCATTGCCGTCGAACTCCACGACGCCATAGCGTTCGGGGTCGTTAACATGATAACCGAAAATCGTTGCGCCATCGTTGAACTCGGCGAAGGCCTTTTGAAAACCGTCGCCGCCATAAAAAATGTTGTCGCCGAGAATCAGCGTGACCGCGTCCTTTCCGATGAAGGACTCGCCGATCAAGAAGGCCTGGGCGATGCCGCCGGGCTTTGGTTGCTCGCGATATTCAAGGGCCAAGCCCCACGCGCTGCCGTCACCCAGCAATTGACGAAAGCGAGGCAAATCGTGCGGCGTGGAGATAAGGCAAAATTCCCGGACGCCGCCTTCGAGCAGGGTCGTCAGTGGATAATAGACCATCGGTTTGTCATAGACCGGCTGGAGCTGCTTGCTAGCCACCAGGGTGAGTGGAAACAACCGGGAACCAGCCCCGCCGGCCAGGATGATGCCTTTCATCGGACAGGGACATTACGTGATGCGCGCCGAATTGGAAAGGGCATAACCGAAAAGCTGAAAAGCTGAAATCGGCCCGGCGTTTCGGCGTTTCAGCGTTTCAGCGTTTTAGCATCCGTGTCATCCGTGAAATCCGTGGTCAATTCAGAGGTCTCTGAGCCTCGACACCCAGTCAGTCAATTCTTCATCCGCCAGGGGTTGGCGCTGGACGCGCAGCTTGTTGGCCGAGTGGAGGGCCTTATAGCTCGCGCTGAGCGTCTCCGTCTGGAAATTCGCTGCGGTGTTATGCAAAAACAGGGGATGCGGGGCGGCCAACAGCGCCGCGCCTTCAAACCCGCCCATCCTCAGAATGCCGGGACAAAACAATTCCGGCGCCAGCAGGGGCGAGCCGGGGGAATCATCGTCGGTTCCGGCATCGAGTTGGTTGCCGTCGGCGATGACCGCATCGGCGGAGGGGGCGGCCAACAGCGCCCATAAGCCGGCGCGGCCCAGGCCGCAAAGGATAACACGCTCGGCTCTGCAGAAGTCGCGGGCCACCGCACAGGCGTTGACCAGGTTCCGGACCTGTTCTTGAGTTTCCGTCCGGTTGTAAGTGCTGAAAAAATTTGTAAACGGACTAGGTGTCTTGAGGACCGGAAAGGGATCAACCGTCAGATACGAGATTTTGAGCTTAGCCAATAGCTTGGCAGTTCTCGCAAGTGAGTTCAATTCGGGCCGTGTGTCGTCTGCTGCGCTCAGCGCCAGGACGACCAGCGTTGCCCGCGGGCCAGAGCTGAAGACTGACCATTGTGCCCGTGTCCCAGTCGTCTGCCCGCGCGACCTGATGAGAAGCTGAGTCCTGTTCGAGTCGGATTCCGAGCCCTGGACCTCCCAAACAGCTTTCTGCGGCCAATCTACCAACAAGGTGTGCCGCCAGACTGGGAAAATGGCTTCCTTGAACTTCTCCAGCTTGCGCGTGCTGGTTGGTTTGAGCGAGCGCCACTGAGCGCGCCAGCGCTGGATCATCAAATGAATCAATTGTTCCTGGCTCAACGCATCGGCGGGCAGTTTGCCGTCAGGAAACACCCGCAAGTCCGAGTCCGGCTCCTTCTGGTAGGGCGGTTCTTTCAGCGAGGTGGGACAGCTCTCGCCTAGCAGTCGCGGGGCTAACCATTCATAGACCGCTTCGCGGCTGGTCTGGTTGTAATTATGGCCGAAATCGAACCGCGCGAAGTGGAAATTTTCCGGCGCATTCAACAGATCGTAGATATGTTTGATGGCCGGACCTTCCACTTTAATAGTGTCTTTGGTCCAATCACCCGTGGCGGCGACCAGCATCTGTGGCCGTGGCGCGGCAGCGGCGGCGATCTCCATGTTGGAATACTCCACCCGCAGGCCGGGGGCGTTTTCGCAACTGCACCCGCCTTGCATGGTGTGGGAAACCATCACCACGGGCACCTGCGCGGCCAACCGATCATCCACGGCGCCCAGAATGAAAGTCTGTGTGCCACCGCCCGATTCGCCCGTGCAAGCCAGCCTCTTGCGGTCCACGTCGGGCAACGCTTCGAGAAAGTCGAGCGCGCGGATGCTGTTCCAGGTCTGCAGGGCCATCAGGCTGATGTTCCACAACAGGTCGGTCCTGTTCGTGCCGAATTGCCGGTGGCTTTCATAGAAAGGCTGATTGGTTGGCGTGTTCGGGAAATGCGTGTCATTGAAGCCGACCATGTCGTAGGAAAAGGCAATCATCCCCTGCCGGGCGAAGCTGATGCACCGTGCGGGGATGCTCCCGTCCTTGGTGTCCCCCAGGCGGCCCTCCTTCCAATGGCCGTGCGGGTTGAGGATAGCCGGGAATGGGCCTTTACCGCGTCCGAGAGGGCGATACAGGTTTCCCGCCAGATAAAAGCCGGGGAGCGTTTGGAAATAGACTTTTTCAACGCTGTAGCCTTCGCGACGGACCTTGTCGAAGATATGTGGTTTCAGCGCAGTTTTTCCGGGCATCGGCCACAGACCGCAACTCACCAGCACTTGTTGGCGGATGTCTTTGGCTCGAGCCTGCCATTCGCCCGGCGATGAGATGGTTGGAAAATCGCGAGGCGTATCGAGGGTTTTAATCGCCGCCGCGTCTTCACTGGAGGTAGCAACCAGCTCAGCGTTCGAGCGGTTCTGGCCCACCGAGCAGGCGACCAGCAGCAGAACCAGCCAACTCGTGAACCAATTCTTCCTAAGCGCGTGTCTTAAAATTGTAGGAGCCGACGTAAGAAGGCTCTGATTCTTGGCCAAATCGTCTGAATTTTGAGCCTCCTCACGTCGGCTCCTACAATGAATTTGATTATTCAAACGCGCTCTAAGCGGCATAGCCGCTATTGAATATCAGCCAGCAGACAATGCACGCAAATTCTATTGGCCGCGATGAATTTCCGGTAAGGACGCTTTCCACAGCGTCCCTGATCTCGATCAGTTCGAAAATAGGCAAGCTGTGGAAAAGCTCCCCGTCTCGCCATGCCAACGATTCGTGCCCGCGCCCTCGCTTGAGCCGTCATCAGTTTGAACTTCAATCAACCCCCTTGGCAGTTAAACTCGGTCGCGTGAGCGATGTGACCCAAATCCTCCAGCGCGTCGAGCAAGGCGACGGCAAAGCCGCTGAGGAATTGCTCCCGCTGGTCTATGAGGAACTGCGCAGACTCGCTGCCTACAAAATGTCGCTCCTGCCTCCCGGACAGACTTTGCAACCCACCGCCCTGGTGCATGAGGCCTATCTGCGGCTGGTCGGCAATGAGCATAAGCGATGGGAGAACCGCCGGCATTTCTTCAGCGCCGCTGCCGAAGCCATGCGACATATCCTCATAGACCGCGCCCGGCGGCGGCTCCGTGTGCGGCACGGCCAGAACGCCGAGAAGGTCCCGCTGGATGAGGTTGAAATTGCCGCCCCGGCCAAGGACGAAATTGTTCTGCAACTCAATGAAGCCCTCGAAGTGCTTCAGCGGCTTTCCCCCCAGCAGGCGGAAATCGTGAAACTCCGTTTCTTTGCCGGTTTCACTGAGCCGGAGATTGCGCAAATCCTGGATCTGTCGGAACGCTCGATCCAACGACAGTGGAGCCACGCCAAGGCCTGGCTCTTCGAACGCATCCAGCACTAACAGAGGACCGCTGAATTGTTCCATTTTTCTGCGTATTCCAAGTATTTCGCGGTTTGAATCTTTTGCTTTTTGGCGGGCTTTATGTCAAAAAATCGTATGGAGTAGTGAAACCATGAATCAGTTTCCCTTGCCATGAAGCCTCCGGACGCTAGCGAAGAAACCCTCTTCGACGTAGCCCGGCAGATGCCGGACCCGCAAGCGCGCACCGCTTACCTCGATGCCGCTTGCGCCGGAAACCCGAACCTGCGCCAGCGCATCGAAGATCTGCTCAAGGCCGGCTTGCAAGCGGATCAGTTTCTGGCTGGCGACCCCCTCGAGTTGGGCGCAGCAGGCCGTCAAACAATTGTAGTCGGCCCCTTGAGCGAAGGCCCGGGCAGCGTCATCGGTAATTACAAGCTGCTGGAGAAACTCGGCGAAGGCGGCTTCGGCGTCGTCTATATGGCCGAGCAGAAACAACCGGTCAAACGCCGCGTCGCTCTCAAAATAATCAAGATCGGCATGGATACGCGGGAAGTCGTGGCCCGCTTCGAAGCCGAGCGCCAGGCCCTGGCGATCATGGACCACCCGAACATCGCCAAGATTTTCGATGCGGGAGCGACCGAAAGCACCCTCACCCCGGCCCTCTCCCATCCGATGGGAGAGGGATCAAGGGTGAGGGCCATTCCCCACTCTGCACTCCCCACTCTGCACTTCCCGCCGGCCGCCCCTACTTCGTCATGGAACTGGTCCGCGGCGTCAAAATCACCGACTACTGCGACCAGAAAAATCTTCCCACCCGCGAGCGGCTCGATCTTTTCATGCTGGTCTGCCAGGCCGTCCAACACGCTCACCAAAAGGGCATCATCCACCGCGACCTCAAGCCCTCGAACATTCTAGTCACGGTCAACGACGGCGTGGCGGTGCCCAAGATCATTGATTTCGGCATCGCCAAAGCCACCCAGATGGAACTGACCGAAAAGACCGTCTTCACCCGCTTCCAGCAATTCCTTGGCACGCCGGCCTACATGAGCCCCGAGCAAGCCGAGATCACCAGCGTGGATGTTGATACCCGCAGTGACATCTACAGCCTCGGCGTGTTGCTCTATGAACTGCTCACCGGCAAAACGCCCTTTGATGCCAAAGAACTCCTCCAGGCCGGTTTGGACGAAATGCGCCACACGCTCCGCGAGAAGGAACCCGCGCGCCCTTCCACCCGCGTCAGCACCCTGGGCGGCGATGAACTGACCACCACCGCCAAGCGGCGGGGCCTGGAACCACCCAAGCTCATCAACCTTCTGCGCGGCGACCTCGACTGGATCGTGATGAAGTGCCTGGAGAAAGACCGCGCCCGCCGCTACGAAACCGCCAACGGCCTCGCGACGGACATTGAGCGTCATCTCAACAACGAACCTGTCGTGGCCTGTCCGCCAAGCAAGATTTACAAGTTTCAGAAACTGGTTCGGCGCAACAAAGTCGCCTTCGCGACCGGAGCGGGAATCGCCGCGGCGCTGCTGATCGGTCTGGCCATCGCCCTATGGCAATCCATTGAAAAGACTCGCGCGTACAATCGCGCCCTCGCCGCCGAGCAGGCGGCAGTCGCCGCACGCGCCCGCGCCGAAGCGAACGAGAGGAAGGCGCAGGCCAGCGAGCAGCAGGCGCAGATTCAAGCGCTCAAGAGCTATCAGGTGGCTCAGTTCATGGCCGACATGTTTCACGGTCTCGCACCGAGCGTCGCCTTGGGGCGGGATACGGCGCTGCTCAAGGACATTCTCGACAAAGCCGCTCAGCGAATCGGAACTGAGTTGACCAACCAGCCAGAAGTGGAGATTGAGTTGCGCGCCAGCCTCGCTGACGCGTACAACGAATTGGGACTTTTCAAGGAAGAAGAGGCGATGGCCCGCAAATGTCTGGAACTGGCCCAGGCGCGCTTCGCAGCCGACAGCCCTCAGATGGCTGAAGCGCTTTGTCGGATGGCGATGGCACTGAACGACCTCGGCCAACCCAAAGAAGGCGAAGCCGCAGCCCGAGAGAGTGTCGCGATTCGCAGGAAGCTGCTCGCGGCACGCCAAGATGGCGGCGATTCAACGGCCCGCGACACCGAGCTTCGCTTCACCGACCGATTCGATCCGAACAACCTTTACCACTCTCTTGAAGAGTTGGGAAAGAGCCTCTACGGACAGGACGAATTTGAGCAGGCGGAGACTCCGTTTCGCGAAGCCCTCGCGCTCGCGCGGAAGGTGCGGGGCGACGAGCATGAAGACGTAGCCACGCTACTCAACGACCTGGGTCTGACTCTTTGGCAAAAGGACGACCTCTCGAAGGCCGAGGAAACCCTTCGTGAGGCCCTCACGATCAGCCGGAAACTGTACGACACGAACGCCCATCCGTATTTTGCCGCCACCCTCAACAACCTGGCTCTGGTCCATAAAAGCCAGGGTAAACTGGATGACGCTGAGACCCTCAATATCGAGTCACTTGAGATGACGAAGAAAATGGTGGGCCCCGAGCATCGCCACGTCGCCATCGGCCTCCACAATCTCGCGAATCTGGCTCGCGCCCAAAACCGTTTGGCGGACGCAGAGCGCCTGACGCGGGCTGTAGTAGCGATGTTCAAGCGATTGGGCACCGACGAGGGACTTCTCACTTCGGACCTCTGCGGTCTCGGCGAGATTCTGCGGGACGAGCGCAAATTCGATGAGGCCCGCGCGGCGGTTTCCGAATCGCTGGCCTTGCGCCGGAAACTGCTGGGGAACGATCACGTGGACGTTGCCTACACCTTGCTGATTCTGGCGACCGTTCTCGAACGCCAGGGTAAACTCGCTGGCGCCGAGCCGCAGTGCCGCGAGTGCCTGGCGATTTACGAAGCCAAAACGCCCGATCATTACCGCGTTTTCGAGGCGCGCGGCCTGGTTGGCGCCTGCCTGCTGGCGCAGAGGCGATACGCTGACGCCGAACCGTTCCTGCTTTCAAGCTATCAAGGGCTGAAAGAGCGCGAGCCCACCGCCCCAAAGGTGATCCGGCCAAAGTTGAAGGCAACCTTTGAGGATTTGGTGCAACTCTACGGAGAAATGGGCCGTCCGGATAGCGCCGCCGAATGGAAACAGAAACTGGCCGAGTTTGAGAAAGCCCAAGGCCAACCAAAGGCCGACGCCCCATGAAAACTCCCGCTGCCTTGCAAAATTGGAGCGCGGCGGATCGCGCCGGTCGCCGCGATGCCCCCATCCAAAAATCTTTCCAAGGCGCTGATCCTTTTCACCCCGCGTTTGGCGCACTTGTAGTTGAAGCCAAACTATGAAAACAAACTCATTCACAGTCCTCGCGGTAGGGCGCGCAGTCCTCTGCGTGCCGCAGTCGGCAGCAAGCGTTGCCTTGGGTAAAAGCGGCGCGCACGGAGTGACGCACCCTACCTGGTTCGCGCTGCTTTGCGCAGCTGCATTATTCACCCACGTCACCTTCGCTGCCAGCGGACCCAAACCACCGCCACCGCCGCAGCCCAGTAGCGGAACGTTGGTGCTGAGTTATCCGAACGGATCGGACTGGGGTTTGACCGTCGCGCCCTCGGGAATGATTTACGCCGTGGGCAATAATTATCCCGACGATGGCTATTGGAAACAGTTAGTCCTGGCGAGCGGTGACAGCGGAAACTCTTGGTCTCTGCTGGACGAATTCGCCCCACCAGGAACTTTTGTGGACTTTTGGTTTGGATTGGGAGGCGGAATCGCTTCGGATTCGGCTGGTAACCTCTACGTGAGCGGTGTCATCCATGATTACGCGGGAGCCCAGCCGAACCAGTGGTACGTTCGGCGGAGCACCGATGGCGGAGCCAACTGGAGCACCGTTGACGAGTTCGCCATGACAGCGGCCGCTTTTGGCAGCAACATCGATGACATCGGCATTACCGTGGATCCGGCAGGCGATGTCTATACTGCGGGCTTGGATTTTTACTCCTTGGACTCGAACTTTCACTACGACTGGATCGTTCGTAAAGGTGTCGGCGGCACTTCGTTTTCGACCCTGGACATTTTACCGAACAGTTCGCCAAAGGACGTATTTGTGCATTCGACGGCCGGCATTTTTGTCGTCGGCCAAACTAAGATCACGAATAAGAGCGCGACCAGTTGGGCGTGGCTGGTGAGGCGGAGCACCAACGGCGGCGCGACCTGGTCCAACGTGGATACCTTTCAACTCTCCAGCTCGAAGCCGTCCGTCGCCATGGGCATCGGCGCGGACGCCGCCGGCAACCTCTATGTGGTGGGGAGCGGAATGAGCCTCAACAAGGGAAGGAATGTCTTCCATTGGATCGTGCGCAAGAGTACCAATGGCGGCAACTCGTGGACCACCGTGGATGATTACCAACTCGTCGCGGGCAATTCCAGTGAGGCGCGCTGTATTGCGACCGATGCGAACGGCAATCTCTGGGTCGCCGGGCGCGGGAACGCCGGGCAAGGCAACCGCTGGATCGTTCGCAAGAGCGTTGGCGGCGCTGGGCCTTGGACAACGGTGGATGTTTTCGACGCCGGAGTTGACGCGAACGCGATTGCGTCGAGTCCTTCCGGGAACGTCTTTGTCGGTGGCGCCGGCGGCGGCAATTGGCTCATCAAGAAATACTGACAACCAGGATAGGTTTACAGCCGTATGAAAAAGCATCTCACCCTCGCAGCAAAACAGTCCGCGCTCCTATCGCTGGCATCCTTCATCGCCGTCGGCTTGCTGCCGCTGTGCTCCGCGTTCGCCGCGCCGGGCGACCTGGACCTTTCCTTCGATGCGGGTTCAGGAGTGGACGGAGAGGTTCATTCCATCGTACTGCAACCTGACGGGAGAATTCTCATTGGCGGATCGTTCAGCACGGTGAAGGGATTGGTTCGGAGGGGTATTGCCCGGCTCAATGCGGATGGCAGCGGAGACACTAGCTTCAATCCCGCAATAGACAACTTGGATTACTACAGCTCTGTTCAATCCATCGTGCTGCAACCAGACGGCAAGGTCCTCATCGGAGGTGGATTCACAACCGTAAACGGCGTCGGGCGAACTAACATCGCGCGGCTCCATCCGGACGGGACCTTGGACACCAGCTTCAATGCGGCTGCCGTTGGGGAGATCGAAGTTGTAGCTCTTCAATCCGACGGTAAAGTGGTCATCGGGGGAAGCTTCACCACGGTAAGCAGTGTCGGTCGGACGAATATGGCACGGCTCAATTCCGACGGCAGTCTGGACACGAGTTTCAACGCGGGCAATGTTTTTGGGTTCTCCAGCCCTGACTGCATCGCGGTGCAACCGGATGGCAAGGTGCTCTTTGGTGGCTACATGCTGATAGGTCGGCTAAATACCAACGGCACCCGCGATATAACTTTCAATGCCAGTGCGGGTGAGGTGGTTAATTTTATTGTCCTGCAGCCGGACGGCAAAGTCCTGATCGGCGCCGGTTACGTAAACGGTGTATATCCCCACGGCATTGCGCGGCTCAATGCGAACGGGACTCTGGATTCGACTTTTGCTGATCTCCCGACCATAGGTGGTCCTCAGGCCATCGCCTTGCAATCAGATGGGAAGGTGGTCATCGCTGGTAGTATCTACAAGATCGATGGGGTGCCCCGATCCGGTTTCGCGCGTCTCAATCCCGATGGCACTTTGGATGCAGATTTTGATCCAAGTGCAATCTATGACTCACCTTTTGCTAGCCCCTCGGTTTCCGCGGTCGCGGTCCAGCCAGATGGCAGGGTGCTCATCGGAGGTGGTCACTTCGCGACAGTGGACGGTTTGAGCCGCTACGGCATTGCACGGCTGAATCCGGATGGGAGTTTGGATGCGAGCTTTAACGCGGGTTCGGGCATTGATAGTCCGGTTCTCGCGCTCGCGGCGCAAGCGGACGGCAAGGTGCTCATTGGAGGCCGGTTCCTTGGAGTGCAAGGCATGATCCGCTCCCGATTTGCCCGGCTCAACGCCGATGGCACCGTGGAGAGAAACTTCGATTCGCAGCTATTTCCCGTGCCATCGTCTGCCCACGACCCTATTAACTCACAAGTTACGGCCATCACCGTCCAGCCCAACGGCAAAATACTTGTGGGGTCCGAAAGCTACAACTACGACTTTCAGTTCGGCGGTGACCGATCCAGCTTTAGCGTCGATCTCGTCCGGCTCAATGCCGATGGGACGGTGGACTCAAGCTTTAATGCGGTTCATGGATCTCTCGGTTTGAGCCTATTGGAGTCAGTTTGTATTGGCCTCCAACCGGACGGCAAAGTGCTCTTCGGTGGGAGCTTCGACTCGCTCAATGGCATCGGCGTAAACCGCATTGCCCGGCTCAATGCGGATGGGGACTTGGATTTAAGTTTCAATGCGGATGTGGAGTACGACCCATTACCTCTACAAGGCTTGGTTCGGGCTATCGCCGTGCAACCGGATGGCAAGGTGCTCATCGTCGGCTTATTCACTACTGTGAACGGGGTCGGACGCACCAATATCGCGCGGCTCAATTACGATGGGAGCCTGGACACAAGCTTCGATCCGGGCGCGGCAAGTAACGGCTTCGTTAATTGTGTCGCGTTACAGCCCGATGGCAAGGTGCTGATCTCCCCTCTTAAACGACTTAATGCGGACGGGACACTGGACGCCACCTTCAAGCCGGAACTTTTCGGTGTTTCGTCGATCCTCGTTCAACCCGACGCCAAGATCATAATTGGGGGAGAACTCGTGAATGGCATCAGCCAACAGAACATCGCGCGCCTTAATCCTGATGGCAGCTTGGACGCCAGCTTTAATTCCCGCAACTTGGACGGGCCAGTCGAAACCATAGCCGTTCAAGCCGACGGCAGATTGCTTATCGGAGGCGGCTTTGGTTCAGTGGATGGATTCGCTCGCAATTACGTGGCGCGGCTTCTGGGCGACCCGCCGGTTCTCAAATTTGAAAAGCTGAACAATCAACTGGTGCTGAGTTGGACCAACGCCGGATTCACTTTGCAATCCGCGCCCGCCGTCACCGGCACGTTCACCAACATTCCCGGCGCGACCAGTCCTTACACTAATTCCTTCACCGGGCCTCAGCGATTCTTTCGACTATTTGGAAATTGAAACCGCTTAAATGAAAGTCATTATCCAATACATTTCTTTGGCCGGACTCCTCTCCTGCGGACGGACCACATTTGCACCACGAGCCCACGCCCAGGGCGGCGTGCCCCTTTGGACCAACCGCTACAATGGGCCAGGGAATGGGTGGGATCAGCCCAGGGCCATTGCAGTGGACGGCAACGGCCACGTGTTCGTGACGGGAGATTCGGCGGGAACTAGCGGTCTTCCTGACTACGCGACGATCGTTACGATTACGTGACCATAAAATACTCTTCGAGTCTTCCTCCGCCTGTTCATTTGGATTTTCAAAAGCTGAACAATCAACTAGTGCTGAGTTGGACCAATGCCGGTTTCAATTTGCAGTCCGCGGCCGCCGTCACCGGCATCTTCACCAACCTCCCCGGAGCGACGAGTCCGTACACGAATTCCGCGATCAGCGCGCAGCGATACTTCAGGTTGGCGGCTC
>WNGL01013065.1_pt1 | contig 14341 bp, 11 predicted proteins | sample 5400591 | NCBI WGS metagenome assembly WNGL01 (sample SAMN13153377, study PRJNA577476) | soil metagenome | isolation source: 80 cm soil or saprolite under Garry oak tree replicate 1 | place: USA:California | collected 2016-06-15
ACTCGATTGTAAAGACGGTCGGCCCGCTCCTGCGGTGACAAACTGGAAATGTCAGGGGCACGTATCCCAGCTGATTGATCGTCTGTTGGCATTCCGCGATCGTCCAAACCCGCCTGGGGTAGCGCGTTCTGCGAGCCATCGACAGTGCTTCCACGAGTGGCGTTGAAGCCGCGACCGGCCGCCATCGCGAACAGGGCGAGGAACGCGAGGGCGGCAACGATCCAGGGGAGGGCGTTGGTTCTCGCTTCACGCGAGATGGGAGTGCTGGCGCCCGCCGCGGCGCCGCACCGGTGGCAGAACTTTGCTCCGGGACTTAACTCAGCTGCGCATGATGCACAGGTCGCTCCCGCCAGTGGGGCGCCACAGTTCGCGCAGTACCGGCCAGTGGCGACTGCGCCGCAGGATGGACAGGCATTGGAAGTCGGGGAATCGGGAGAGGAAGAGACCATTCGGTGAAATTACTCACCGGCTTCCGCTCCTGCACCGACAATAACTGAAACTGAAGACTACCGGCCGGGGGCTTTGGGCGGAGCGGCTGAGGGCTACGGGCTAAACTTCAAATGCGCTGGGATGCAGCCCGAAGCCCCTAGCGGGAAGGCCCACGGCCCCAGGCGGGTAGTCTTCAGTTTCAGTTCAATTCCAGCCGGTAGTCTTCAGTTTCTAGTCAAACAGGGAAGAGCATCTCCCGATATTTGGGGAGCGGCCAGTAACTATCCCCGACGAGCAACTCGAGTGCGTCGCAGGCTTTGCGCACCTCGGCCATCGTGTCCGCTCCTTCGGAAGTCAGCAGATCGGCTTGTTTGGCTAGGTCGTCGTGCATTGCCTCGGCCCGGGCGATCACATCGCTCAGATCCTCACGATGCTCCTGAAGCTCCTGTACGAGCTCGCCGACCTGATTCGCGGTCGTTATCTGTGGAATCACTGCGATCCCTGCCGTCTTTGATTGCGAAGCCCCATCGGAAAGTTCACCGAGGTAGGCATACGCGGCGGGTATGATCATCGTATCCACCATCTCGCGCATGGTGTGGAGCTCGATGAGCATGTCCTTGACGTAGCGCTCAACGCGTACATGGTAGCGTGACTCGAGCTCCTCGGTGGTGAGCACGCCAAGCTTCGTGAGCAGCGTACGGGATTGCTTCGAGATGAGCTCCTTCAGCGCTTCGGGTGTGCTGCAAATGTTCGGCAAGCCACGCTTCTTGGCCTCCTTTATCCATTCCTCCGCGTAGTTGTTGCCCTCGAACCTGACTGGCGCACTCTCCTTGAATGCTTCGCGCACGACCTTCAGGACTGCGTCGTCTACCGATTTTGTTTTCTTGAGAGTTTCGCGCAGCGCGTGCGTGATCTCTCCAATTGCATCTGCCACGGCTGTATTGAGCAGTGTGATCGGGAATGCGATCGATTGCGATGACCCGACCGCCCGATACTCGAACTTTTGTCCGGTAAAGGCGAATGGTGAGGTGCGATTGCGATCGGTGTTGTCGCGCTGGATCTCTGGCAGCTTCGACACGCCGAGCTTGATCATCTGCTGTTCGGCAGTGCCGGATGCCTTTCCGTCAGCAATCTCCTCGATCATGCGTGTTAGCATGTCGCCCATGAAGACAGAGATGATGGCCGGAGGAGCTTCGTTCGCGCCGAGCCGGTGCTCGTTGCCTGTCGTGGCGATTCCCGCGCGGAGTAGACCGGCGTGCTTGTGAACCGCTTTGAGCACTGCCGCGAGGAAGACGAGAAAGCGGACGTTCTGGTGTGGAGTTTTTCCTGGCTTGAGGAGGTTCAAGCCATCGAGATCGGCAGAATCAGCCGTGACGGACATTGACCAGTTGCAGTGCTTTCCCGAGCCGTTGATTCCGGCGAAAGGTTTTTCATGGAGTACCGCCTGGAGCCCGTGTCTCAACGCCACGCGGCGCATTGTCGCCATTACCAGCTGATTGTGGTCTACGGCGAGATCCGTTTCCTCGAAGTAGGGAGCCATCTCGAACTGAGAAGGCGCAACTTCGTTGTGTCGAGTCGTGATTGGTACACCAAGCTTGTAGAGCTCGAACTCGACCTCTGAAATGCAGCCCTGGATGCGCTCGGGAATTCCCCCGAAGTAGTGATCTTCGAGCTGTTGACCGCGTGGAGGAGGGGCCCCAACGAGTGTGCGCCCACCCATTACCAGATCGGGACGTATTCCGAAAAGGCCGCGATCGATGAGAAAGTATTCCTGCTCGGGTCCAAGAGTGGTATGGACTCGCTGCACTCCCCTGTCTCCCAGAAGCTCGAGCAGCTCGATTGACTTGTCGGAGAGAACGTCGGAGCTGCGGAGCAGCGGTGTCATCTCGTCCAGCGCTTCACCGTTGTAGCCGATGAACACTGACGGAATGCAGAGAGTTCGCGCGCCTGTCGACTCGGCGATGAAGACGGGACTTGCCGGATTCCATGCCGTGTAGCCGCGTGCTTCCCAGGTGGCGCGGAGTCCACCAGATGGGAAACTCGACGCATCGGGCTCGCTCTGTATAAGCTGCGACCCGGTAAATGACTCCATCGGCTGCCGGTCATCATCAAACGCAAAAAACGCATCGTGCTTTTCGGCGGTGAGACCAGTTTGTGGCTGGAACCAGTGCGTGAAGTGGGTCACGCCGCGCGAGATCGCCCACTCCTTTATGACCTGCGCGACAACCGGGGCGATCGCGAGATCGAGCTTCTTTCCGTGTCGGATCGAGGCGGCGAGGCTGGCGTAAACGTCCTTGGGCAGTTTGTCGCGGAGTTGTCGGACGCCGAGAGTGTTGATTCCAAAGTATTCCGAGGTCGGACGTGGAATGCCGTCCTCGCTGAATCCAGTCGGTACTCGCACGGACCGGGTTGTGAGCTCGTTGAGAAGGATCCTGCGGGGGCTGGTGGCCGGGGCTGTCATTGATTCTTACGGCTAAGTGTTAGAAAAGTGCGGAACTTGCAAAAGTAATTGATCAAATTTGCGATTTTATGGTGAAGATGCAAGGAATGGTCACACTTCGTTGCAAAAATTGCAAAAATTGGCTGAGTAGGCTACGTTCTCCTCATGCCCCGCCATCGCTCCCAGATACCCGATACCTCGGGCGCAACGGCCCAGGAAATACTCGAGCTCGCCAACAAGAACAACGTCCGATTTCTCAGACTGCAGTTCACTGACATCCTCGGCATCAACAAGAATGTCGAGATCCCAGCATCCCAGTTCGAGAAGGCTTTGGCAGGCGACATCATGTTCGATGGCTCTTCGATCGAAGGTTTCGTCCGCATTGAGGAGTCCGACATGCTGCTGTCACCGGACTTCAGCACGTTTCAGATCTTTCCCTGGAGTGAGGAGAATAGCCGGGTCGCCAGACTCATTTGCGATATCAATACTCCGGATGGCAATCCGTTCGCGGGCGATCCACGAACCGTGCTGAAAAAAATGCTCGGGAGAGCCGCCGCGGCCGGCTATACGATGAACGCGGGGATGGAAGCCGAGTTCTTCATGTTCAAGCCGCGGCCGGATGAAGAGCCATCGACTATCACGCACGACGTCGGGTCGTACTTCGATCTCGCACCCGCAGATCTCGGCGAGGATGCGCGGCGCGCAATCGTCGATGTGCTCGAGCGGATGGGCTTCGAGGTTGAGGCCGCGCACCACGAAGTCGCGCACGGCCAGCACGAGATCGATTTCAGGTACGCCGACGCTCTCAAGACTGCCGACAACATCGCGACTTTCCGATTCGTGGTGAAGTATGTCGCCCGGACCTTCGGGCTCACTGCTTCGTTCATGCCGAAGCCGATCTTCGGGCAGAACGGCAGTGGTATGCACACGCATCAATCCCTGTTCCGCGGCAAGAAAAACGCTTTCTGGGACGAGAGCGCGGAATGGGAGCTATCCAGCACTGCCCTTCATTATATCGGGGGGCTGCTCCGACACGCGCGCGGTTTCACGGCGATAACCAACCCGCTCGTCAACTCCTACAAGCGACTGGTTCCCGGCTTCGAAGCGCCAGTGAACGTCGCATGGTCGATGCGGAATCGTTCGCCGATGATCCGTATTCCTGACCGTCGAGGCTCAGGGACTCGAGTGGAGCTGCGAATTCCAGATCCCTCAGCGAATCCGTATCTCGCGCTGGCGGTGCAACTCGCCGCCGGGTTGGATGGAATTGCAACGAAGGCTGATGCGCGCGAGCCTGTTAACACCAACATCTGGGAGATGTCGCACCGGGAGAAGCGTCGTCTTCGGATCGACGATCTACCGCACAATCTCGAGGAGGCCTGCAACGAGCTGGAGAAGGATGACGTGATCACCGAGGCTCTGGGTGAGCACATCGCGAGTCATTTTCTGGCGGCAAAGCGCCTCGAGTGGCAGGAGTACATCACCCAGGTCTCACCGTGGGAACTCGATAACTATCTAGCCAAGTACTGATCTCTGGTGTGACGCGAAGTGGCGCGCACAGAGTCTAATCCAGTGCCCGGGGGTAATGAGCGCGTGGTGCGTGCCCTCGGCGTTGTCGTCGAGTGCTCGCGCACCACGCGAGAGGCAGCAGTCTAGTTGGTCGAGTGGATGATGGTCGGGCCTTCGAGGCGTCCGACTATCATCTGCTGCTACGCTTACGGGGAACCTTGGCGCCCTTTTTCCGAGCTTCGGACAAACCGATGGCGATTGCCTGTTTCCGGCTCTTGACTCTTCCTCCTTTGCCTCCTCTGCCCGATCTCAGAGTGCCCTTTTTGCGGCGGCGCATCGCGCTCTCTACGCGTTTCTGTGCCGCCTCGCCGTACTTCCGCCTTCCTCGAGATTTGCGTGCAGGCATTCTTTTCCTCCCTCTGGTTCTAGTTGTGACTAATCCGCGTCGGGTTGGCGCATGTTGTGCGAGTGAATCAGAGTGTCGATGCCGCAGTTGTCATCAAACTCAATCTCACTGACATGAGCAGTCGGACCGGTCTGGAAGCCGAAGCCATCACCCGTCTCACAGACGGTGTGCAACCGCCGGGAATCCGGGCAATTCTTGTGCAATGTCTGGCTGGAGAGGTCGCCCCATCGGTCGCGATTTCACGGATGCTCGCGGTGGAAGGAGCGTCCACCGTGCGAGCGGCGATCGATGACGTCACGCATCGTGCTGCTACACTCTCGCGTGCCAGCGACATGCTCGTTCAGGACAGGGTCGACGAGCTGACGCAGGTCTTCGTGGAGAAGGTGGCCGAGCTTGCCGATGTGAGTGAAGCTAAGGCGAGCCGGACGCAACCTGCTTTGGAGCGGGGAGCTCGTGCTGCAGAATCCGGGGATCGCGGCGAATCCCGAACTTCTGAATAGCTTCCAGCGTCGCCATGCAGAAGCCGGCCCATGCGAGGCCGATCGCAACGCCGGCAACTACATCCGAAGGATAGTGCACACCGAGATACAGCCTGCTCATTGAGATGAGTGCGATCACGATCAGTGCCGCTGTCATGACGAGCCATCTTGCCCAGCGCCGTTTGTGCAATCGGGCTGCCAGGTACGCTACCGTACTGTAGACGACCGCCGCACTCATCGCGTGTCCCGAGGGAAATGACGAGCTGACGGTGTGCACGGCCGGAATGAAAATCGCCGGCCTCGGCCGGTTGAATCCAAGCTTTAGGATTCCGTCGAGAACAATTCCTCCAATGGTGGACGCGAGTAAGAGGATCGCTGAGTACTTGTGCTGGGTGAGCACGAGAAAAAGCGCCGCGACCGCGACGATCATTATGACGACGATCCCTGTGCCGAGGGTCGTGACTTCCACCATCACGGCGTCGAGACCCGGTGAACGATGGGCACCTATCCAACGTATTACCGCATCGTCGAAAGCCTGAGTGCCGCCGGAGCGAACGTGGCTCGCCAGTGAGACGAAGATCGCAGTGCCGATAGCGGCGACGATCAATCCGGCGACAAGAAATATTCCGAGTGCGCCGATAAGAGTATCCGCCTTTTCGGCGGACGCTCGGAGTGCCCGGTAGAACGGATTGGCGTAAGCCGATAGCCGCCCACGCGCCTCGGCTCTACGTTCTTCGATCATTGCGATGTCGTGCCGCAGGGAATGGACCGCCAGCGGGGGTGCGTACCCCTAGCTAGCTTATGCGGTGCCGTTGGGACCGAGGCGGTGAAGTTGGACGTACATTTCGCACGGAGCTCCTCGGCAGATATGCGGTCCGCAACCTTATTACTGTCGCTCGTCGATATCGCGGTCGTCGCTCTGGTGATCGCCTGCGGGGATGCATCCGGTCCGAAGACCAATCCTCCAGCCACCGTTGTCATCGTGTCGGGTGACGCGCAGCCAGCCTCGGAAGTCGGGTTAAAGCTCGCGTTGCCGCTCGCGGTGAAAGTCTCCGACGCGCAGGGTCAGAATCTCGCCGGAGTGACCGTTGCCTGGAGCACGTCGTCGGGGACTCTTAGCGCACCGTCATCGGTCACGGATGCAAATGGTGTGGCGACGATGGAATGGACCCTCGGACCGCTCGTTGGAAGTCAGACAGCGACAGCCACAGTAACCGGACTCAAGCCGGTCACCTTCACGGAGATTGCAGTTGTCGGCCCGCTCGCTCAGATAATCCTTACTCGGGATACTGTACGTCTGCTCGGAATCGGTGATGTGTTCCAGCTTCGTGCGCGCGCGGCTGACCGATTTGGCAACAGCGTTCTTGTTGGAACGACGGTAGAGTCGGCGGACCCCTCGATCGTAACGGCCGACAATTTCGGGAATGGAGCCATCCTCACAGCTCGCGCTTCCGACAAGACAACTACGGTTCGGGCAACCGCGGAATCGATCGTGAAAATCGGAACGGTGATCGTACTCCCGCCGCCCTGCCAGCCCGGCACGAACGCATTCAACCTGGCAGTGGGCGAAGCTGCATTGCTCTCTGCGACGGCTGCCTCGGAGTTCTGCGTGCAAGGCACGTCTGCCGGGGCGGAGTTCATTGCGATTCCCTTTTACTCGGATTTCAGTGGATCACTACTGCGACTTTCGATTTCTACCGGGAACACCACTATTGGCGTGTCATCGAATCGGTTTGCGCCGAGCTTCCAGCTGCTGCAGTCCGGTGTCAGCAGACAACTCGCAAGGGACGACGCGTTTGAGACAAGGCTCCGCGAAAGATCGCTCGCCGAGCTGACGCCGCTGATTCCTTCGGCTCGGGCCGCACATCAGGAGAGCACTGGCAGATTTAGCCTTTCCGTCGCCATCCCCCAGATCGGAGATCTGCTCAAGCTCAATACCAACTCTTCTTCTGCCTGCACTAATGCTAACGTGAGGACAGGTCGCGTCGTCGGCATCACCAACCGCGCGATAGTCGTAGCCGACACCGCCAATCCTGCTAACGGTTTCACTACGCAGGACTACCAGAACTTCGGAATTACGTTCGACACTCTGGTGTATCCGGTCGATACCGCGAACTTCGGCGATCCGACGGACATCGACAAAAACCAGCACGTGATTCTGTTCTTTACCCGTGCGGTCAATGAGCTGACCCCCCCGAATCAGAATTTCTACGTAGGCGGATTTTTTTTCAGCAGGGATCTGTTTCCGCTCACCACTTCCGGCGGCATTCAGGGATGTCCGACGAGCAACTTCGCGGAAATGTTCTACTTGCTCGTTCCCGATCCTGACGGTGTGGTGAATCAGAATGTGCGGACCGTGAGTTTCGTGAAGACCGTCACGATCGGTACACTCGCGCACGAATTTCAGCATTTGATAAATGCCTCTCGACACCTGTACGTGAACACCGGGTCGAGCGCATTCGAGGATACGTTTCTCGACGAAGGTCTCGCGCACATGGCGGAAGAGCTGACTTTCTACCGCGCGAGCGGCCTCGCGCCGGGCCAGAATATCAGCTACGAGGTGATTCAGGCGTCGCAAAAAATCAAGGATGCCTTTGACAACTTTGGTGTCGCCAACTTCCGGCGCTTCCGCGAATTCCTGACCAATCCGCTCACCAATTCTCCGTACGTCAACAACGCGAACATCACGACACGGGGCGCGATATGGTCTTTCTTGCGATACGCAGCTGACCGGCGTGGCGTGTCGGAGAATCAGCTCTGGTTCCAGCTCGCTAATCCGCCAGCTGGTATACACGGTGTGTCCAACATCACTCGGGCCGTGACGCCGGATCTCGGATCCTGGGTTCGGGACTGGTCAGTCGCCAACTACGCGGACGATTTCATTCCTGGTCTCCAGCCAATCGACACACATCCGAGCTGGAACATTCGCTCAGTGGTTTCTGTCGTGAACGAAGGAATGTGGGCTCTCACTACGGGGCAGCTCGAGACGACCAACATCACATCGGTCACGATCGGTGATGGCTCGGCTGCTTATCTGCGATTTGGCGTGGTGGCGAATGCGGTTGGAGGAGGCCGCATTACCGCACGCGGAGCACCGGTACCATCGGGGTTTGCCCTGTCAATACTCAGGACAAAGTAGAGCCCTGATTGCGGCGATCAGCGCGCCGTCGATCGTGTCCCCGTCTATCTTTGCGCGACCGTGCGCGAAGCCAACGCCAGGTAAGAAAGAGTGCGACAGCCAGTATGATCCAGTAAAAGGGCATCAGGAGGTCGTGTAACGCCGGGGCGCTGATTTCGAGCCAATAGATCAGCACTACCAACAGGATCGACACGCCCCACACGACGAGCAGCTGTCGAGGTCTACGACCGTAAATCATCGGACCCTTTGTTGTAGCTGGTGATGTCAGGCTCCATGCATTATCTGGACGATTCCTTGCACGGATTGACTGCTAATGGCTGTGAATCTTCGGACGGAAAAGCGTCCCTTCAACATCCATACGGTATTAGGTCGCATTCGGCTGGAAGTTAAGCAGTTTGCCGACGCCGCGATGTTCGATCTCGCCGACCAGGGCTATGCCACGCCATTCCATCAGCTCGCGGCCTGCATCATATCCGTACGTACGCGAGACGAAGTTTCTCTTCCAGCAGCAATTCGACTATTCAAAGTCGCGCCTACTGCGGAAGCAGTAAGCCAGCTGAGCGTCAATAGAATCGCCGAGCTGATTCGACCGTCGAGCTTCTACGAGACCAAGGCGTACAACATCAGAGATCTGGCGGCGCGCGTCGCCGCGGAGTATGGAGGCGAGCTACCGTGCGATTTCGAGGTAATGACGTCCTTTCGAGGCGTCGGACCGAAATGCGCGAACCTCACTCTCGGGATTGCCTGCGGAGCGACAGAGATAAGTGTCGACATCCATGTCCACCGTGTTACCAACAGATGGGGTTTCGTTACCGCACCTTCGCCTGAAGCAACCCGCCGCGTGCTGGAGGAGCGACTTCCGCGCAAATACTGGGTCGAGATCAATCGGCTGCTCGTTCCGTTCGGGAAGCATGTATGTACCGGGAGCTTTCCAAAGTGCTCGGTGTGTCCGGTGCTCGAGTATTGCCGGCAGGTGGGAGTTACAGTGCACCGGTGAAGAAGGGCGCGGGAAGCGGGAAGCGGGATGAGCCGGAATGTCGTCCAGTCGTCTTTGGGTTTTGCGCCGATCTGCTTGTAGAATGAGATCGCCAGCTCGTTCCAGTTGAGGACTGCCCAATCCACCCGCCCGCAGGCGCGCTCGAGTGCGATTCGTGCCACCTCTCGAAGTAGCGCATAGCCGACGCCATGTCTACGCGCCGAGGGTCTGACGAACAGATCTTCCAGATAGATCCCGCGCTTGCCGAGCCAGGTCGAGTAGTTGTGGAAGAAGAGAGCAAAACCGGCTGGCTCCTCACTCAGATATGCGAGCAGGACTTCAGCGGCTGGTCGTTCGCCGAACAACGTCTCAGCGAGATCCTTTTCGGTGACAGGTGCTTCGCCAGGACCGGCGCGCTCGTATTCGGCGAGCTCGAGAATGAGCTCGCGAATGAGTGGGATGTCGTTCTCCGTCGCGGGAACGATTCGAGTTTTGACCAAATTGCTACGCATTGGCGCATTATCGAACTGGCAGAATCAAGTGTCAATGCCATCTTTCTCCGGATGAAACCGACATTAGTGCGTCTAATAGCGCTGACGCTGCTTGCCAACGCGTGCAGCACTCCAGCTCCACAGATTGAAGCCACGGTTGCGGCGCAGAATCCGTCTGGAGAACGGCGTCTTCCGACTGGAGCACGACTCGATCCGGCCGGAGTCTCTCATAATCTCGGCTCGATGCCGCTGGCGATGGCGCTGTCTCCCGAAAAGGATCGGGTAATCGTTTTGCTCAACGGCTGGCGAGAGCAGGGGATACAGGTTGTCGACCGAGCGTCGGGGCGAGTGGTCCAGACGATTCCTCTGCCCGCGGTTTTTCTTGGCGTGACGTTCAGTCCAGATGGAAAATCCCTGTACGTCTCGGGAGGAAACGAGGATCAGATCTACCGCTTCGACTGGAGTGGTGGTCGCGCAAGACTCGCTGATTCGATCGCCCTGGCAGTGAAGCAGCCTCGGATGAGTGGGACGCGGTATCCCGCTGGAATCGCGATATCGCCTGACGGTCGAACGCTTTACGTCGCAGAAAATCTTGGCGATTCGCTGGCCGTGGTCGATCTTGCTGCGCGCCGCGTGGTGCAAAGACTCGCGACCGAGCGATATCCGTACAGCGTCGTCGCCGGTCGCGATGGAACCGTGTACGTGTCCGCGTGGGGCGGGTGGACGGTGTCGGCGTTTCCGCGACTTGCGAACGGTAGTCTCGGAGAGGGAACGCGAATTCGAGTTGCAAGGCATCCATCCGCATTGCTGCTCAGTAACAATGGATCGCGGCTCTTCGCTGCCTCGGGAAGCACGGACAGAGTAAGCGTGGTCGACACCCGCAGCCTGCGTTTGGTGGCCACTCTCAACGACTCTTCGCCAGCAATTGGCGAGGGGAGCACGCCGAACGCACTGGCGCTTTCTCCGGATGGTACCAGGCTGTTCGTCGCCGAAGCAGACAACAATTCTGTTGCCCTGTTCGATCTCGGGGCAGCGACGTCCGGAGTCGCTACAGCTACCGGCAATGACTTGCTTGCGGGAAGAATCCCCGTGGGTTGGTATCCGTCAGCTGTTACGGCAGAGGGCAGCGATCTCCTTGTGATCAATGGCAAGGGCCGCGGAACTGCACCCAATATCGGACACTGGCAACCCGGCCAGCCGATGCCGGCGCACACGTCGGACTACACACTCGGGCAGATCAACGGCACCTTTACTGTCATTCCTGCTGTCAGGACGAGCGGAGGAGAGCTGGACGGATTTTCCAAACGCGTGGCGTCGGCCAACGGATGGAATTCCGCGCAACCCGAAAAGAAGTATCCGCCGTTCGAGCACGTCATCTACATAATCAAGGAAAACCGCACCTACGATCAGGTGTTCGGTGATCTGAGGCAGGCTGACGGTGACACATCTCTGCTCTTTTTCCCGCGCAGCGTGTCGCCGAACCATCACGCGCTCGCTGAGCGCTTCGGAATATTCGACCGCTTCTTCGTGAATGCCGAAGTGAGCCCGGACGGTCACAACTGGTCGACGGCGGCTTACGTCACCGACTATGTGGAAAAGACGGTACCGTCGAACTACTCCGGACGAGGGCGGAGCTACGATTACCAGGGCACCAATCGCGGCGCTGTGCCTGATGACGATGTATCCGAGCCATCGAGCGGGTATCTGTGGAATCTTGCGGAGCGAGCGGGGATCACCTACAGAGACTACGGCGAGTTCGTCAGCGAATCTGACGACCCGCCAGGGTCAGGCTCGCTGGTGTCCACCACACCAACAAAACGCGCCTTGATGGGCCATACCAACACGGCGTATTCGGGTTGGAATCTGGACATCCCCGATCAGGCGCGCGCTGGCGTCTGGCTCAAGGAGTTTCAGGAATTCGTGCGCGGCGGGAATCTACCGGCGCTCGAGATACTCACGCTGCCAAACGATCATACATCAGGCGCGAGCGCCGGCAGGCCAACGCCCAAGGCATACATGGCGGATAATGATCTCGCGCTGGGAAGAATCATCGAGGCGCTGACCAAGAGCCCGTTTTGGAAGAACACAGTGGTGTTCGTGCTCGAGGACGATGCGCAGGATGGGCCGGATCATGTCGACTCGCATCGATCGCCCTTGCTGGTGATCTCGGCTTACAACAGAGGCAGGGTCTTCCATCGGTTCGCAAATACAACGGACGTGGTGGCGACGATCGAGGACATACTTGGGCTGGGCCGGATGTCGCAGTTCGATCATTTCGGTCGGCCACTGCGAGAGATCTGGGAGGCCACACCGGACCTGACACCGTACACTGCTCTACGCTCGAGCGTGCCGTTGGATCAGAAAAACCCGCAGCGTGGCGCGCTGGCGGAGGCGTCCAAGAAGCTCGCGCTGGAGAGAGTAGATCAAGCCGACGAGGACCTTTTCAATCGCATTTTGTGGCGCGCGATCAAGGGTGATAAGCCGTTTCCAGGTCCGACGCGGATGTCGGCGCTGGAGGCAAAGGTATCGCGGTGAGCAGGACGAATCCGCGAGTTGAAACTCGACAAAGCGTACTTGCTGATGATCCCGCGAGCCGAACGAGGCGAGTGCGAGCGCTCGCCAGGCTACTCGACGACTCCATTCCGATTCCGGGCACGCCCTGGAAGATCGGGTTCGATCCGATCGTGGGATTGATTCCGGGAATCGGCGATCTGATTGGCGCGTTGTTGTCTGGCTACATCGTTTTGGAGGCGGCGCGAGCGGAGGTGCCCGCGTTTACCTTGGCGAGAATGCTGATGAACGTCGGTATTGATACGTTGCTGGGCGCGGTTCCAGCATTTGGTGATGTCTTCGATGCAGCGTGGAAGTCGAACACGAAGAATGTGGCGCTGCTCGAGCGACATCTCGGTGTGCGCACTGATGTTGATCGCGAAAAGCGAGGTGCAATCGGCGCGATCGTTCTGGCGGTGATCGTGCTGGTGTTGATACTTGGCGCGGGACTAGCGCTCGGCATCGTCGTGGCCCGATTGCTCTGGGGGCTCGTCACCCGATAACTTTGTTCGCACGGCGCCGTGGCCAAGTGGTAAGGCGGCAGACTGCAAATCTGCTATTCGTCAGTTCGATTCTGACCGGCGCCTCTCTTCTCCAGAATCGAAGCGAACACGCTTGAGTCAACGTTTCCACCCGAAAGAACGACGGCTAGTCTCTGCTGGCGCATCTTTTCTTTTTCCTTGAGCAATGCAGCGAGCGCAGCTGCGCCGCCACCCTCGGCGGTATTGTGGGTGTCGGCAAACAATGCTCGCATCGCCGATTCCACTTCTTCGTCGCTCACCTGAACGACGCGCTCCGCGCCGTGGCGCGCGATTGAAAGTGCCGATTCGACAGGTATCCGACAGGCCATGCCGTCGGCGACGCGCGTCGTAACCTCGTGAGAAATGACGCGGCCCTGATCATATGAGAGTGCGAACGCGGGCGCGCCTTCGGACACGACTGCCACCACCTTCGTACGAAGGCCGAGCGCATCTCGCGCAGCGATGACGCCGCACAGTCCGCTTCCCATCCCGACCGGTACGTAAACGGTATCCAGATCCGGAACAGCCCGAAACAACTCCAGCGCGTAAGTTCCTACGCCGCGCACCAACAGCGGGTGAAAGGACGGAAACCGGTGCCATCCGCGATCGGTCGCGATCTCGTCGGCGATCTCGGCGGCCGCCTGAAAATCGTGTCCCTGCTCGATGACCTCGACGCCGAGAGCGCACATGGCAGCATTTTTTTCCACGCTGTTTCCGTGGGGAACGACGACAGCCGCGGGAATTCCGTAATGACGCGCGGCGAATCCGACTGACTGGCCGTGGTTGCCTCTAGTGGCGGAGACGACTCCGCCAGGTTTGTCGCCGACGCGACACAGTTCCTCGAGGTATACCAGACCTCCGCGCACTTTGAATGCACCAGTCGGAGTGTGGTTTTCGTGTTTCACCCAGACCGTCGTACCAACACGTGCTTCCAGTAACGGCCACCGATACTGCGGCGTCGGCGGCATCGATTGGTAGATCAGGGTGGCGGCAGATTCGAGCTCGTCGAGTGAAGGCTGGTCTGCTACTTGTACTTGAAACATATGAAACTGAATCTAAGCCCGGATCGTAGGTTGCGATGTCATAAGCCTACAACCGTCCTGAGCATGAATCGAGTTCTTGGCTTCGTTTTAGCCAATTTTTTCGCGGTGACAGTCGCAGCCCGCGCACAAACAGTTCAGACAAGCTCTACGAGCCTGCCGGTAGCGACTGCCACATCGCTGACAGGATCTATCACTGTCGACGGCAAGCTCGATGAGGCAGCGTGGGCGAAAGCGACACCGATCACCGATTTTCGTCAGCAGCAGCCACATGAAGGCGCACCGGCGAGCCAGCGTACCGAAGTAAGAGTTCTCTATGATGAACGGGCGATCTACGTCGGCGCGCGCATGTACGACACTCTTG
>WNGL01014262.1_pt1 | contig 14340 bp, 12 predicted proteins | sample 5400591 | NCBI WGS metagenome assembly WNGL01 (sample SAMN13153377, study PRJNA577476) | soil metagenome | isolation source: 80 cm soil or saprolite under Garry oak tree replicate 1 | place: USA:California | collected 2016-06-15
GATCCCAGAGCTCCGGATCGATCCGGCCCCCGCCCGGCCGCGGCTGCGGCGCTTCACTCAAGGGTGCGCCTCGCCAGCGTGACGGCCGGCAGGACCCGCTCCCACTCGAGCGGGTCACGGAACCGGATCGCCCGGCGGCCCGGCGCCACGCCGAGCTGCTGGGCCAGACGGAAGAACAGGTCGAGACCGCGCTGCTCCTCGGAGCCGAGGACATAGTGGATGTTGGTTCTCAGGTAGGACTCGATCGATTCGGGGGGCAGCCGCAGCCGCTGGCCTTCGAGGACGGCGATCGAAGGGATGCTGGCGACACCGAGGCGCCGCGACTCGATGAACGGCCGCACGCCGTCGGGCACCACGACGCCGGCCCGGGCGGCCCACAGGGCGAAGACGAACGGCAGGCCGGTCTGGGCGAACCACTCGGCCGCGAGGTCCAGGACGCGCAGCCCGGTGACGTCCGCCGTCAGGGCCGCGTCGCCGATGAGGAGCGCGGCGTCATGCTCCAGCAGCATCTCCCGGAGCGAGGGCGCCTGCTCGGCATAGCGGACGTCCCGGAGCCCCCGGCGCAGCAGGAGGATCTTCAGCAACGCGGCCGAGGTGCGGGAGTTGGCGTCGAGCGCCACGCTGTGGATCTGCTCGAGGGGAACGCGCGACGCCAGGATGACCGAACGCACCCGGCGTTTGCTGGCGATGCACAGCTGCGGCAGAAGCTCGACGCCCGGCAGGCGCAGGTATTCGATCGACGGGATCAGCCCCACGTCCACCTGGTTCGAGCGGAGCAGGTCGGGGATCCCGGACGGTGCCACCCGCGTCACCTCGAAGATCCCGCGGTACGGACCTCTCAGGAATCCCCAGGTGAGCGGCTGGGCGTTGACGAACGGGACCGAAGCAATTCGCAGGTGGTCCATCGGGACGCGAGCACCTCGGCCGGGGCGGCAGGACGACGCCGAAGGGCGCCATTCTACCAGATGGCCCGGGGCAGTCAAACGCAGCGAGGGCGGTCTCCTCGGCTGGCCGCGGGATCTGCTAACCTTGCCCGGGTCAGGGGGGGTGCCCGGGACGATGAAACGGCCGGTTCTCTATTTCCTGTATCTTCTATATATCATCGAGACAGGCGTGTTCCTCGTCCTCGCCCCGTGGTCCCTGATCTGGATGCACTCCTACTTCGCCCAGATCCCGCACCTGAGGGCGATCCTCCTCAACGGCTTCCTGCGCGGCTGCGTCTCCGCCCTCGGCCTCCTTCAGATCGGCATGGGGGCGGTCGATTTTCTGGCCTTCTGTCGCGCGCTCAAGACCCCATGACCCATCTGGACCGACCGGGGGTCTGTTTCGTCACCGGCAGGGCCCTCACTCTCGGCCGGCCCCTCCTCGAGGTGACCAGGTCGGCCCTCAACGGCGGCTGCGACCTCGTCCAGGTGCGGGAAAAGGACCTGACGGGCGGTCCACTCTTCCGGATCGTCCGGGAGATCGTGCAGGCCGCGAAACCCCGGGGCCGGTTGTGCGCCGTGCTGGTCAACGACCGGCTGGACGTCGCGCTCGCCGCCCGCGCGGGGGGTGTCCATCTCCCGGCCGACGGGCTGCCGGTCGGGCAGGTGCGCCGCCACGCCGGCAAGAAATTCCTGATCGGGCGCTCCGTCCACTCCCTCGCCGAGGCCCGGCTCGCCCGCGAGGAAGGGGCCGACTACGTGTTCTTCGGTCCCGTGTTCGCCACACCGGGCAAGGCGCCGTTCGGTCCACCCCAGGGCCCGGAAGCGCTCAGAAAGGTGGTCGACTCCGTCCCGATCCCCGTCTGGGCCATCGGCGGCATCACCGCCGGGACCGCCGCGGAGCTGCGCGGCATCCGCATCGCCGGCGTGGCGGCGATCTCGTTCATCGCCTCGGCGCCCGACCCGTCCGAGGCGGTCCGCGCCCTTCGCGGGGCTCTCTCCGGCTGATCGGCCGTCGCCACGAAGGGGCCCGGCGATCAGGAGCGCGCCGCGGCCGTGACGAGCTGGCCGCAGGCGGCGCCGACGTCGCGCCCCTTGCTCCAGCGGATCGTCGCGGCGACGCCGCGGGCGGCGAGGGCGTCGCGGAATCCGGTGGCACGCTCGACGGACGGCGTCCTGAACCCCGGCACGCCCGCCTCGTTGTAAGGGATCACGTTGACCTTGGCGCGCAGGCCGCGGGTGAGCCGGGCGATCCGGGCGGCGTCCTCGTCGCCGTCGTTCACACCGTCGATCAGGCAGTACTCGAAGGTCACCTTCTCGCGCGGGCCGAGGGGGAACCGCCGGCAGGCGTCGATCAACGCCTTCAAGTCATGCTTGCGGTTGATCGGCATCAACTCGTCGCGCTGTTTGTCGCCGCTGGCGCCCAGCGAGATCGCCAGGCGCGGCCGGGGGCTTTCGCGCCCCAGCCGCTCGATCCCCGGGACGAGCCCGGCGGTCGACAGGGTGACGCGGCGCGGCGACAGACCGAACCCCTTCCGGTCGACCATGACGCGAAAGGCGCGCATCACCGCGTCGAGATTCAGGAGGGGCTCGCCCATGCCCATGAAGACGACGCGGTAGCTCGTGCCGGCGAGGGCGTTGTCCCGGGCGATGACGGCGATCTGCCCCAGGATCTCGCCCGGCGCCAGGTTGCGGACCTGCCCCATCGTCCCGGTCAGGCAGAAGGCGCAGGCGAGAGGGCAGCCGATCTGCGACGACAGGCACAGCGTGACCCGATCGCCGTACAGGATGTAGACCGCCTCGATCTCCCCTCCGTCCTCCAGGACCAGGACGTACTTCTTGGATCCGTCGGCCGAGCGGCGGACCTCCCTCACCTCCGGCCACGTCACGCGGAAGCGCTCCGACAGCTCCCGGCGCAGCGCCGCCGGAAGGTCGGTCATGCCCCTCGGCTCGGATTGCAGACGGGCGTACATCCAGTGGAAGACCTGGGAGGCGTGGAACGGCCGCCCGGTGAGCGGCGCCAGGGACGAGGCGAGCTCCTCCCGGTCCATGCCGAACAGGTTCGGCGGGCGCGCCGGGTCGGAATGGGTCGTCGCGGGGCTCCGCATCGGAACTCCTCCGGTGGAAGGAATTCTAGCGCAGAGGGGCGATCAGCCGGAGGGAGCGTAGTGGATGCGGGGGTCGAGATAGAGGTAGGCCAGATCGATGGCGAGGCTGACCAGCACGAAGACGGCGGTCAGAAAAAGCACCCCGCCCTCGACCACCGGCAGGTCCCGCAGACCGATGGCGCGCACGATCGTCTTGCCCAGCCCGGGCCAGGCGAACACGTACTCGGTGGCCACGGCCCCTCCGAGGAGCCCCGCGAAGTCCATGCCGATCACGGTGACCACCGGGATGAGCGCGTTCTGCAGCGTGTGCCGGACGAAAACGCGCGCGCGGGAGGCCCCCTTGGCGCGCGCGGTCTGCAGGAAGTCGGAGGTGCCGGCCTCGATCAAACTGGCGCGCGTGATGCGCGCGATGGCGCCGAGCGACACGAGCGACAGGGTGAGGGCGGGCAGCACGAGGTGGTCCCACTCCGGCAGGCGGATCGACGTGAAGGGCACGAGGGCGCCGTCCATGCCGTATCCGAGAACGGGCAGCCATCCGAGGCGCGAGGCGAAGAGCAGCATCAGGATCATCCCGAGCCAGAACACCGGCGTGGAGGTCCCGACGAGCGCCAGGATCAGCACGAGCGAATCGAGCAGGCGTCCGCGCTGCAGGGCGGCGAGAGAGCCGAGGACCAGGCCGGCGCCGGCCGCCAGCAGGACGGCGGCGACCGCGAGGATGCAGGTCGGGGGGAAGCTGCCGGCGAGGATGGAGGCCACCGGACGGCGCTGGACGTACGACGTCCCGAAGTCGAAGTGGATCAGCTTGTCCAGGTAGCGCAGGTACTGCAGCGGCGCCGGCCGATCCAGTCCCCACTCGTGGCGGATCGACCTCAAGATTTCCGGGTCGGCGCCCTGCCCGCCGGCCATCAGACGCGCCGGGTCGCCGGGCAGGAGAAACACGAAGATCCAGACGATGGTCGCGGCCGCCAGCAGGACCGGCACCAGGCTCAGGACGCGCCGGAGGAGGTAGCTGGTCAGGTCGGGCCTCGTTCGATCCTCAGGCGCTCGAGCGGCAGGCGGAACTTGCCCAGCGGCGACAGGACGATGCCCTTCACATAGGGCTTGTAGAGGGTTCTCGCCTGATAATAGCTCAGGAAGATCCAGGGCGGGTCGTCCATCACCGCGATGCGCTCCGCCCTGCGGTAGAGGTCGGCGCGCTCCTTCGGGTCGGTCACCTGCAGCGCGCGGTCGATGAGCCGGTCGACCTCGGGGTTCTTGTAGCGGCCGAAATTCCCGGCCGGTCCCCAGTTGGACGAGTGCAGGAGCGGCCGCAGGATGGCGTCGGCGTCGGGGTAGTCCAGGGACCAGCCGAAACGGAACATCGGGGCCTGTCCCGGCTTCTCCACCGAGCCGGAAACGGCGGCGATGTAGGCGCCCCAGTCGACCTCGCGGATGATGATGTCGACGCCGATCCTCTTCAGATCGCTCTGCACCTGCTCGGCGATCCTGCGGTTGTCCTCGCCCGTGTTGACCCAGAAGGAGATCGGCGGCAGGCCCCTGCCGGCCGGGTAACCGGCCCGCGCCAGCAGGCTGCGCGCCTTCGCCTCGTCGTGCGGGTAGCCGGGAAGGTCCGGGTCGTGCCCCGGGATGCCGGGAGGGATGATGCCGTTGGCGGGGGTGCTGCTCCCGGGGAACAGCACGCCCCAGAGGTACTGCTTGTCCACGGCGTAATTGAACGCCTTGCGCAGCGCCGCGTTGCCCTTGAACGGTGGCAGGGCCAGGTTGAATCCGACGTACCCCGTCCCCATGAAGGGATAGCGGTAGATCTCCGCTCCGACCTTCGCCATCATCGCGGTGTCGTTGTCGTCGGGCGGCTCGTCGAGGCTGTCGAGCCCGCCGGCGATGTACTCCTGCAGGGCGCTGGTCTTGTTCTCGATCATCCGGACGAGCACGCGGTCGAGCGCGGGCCGTCCGCCGTAATAGCGGTCGAACGCCAGGAGCTCGATGAAGTTCGCCTGCTCCCAGCGCGAGAAGCGGAATGGCCCGCAGCCGACGGGTGCGCGCAGGTAGGCCTTGCCGGGGTCGTCGTAGACCTCGCGCGGCAGGACGGCGGCGTTGGCCATCGTCAGCTCCGACAGGAACGGGGCGAACGGCTTCGAGAGCCGCAGCACGATCGTGCGATCGTCCGGCGCCGCCAGACCGGCGATCGAGGCGCTGCCCCCGGCGGAGAACTCCTTCGCCCCCGCGACCGGCTCCAGCAGGAACCGGCGCGGCGATCCGGTCTCCTTGCGCAGCAGACGCTCGAAGGAGTACGTCACGTCCCGCGCCGTGACCGGGCGGCCGTTGTGAAACACGACCCCGTCCCTCAGGCGGAAGGTGTACACCAGGCCGTCGGGGGAGATCGTCCAGGATTCCGCCACCGCCGGCTGGATCTCCAGCGTCTTCGGATCGAGCACGACCAGCCCGCGATGAACGTTCAGGACGACAGGAGCGCCAGGACGAGGAGGGCGCGGGCGCTCGTGGGTCTCGAGCAACGAGGAGTGCCGACGCCGCGCATGCGCGTGCCTCCGCTCAGGCGATCGCCCGGCCGCGGCGCGGGTCGAGGAGATCGCTCAAGCCGTCTCCGAGAAGGTTGAAGCCGAGCACGACCAGGAGGATCGCGAGACCCGGCGCCACGCAGACCCACGGCTTCGCCAGGAAGTAGGCCTGGCCCTCGGTCACCATGGCGCCCCAGGAGGGCAGCGGCGGCCGCGCGCCGACGCCCAGAAACGACAGCCAGGCCTCCATCAGGATGTTGCCGCCGACGCCGAGCGTGCCGGCGACCAGCAGCGGGCGGAGCGCGTTCGGCAGCAGATGGTGCAGCACGACCCGGGCGCCGTTCGCCCCGATCGCCTGCGCCGCCTGCGCGAACTCCTGCTCGCGGAGCCGCAGGAACTCGGCGCGCACCAGGCGGGCGATGCGGGCCCAGCCGAGACAGCCGAGCACCAGGAAGACGATGCCGACGGACGGGTGGGGCAGGTGTCGCAGCAGCGGCGCCGTCTCGGGCTCCGGCACCGCGGCGATGATCGCCAGCGCCAGGAGGGGATCCGGGAAGGCGAACACCAGATCGGCGCAGCGCATGAGGAAGGCGTCGATGCGCCCGCCGGCGTAGCCGGCGAAGGCGCCGAGGAACGTGCCGATGGCGAGCGCGATCAGCTCGGCCACGACGCCCACCTCGAGGGAGATGCGCGATCCGTACACCAGGCGGCTCAGCAGGTCGCGCCCGAGAGCGTCGGTGCCCAGCAGATTCTCGCGGCTCGGAGGGGTCGGCGGCGTGACCGAGCGCGGCCCGGCCCGCTCGTACGGGTCGTAACCCAGCCACCCGGTCAGGAGCGGCGCCGCCGCGGCGCACAGGACGAACGCGCCGACCAGGAGAGCGCCGAGGGTGAGGGGAAGCCGCGAGCGCGGGCGGAACCACGGGCGCGCGGGCGACGTCTCGGGCGTCACGGGCGGACTATAACACAGCGGCGCGAACCTTGATTCGCATGGAGCGCTGTGCTAGCGTCCCCTCCCGGATGAACAAGGATCAGCTCCAGTTCCTCGTCTCGGGCATCCTGTTCGGCTTCCTCGTCGGCTACCTCATCGCGTACGCCGTGCTCGAGCCCAGGGTCGTGCAGCAGGCCTCGCCGGTCCCGGCCGCCGGAAATCTCGGCATGGGACAGAGCGTCCCGCCCGCGGGCGGCGCGGTCCCGGCGGACTCGCCCGGAGCCGGCGCCCAGGGCGGGGGAAACGAGCAGATGATGGCGCAGGTGTTCCGGGAGATCACCGCGCTCAAGACGGCGATCGAGAAGGACCCGAAGGACGTGACCGCCATCCTCCGGCTCGCCAACATGTACCACGACGCGCGCAAATTCGATCAGGCGGTCGACTTCTACAAGAAGGGTCTCGCGATCACCCCCAAGGACGTCGACGCCCGCACCGACATGGGCATCTGTCTGTACGAGATGGGCATGGCGGACGACGCGATCGCGCAGTTCCGGACCTCCCTCTCCTACGAGCCGAAGCACTGGCAGACCTGGCTCAATCTGGGGATCGTCGCACTGTCGGGCAAGAACGACGTCAGGACCGCGACCGAGGCGTTCGCCAAGGTCGAGGAGCTCAACCCCGGATTCAAGGATCTGCCGGTGCTCAAGGACGCCCTGAAGAAAGCGGCCGCCTCGACCCGTAAGGCCTCCTGAGGGCGCGCCCGCCGCCTCCGAAGTCCCTCCCGGCGTTTGACTTCCCGTCTCCAGGGCATAAATTGAGCCGTTGTGGGGCCCGTCTGCCCTGCACGGGCGGAGTCGTGATCGACGACGAAAGACTTCAGGAACTCCTATCGAATGCCTCCTCCCTCTACAACAACGGAGAGTACAAGGGGGCGATCGACGCCTGGAAAGAGGCGCTCACCGTCGATCTCCAGAGCCAGAAGGCGCGGGAGGGCATCCGCATGGCCACCCTCCTGCTGGGGGATTTCGATGCCGCCGCCCCGGCGGACCCGTCCGAGGGCGGGGCCGTCACCGCCGACGGGGCCGAGGCGATCGCCGCCGAGATGCCCGCCGAGGAAGCGGAAGCCCGGCTCGACCTCGGCATCGCGCGTGTCAAGCAGCTCCTGGCCGAGCGCCGGTTCGGCGAGGCGATCGAGGGGGCCAAGGGCCTCCTGCCCCTCGGGCCCGACTCCGCGGAGCTGTCGAACCTCCTGGAGCAGGCGCAACACGCCTTGGAATCGACCCCCTTCATCGAAGAGCATCTCACGCTCGCCCGCGAGCTCCTGGCGCAGGAGCGCTTCTCGGAAGCCGAGGCGGAGTGCAAGAAGGTCTTCCCTCTCGACGCGGGGCACCCCGGCGGCAAGGCGCTCCTCAAGGAGATCCGCGACAAGATCCAGGAGAGTCTGAAGGCGGCCGCCAGCCAGCTCGGTGGCATGACGGTCAAGCTGACGATGCCCCAGGCGATGGCGGCCGGAGCGAGGCCGAAGACTCCGCCGACCCGCCCGCAGGCGGCCCGGTCCTCTCCGCAGGAGCCGCCGGTCGCGGCGGCCCCGCAGATGCATGGGGGACCGAAGCCCGGCGACGAACACCCGGCTCCGCCGGGAGAGCCCGGGAGCGGGCCGCTTCCGGAGTCCGGGGACCAGGCGAAGCTGCAGGAAGAGGTCGCGGCGCGCGCGACGCTCGAGGCCGCGTTCGAGGACCAGGCGCTGGCCGCCGCGGTTCCGGAGGAGTCGCCGTTCGAGCTGAACGAGGGCGGCTTCCGTAGTCCCGCCCCCGCCGCGACCCCCGCGGGTCCGACGCCAAAAAAGGCCGAGCCACAGCACGACACGATGGTGGAGGCGAAGACCGTCAGGCCACCCTCGTCACGCGTCGTCCCGAAGGGTCCCCCGACCGAAACGGCGCCCGCCGGGGCGCCGGCGGACGTGAAGCCGCCCGCCGCGTCCTCCCCGGCGGTCGCCCCCCCGCCGCCGATCGTCGCCGGCCCGTCCAAGAAGGCCCCGGCGGCGCCCGCGGCCGGGCCCGCGCCCCCCGCGGCGAAGGGCGCGCCCGGGGCTCCGGTTGCCGCGGCCCCGAAGGGAACATCACCGGCCCCCGCGGCGGGCAAGGCCGGCCGGCCGGCTGGAATCCCCGTGGCGGCGCTCAAGGACCACGACGAGACCGCCGCCTGGGAGGCGGAGCTGGCACAGCTCAACCTGAAGGACAAGGAGCGCGGGCTGCTCCGCGGCACCGGCGCAAAGGCGACCACCGTCCCTGTCGATCAGAGCGAAGTGGACCTCATGTCACTGCTCGACAGCGGCGGGATGCCCGGCGAGGCGGACGGCGGCGCGCAGGGACCGGCGGCGCATCCGCCGTCCGTTCCGCTGGTTCACGCCAAGGAGGGCCTCAAACCGCCGGAGACCGGCGCCGAGGCCGGCCGATCGAAGCGCAGTGCCGAGGCTCCCGCGGAGACGGCGGTCCCGGGCGAGGCCCCGGCCGCCGAGACCAGGCCGCGCCCGTCGCAGAGACCGAGGTCCGTCGTCGCGACGCCGAAATCCGGCTCGTCCGTGATGAAGTACCTCCTGCTCTTCATCCTGCTCCTGGGTGGCGGCGGGGCCGCCTGGGTGTTCTACATTCAGCCGCGGCTCCTGGGCGGCGCGGGGCAGCCGGGCCAGCCCGTCGCGCCTCCGGCCGGGTCGCCGGCCGGCACCGTCGACGGGTCGCACGGGCCGATACCGACTCCCATAGGCGGGACGAGCCGCCAGCAGACCGCGGCGCCGCAGCCGGGCGGCGGCGCGCCTGAGCCCGCGGGTCCATCGGCGGGCACGGGCCCTGCGGTCGCCGTGAAGGGCGGTAGCGGGGATGGAGCCGGCCGGCCCCCTGCAGAGGGAGCTCCGGGAGCCGGGACCGGTCCGCAGGGCGGCGGCGGAGCGCCGGCCGGGCCGGCGACGCAGACCGGGGGCACGGCCGCGGCCGCCGGAGTCGCGCGCCCACCCGAGCCGATCAAACCGGCGGCGGTGCCTCAGCTGTCGCCCGAGGAGGCGCGCAGGAAGATCACCGCGTACACCGCCGACGGCCGGCGATTGATGGGGATCGGGAAATGGCGCGAGGCCCGGGCGAAGCTGCAGGCCGTCCTGGCGCTGGACCCGGCGAACATCGAGGTGAAGGGGCTCGCCGATCAGGCCCAGGCGAAGATCGACGAGGACCAGAAGCTGCAGGACGAGTTCGATTCGGTGAAGAAGCTGTACGCCGACAAGGACTACGAGAACGCGCTGCGCAAGCTGTACCGTCTGCCCCGCGACAAGGGGCTGGGGGACGTCGACCTGTACATCCGCAACGCGTGGTTCGACTGGGCCGTCGTGCTGATGAAGGCGGGCAATGCCAAGGACGCGCAGCAGAAGCTGTCGGAATCGCTGACCGTGGATCCCGACGACGCCTCGGCCCTGAAGCTCCAGGAGGTGGCGGAGAGATACACCAATCGAGCCAAGGACCGCGTCTACTACGCCTTCACCGACTCCCTCTCCCTGCGCGGTCTCGACCAGAAATAGTCACGGACCCGCCGTCTCAATGCCGGAAGTGCCGCACCCCGGTGAACACCATCGCCATGCCGTGCTCGTCGGCCGCACCGATCACCTCGTCGTCCTTGACCGAGCCGCCGGGCTGCGCCACGGCGGCGATGCCCGCCCGGGCCGCTTCGTCGAGCCCGTCGCGGAACGGGAAGAAGGCGTCGGAGGCCATGGCCGCGCCCTTCGTCGGCTGCAGCGATTTCATCACGGCGAGCCGCACCGAGTCGACGCGGCTCATCTGGCCGGCGCCGATGCCGAGGGTCCGGTCGGGGCGCGCCAGCACGATGGCGTTCGACTTGACGTGCTTGGCGACGCGCCACGCGAAGTCGAGCGCCCGCAGCTCCTCGGCCGTCGGCGCCCGTTTCGTGACCAGGCGCGCGTTCGGCACGTCGCCCCCGCCGAGAACGTCCCAGTCCTGCGCCAGGTAGCCTCCGGTCACGCGCCGCAGATCGAGGTCATGGAACATTCCCCGCGGGTCACCCGCTTCCATGACCCTCAGGTTCTTCTTTTCGGCGAGAACGTCGCGGGCCGCGTGGTCGTAGCCCGGCGCGATCAGGCACTCGAGGAAGATGGCGGCCGCCTCGGAGGCCGCGGGCGCGTCCAGGTTGCGGTTGAAGGCCACGATGCCGCCGAACGCCGAGGTCGGGTCGCATTGGCGCGCCTTGACGAACGCCTCCTTCAGCGTCGCGCCCGCACCGACGCCGCACGGGTTGTTGTGCTTGACGATCACGACGGCAGGGGTCTCGAACTCGTTCACCTGCCGCCACGCGGCGTCGAGGTCAATGATGTTGTTGAAGGACAGGTCTTTTCCCTGCAGCTGGCGGGCGGTGGCCACCGACCCGGAGCCGTCCCCGGGTTCGGCGTAGAGCGCGCCCCGCTGGTGCGGGTTCTCGCCGTAGCGCAGCTCCTGAATGAGGCGGGCTTCGATCGACAGGATCGGCGGGAAGGGCGGCCGCTCGCCCGGAGACCTCGCCGGCGCCCCGGCGCGGGCCGCCGCCGCGGAGGCGCGTGTCCCCAGCTCGTCCCGGATGGCCGCGTCGTACGAGGCGGTGTGGGCAAACGCCTTCACGGCCAGCTCGAAACGTGTTTCGTCGCTCAAGGCGCCGTGCTCCCGCAGCTCGCGCAGCACCGGCTCGTAGTCGGAGGGATCGACCACCACGCCCGCGTGCCGGTGGTTCTTGGCCGCGGCGCGCACCATCGCCGGTCCGCCGACGTCGATCATCTCGACGATCTCGTCGAGCCGGGCCCCGGGGCGCGCCGCGGCCTGGCGGAACGGATACAGGTTGACCACGACGAGGCTGATCGGCTCGATCCCGGCGCGCGTCAGGTCGTTGCGATGCGACTCCTTCGAGAGGTCCGCCAGGATCCCGCCATGGACCTTTGGATGCAGCGTCTTGACGCGGCCCTCGAGGATCTCCGGCTGCCCGGTGTAATGGGCGATCTCGATCACCGGCACGCCGGCCTTCTTCAACGCCGCCGCGGTGCCCCCGGTCGAAAGCAGCGAGTAGCCGAGCGCGACGAGCCCGCGGGCGAGCTCGACGACCCCGGTCTTGTCGTAGACGCTCAGGAGCGCGCGCTTCTTGCCGGCGGATCGAGTCACGGCCCTCCCTTCCCCGGGCCGGCAGACGGCGCGGGCCTCGGCGCCGCCGGAGGTGTGGCCTGCGGGGCGGGGGACGGTGACGCCTGCGGCGCGGGTGACGGGCCGGGCGTCCGGGCCGCCCGGGGAGCGTGCCGGCCCTTCGGCGGGCGCGGCGGCACCTGCACCTTCTCCGGGGGCGGGCCGCCGATGAACGGCGTGCCGCGCATGTCCCCGTTGACCGAGCCCCACAGGTGGCGCCAGATCCAGGCGATGTCGCTGGTGGCGTGCGAGTAGGACAGCGAGGCGATGCCGAACGGGACGGAGCGCTCGTCCAGCGCGGACGGTGTGGCGGGCGTGCCGTCGTCCTTGAAGGCGGGTCCGATCAGGGCGTAGTTCCTGACGGCGCGGCGGGCGATGTCCATGACGAACCCCGGGATGTCGTTCTTCTGGAGCGCCGCCGGCTCATCACGGTCGACGACGAACGGGATCCGGTCGAGCACGCGCTCGACGTACCGGCAGTAGGCGCCGCGATACAGCGGCTCGCGCGCGTCGGAATCCGAGGCGTTCAGCGGGAACTCCACGTCGCTCACGAGATGCGCGAGGACCCCCATCTCGTAGGTGACCCGGCGGAACGAGGCGTGCCTGTCCAGAAGACCGCGGATCTCGCCGACCTTTTTCGTCACGCCGGACGCCGCCAGGCCGCCACGGCCGTCGGCGAGCTGGAAGTGCACCTCCTCGCCCTCGTGCCTGGAGGGCTCGAGCATGCCGCGGTTGAGGTCCTTCGCGTAACGCAACAGGATCTCGCTCAGCGCGGGCGGCGTGATCTTGGGGGCGTCCTGGATCATGCGGGACCGCGTCGCGTCGGTCCACGACTGGGCCGCGGCCGCCGCGGGCCAGGACGCGATGACAAGGAGCGCAGAGGCCCGCGCGCGACGCGACATGCGCGGATTCTAGCAGCGGTCCAGGACCTTGACAACGCCGGACACGGCGTGTTGAACGCGACGCGTTCGTCCCGGTCCGGTCGTCCGGGGCATCACGATCGAGTCGCGACGATCGGATGGGAGGCGGCCAGTGACGCGGCCCGTGCGGCGCGGCGGGCCCTGCGCAGCTCGTCCACCCACGAGCCCACGATCACCGCGATCATCGTCAGGAAATAGCAGACGAAGAATCCGGTGGTGAACCCGCGGGCGTAATAGTGGCCGATCTGCCGGTAGTACTCGGGGTAGCGGGTCAACACCGGGCCGCCCTCGACCGCGTTCCCGGCCACGGCGCGCACGAAATGCAGGAAGGCCGAGCCCGCGACAGAGAGCCCGGCGGCCGACACGGCCAGAGCGGCGATCCGGATCACCCTTTTGCGATCCGATGTGCTGTGCATCCACCCGAATATACGGCGGCCCCGGGTCTGCAGCCATAGATGAAGGTATAATTCGCGCGCGATGGACAATCTGTGGCGGGACGAAGAAGCCCGGAGCCTCTCCGGGATCGACCTGCTCGTCTACCGCTCCCACCTGATCGGCCGCGACCCCGGTCTCGTCGTATGGGGCGGCGGCAACACGTCCATCAAGCATCAGGAGAACGATTTCCGCGGGTGCCGGGTGCGCGTCATGCGGGTCAAGGGGAGCGGCTCGGACCTCAAGACGATCCGGTCGGAGCAGTTTCCCGGCATCCGGCTGGACGATCTCGAGCCGCTCGGCCAGCGCGACTCGATGACCGACGAGGAGATGGTGGCGTATCTCGTCCACTGCCTGATGGAGCCCGGCTCGCCGCGTCCCTCGATCGAAACGCTCCTGCACGGGTTCGTGCCGCACCCGCACATCGATCACACCCACGCCGACGCCATCCTGGCGCTCACCAACACGATCGACGGCCGGAAGCACGTGGAGACCGTGTACGGTCAGGAGGCGATCTGGATCCCCTACCGCCGTCCGGGATTCACCCTGTCGCTCGAGGTCGCGCAGGCGGTGCGGAGCCACCCGAGAGCGCGCTCTGTCGTGCTCGAGAAGCACGGCCTGATCACCTGGGGGCAGACGGCGAAGGAGTCCTACGACGCGACCATCGAGATGAACACGCGCGCCGAGCAATACGCCCGTGACAGGGCGAAGGGGAAGGCGGTCTTCGGCCCCCCGGCGCGGCCGCCGCTGGCGGCCGCGGCGCGCCGCGCCGTCGCCGCCCGGATCGCACCGTACCTGCGCGGGCTCCTGTGCGGCCGCGCCCTCGAAGGCCGCGGCGAGCGCGCGGCCGGACCGGCGCGCGTCGTCCTCCGCTTCGACGACGGCGACGATGTCCTCGAGTTCACGTCGTCCGAGGCCGGGCCGCAGCTCTGCCTCGCCGGGCCCGCCACGCCGGATCACCTCCTGTACACCCGGCCCCGGCCGCTGTTCGTGGACGGCCAGGCCCCCGCGGACCCGGAGTCACCGGAAGGGATCGCGGCGCTCAGGGAGGCGATCGCCACGGGGCTGCAGAAGCACGCCGACTGGTACGACCTCTATTTCAGGAAGCACGCGGCCGGGAAGGAGCCGAGGCTCGATCCGCTGCCGCGGGTGATCCTGGTGCCCGGCGTCGGGATGCTCACCGCCTGGAAGGACGCCCGGCACACCCGGATCGTCGCCGACATCTACCACCACACGCTCGGCGTCATGCGCGGGGCGCAGGGGATCGGCGAGTACCGGTCGCTGAGCGTCAAGGACACCTTCGAGGTGGAGTACT
>WNGL01010690.1_pt1 | contig 14339 bp, 17 predicted proteins | sample 5400591 | NCBI WGS metagenome assembly WNGL01 (sample SAMN13153377, study PRJNA577476) | soil metagenome | isolation source: 80 cm soil or saprolite under Garry oak tree replicate 1 | place: USA:California | collected 2016-06-15
GCAGCCAGGTTATATCTCGTATGGGTCAGGGGATCACCGCCGATAGTCTCATCTTGCCAGGTGTGGCGATACAATACCGCCTGTATCCTGTCCCCTCTCACCTGCATCCAGAATAACCATCGTGTTTCCCACAACACTCACAGTTCGGTTGGTAGTCAATTACCCTGCCTGAGTGGTCAAACTGAAAATGGCAGCAGGCCAACAACATATTTCTGAGTTTCTCCCTGGCCCTCTGAACCCTGGATTTTGCTCCCGAGAAAGACATACCGAGCCTTTCTGCGAGTTCTCTTTGGCTCAGCCCCTGGTATTCTGTCAAGATGAGAGCCTGGCGATACTCATGAGGAAGGCTGTCAACCATGGCTTTGATGCACGGGGCCAGTTCATTGACCACGTCATCATCGAGAGGTTCTTCTGACATCAGAAGTACTTCTGGTAGTTCTAACGTGGCTTTATGAACCCGGTAATAATCGGCAATCGCATTACGGGCTATCTGGTAGACCCAGCTTTGGAGGCTGTCCCTGTCTCTTAGCGTATCAATATGAGTATGAATCTTTAGAAAGACTTCTTGTAGGATATCCTCTGCACTCTCTTCGTCTGGCATGCGTTTGAGGATGAACTGCTTGAGTCTCGTATGAAACTCTTCCCATATGCTTTCGGTTGTCATAATCATAAGAAATCATCCTTTGAAGGTAATCATAGTGCTATTGTAGCGCATTTACGTTCTCCTTGCTGAGTTGTGATTTTCGTTCATGTCATAGACGAGAATTTGCCCAAAAGGACGTGCAAAATCCATTGACAAAGATAGACAGATACATTAAAATAGGAGAATGAAGAAGAAAGCGTTTCTGTCAGCAGGGGAAGCAGCCCGTGCGCTGGGCGTCTCGGTGAAAACCATCCAACGATGGGATAAGGCCGGTCTTCTGCCAGTCATCCGCACCGCGACCAATCAGCGTCGTATTCCTGTTGATGCTATTCACCAATTGCTCAATGCGCAGGGAAGATCGCTGCGCTGCGCCATCTATGCACGAGTATCGAGTGCCAAACAGGAACACGAAGGGAATCTGACGCGCCAGGTGGAACGCTTGCAGGAAGTGGCAAGGGAACGAGGCTATCAGGTGGTGGCACTCATCGCCGAGCAGGCTTCCAGTCTCAATGAGGGTCGCCGCGGCATGAAGAGACTCTTGCACCTCATTGATCAACAAGAGATTGAGGTGGTCCTCATCGAATACCCTGATCGCCTGGTGCGCTTTGGCTTTGGCTATCTGGAAGAGGCCTTTCGCTGGAAACAGGTCCGCCTAGAAGTGGGAGAACCACCACAGGTGCAGACCCCAACCGAAGAACTGGTTGCCGATTTGCGAAGCCTCGTCACTGTTTTTTCGGGTCGGTTGGATGGAAGTCGAGCGAAAAAAGTTCGGCATTGTGTATCCAATGCGCTCAAAGAGTGTTTGAGAGCAGAAGAAGCCGATGGGACAGACTGCGAGAACAACCAAACTCCAGCTTGATCTTGGCTTGCGCGATCAGGGAGGAGCGAATCAGGGAAAACGCCGCTACCTCGAAGAAACCGTGGCCATCCTGGATGCTGCGCGAGCGTTTTACCTGGATTTCTTTCTGGCCCATCAGGACCGGCTGATGGAGCGGGTCGAGGTCATTTCCAAGAAGACGGGTGAGGTCAGCTCCGGCCTGATTTCGGCGGATGCGCTTTTAACCTGGGCTGAGTCCCAAACCGTCGAGACCCGTTCGCACCCTGATCCCCACCCTGTATGGAATTTTAGTCGTCTTTTTCCCGATTTCCCCACTCGCTATCGGCGCTCGGTCATCAAGGACGTGATTGGCAAAGCACGAGGGTATCTCAAAGCCACACAGACTTGGCAAGTAGTGGGGAAAAAGAAAGGGAAGCCAGGTGTCCCCACGGCTGCCAACCATCCCACCCTCTACGCCGGGACCTTCAGCCTGGATCTCGACGACCTGGATCTCAGGAAGAGTTTTCTTCGGCTCAAGGTCTATATCGGCTCAGCGTGGGTGTGGGTTCATTACCCCACCCGCTACAACCGCTATTTTGAACGCCGACGAGCAGAAGAAGGATGGGACAGGGGATCCCCCAAGCTCATCCTCAAAAAACAGGGAGCGGAAATCCATTTCCTGCAAACGAAGACGATTGAGGCGAAGAAGATTGTCGAAAGCAAGCGTGATCCTGATCTGGTGACCGTGGCCGTTGACCTGAACGTGAAGCAACTCGCCGTGATCACCGTGCGCCAACATGGCCGAATCATTGAGACGCGTTTTGTTTCCGATCAGGGGCTAGATCAGCACCGTTACCGGCATCTCAAACGGGTGGCGAAGAAGCAATGGCAATCAGGCAAAGCAGTGAAAGGAGAGCGCAGCAACCAGCACCTGTGGGCACATGTGCGCCATCAGAATCAGGAGAGCGCGCACAAGACTGCGCGGGCGATTGTCGAGGTGTGCGAGCAGTATCCAGGCTGCGTGCTGGTCTTTGAACGCTTACGCAAAATCAAAGCATCAGGGGGGAGCAAATCGAGGCGGCTCAATCGCAAACAAGCCAACCAACTCAAAGGCAAGATCAACCAACTGGCCAAAGAAAAAGCGTATGCCGTAGGGATCGTCTCTTGCGAAACGAATGCCCATGGAACCAGCCAATATTGTTCGAGATGTGGGGCCAAAGGCGAAAGGTTTTCGAGAAAGGGCTCCGTCTGCATCCTTGGACGAGGTGGCAAGCTGTTCCGTTGCAAGGCGTGCTCCTACGAGGTGCAAGCTGACTGGAATGCATCCGTGAACGTGCATCACAGTTTTTGGCGCGAGTATCATTGGCAGCCACGCAAAAAACGCCGTGGCTGAGAACGCCCTGTCCGGCTACAGCGTCGGATGGGAGAAGTCTGGGGAGGGCAATCCCGATGATCCAGACCAGGCCGGTTCGCAAATGAGCGAACACGCAAAGTGGCGCGGCTCGTGTTGAACCAACGGGGCAACGATTCAGACGGTCTTGTCTCTCGGTTTTACCTCATTCTTTAACCTGTCGGAAGGCTGAAGAATCGCTGACAGGCCCGACAGAATGGGGGCGACACAAACGGCATTTGTCCCATCTTTGTCGACAAATTTGGGCAACTGTTGACACCACGCAATGTGATATATCAAAATTTGAGACTGCTTGAACATGAGAAAGGCGAAACACTTTGAAGCAGCGCGTACTCTTCATCTGCACTCACAACTCAGCCCGTTCACAGATGGCTGAAGGTTTGCTGCGGCATCTTGGAGGAGATCATTTTGAGGCCTTTAGTGCTGGCACCGAGGCCACCCATGTGCGCCCTTTAGCCATCAAGGCAATGGCTGAACTTGGCATTGATATTTCAGAACAACAATCGAAGAAGCTAGATCGTTACCTGGATGAGCCGTTCGATGAGGTCATTACCGTCTGCGATACAGCAGCAGAGGCATGTCCAGTCTTCCCAGGTGCCAGGCGGCGGAGGCACTGGTCATTTGAAGATCCATCAAAGGCAACTGGTAGCGAGGCAGAACAACTGGCGGTGTATCGTCGTGTCCGTGACGAGATTCGGTCAAGGATTGAACAAGAGCTGCTGGCAGAGGCACATTAATTTACTGCGCCAGGCCGCTGAAAGTAGCGAGTGATCCCTGACTGTGTGATACACTACATCTGATTAAAGTTTAGCACACCAGGGGACACCGCAACATATCATGATCGAACGTTACTCGCTGCCAGAGATGGCCGCCATCTGGTCAGCGACGCACAAAACCGACAAGTGGCTTGCGGTCGAACTGCTCGTCTGCGAAGGCTGGGCACGCGAGGGCGTTATCCGGCAGGAAGCCATCGAGAAGATACGGCGCGCCCGCTATAATGCGCAGCGTATGGCGGAGATCGAGCAGGAAACGCATCACGATACTCAAAGAGGCTGGCATACTACTCTCCACCTCTCTCGCGGAACTCATTACGACAGTAGCACGAGCAGCAGTACAATATAAATATACATTAATGGTGGGACGGACACATGGCATCCATGCTGAACCGATCACCTTTGGTTTGAAGCTGGCTTTATGGGTAGATGAATTGCGGCGCGGCCAGCAGCGTCTCGCGGCGGCACTCGAACAGGTCACCGTCGGCAAAATCTCTGGCGCTGTCGGTACGCACGCCACCATCCCGCCACAGATCGAAGAGTTCGTTTGCGAACAAATGGGACTTGGTGTGGTTCCCGTCTCCAGCCAGATTGTCCAACGCGACCGCCATGCATACTTCATTACCACCCTGGCATTGATCGGCAGTTCGCTAGAGAAGATGGCACAGGAGATCCGCCATTTGCAGCGCACCGAGCTAAGCGAAGCCTTTGAGCCCTTTGGTGCTGAACAACAAGGCTCGTCCGCGATGCCACACAAACGGAATCCCGAACTCTGCGAGCGTATCTGCGGACTTGCTCGCGTCCTGCGGGGTTTTGCAGTCAGCGCAATGGAAAATGTGGCCCTCTGGCATGAACGTGATATCAGTCACTCTTCGGCAGAGCGTATCATTATCCCCGATGCCTGCATCTTGCTTCACTACATGCTACATACCTTCAACAACGTTATGAAGGGGCTTGAGGTAGATACTGAACGTATGCGGGCCAATCTGGATACGACTGGGGGACTCATCTTCTCACAGCGTATTCTGCTCGCCCTTATCGATAAAGGTGTGGGCCGACAAGAAGCCTACAAGATGGTGCAACGCAACGCGAAAAGGGTTTGGAGTATGGTAGGTAAAGGAGATATTGCGGACCCTGCATTGTTGAAAGTACTCAGTGAGGACCCAGAGGTTACTCGGTACCTCTCAGCCGATGAGCTAACAGAACTGACCAATACAGATTATTATGTCAAATATATTGACACAGCATTTACGAGGGTAGGACTTTGAATTATCCTGGGGCTTGCCCCACCCCAGGGCTATATACGCCCGGAATGTCCCTTTTGTACGTCCATCGAACAGGCCGTGAAGCCGCGTATAGTAGACGTGGGGCTTCGCCACTTCGTGGCCTCCCCCGCCCTGAGTCCGTCACCAAGCCGACTGTATGGCAATGGTTAACACCGCTGCTGCCCTTGCTCATCCCTGCATGTATCCTCGAACTACTCTACCTGGTAATATTGGCTCTTGCCCCATTACCCGAACTGCACCTGGCTAGCTCGCCGCTGGCAGACGCCTGGCCATGGACGCTTGCCCTCTCGCACCTGCTCTTTCCAGGAGCATGGTCCTCAAGCAACACCTCTGAGTGGCTCTATCCTCTGCTGCTCGGCGGTACGCTCATCGCACTGACTGGTACCTACGCGCTTGCTATAAGGGATACTTTCAGGAGGCTCGACGGGCGACCACAAGGGTCCCCACCCAACCCTCCACCACCCCCGCCCCTACGGAAACGTTGGGCACGTTCCCAAAAACTTTTCTCTGAAAGCATCCAACGCATGCAAAGTACTAATAGCACCTCTCTCCGCTGGTTGTTCCTGCTGTTGGGAGGCGCACTGGTGTTTGGTCTCACGCTGCTTCTACAACCAGCGCTCTTCTCAGACGATGTTTTTACGTATATCTTTTCCGGTCGCATCCTCACCATCTATCATGCGGACCCAATGAATACCGCTCCCATCCAATTTGCACATGATCCCTATCTACAGTGGGTTATCTCTGGGCGCAATGCTCCGAATATCTATGGCCCGCTCTGGCTCATCATCGCCTCTCTACTTGTTGGGATAGGCAACGGCCTTGTCGCTACCCTATTGCTATTCAAAGGACTTGCCCTGCTCTCACACCTCATCAACTGTATTTTGCTCTGGGCCATCCTTGGTAAGATTGCCCCTACCCGTCGTCTCGTAGGCACACTACTCTATGCGTGGAATCCACTCGTGTTGATTGAGCTAGCAGGAAGTGGTCACAACGAGGGTGTGCTGCTCAGCCTGCTCCTATTAGCAACCTGGCTACATGTCCAGGGGGAACGACGTTGGCATCAAGTTGGCGCGCTGATACTGTTCGGCCTCGCAATTAGCACAAATCTGATTGCCTTATTGATCGTACCATTATACATCTGGTTCATCGTGCGTACTGAGCGCTACCTACCACGAGCCATCTGGGGCTTTTGCTGGCGCTCACTCATAGTGTTGGCATTCGTATTGATGATCTATCTCCCGTTCTGGCGTGGTCCATCTACCTTCTTCGCTATCACCTCAGCCGTTGATATGCAACACTTTATTCATTCACCCATTGGAACATTGACCGGCCCTATACGCGGCCTATTCACTTTTGTAGCACAATGGGAGCACTATCCGCCCATTATGCAGCCAACGGTTGCGGCTGATGTGACACTACGCGCTTCAGCCATTTTTATCTTTGCACTGATCTACATACACCTCTTTGGCAAGCTACGTCATGCTACCACCACAATTGCCGGGATGCGCTATAGCCCTGATGCAGATCAAGCCATGGAACTCCCAGGCTTTGACGTGCTCCTCAACAGTTGGAGTATCGGCGTTTTCTGGTATCTCATACTCGTTTCGGGGGTGTTCTGGCCATGGTACATTTTGTGGGGACTCTGGATCGTGGTAATGCGCTGTATTGATACGTTGACCATCACCGTGCTGTTGCTAGCAGGTACAGCCCTCCTCACCTATCCTTTCCTGGATTTCGCCGGGTCGCCAATTGCTACATATCAGCCCATACTCATCTTCGGGATACCTCTTGTTTACTTATTATGGGCCAGGAGGAGGCACACAGAAAGGAATAAACCTTCATATGAATGACGAAGTCAAGCAGCGTAAGATTGAACATGTTAGTATCGCCCTGGGACAGGATGTTTCCGCACCACAACGCGCCAACTGGAACGACATACAGTTCGTCCATCAAGCGCTACCTGAGGTAGACTTGGACGAGATCGATACCTCGGTCACTTTTCTAGGCCGCACGCTGCGCTATCCCATCTTCATGTCCTCATTAACAGGAGGCCATCCAGACGTCACATCGATTAACCGCAACCTCGCCCGTGCAGCAGAGCACTACGGTCTTGCTCTTGGCGTCGGCAGTCAACGAGCTGCCATCGTCAATCCTGATGTTGCTTCCAGCTATGCCGTGACACGCGAAAACGCCCCCAATGCCTTTCTCATCGCCAATATCGGTGCGCCGCAGCTTATTACGCAACCACGCCATCCTGCCTTTACTCTTGAACAGGTACAGCGTGCTATCGATATGATCGCAGCCAACGCTCTTGCGGTACACATGAACAGCCTGCAAGAAGCGGCACAGCCAGAAGGTGACCGACGGGCAGTCGGCGAGGCTGCGGCCCTCAAAGCGCTTACTGGTCAGGTCGCTATCCCGGTGATCGCAAAAGAGACTGGGGCGGGCGTCTGTCGCGAGCAAGCTCTCCTGTTACGCTCCTGTGGGGTCTCCGCAATCGACGTAGGTGGAGCAGGTGGAAGTAGTATGTCAGCGATGGAGGCGGCGCGATCCCAGTCGCGTGGGGATGAGCGAACGATGAACATTGGCCTGCTCTACCGCGACTGGGGGATCGCCACCCCTATCGCCGTTGTTGAGGCTGGCGCGGCACATCTCCCATTGATCTCCACCGGAGGCGTACGCAGCGGGCTGGACATTGCCCGCGCACTTGCCCTGGGTGCCACACTCGTCGGCATGGGTTTCCCTTTCCTCAAAGCCGCCAGCGAAAGCTACGAGCAGGTTTGTGAGCTGCTGGAAACCGTTGTGTCAGAACTTAAAGTCGCGATGCAACTGAGCGGGGCAAGCACTATCGCACAACTGCGTCAGGTCGATATTGTGGTCATAGGAGAGACGCACAACTGGCTGATGATGCGCGGCTTCGAGGACGAATTGAAAGCTATGGCACAACGACGCTTACGGAACATCCCCCTACCTTATCTCTCGTAGTTCTTCCGGCGTATTCACATTGACAAACGAGCGCAACTGCGGGTCGACCCGGCGCAATTGCGCTTCCTCGATGTATTGTACTGCTGCGACCTCTAGCAGACAGCGGGGGTCGCGTCGTCCCTGACGCATACGTTCCTCGATCAATGACAAAACTGTGCGTGGATATACTGCCAGCAGCACTTGAGGTACATCATTCACCACGGGAACTACTGAAGCGTCTGTCAAAGGCTGAGAGAGAAGGAACGACACCAACGCAGGCTGCACAAACGGCATATCTACTGCCACTACTAGCGCATGCGTGGCCTGCATTGCGCTCAGGCCACTATACAGTCCCATTAAAGGCCCATAATCGGGCACCTGGTCGGTCACCACACGCACACCAGGCAACTTCGAGAGAGGATAGCTCGTCGCATGAGTTGCGTCATGGGCGACAACAAGCACCTCCCTACACAACGAAATGAGCATAGAGGCAAGATGCTCAACGAAGGTGACATCTTCGTTGCCAGGAAGCGGCAGTAAGGCCTTATCTGTACCCATACGCCTGCTCTGACCTCCTGCAAGGATAATGGCCGCAGCGGTGGTTCTTGGAGGTACTTGATCAAACAAGTGCCCGCCTCCCGCCTAGCGAGATGATGCCGCCTTGCGCTTGCCGCTCTTAGGATTCTTTGGGATATATTGCTTGCGGTTCTGATATGCCAGGTAATTATCACGCTCACCGGGATACTTGCGAACGAGGTACACGACCCAGGTAATCGCCCAGGCGAGCAAGCCAGCTAACCAGAGGTAGCGCCAGACACGCCATGCAAAGAAGTACGGTGCAAGATAGGCGCGTGAAAAGATCAGCGGATAGCCAAGTATACAGATAATGGCAAGCCAGCCAAGAAAGCGATCAAGCATATACTTGATAACGGGCTTGTTCTTCACGAAACGCTTGCGGCCCTCGACGGAATAGTAGAAGGCGATCAAGACTCCAAGAGTACAAAAGACGAGCCAGGGAATATAGAAATGAAATGTTTCTGGCCCCTGCAGGCCAGCATTGGCTCCCGCTGTGTAGGGATCATCAAACAACCAGTGAATTAAATTGAAATGCATAGCATTTTAGCTCCCTTCTTTTTCCTGTATGCATATCGGGGTTAATGATAGCACGATTGGAGCGAAGAGTCTATAGTTCTTTTTAAGAACCTGCGCTTCCTCCTTCACGTTGTATAATGGGAAACACCAGTCGACGGTCTACCATAATCTAACGAGGGAGCAACAGCATGCGACGATTAGCTATTCTGGCCGAGGGAGCGTTTAATTGGCACACAGCCAAAACGGCCACAGGCGTCATACGTTATGGGAAAGATACTGTTGTCGCGGTGATTGACAGCACCAACGCGGGAAAGGATGTCTCGCAGGCGCTAGGAGGCCCGCTTGGTGCCGGTATACCCGTCGTGCGCGACATTCACGAAGCACTGACCCACCAGCCTGACACGCTGATGATTGGTATCGCCCCCATAGGCGGAGCATTACCCTCGGAGTGGCGCTGGCAACTGCTGGCGGCCATCAACGCCGGATTGGATATTATCAGCGGCCTGCATTTCTTTATTTCCGAGGACGAGGAACTACGGACTGCTGCTCAAAAGCGCGGTGTGACCATTTGGGATGTGCGCCGCCCACCTGACGGGCACCGCGTTGCCGAATTTATCTCACATCGTCCTAGAAGTCACACGGTTCTCATCATTGGCTCGGACTGCGCTACGGGAAAAATGACCACGGCCCTGGAATTAGATTGCGAAGCACAAAAGCGTGGGCTTCGTAGCGCCTTCGTCGCTACAGGTCAAACGGGTATCATGATCGCCAACAATGGTCTGCCAGTAGATCGCATCATTAGCGATTTTGTAGCAGGGATGGTCGAGCAGATGGTCATCGATTTTAGCAACGAATATGACTGGGTCTTTGTTGAGGGACAAGGCGCTCTCAATCATCCAGGATACTCATCCGTGACGCTCGGTCTCATTCACGGCTCTATGCCTGATGCGATGATCTTCTGCCATATAGCGGGCGCAATGACCATTGATGGCTATCCACATTGCCCGTTACCATCTTTGAATCGCATGATCCAGATCAATGAAGAGGCTATGAGCTGGCTGCGTCCTGATCGCAGCAGCAAAGTTGTAGGGATATCGCTCATCACTCACCATCTCAACGAGCAAGAGGCGGCAGACGCAGTGAAGGGTGTGGAAGAGGAGACGGACCTGCCAACTGCCGATGTGCTACGGTTCGGAGCTGGCAGCTTGATGGATGCGCTTGGCAAGCAATTTGCTTCTTAATTTAAAGAATTGACTGCAAAAATGCGCCGTTAGCTTTGGGGCTTTTGCGCTCCCAACCCAGGTGTATCTGGCAACATCAATTTTCCATTGACTACCTTGACCCCCTCATAGGGATCATTGTCAATCAGCAAATGTCCATCAAGATCAGCATAATCAACCAGGGGAGTCAGATGAGCGGCAGCAGTGATTGCAAGTGAGCTTTCAATCATACAACCAATCATCACGCGCAGGTTGTGTGCGCGTGCGACGTGTATCATCTTGAGAACGTTGGTTATCCCATTACTCTTCATGAGCTTGAAGTTCACTCCGTCAACACACTCTGCTAACTTGGGAATATCTTCGACAGTGACGCAACTCTCATCAGCAATAATAGGGACTGGGACGTTATCACGAATGAGCCGCAGCCCATCCAGATTACGTGGAGGGGTAGGCTGTTCGACAAACTCAATACCATAGGGAGCTAGCGCATTAATCATTTTAATCGCTTCTTTGGGTGTCCAAGCGGTGTTGGCATCAACACGGATCGTTGCCGATGAGACTTCGCGGATAGCTTTCAGGTTGTCAAGATCGTGTTTTGTGCCGGCCTTCACCTTGAGAATAGGATAGTCGCGGGCGAGCAAAGCCTTTTTCGCCATGTTGTCGGGAGTATCAATGCCCAGGGTAAAGGATGTATGCGGCGTATGCTTCGGATTCAGTCCCAAGAGCTTATACACCGGCACATTCAACATCTTGCCAACCAAGTCATACAGCGCCATATCAACGGCTGCTTTTGCCGCAGGGTTAAGGCGGATGAGATGATCGAGGTGGCTCATAATATCTTCGATAAGAAAGGGATCATCGCCGAGATTGCCTGCAAAGGTAGTGATACAGGCCAGTACTGTTTCCTGGTTCTCACCGTAATACTCATCGGGAGCGGCTTCACCGTAGCCTACATACTCGTTATAATTTATTTGCACAATGACATTGGATGCTGTGTTTTGAACTCCCCTTGAAATACGAAATGGTGTAGTGAGCTTGAGATCAATAGGCTTGGCATCGATATGAAGCATGTTCTTTTTCCTTTATTATGAATACATCCATCGAGTTTCATAGCAAAGATAGCTTCTTTGCCTTTGTTGCAACTCAGGATAGAGGCGAGGAACTATGGATAGTGCTTGTATGGACTCATGCTATCACCAAAGTTAACAAGTGGCAAGCATGGGGAGAATGAAACAAATAGGGATATTAGATAAAAGACAAAAAAGCACACCCGCCCACATCATTTGATGATGCGAGAGAAGTGTGCCAATAGACTCTGCTTCAATTTTGCAGTTTTTGAATGCTAGCTCGGCGGGCGAGAACGGCGCTGCTTGCGGCGCTGTGCGGCGGCTTTACGCTTGCGGCGAGCCTGGGGGCTCTCGTAGTGCGCACGACGACGCGCTTCAGATAAAATGCCATCCTGTTGAACTTTGCGGTTGAAACGCTTGAGTGCCAGGTCAAACGAATCACCGGGGTTAACTTTAATCTCACTCATTGAGGTTACCAGCGTGATCTACGCTCGCTACCACGGCCACTCCCCTGTGCCTGGTAGCAATTGCTACAATAAACAGGCTTGTCGCCTCGTGGCTGGAAAGGTACCTGGGCCTCGCCGCCACAACTAGAACACGTTGCAGTATACATCTGACGGGGCTCGCGGGAACCACCTCGACCTCCACCATACCCGCCCTGTCCCTTACGTGCGGCGCGGCACGATGGACAGCGACTTGGAGTATTCGTTAGTTGATGACTCGCATAAAATTCCTGCTCGCCTACTGTGAAGATAAATTCCTGATTGCAGTCGCGACAAACCAATGTCTGATCACTCAATGCCATGTTTTCTTTCTCAATTCCTGGCTCTACATGCCAAAAAACTATCGTGTATTGCGCGGCTTGCGACAGATCATCTCCTCCAAGCATACAGCGCTCATCGAGTATATCATACATTGCCCCCAAAAGCACTATCTGCTAGACTGATTTCCCATACAGTTTGAAAATTCCCCAATGCCAAGATATATCGAGGTAATTGGCACATTATGCTATAATACAGCCCGTGGGTAAGGGCGCGATCAATATTGAAAGGCACCACTCCAACGCCGCTATCGCGGCTAGCCTTCTGTTCTTAACCAGAGCAGTAACGCTTGCTATGCAAGCTAGCCTTCGGCTCAACTGCTCTGAGAGGAGGCTCAGGAGCGGTGAAAGGTAGTATCGGGCCGCTACAGCCCACAAATAGAGTAATGGAGAATTCGGAGAGACAATGCCAACACGCAACGATGCTTATAAGTTGATGACCAGCCATGTAAAAAATGAGAATCTGCAAAAACATATGCTCGCAGTTGAAGTGGCCATGCACTTCTACGCCCGCAAATACGGTGAAGATGAGGAATTATGGGCAATGACAGGCCTGCTCCACGACTGCGACTATGAAGAATATCCTGATCTGCGCGAACACACTCACGTCTCCACAGGTTGGTTGCGCGAGGGTGGCTATGACGAGCGCATCTATTATGCTATCCTGGCGCACAACGAGCTAAATCAGGCTACCCATCCACGCAATAACCTGCTTTCACGAGCGCTCTACGCCTGCGACGAAGTGACTGGTATGGTCACAGCCACGGCCCTGGTGCGCCCCAATAAGAGTATCATCGGCCTAGAAGTTTCCTCTGTTCGCAAGAAGATGAAGACGAAGGGCTTTGCCGCTGGCGTGAATCGTGATGATCTCGTGAAAGGAGCAATAGAGCTTGGTGTAGACCTGGATGAGCATATAGCGCTCGTGATACAAGCCATGTCAAGTATAGCGGACATCCTCGGACTGGCGGGTGTGCAGGAATCGGCGATGGGCACGGTGAACCGGCCCCTACGATAGCATGTGAACGCTTATGCAACAGCGACACCAATCACAACCCCAACAGCGGGTCTTCACTGCAAGCGAAGTAGCAGAATTTGAATACTGTCCCCTGGTCTGGTGGCATGAGCAATTCGAGCCATTGGCGCAGGCTGACAAAGAAGAACTATTTGCTCGTTTGGTAGAGCTTGAGCATGAGCAAGGCCCACAAGCTCCAGCATTGCCAGAATACCAAACGGTTGAGCAATTACTGCTGCGCAAGGGAGCCTTTGAGGAAGGCCAGCAACAGCACCTCGATCACGCTGAAGAGGTAGAGGAGGTGCAAGAAGAGCGAATTAGCATCGCAACAGCCACGGGAAACATGCGCAGATTAGTATTGATTGCAGTGCTGATACTGGTGATCGCATTAGTACTTATTAGTGTGGCTCTGCTAGTGAGGTAAATTACTAACTTCAACCTGGCACCCACAAGGGGTGCCACTACACTTCACCAGCACGCTCGTGATAGCAACAGAAATGTAGAGGTAAAAGCATGCTTGGTAGCATACTACTTCCCATCGGGCTTGGCCTGCTCCTGGTCGCGACTGCACTGGGCATCCTGCTACTTAACGAGAGGCGCTATCAGCGGGAGCGTCTGATTGCAGAGCGTCATCGTGCGCTGGGTTTGCCCGAAGGCGAACTCGTCTACGAAGACGCCGATGGCCAGGGTGAGCCGCTGTCCTCTAGCGCATATCCGCTAGTTGGCAAGCCTGATTATGTCGTCAAGCTTCCTGATGGGCGCCCGGTACCCATTGAACTCAAGCTCACAGTGCAGAATGTTACTGCACCCTATAACAACCATATAGTCCAAGTGGGGGCCTATTGCCTGATCCTGGAAGATTATTTTGAGCAACCTCCCACACATGGTATCTTGCGCTATGCTGATCGGGAATTTACCATCGAATACACTCCTGCGCTCCGCAGGAAAGTCATTCGCCTGCTCACAGAGATGGCTCGCTGCAGCCAAAAACAGCCGCCGCCCTTAACAAGACAACGCGCAGCTAAATGTCGCGCCTGCGCGTTCCAGACCATTTGCCCGGTCGGGCGGACAAAGTAGGGGCTTTCACTAGCAGGCGTTTTAGGGGTGCAGGGGGCGAAGCCTCCCAGCCGGGGTGTGGGGTGTCCCCACAGTTTCTTTTTCTGACTCGCCGCCAGTAGCGGCGAGCGAAAGGAGCAAGCAGGGATACCCGCGCCTGAGAAAGGAACACAAAGAA
>WNGL01012013.1_pt1 | contig 14339 bp, 8 predicted proteins | sample 5400591 | NCBI WGS metagenome assembly WNGL01 (sample SAMN13153377, study PRJNA577476) | soil metagenome | isolation source: 80 cm soil or saprolite under Garry oak tree replicate 1 | place: USA:California | collected 2016-06-15
AGGCGCGATCCGGGGAGCGATTGCCCTGCCGGCCGGCAGCGCTGCGCCATTCAGCGTTTCGCTGCATCTTTGGGTGCTCCAGGCCCCGGCCTCGACTGCTGGCGCGGTTCACCGGGAAGTGCTCATGGTTGATGCCACCTCGCTGGGTGCACACCGTGGCACGCGGGCGTCCGGCATTGACTGGCCGGAGCTACACGAGCATGTGGTCACTGGCGTCCGGTCTTACGTCGCGCGCCGTGAAGGCAGGGCGAACGGGCGCAGGAAAGGAGCTGTCGCGCTGCCGGCAGGGTGCGTTGCTGTGCCGGTCATGAACCTGCTGGATGAGCAGGTCGACTTGACGCCTGCACGGTATGTGCCGGCTGCGGGAATGCCGGACGGACTTCAGCTACGTGACTCCTGGCTGCATTTCGAAGATCTTCTGAAGACCCTGGGTGAACTGGCCGGGCTGCTATCTCGATTTGATCTGGCTGGAGACGGCGGCACGGTGGTGACGACGACGGTGGGCGATCTCGATCGAGCCCAGGCACTGACGGTTCACGTGGGCAGGGAAGCGCCTGCGGAGCTGATCCGGCTGGAAATCCCGTCTGACGAAGCAGTGCCCATGCTGACCGTCCCCGATCTGCTGACCGGCGGCAAACCGGGCATCTGGCTGCCCGCTGAGCAGGTTTCCCGCGCGGGAGGCGCGCTGACCATCGCAGAAGCGAACGATGTCGTCGTTGCCGGCGTAGAGCGCGCTTACCGGGCCTGGGTACAGACGGATGGCCCTGTAGTGCTCGGGCCTCAGCTTTACCGGCTGCGCGTCGACCTCGCACTGCTGGACCCGTGGTTCATAGCCGGCTGCCTCCGCGCCCCGGCCAATGCACGCCAGGCCAGCACCCATACCTCAAGCTCGTCCAGGATTGATGTGCGCAAGCTCCAGGTCCTGCATCTGCTGCTGACGGAGCAGCATCGATATGCACGGGCTTTCCAGCAGCTGGCGGCGATGGACGAGGCCCTGAGCGACGTTCAGGTCGTTGGCGCGGGCCTGCTGCGCAATCTGAGCAACGGACTTGCCGCGGGCCAGCTGGGGCGGGAGGCGATGAGCCCGGCAAAATGAGCTGGCTATGAGAAGCCCGGCATGGCTGCCCGCATCATGCTGAATTGGATAGCCCGCACTTTACCTGTTTCGGTGTTCCCAGCTGTCCAGCTGCCCCAAAAGCCCCTCAACGGATTGGCCATGTCCGAGTTCGGCGAGTTCGAGACCGACATCTCTGCATCGCCCCGCTAGATGGAGGGCAGCCTTCAGCGGGAGTTCGGGGATGACACGCAAAGCGAGGGCGATTGCGCCGGTAGCTGTCGTGAGGTCCCCGAAAGGGATCCGGCACTCCGCCGCTCCCAGCAGTCCTTCCGCTAGGTCGGCTTTATCAGCCGGATCATCGCTGCCCCGGTCAATGTTGTCAGCGAGTTCCTGGTAAAGGATCTCGGCCCGACCACAGTCGCCCGCCACTCGCAGGCAGTCGGCGGCTTTCTTGCGGACCGCGCGGGCAAGCGGGTCCGACCGGCCCCACTGACGCTGTGCCGCGGGGACCAGATCGGCAATCCGGGCGGCCCCTGCGCCAGGATTTCCTGATATGAGTTCATCCTCAGCTGCCCGGAGGGCTGCCTCGACCTGGCGCCGGCTGAGCCAGGATGCTCCTCTCCTGCCTCGGGCGGTGCCAGGAGCAGGGGCTGGAGAGAACGGCTGCGCAGGGGGCCAGCGTTCCGCCTGTTCTCGGAAAGGCCGGGTCGGGTCGGGATCGAATCGCGGGGACGACACCGGGTCGCCAGGCTGCGGGAGATATCCGCGCAGCACGTCCCGCACGATGGCGGCATTTGCCGGCCGCCGGTGCGGGTCCTTTTCCAGGAGCTGGAGGGTGATCTCTGCTAGCTCAGCCGGGATATGAGGGGCATGAACCAGCAAAGGCAAGGGGATTTCGTGAAGATGCTGGTCCGCGAGCCTGTCCCCGGTGAATGGCGGGCGCCCGGCTAGCAGCTCGTACATGACACAGCCCAGGGCGTAGAGGTCGGTCTGGGGGGTGACCTGGCGCTCGAGGATCTGCTCCGGAGCCTGATACCCGCGGCTGCCTACCGTAGACCCATGCCGTGTGTAGGGAGTGGCGTGCCTGCTGACCGGCTTGGCGATTCCGAAGTCGATGAGGACGACGGTGCCATTTTGTGCGATAAGGAGGTTGTAGGGCTTAATGTCGCGGTGAACCACCGGAAGGGAATGGACGTGAATGAGAGCGTCGGCGGTCTGGGCTGCGACCGAAACCGCTACCGCGACAGTGGAGTTATGCCGCTCCAGGAAGCGATGCAGAGAGATGCCGTCGACCAGCCTCATGACGATGTAGGGGTCACCTCCACGGGAGCCCTGGCTGTAGAACTCGGGGATGCCCGGGTGCCGGAGGCGTCCCAGGAGCTCGCCTTCGCGCCGGAACCGGCCGCGAAGCGCTGCGAGGTTCTCGAACCACGCGTCCTCATCCTCAATCCCGCCGGGATCCTGATCAGAGCGCAGGAACTTCACGGCCACACTGCGCTGCACCTGCAGGTCACGTGCTTCCCATACCTCGGCCATCCCGCCTTTGCCGATGAGCTTGGTCAGCTCGTACCGGTCCTCCAGGACATCACCTGGCTTCATGCCACCCTCCCTGAGGATCTCTGCGCGGTCGCGCCTGGCTCGCCGCCGGCTCGGAGAGTGAGACAACTCTAGCGTGAAAGCAAGCCGAGAAGCTTTGTCTGTGGACTCAGTTTACAGATAAGCTATGGCGTGCTTGAGTCGCTAGGACTCGGCCGGGACGCAGCCGCCACGTCAGAGGAGCAGGAATGGCCCACTGGGCGACGCCTGAAGGTACCGCTGGTGATATCAGGCTGATCCGCACGAACCTTCCTGCGGCGCGGGTCGATCCGCGCGACTGCCCGCTTGCGCGGGCCAGCGAGGCCCGGCCGCTGCTCCGTCCTGATCCCAGCTCTCCGGAGACGGAGGAACCGCTTCAGGATTTCACCCTGAAGGTCCTCATGGATGCCCTTGACCTGATCGAGTGTGACCGCCGCCCGGTGCCGGGGGTGATGGAGCAGCTGTGGCGCACTGAGGGCACGTTCGGGCTCTGGCGGCGCCGTCCTGCTCACCCTGGCCTCCTGGAGTGGACGGCGGGGGTGATCCCGCGTTACCTGGCGGCCCGGGAAGCCGACCAGCAGTCGCTGCGGCTGGCGGGGCTCCCTCCTACCTACCCGGTCCGGGACAAGTGGGTTGCCCAGCACCGGCTGGGCCAGCCCGATTCCCGTGGTGCCGTGATCTACGAGCAGACCGCTTGGGGACGCCGCTACGTCGCGCTTGACGGCTCGATGTGGGACGCCCCGCATATGCGCGTGAAGGACGGCGATCTCCCTCCCGGCCGGATGGCCCGCCCGGAGCGGGTGCGCGTCGTTGAGTTCGGCTGCGGCGACGGCCGCTTCACGCTCCTGCTGAACTGGAATCAGGAAGAGACCGCACGTCATTTCACCGATGACGCCCGCCCGGTGCTAGCGGAGGCGGTTGACGGCACGCGCGCAGTGCCCGGCTCCAGCTGCGTGGACTGCAAGGCGCTGACGGGCTGCGGGGCTCTGATCCGGACCGAAGACCTGCTGCCGCTCAACCCTCCTGCCCGCCCGGCGGCCCGGCGCAGTATCTCGGCAGCTGACCTGCGCACTCATAATGAGTGCCCGGCGAAGTTCCACCTCACCCGCCAGCTCCACCTGACGTCTGCGGACCCGGAGCGTGCGGAGATCCGGCGCGGGCGGGCCGTGGATGCCTGGCTGAACGAACGTCACCTCGCGCGCCCTGCGGGCGGCTGCCGGACGCTGCCCCTGCCGGAAGACCCCTCCGCGTGGTCAGCGGGCAAGTGGTCCGTCTTGGGCCAGGAAGCCGAGGACGGAGCCGGGATGCTCGCCCAGCACGCCACCGTATGCCCACTGGAGGGTCTCGACGCTAGCGAGCGCGTGCTTGTCCAGCGCCAGGTCACCTGCTATGACCCCAAATTTGATGTCGTGATCATCGCCGTGCCCGACCTGCTGTACACCCGCGATGGCGGCTGGGTCTGGCGGGAGACCAAAACCTCGTCCAGTGCCCTGTACGAGAGGGAACCGCTGCTACGGAGCTATCCGCAGCTCGCCCTCGCCGTGGTAATGATCGCCGCCGGGGCACTGGGAGGGGACCTGTCACGGTCCCGTGTCGAATTCGAGCTGCTGCACGCCGATGACCTGTCCTTCGAGGACCTGGATCCTTCCCGCCCGCAGGTCGTCTCCGACGCCCGGGAGGTGCTGGCGAGCCTTGCCAGACCCTGGGCCGAGGATTCCCTCTACCAGGCGGTCCCCGGCCGCCACTGCCATGGCTGCGAAGCCCTGGCATGGTGCCAGCCGGGCCGCGACCACCTGACCGCCAGCACCATGCCCACCGAGGAACGCTGATGCCCGCTCCCGTTTCCCAGCCCGCCGACTGGTCTGCCTATGCGGACGTGCCGCTGCTGCACACCATCGCCAGCGCGGTCATCGGTCTCGCCGATGTTGAGGGCCTGGCCTCTTTCCACCTCCCCTACCCGGCGGAGGCGCAGCGCGCCCTGGACCGCCTGGTCCTCGCCTGCCTGCTACGCGGAGTCGAGCAGGTACCCGCCGGGGTGCCGGACATGCTCACCTGGTGCCGTACCCGGCCGCTGGAGGACTGGCCCCTGGAACTCCCCCCGGACGCATTCGGATCTGTACCTCGACCCCGTCCGCGATCTCCTCGACCGCTGCTACCTCCCCGCTCCTGTCAGCTACCGGCGAGACGGCGCCTACATCACGTGCGGTCGCTGCCTGACCCTCCTCACGCCGCTGCCCGAAGGAGGGTGGTGGTGTGAACGAGACCTCTGCCGCGGACGAGGCGTCCCACCACACGGCCGTAAGCTGACCAATGCGGAGGCCGGGGAAGTCCACCACCTAGCCAGGCCCCTGCGCCAGTTCGTCACCGGCCCCGGCCGGGCCGAGATCGACTTGGAAGCCCGGCTCCGCAAGCTCGGGCTGGACGTTGAGATGTGGCCCGGGTTCGACGCGTACGACCTTCGGGTGACATTCCCCGACGGGTACACCTGGGCGGTCGACGTCAAGGACTGGAAGCACCCCGGCCTGCTCGGCCGCGCCGCCAAAGCCGTCCCAGACGAGCCGCCATACGACGAGGCATGCTGGGCCGTCCCGCAGGAACGAGCGGATGCACACCGCGATTACCTCGGCACCTATTACCGGAACCGTACTCCCCAGGCCGCGGACCTGCCTCTGCTCACTGACCGCCAGCTCATAGCCCTGGCAAAAGACAGGCTGCGCGGTGACACCTCGGTGCGCCTCGCGGCAGCTCGATCCGGAAACGGAGCAGCACATGCGTGACAGCAGCAGCTGGTACCAGCCCCTCGCCAGGGACCTTAGCCGGGTCTGGCCCGCCGAGCACGCAGCTGTCAAGCCGTCGCTGCTGTGCCAGGTCGAGCTGGGCCTGCGGCTGCTGGAACGGCTCGATCCCGACCACGGCGCCGCTGGCGTCTACGCCCTTCTCAGCGGCTACCCATTCGCGACGGCGATGGGCATCGCGGCGACCCCAGAACAGCAGGCCATGCTGGCTGTCGGCCGCCATTTGCTGTGGAGGCTCCGACGCGGCAGACAGTGGGCACAGGCCCTGGACACCTACCAGGAGCTACCCGAACGTCTGCGCGGGTACCGCATCCCCGCCGGAGGCGGCCCCTCACGCCGGGTCGAGCCCACGGTCGCTGGAGACCGGTACGCGCTCTACGACCTGACGCTGTCCCAGCTTCCAGACTTCGATCGCCGTGCCCTGCCCCTGGCAGGGCCGGGGCCGAGCCGGTTCACCGACCGCCGCCGACCCGCTGCGGTGACCATCCCGGAGGAACTATGCCTCGGTCAGGCGTCCGGACATGACCTCGATGACATCCCCGGTGCAACGAGCCGACCGCTGGAGGTGCCGCTGGCCGAACTGGCTACGACGGCCCGCTGGATGGACGAAACCGAGGAAAGGGAGGGTCTCAAGCCCGGCTCCTGGTCCCAGCGGCTGCGGGACATGCGCCTGGACACAGTGTCGCCCGACGGCCTTGCCTTCCTGCCCTCCCCGGTCCTGACACTTAGCCGGCTGCTCCACCTCGTCGGCATGGTGGGGTCGGGCAAGAGCACGCTGATGACACTGATTGCCGTATGGGGAGCCCGCAAGGGCCTGCGGACCACCCTGGTCGTCGGGGACGTCGCCGAGCAGCTGACCCTCTCAGCCCTGTTCCGCGACCTTGACCTGCCCGCAGCGCCAGTGCTCGGCGCTACCACCCGGGAGCAGCACGCCGGGCGCCTGCACCGCCGCCTCGCCGCCCGCGGGCAAGGCTCCCTGCTCACCCACGACGACCCCGGATTCGACTACCTCAGCACAGTCTGCGTGGTCGATGCCCTGCGCGGGCTGGAGGCCGCCGAGCCCCTCCGCTACGCCGACGCGCCATGCACCAGCCTGCACCCCGCCGGGAGCGAGCCGGCGTCGTCCGGCGGCATTGTCCTGCCGGAACGCTACCCGGCCGGTGGAGGCCAGAGCGGTCCGCAACGGCCAGCCGCCGCCGAGGACCCCCAGACGCCCGCTCACGGCTGCCCCATCTGGAACTCCTGCCCCCGGCACGCCGTCGACCGCGAGCTCGTCAAGGCACTGATCTGGGTAGCCAACCCGGCGAGCCTGCTGCAAAGCGCCGTGCCCCAGCACCTCAACCAGGAGCGGCTGCGCCACCTGGAACTCGCGTGCCTGCGCAGCGACATCATCATCGTGGACGAGGCCGACCGGGTCCAGATGCAGCTCGACACCGCGTTCGCCCCGTCAGCGACCCTGGTCGTCCGCGGCCCCGAATCCTGGCTGGACCGGCTGCACACCCACAAGATCGACGAGCTGGCGCGCCAGGGACGCCTGCAGCTGTCGGAACGCGATGTACAGCGGTGGGCGGCGGCCCTGGAGGTGGTGACCACTGCGACCAACCGCCTTTACGGCATGCTCATCGACAACGACGACCTGCGCACATGGGCCGACATCGAGTATTTCAGCGCATGGACGCTCCAGGAGAAACTCCTCGCCGAGTGGTACCCGCTGTCTGAGCTCGATGCGACGCCGCCAGACGGCATCCGCGCGGATTCCGATGTCTATGACCCCGGGGAAGAAGCCCAGCCCGGCGAACCCGAACCGGGCGCAGCCGCCACGCAGCCCTGGGCAGAACACCGCCAGGCGGTCACGAAAACCCTGGATAAATTCCGCGACGACCCGCTCGGCGACCACGGCCCCTACCACACCGACACTGACGACCTGATCCGCGCCGCTAACGACCTGCTCCACACCCTCAACGAGAAAGGCACCCGAGGCCGCGTCCGCGCCGTCCTGGACCTCCTGCTGCGGAACGCGCCGATCCTGGATGGCTCGCTCACCCAGCCCGAGCCCGAAGACAGAGAAGGTGACCGGGACAATGCCGATACCTGGGGAACTGAGGAATGGTACGAGCGCACTGCCACGCGGCTGGAGTTCAGCCTGCTCCTGGCGGTCCTTCATCAGCGGCTGGACCGGATCACCTTCCTGTGGCCCCAGGTTGAGGCCGCGCTCCACCTGGACACGAGCGACAACGAGCTTTCCCGCCGCCCGCCGCTGGACTACGCACCGCTCGTGCCCGAGGCCCCCATGGGCAACGTGCTCGGCTTCCAGTACCTCGCCGACGACCCCGAGCCGGGCGCAGCGGCCGATGACCCGCGCAGCGGCACACTGCGGTTCTTCCGGTGCGCCGGCGTAGGCAGGGAACTGCTCCTTAACCTGCCGGGCCTGGGAGCTGATCCTGCCACCGGCCGAGCCGGGCCGCACGTCCTGCTGATGTCCGGTACCAGCTGGGCCGGCACCTCCACCCGCGCCCACGTCCTGGCCCCCGTGGGAGCCGTCCTCAAGCCGCAAGAAGAAGCGCTGGAGGCTATCGGCAAGACCCGCTTCCATACCTGGTTCCTGTATGACAGTGACGGCAACCCCCTCACCCTGTCTGGGAGCAAGGTGGAGACCCGCCCCGCCATACTCCGGCAGATGGTCACCCAGCTAGGCAGATCCGGCCCCGGGCAGCCGAGCATCCTGGACCAGGAACTTCGCCAGATCGCCGACGAGAGCCGGCGCAGGGCACTGCTTCTGGTGGGCAGCTACCGCGAAGCCACCGCGGCGGCCGACATCTTGCGGGCGATGCCCCGCTGGCGAGGCCGGGTTAAGGTGCTCGCCGCGGACGACGCCGACCTGGACCATGCCGCCCCAGGTGATGCGAGCAGCAACGAAACGATCAGCCAGGCGGCTGCCCTGCGCCGGGGCGACCTTGCCTCCTTTGCCGAGGACCCCGACGCGGAGCTGCTCGTCGCCCCGCTCCTGGCGGTCGAGCGAGGCCACAATATTCTCAACAAGCAGCGCAGGGCCGCCTTCGGGACCGTGATCTTCCTCGCCCGCCCGCACCCCCGCCCCGACGACCTTTCCCTGGCTATTTTCGCAATCAACGACTGGGTAACGCGGCTCGTCCGGGACCTGCCCGGGCTGGAAGCAGGCGCCTTCAGCAAGATGGTCTCCGGCGCTGGAGACCTGGATGCCGCGGCCCGGGCCTTCCGGCGTGAAGCCCGTAAAGAATGGCGACGTCTGCTTTGGCGGCCCTACATCTACTCCCGGCTCAGCGACACCGAGAAGGAATCCTTCGCATGGGACCAGATGGTCACCATCTGGCAGGTCATCGGACGCCTCGTACGCGGCGGGGTGCCCGCCCGAGTGGTCTTCATGGACGCGGCGTTCGCTCCTGCGCTCGCCGAGTCCACGGCACCGCCGGCCGCCTCGACCTCATCGGTCGCTAAGCCCCGCCGTAACCAGCGTCGCCGTACCGACGACGGCCTGCTGATCAAGCTGCGCTCCGTGCTTGCGCCCTACTTCGAGGCTCCCGCCGGCCCGGCCGACCCGCAGGCGTTCGCGAACCCTGCGGACCCGGCCCTGGTCCGCACCCTCTACCACCCCCTGTTCCAGGCGCTGTGCCGGGTGCGCAACATGACTCCCGGCGCCACCGTCGACGATCCAGCCAGCAGCGACTGAAAGAAGGCCCCCATGGCTCCCTACCACGACATCAGCCGGGCCGCCTACGTCATGGCCGCAGACGCCGCCCCGCTGACCGCTGACTACCGTGTGCTCGCCTTTCCCGAACGCTGGCACCACAGCGTCCTGGCCCTGTGCAACCGCGGCCGCCCCCCCGAGGCCGAGCCCTACCGCACCGTACCCACCTACCGGATGGACGGAGTACTGCAAAGCCTCGCCCCTGACCTCATCGTCCGCGGGCGCCCCCGCGAGGCACAGCAGCAGGACGGCGACTTCTGGCTGTATGTCCCGGCATCAGCACCTAGCCCGCTCCCAGGCGACACCTTCGACCGGCTCGTGGGCGCCTGGCTTCGTGACCTTCGCCCGGACCCGGATGACCACCAGGACATCCTCTCCACGCTCAGCGAACTGCGCACCGCGCCTCCACGCTGGGAGGACATCACTCTCGACCTGCTCGGCTGCCCGACCACTTACGGCGGCACAGCCGCCCCGCTCGGTTACCAGTACCAGTTGGCGTCCGACGCCATAGCCCGCCAGATCCTCACCCTCGGCCCCTATGACACCGGTGCGGGCGCTCTGCACTTCCGCGCATCGCCCCGCGGACCCCGCCAGCAGGGCGCAGAGCTCATCTCGCAGCCACTGCAAGAAATCATCAAGGGGCAGGCCTGGTGGTTTTCCGTCCTGATCAACATCTCCCTGCACACCGTGCCTTTCGACCCCCGGCCCCGTCTCCACCTGCATACCGGCGTACGTCGCTGGGCCACCCGGGTCGATCCCAAAACCGGCCAGCTGCGCCTGCCGTATACGCGGGATACCTCCGTCTACCTCAGCCCCACCGTTCCCTGGCTTCCCGGAGCGCCGACCAGCGACCGCTACGCCGTCTCACGGCTCACCCGCGACCGGCGCACCCAAAGCTACGGCTGGAAGTACAACGGCCCTGCGCAGATTCTCAGCAACCTGGCTCTCAGCCAGCGATTCCCGCATCCCGGGGAACTGCTGACTACCCCTCAAGACTGGATCGGGCCCGGGCCGGGCGTCCGCGCCGCGGTGGTCTACAGCACCCACCTCGGCTCGCACGGTATCGGCCCCGGGCTCATGTCCCACCAGCGCTCGCAAATCACCGCGTGGGCCGAACAGGCACTACCAGCAGGGATGCGCCGGGTACCCTCCCTAGCCCGTACCACGGCCGGGTCCAGCGCGCCCGCCAACCCCCGGCCAGCACCACTGGGGAAAGCCGCTAAAGACGCCGAGAATATCCGGGCCGCCCGCGACCGCCGGATCGCCCTGGCCGTTGCCGTTCGCTTCAACGCCGGAGAACAGCTAGCCGCCATCGCCGCAACCTTGAACGGAGCAGGCACCCAGCCATCCCCGCCGATGGTCACCGCCCGGCTGCTATGGCAGACCCCCTCCCTGCGGGACGCCGCGATCAGCGCCCTCACCGAGACTCTGGGCCTGAAAGGCGACGGCGGCGCCCCTGCCCGAGCCCTCGCTGATGAGGTCCACGATTCCACGCGGCCGGGCAACCCGGTGATCCTGCAGTGGGCGACTCCTGAGCTCAGCATCCAGTTGCGTTGCATGCGCGCGACGGGCGGCCTTGCCGATACCCTCGGCATCAACCCCAAAGCCCGCCCCAAGGGCAACGCTCTCGAAGCGGCGATCAGAACCCGCCGATCCGCCACAGCGCAATTCCTGACGGCCGACGGCGCTGACCCGGAACGGCCCGAACTGGTCCTGATCGAGATTGACCGCCGCCGGGACTTCGCACACCCTCTCGACGACCCCAAGTTCGCGATCCGGCTGGGCTGCGCAGACGCCGGGATCCTCACCCAGTTCGCCCTGGTCCCCAAGAAGGCCAAACGCTATAACTCCGAGAAGAACCTCGACCACCGGGTCCGCTCCGGCTGGCAGGACGGGCTGCGCCAGCTTGGCGTACGAGTCCTGCCCGAGCACACCCTCGCCACCGGTATCCCGGAAGGACTACGCTATGCCGCCCTCTGGATGGTCAAGCGCCGCAAGGACGGTCCTACCCGGCTGCCACGGCATACCCCGGTCGCCGTCATGGTCACCCCGCTGGCGCGCGGAACCGGCATCGCGGCAGTCACCGGCTGGGATCCGCAGACAGCGCAATGGATTCCATACCCGCGGTTTCTGCTGAAGCTGGTCAAGATCGCGGAAATCCCCGACATCGACGATGACCTCGAAGCCGAGATTCCCGGCGACGAGGCCGTGCCGGCCGCCCCGCAGGGCGGCCAGAACGGCGGCGCGGCAGCAGGATCGCGCCGCCCAGTCACCTACCGTGTCTGGAAGCAGAACATGGACGAGCAGCGCAGGGATACTGGGCGTTACCTGCAGAAAATGCTCCGCTCGCTGCGCGGCTACCCGACAGCACTCCTGACCCACTCCCAGAACAGCCGGATGCACTGGCCCTGGCTACAGGACGGCCGGACCGAGCAGGACCTGATCAAGACAGGGCACGCACCGCCGTCGCATCTCGATCCCGACCTGCGCTTGATCCGGGTGCGCAGCGCGACCGGACGCGAAACGCCGCAGTGGTGGGGCAACGCGGCTCCTGGCAGGGTAAACGGCTTGCCTCCCGGGATGTGGACCGAGACCGAAGACACCGAATTCACGTCCGGCCGGATCTTCTACAGCACCACCGCCAAAGCCGGCACCTTCCGCGATTCCGCAGTCGAGGCCGACAAGCTCGCCCCCCGCCCACTTCGCCTGGGCCCTAACAAGGGTGAGCCGACCATCGACTCCCACATCCCCGCGTGGAACCCCGGCCTGGTTGAGATCGCCGTCCTAGGCTGCCACCCCGAATCCGGCGACGAGCCCGAGGCCCTCGCCCTGGTTGTGCACCAGTTGAGGCAGGCACCCGACTATCTGGACGCCTTGTCGACGCCGCTGCCCATACACCTCGCGAGCCTGGCCCAGGCCTACGTGCTCCCCACCCGGGCCGAAGAAGACGAGGAGGCCGAGGAAGCCGAAGAACCTGGCACCGACACGGCGGGAACGGCCACCGGCGGCACAACCGACACGAACCTGGCCTCAGCACTCGGCATCATCGCCGAGACCACCACCGAGGACGAAGCTGACCTCGACCCCGAACTTCCCGACGCACCGGGCCTGGCCCAAGCCCCAGAGGAATCCGCCAGCCCATACGAGGGACAACTGGCCGTGTCAGTTCCCTCTTCCTCGCCGTAATGAAAGAAAGCGGCACCCTCGCTGGCGGCCCTCCGGTCCTGCCTGCTTGTCACTGGTACGTCAGCTTGGCTTGCTGTCCGGCTGCCGTCAGTACGCGGCGGCCTGCTGGTGCGCCTCGCTGCGAAGCCCTCGCAGGTAGGCGAGACGCTCCCCGATGTACTCGCCGTGACGTCCCCTGACCTCGCGCAGCCGGCTCTCCAGGTCACCGATCAGGCCGTCGTAGATCGCGATCCGCTGGCCGGCGGGCACCACGAACCTCAGCTCGGCTACGTGCGGGAACGGCTCGCCGGGAAGGGGCTCTGCCGGGTACCTGCCTCCAGCGGTCCCTCGCTCCCGGTCCCACGTCAGCGACCGCGCGGAACACATTACCCGGTCGGCCAGCCAGTCCAGGACCGGGAGCGGGAGCGTGTCCGGCCCGTCGAGCAGGGCGCGGTGCAGCGCGTCCGGAGCGGGGTACCGGGCGGGGCCACGGCCAGGACGGTGTCACGCACCTGGGCGAGCCAGGCCGGGTGCGCCCCGGGGTCAGGAGCAGTTCGCGGACGCTTCCGGCGATCGCGGGCCACCGCGGCATCCCGTAGTGGTCGCGCCCGTAGAGCCTGGTGACCATGATCAGGTAGCCCAGCAGCAGCCGGTACTCGCCGTCCCTGATGGCGAGCAGCGCGTTCGTCCGCCCCCGCACGTGCTTGGTGAACACGCCGAGGCAGCCGTACCCGATCTCCTGCTGGCTAGGACGGTCTTATTTGGCCCCGCCAGGACGGCTTGATGTCCCGTCTCCAGTAAGTCGGCCCTGTCTCACTGAATCCGGCCCATTATGGCCCGGGTCTCAGTGAAAGCAGCCCGCGAGTCGGCCGAGACGGCTTCCCTGTTAGCTGCGGCGGCTTATCCCTCGGATGCGAAGCGTGAGCGCTGCTTTGCGGGGAAGCGCTGGCCTTGCGGGTCGAGGAGGTCTATCAGGTCGATTAGGTGGTGCTGAAGGCGGGTCAGCCGATCCTGCGCCATGTCTGGTTCGCGTGCTGCGAGTTCGACGTGATCGATGAGTTCCTGTATCCACTCGGCGGATGTCCCTGCAGATGCGAGCATGGAGCCGAACGCTGCGTAGCCAAGGCAGCCGCGTTCCCCGGGCTTGCTGTCCGGGTCGATCATGAGTTCGCCGAGGCCTCTCTGGTCCGCGCGGAAGATCCTGAAGCATTCGGTTTCTGAGGTATTCGATGCGCTGAGGGTCTCGCTGATCGTAGCGAGGAGGAACATCGTGCGCCGGTTGGTCTTGCTGTCGCCGAGGTCAAGGAACTGCAGGTCCCTTCGGAAGATCTCAACCCATCCGAGGTACTCGGCGAACACGAAGGCGGTGCTCCTCCTGACATAGTCCGCTTGCCGCTCGGTGCCCTCCGCGAGAAAGGCCCCAGGAATCCCCTGCGGCCTGGGCGGCGGCTGTTTTCGAAGCCGCGCAGGATGTTGTAGATCCTGCTCTGCAGGTCGAAGGCCGCCCAGAGCAGCGAGTCCCGGTACCTGCCCATGTAGTCCATGTGATCGCGGGATTTCAGCTGGGCCTGGGCCCGGTAGCCCAGTGCGGCGGTCGCGATCGCCCCCAGGACTGCGATCACCGCAGAGATTACGCTGATCATCACCAAAGCCTTCCTGCTAGGTCCGGGAAGACGGACGTATGGTCTGGCTGTCGGGCGTCTCGCTCGGACGCGCGGCTGGTCTGCCGGCCGATGGGCAGCGTCGGCTGTTCATGCCGGCCGTGTCCTTCGGGCCGTGATCTGGTCCGGGGATAGTCCGGGTTGCCTGTCTGAGGCGACGGGTTCGGATGTAGTCCCTGACGGCCGCGTATGAGGCGTCGGAGTCATGCTCGTCGGTCACCGCGGTCCAGATCTCCCAGATGGTGCGGGACTCGCTGGCCAGTTCGTCCAGGACATCCCGGATCGGTCCGGTGATCTGCGCCGGCCGGGCTGCCCGCTTGCGGGGTGGCGGCCCGAAGGGCGCCGCGAGTGCCTGGCGGACC
>WNGL01008536.1_pt1 | contig 14337 bp, 9 predicted proteins | sample 5400591 | NCBI WGS metagenome assembly WNGL01 (sample SAMN13153377, study PRJNA577476) | soil metagenome | isolation source: 80 cm soil or saprolite under Garry oak tree replicate 1 | place: USA:California | collected 2016-06-15
AAGAGCGTGAACGCGGAGAAGAGGCCGAGGAGCCATGCGGTGCGTACGCGGAACTTGAGGCGGAAAACATAGCTGGCAACATCTTCGCGAACAGCGTGGTCGAGGTAGAAATCGACTGTCTGGCCGGCATCGCGATGCAGATGCTGCATCCAGTTATGGCGGGTCTTCCAGGCAACGACGAGCAGCGCGGGCAGGAAGAGACTCCACGGGAAAAGCCAGACGAGATGAAGCAGCCAGTAGGCGATGAAAGGGAGCCGGTTGTAGTCATGCGGAAAGCGTTGGCCGACGAAGCGCAAGAAGTGTTCGTTGACGAAGTAGAAATACCAGAAGCCGTGGACGTTTCCGGGTGTCGGGTGGTTGCCGATGGGATGACCCTGGTCGGGATTGGCGAGGCCGGCGAGTATGTGCCAGGGAGCGGCAATGGCCAGGAAGAGCAGAATCCCCGAGAACGGCTTCAATTCGCGCCAGCGTCTCCAATGGCCGCTAAGCAGCAGCAACGGAATGGCAGCGGCGGCGAAAAAGATGGGCGCGATCAAGCCTTTGGTGAGCGTGGCCAGGGCCAGCGCCGCCCACATTCCGTAGAACCGCGTGGGCAGCCGGCTTTCGAGGCCGGTCAGAAAGCTATAGAGCGCGAACAGGAGTAAAAAACTTAGCAGCGCCTCTGGGATGGCGAAACGCGTAAAGAGAAATGGACCGATCGAGGTGAGCACGCCGAGCGCGGCATACAGTCCTGCGCGGCGGCCCCATGCACGTGTGGCCCAGAGCCAAGCGATCCAGGCGCAGCCCAGCAGGGCCAGAGCATTGGGAAGATGAGTGGCAAAAGCGTTTTGGCCAAAAACGCGATAGAGCCCGGCATCGAGCCAATAGGGCAGCGGCGGCTTTTCGAGGTAGCGGATGCCGTCGACTTTCATCGTGACCCAATCGCCGCTCTCGGCCATTTGCTGCGCGACCTGAGCGTGGGAGGCGTCGGCGTCGTCGAGTAACGGCGGAGTAAAGAGCGAAGCAAACTGCACGGCAATAAAAATCACAGCCAGGAGCATCCACGCCATCAGGGTTGAAGGCGTCTGGTCACGTTGATTCTGAATGCTAGTTTCGCTGGTCATGATTTGGGGGCCTTAGAAGCAAGGATAGCAGTCAGTTTTGCAGGTCATCCCACGGCGCGAAACCTGTAGATGGCGCGGGGGGATGTTGCTCAGGGCGCCTCAGCGTGCAAAATGAAAGCAGGAAGGTTACGGCCAGATGAATTCGGGATTGCGCACGACGAGGGGACAGAAGGTTGCGCCGGGAGAGCCAAATGGGACGGCTGGCTTGGCGGAATGGCGGCAGTTACTTGCCCGATGTGGCCGCAAACCTACGCGGAAGCGCGTTCACGATCTACGAGTGGTTACGCTGCGCATTCAAGCCGAAATGGAACCTTGGCTTCATGAGGGCGAGCGAGGTGGCCGCGCCGCTCCTGCGGCGAATCGCTGGAACAAGCAGGCCGAGAAATTGCGCCAGGCGCTCGGCCCTGCGCGTGAGGTAGATGTTTGGATCGGTAAGCTAGCCAAACTGCGAGCATCGCAGGCAGGCGCCGAAGAATATATCCCTCGGTCGAATCGCGAAAGCTTAGCGCAAATTGACAAACTGGTCGACAGGCTGAAGAGAAAACGCAGGCAGTTGGGAAAGAAGCTGGTTGCCGAGATCGAAGACCGGCGAGACCGGATGGACAAATTCAGCAAAGATCTCGAGGAGATGGCTGAGCCTGCGACGCGTGGTGCAGGGAACGGCCGCGCCACAAAGATTCTCGATCAGTTCGCCGCGGTAGCTTCTGAGTTTCCTGTGCTCGACAACGACAATTTGCACGAATTTCGCAAGCGTATCAAGAAGGTGCGCTATCTCGCCGAGATCATTGCGGCAAGCGATCCTGAGGCCGGGCGACAGGCCGCGGCGCTGAAGAAGATGCAGTCGGCCATTGGAGAATGGCACGATTGGGAGGCGCTGGCGAAGAAAGCGCGCCGCGCGGATGGCGATCACAAAAAGCAGAATGAGCTGGGCGACTTGTTGGAGGCGCTGACGGCGGAGTCCTTTCAAAAGGCACTGGATGTTTGCGAGAGGATTATGGAGCGGCTGTTGAAGCAAAGAGCGCACTTTGACGAACCCATCCGTCAGGGACAGCGAAAGCCACCCGTGCGAAGCGCGATGGATATTGTGGTTGACCAACGAACATTAGCGTAGTGCCGGCAGCACAGATGCGGAACGCAATTCATTTGGCGTGCGTACCTTGATGGAGTGAAACGCGCACGCCTTGTCGTCTTCATTAGCGGTGGATGTACTGCACTCTGGCTGATTCTTTGCGCCGGAATTGGAATCATCGCGGTCGAGGGGGCCCTGCATCCAGGTCACGCTGTATTGACTGAAGCGGACGGCACGCGAGCGCAGAAGATAGCAGCGCAAAATCATGCGTCATTGGATGACGTGGAGATCGTGGCGGCCGACCGCGTGATGCTGCACGCTTGGATGATTCAACCGCTCGCGGGCAATGGGGATGCGGTCATTCTGCTTCATGGACAGGCCGACAATCGCGCGGGAATGCTTTGGAATGCGGATCTGATGTTGCAGCACGGCTATTCAGTTCTTTTGCCCGATGCACGCGCCCACGGAGCGAGCGGAGGCCAGGTTGCCACTTATGGAGTGTTGGAGGCAGGAGACGTCCGCCGGTGGTATAACTGGCTCGCGCATTCACACGCACTGCGATGTATCGACGGCATGGGCGATTCGATGGGAGGCGCGCAATTGCTGCGCTCGCTGGCCGAAGAGCAAGGGTTTTGCGGAGTAGTTGCAGAGAGCGCGTTTGCAAGTTTCCATGAAGCCGCCTATGACAGGCTGGGTCAGGAGTTTGGAGCCGGACCGTGGTTGGGACGGACGCTGTTGCGACCCGCTGTTGAGGCCGGCATGCTATACGTGCGATGGAAATATGAGGTTAATCTGGCGCTGGCAACTCCTGAGAGCGCGGTGGGCCGGTTCTTCTGATTCATGGACTGGCGGATACTAACCTGCCACCGCGCCACTCGGAGATGATCAAGGCGGACAACCACTCGGTGGCCCTGTGGGAGCCGCAAAACGCTGGTCATTGCGGCGCGTCGAGTGCAGAGCCTGTCGAATACGAGCGTCGCGTTATCGGATGGTTTGATAGCCATAATCGGCTCAGGACTATCACCAACCACTAGCCACGTGAGACCCCGATGAACTCCAAATCGCCGAGTTCGTGTATCTTGGCCGAAGAACCAGATTCTGGATTCGTGGAGAGTTTGTTCGTCGCCTATGCCCACTTTTGCCGCAATCGATATCGGTTCGAATTCCTGCAGGCTGAAAATTGCGAAGGTCGTTGCGCATCAGTTGAGGACGCTGCACGAGGATCGCGAGGTGACGCGGTTGGGGGGCAGCGTATTTGCTACAGGGCTGGTTTCGCCAGAGGCGATGGCAGCTACGCTCAGGGCGCTAAAGCGCTTCCAGCGGGCCGTGCAGTCGCATGGCGTGGACCAGATTCGCGTGGTTGCAACTTCGGCCATGCGCGATGCGCGCAACGCACCGGCTTTTCATGCGTGGGTGAAGGCGGAGACGGGCTGGAACATGGAGATCATCTCCGGCCTTGAAGAGGGGCGGCTGATCCATCGCGGACTAATGAGTGCGGAGCAGGGAGCGGGTGGTCGGGTGCTGCTGGTAGACCTGGGCGGCGGAAGCTGCGAGATCACTCTGTCAGAGCACAAGCGCATCAAAGAAACGATCAGCGTGCCGCTTGGCGCCGTGCGGCTTACGGAGGAGTTCTTGTCGGTCGATCCTGCGCCGGCAGAAGATCTGGCGCGGATGCGGCGACTCATCGCGCGCGAGTTGCGCCGGGCGCATCGACGGATTCAGCCGGGCAAAGTGCAGGTGGTGATTGCTACCTCGGGAACAGCCGCCGCGTTGGCCGAGGCTTGTGCGGCTATCGGCAAGGGCGGCAAATCCTCAGGCAAGTCGCAGAGAAAACCGCGGCAATCGGGAACGGCGGCCTCCGGCGGAACGGCGCCCACCAGCGTGGTGCGCAAACTGGCTGCCAAGATATCCAGAATGACACTGCCGGAGCGCGAGGCGGTGCCGGGTATCGGGCCGCGTCGGGCGGAGATTATTGTGGCAGGCGCGCAGGTATTTGCGGAACTTCTAGAGAGCTTTGGGCTGGCTGGTTTTCGCTACTCGCCGCTTGGACTGCGCGACGGCATTCTGGCGCAGATGCTGGCTGCGCAGGACGCTCGAGCGGCCGGCCACAGGCAGTTTGAACTTGAGCGTTGGGAAAGCGTAATTGCGACGGCGATGCGCTACGTGGTGGATACTCGCCAGGCCGAGCCGGTGCGCGCGCACGCCGTGCAGCTGTTCGGCGATCTGAAAGCTTTGCATCAGTTGCCACCGGATTACGAGAGCTGGCTGGCTGCTGCCGCCGTGCTGCGCGACACGGGCAAGTTCATCAACCACCAGGGGCACCATCGGCACACGCAATACATAGTGTCGAGCTCTGAAATGTACGGGTACACGCAGGTGCAGCGGACGGTGGTGTCGGCCATTGCCCGATACCAGGGTAAGAGCCGTCCCCAGCCGGGGGATCGTGCGCTGCGCAACATTCCAGCCGACGAGCACAAGCACGTGCAGCGGGCTGTGGTGCTGCTACGGCTGGCCGTGGCTCTCAATCAGGATCGCGCAAGCGATGTGCTGAAAGTGGCGGCGAGAATTTACCCGAAGCGCGTTTATCTGGAACTGGAACCGGGGCGGACGGGCGCGGAACTGGAGTTGTGGTCGCTGCGCAAAGAAGCGGATTACTTCCGCGAGGTTTTTGGGCGGGAGCTCTTTGCTACGCTCGAGTAAATCCAGCGGGCCATGCGCGGATCGATGAGCCATTGCAGGAGCGGCGGATGCTTGTCCATATCGATGCGGGCCACCGAGCCTTTACGCATCCGCACCCCGGCGCCACCGTTAGCGGTAATCAAGCGGCCGACAAACTGGAAGAGACTGGGATTGTGGCCGACGACCAAAATGTCCTGGCGGTCGGCGTACTTTTCGAGGAGCTTTTGAAAGTCGGTGTAGCTCGCATCGGGTGCGAGCGCGGGGCTGATCTCAACTTTGCCTTCGTAACCCAGCTCATTGCCTACGAACTGTGCAGTTTGTAAAGCGCGCTTCAGGGGGCTTGCGACGATTACATCGGCCTGTACCTTGAGCGTGCCGAGCATGCGACCCATCAACATGCACTGCTCTTTGCCTTCCTTGATCAAGCCGCGTTTGGCATCGAGCTTCGCGCTGTCGCGGGGAACTCCGGCATTGGCATGGCGCATCAGGTAGAGGTTCATGGCAGGGGTGGGCGTTATCCGAGGGAGGGTATAGCCACTTCCTTGAGGCTCGATATTAACACGTTTGTAACATTCGCAAGGGGAGGAGCCCTCACACCTGTACGAGGCTCTCTCTTACGAGGGCGTGGAGTTTCGCATTGACATCGTCGGCTTTGACGAAGAACGGAGTGTGGAGGCATTGCAGGACCAACTCTTGTTTCTCGGGTGAGTATGTCCAGGACACTTCCACACCGAATTTGCTGGCGGTTCCGCTGTTGCCGGTGAGGTCGATGCCGACGGTTTTGGCTTTCTCAATCAATCTTGCGTATTGTTCGGGTGGGATATTCGAAAAGACTTGCGGTGCGGATTCTGCCATGAGGGTCTCCGGTGTTTATGGGGCTGGCTGCGCAGGGGCTTTGAGCACCTTCCCGGTAAAGGATGTGATGCTGTCTTCGACTGTCGCAAGATGAATGGAAATTATCTGCAAGGTCCCAAAGGCGCGCAAAGGGCTGTTCCGTACACAGTTTTACAGTTTCACAGCCGTTCTTTTTGTGAAATGGCATGGAGTTTATCTATCTTGTTGATACTTTGTATGTTAACTTGGCGGACATGAGCGTTTCTTGGCGAATTTTGGCACATTTTGGCACGTTTTTGCCGCTTAACGGCGCTTAAAAGCCACGAATGAGTTTCATTGGAAAGACTCTTCGGAAAAACTTGAGTGAAGAAGAGCGGGACAGCGCCCTCCTGCCTGAATGACTGTTTGAGTCTTAGTGGATGTATTCAGACTAGCGCAATGGGTGGAAATAATCTGCAAACGGAATCAGATGAATTTGGTGGTGGCTAATGGGTCGTTGATCGGTCGATTGCCACTCGTCCGGAATCCGAATGGGTTCGTGCCCCAGTGCCGACGAGAAGCCAGGAGTGTGTGAAAGGCAAGCCGCTGTTCACGGCTTGCCCTTCTCCTGATATCACGTTCATGAGAATGGCCCGTGTTTACCAAACCACGAGCGGCCTCATCATGTCGTGCTCTTCGTGCTCGAGAATGTGGCAATGCCACACGTACTCGTGCCCGCCGGTTCTGGGGCTCACTGGGTTGCCCATCGAGGCGGGTAACTTCGGTAGTGTGAACTGCATAATGACGGTGGTCACTTCTCCCGGGTTCATACGGACCGTTACCTTCCAACCAATCTCATTCGGATCGGGTGGGATCGGTGGGCCGCTGTAACTCCAGCCGTCCGGATTGCCAGTAAACGGCTGACGCTGGATCAACTGCACGTTCACAAGATGGAAGTGAATAGGGTGTGTGTCTCCAGAAAGATTCATGATCTGCCAGACTTCGGTATCCCCAGCAGACGGGTTCTCTGTGGTCGGGTCCATATAACCTAATCCCCAAGTCGGGAGCCCTTGGTTATTGGTACTCCTCGAATCGGCGGTTCCCAGCCTCTGAAGCAGGCGGCCGTAGCCGTCGAAATCCTCATTCAAGGTCAGCATGCGCGTTGGAACGCCATTGAACGGGAAAGCCGGCTGCCACGGGTAGCCATTATTGAAGAGCAATCCCGGCTGATTTCCGGTAAGGAAATTGGTCATCAGTTGACTGTTCATCTGTGCCAGCCAGCTTCGAATGTCGAGGCCATCGCTGTTGCCACCGGCGACCTCGATTTTCAGGAGCGTCTGGGTATTCGGCCCATGGCCTGCGATCGTTGCCGGCGCTCCACCGATCGCCGTCTGATCGTCGTCACCGGTGAAGTAGTTGTTGCGGGTATCGCCCTCCGGGAAGGGAGCCGGAGCGTCGTTGTAGAGGATGAATGTCGAGTTGGCTGGCACGCCGTTGAAATCGATCACAACATCGGCACGCTCTGCCGGAGCCAATAACAGGTTGAAGGGACCATCCTGATTGGCAGTGTTTTCCGTGGGATCTTCCGTGAGATCCAGACAAGAGATGCCATTGGGATGTACAGCTACTGCCGGCAGGAAGCCGCCCTCGGTGCCGACCTGGTAAATCTTCGGCCCTGGCGCGTTCAGGTTGGCCTCCCCAGGGACAGTGGAGGATTCGACGTAGAGGTTCAGATGATAAAAACGCGCTTGAGAGCCATTCAGCAACCGGAACCGAACTCGTTTGGGAGGCACACTGACCTTCGGGTAGATGCCACCGTTGATCAGGATGGTGTCGAAGAAAGCCTCCGGCACGACCGAGACCGGTGAAGGAATGGGCTGCGTCCCCAAGGCAGGCGGATCGACTGTCTCGCCCCAGTCGTATTCTCCCTTGGCATTTGGAGAGCCATCGGAAAGGACATTTACCTCATACACATGCGGATACCAGAGGTCGCCAGGCTTGCCCCATTGCCAGGTGGGATCCTGGGCGAGAATGTCCTCGGGTACGAAGCCTTTGTCCTGGACGACGAGCGGGATACCGACCAGGTCGGGAAGCAGCCCGGAGCTCACCATATCGATTTCGAAATCATCGACGATGAGCAATGCCGACGCGATTCCCAAGTAGGCATTAGTCCGCGTGATCCCAATCGCATGGTCGTGATACCACACGAACCTGGCGCTCTGGTCCATGGGGTAGTAGTAGCTTGCGGAGCCCCGCGGCGGGGTAGTGCCGGGCACGTTCATGAAACTCTGACCCTTCAACCCGGACGGGTCGAACCATTGGTAGGGTGTGCCGTCGCTGAACCAGGGGGTAAGGCCGCCATGGAGGTGGGTGGCAATGCGGTTGAACGGCAAATCTCCCACCATTTGTCCGTTGGGTCCTGCCATGACAGTGGGGTCGATGGGGATGAGGGCTTTGTTGGGGAGCTGGTTGGTGACGTTGAGCAGGACCGGTGTGCCCCGCTTGGCCACGATGATTCCACCCAGATATTTTTGGTCGCCAGTCGCAAGGTCGTAATAGCCCCAGAATTGGGTTGCGCGCGGGAGATCGGGGTGCATCTTTTCACCAAACTGTTTCACCCCGAGGTTGTAAACGTCCGTTGGTATGCCGGCAAAATTCGACGTGGTTTTTGTGGCAAGCGGAATGTATTGGCCAAAATTGTTGGCCCCAGAGGGCCCCACGCCCGGCAGGGTGGTGACGAACTTGCGAATGTTCGTCGGGCTCTGGGCGAACGGCCACGCCCGGCCACGGAGCATTAGTGCTCCCGTCCCCGCCAAAGCGGTGGACTTGAGAAAGCGGCGTCTGTTCATCATATCTATCTCCTGGGCTCAGTCCTGTTGTGGTGTACACGCCTGGGATCCAGGTAGAGGACTTCACGAGTTGACATCCCGGGCGGAGCGAGGGACCGGCACTTTGTCAGCGATGGCAGGAAACCTGATTCTTCGTAACGCTCGATTTACGAAAAGCCAACAAAATGTACTTTCTAAAAACCTCCTACAAATCAAGTAAGGAGGTCTCTCGGACACGATGGACCGCCTTGGGGGAAGGCGGTGAAGCTTGCGCGTGCCCGGCAGAGCAGAATCTTTGTACTCCCGTTGAATTCCGGAAGCTGTGTTTGGCGTCACTGAATGTGGAGAAGGTGAGAAAGGGAACGAAAAATGGCAGGCGAACGCTTGCGAATCCCACCCTTGCCGCGGTGTGAAACTGCGTCAAGGATGGGGCACCCGACCGGAGAGTTCACGGATTTTTTGTGGCGGATGGATTTGAATCTTAGTCAGTCGGCGGCGTCGGCTTTTTGGGCGACGGGCTTGACTGACACTTTGGCGGGCTTTGGTTGGGGAATTGCGGTCATGTCGGCTTTGCCTTCGGCTAGCTTCATCAGGAACTCCTGGCTGGAGAAGGGCGGGGCATCCTTAAGCACTTGCGATGCGCGCACGTAGGTGCCGTCGCGCTGCTGGAGGCGTGCTTTGACAGTATCAGCGAGATAAGCGGGCAGGATTTCGTCGTGAATGCGGGCTTTGGCTGCGGGGTCGCGGATGGGGAAGGCCACTTCGCAGCGCTCGAAAAGATTGCGTGGCATCCAGTCGGCGGAGCCGATATAGGTTTCGTCATCTCCGCCGTTGGCGAAGTGGAATATGCGCGAGTGCTCAAGAAAACGGCCGACGACGGAGCGCACGCGAATGCGGTGGGACATTCCTTTGACGCCGGGCCGCAGGATGCAGAGGCCGCGGATGATTAGGTCGATTTCAACGCCCGCGTTCGAGGCCTGATAGAGTGCGTCGATGACGGACGGTTCGAGGAGCGCGTTCATCTTGGCGACGATGTGTGCTGGGCGGCCGGCTCTGGCGTGTTCGGTTTCGCGGCGAATGAGGCCGAGAAAGCTTTCGGCCATGGTAAGTGGCGCGACGAGCAGGGGGCGATAGTCGTCGATCTCGGCATGTGCGGTGAGGTAGTTGAAGACCATGTGAACGCGCTCGGTAATTTGCGGATCGCAGGTGAGCACACTGAGGTCGGTGTAGAAGCGGGAAGTGACGGGGTTGTAGTTGCCGGTGCCGAGATGGCAGTAGCGGCGGGTGACTCCGTCTTCATCGCGGCGGACGAGCATGGCGAGCTTGCAATGAGTCTTGAGGCCGACGACGCCGTGAAAGACCTGCACGCCGGCATCTTCCATGCTGCGGGCCCAGCGGATGTTGGATGCTTCGTCGAAGCGCGCCATCAATTCGACAACGAGCGTGGCTTCTTTTGTGGCGGCCGCTTCGATGAGCGCAGAGAAGACGGGCGAGTCCTGGCTGGTGCGGTAGAGGGTCTGCTTCATGCTGACGACGGCCGGATCTTCTGCGCCGGTTTGAATGAAGTCGACGACAGGGTCGTAGGAATCGTAGGGATGGTGGAGCAGGACGTCATGCTGCCGCAGTTCATCGAAGATGTTGGTGGATTTTCGACTCAAGTGAAGCGGCTTGGGTGAGAACGGCGGGAACTTCAGGTCTGGCCGATGGATGTCGCTATAGAAGAACATCACGCGGGAGAGGTTGACGGGGCCATCGTCACGGAAGACCTGGTCCTCATCCAGTTCGAAGTTGACGCGGAGACGCTCGACGATCTCCGGGTCCGCGCCAGTTTCGATTTCGAGGCGCACAGAGTCGCCTTTGCGGCGGTTGTGTAGTTCGACGCGGATGGTTTCGAGCAGAGAGCGGGCTTCTTCTTCTTCGAAGTAGAGGTTGGAGTTACGCGTGACGCGGAAGGCCACGCGGGCGAGAACTTCGTAGCCGCGGTACATGCCGGCAAGGTTTTGTGCGATCAGGTCCTGGAGGAGAAGGTAGTCAAATTTGCCGTCTTCGGCGGGCAGGCGAACGAATCTTGGCAGGGCTCTTGGTACGGTGACCACGCCCAACACTTGAGGGCCGGAACTGCGGCGCTTTCGACGAAGCAGGAGGGCCAGGCAGAGCGCTTTGTTCAGAACGCGCGGAAATGGGTGAGCGGGGTCGATGGCAATGGGCGTGAGGAGCGGATCGACTTCGCGCTGGAAGTAGCTTTGAGCGTAGGCGCGAGCGTCTTCGTCTAATTCATCCCACTCAAGCAGCCGAATGTCTTGTTTGCGTAACTCAGGAAGCAGCAGATCATTCCAGCAGCGGTATTGAGCATCGACAAATGTGTGGATTTCGGCGGTAAGTGAGGCTAGAGACTCTTCGGGGCGGAGGCCGTCGTAGCCTTGTTCGCGGTAGCCATCTTCAATGCGCTGCATGAGGCCGGCCTGGCGGATTTCAACGTATTCGTCGAGATTTGAGCCGGTAATTGCCAGAAACTTTACGCGCTCAAGAAGCGGATTGGTGGGGTCTTCAGCTTCTTCCAGGACACGTCGATTGAACTGCATCCAGGAGTGGTCCCGACCTGTAAAGAGCTTTAGTTTCTGTGTAGTTCTGGCCATGTCTTCATCCGAACGCCGTGTTGGCAAGTCTACAGCGTTTTCACGGGGAACTGCACCTGGACGGCGAGGCGGTGTCCTGGAGAATAGAGCATTTTTGTCTTCTGATACAGGATTCGCAGCAGATTGGGTGTTAACAACAAGCGAAAAGATGGCACGGTGGGCAGATTCGTCGGATGCCTTCTCTGGCATTTGGGGAGGATTTCGGAAATGTCATTACATTAGTGAGCACCCAGGTCTTATGTGTTTTTGCGGACATTGGCGCCAAGCTGCGAAGCTGGACAGGTGTTTTATGAATTTGCTATTTGTTCTCTGACCTCTCGATTATTTCAATTGCAGCGCGTCGAGGAATGTCGATACGTTTTGTGTTTGAGAGTCCGACTTGAAAGCAGCGTACGTTGTGTGCCTGGCAGGGGCCGTCCTGTTCACCGGGTCTCAGGTACTCGTCTGTGCGCAAAGCCCGGCGTTGGTTCCGTCGCGGGGCCCTGAGCCCGGAACGTCGCAGGTCGGGATGGGGAGTCAGATTTCTACGCAGGGACAGCCGCAGACTTTGAGTCAGGCCGATGTGCGGGACCAGATTTCTGTGCGCTCAGCACCTCTGTCTCACGGAGAGGGAGCCAGGCGCATGGGTGCGCGGCTGCATGCGATCTTTGACGGGTTTGACTGGAGAGCCGATCCGAGCAAACCGTTTGAACGGATTCCGTATTACCAGACGCTGTTGAGCAGAAAGCTTTCGTTGCGCGACGAGATGGCCGTGCGCATGGAGCTTGGCAACGAGCAAATGCGTGCAGGGAGGAGCGAACGCGCGGTGGACACGCTTGAAACGCTGGTGAAGCTTGCATAACACGCTTTCGTGCAACTTTCCGCTGCGCGGAAGCGGCCTCCACACAAAACTGCGCGGCGCCGAGGGGGCGGTTCGGGAGTATACGAAGATGCTGGAGTTGAATCCAGAGAGCAACCTCGCGCGATGGCTGCTGAATGTGGCCTACATGCAGCTTGGGCGCTATCCGCAGGATGTGCCGAAGAAGTGGCTTGCGGCACCTGAGTTGTTCGATTCCGAGTATGACGTTGGATATTTTCCCGATATGGCCGGCATTGCCGGGATCCACGCAATGGAACTGTCAGGCGGAGCGATTGTGGAGGATTTCGACGGAGATGGTCTGCTGGACGTGATGATTTCGTCGTCGGGACCGCTTGACCATATGCATTTCTTCCACAACAACGGGGATGGCACGTTCACTGATCGCACGAAAGAGGCTGGTCTTGAAGACGAGATCGGTGGATTGAACATCGTACTGACCGACTACAACAATGACGACCATCCTGACGTGCTAGTGACGCGCGGAGCGTGGTGGGGAAAGTTTGGCGAGTATCCGCTTTCTCTGCTGCGCAACAACGGCGATGGCACGTTTGATGACGTTACGGAAGAGGCGGGCTTGCTGACCGCAGGGCCGACGCAAGCCGCCGCCTGGGCTGACTACGACGGGGACGGCTGGCTGGATGTTTTTGTCGGCCACGAAACGAAGCCGGAAGATGTGCACGCGTGCCAACTGTTTCACAACAATCACGACGGCACTTTTACGCAGGTTCGAGCGCCGGGAGCGGCACCGGGTAAGCTCGGAGTCAATCTTGGATTCGTGAAAGGCGTGACATGGGGCGACTACAACAATGATGGGCGGCCAGACTTGTACCTAACGACTATGTCGGGGCAGAGCTTTCTGTTTCGCAACGACGGGCCGCGCGGTTCGAAGCATCCGGACGCTGGGGATTGGGTATTCACCGATGTGACACAGCAAGCCGGTTTGGGTGACAAGCGATACACCTTTCCGACTTGGTTTTTCGACTACGACAACGACGGTTGGCTGGATATCTTTGCTGGTGGATACTCGACAACCTCGATGGAGGATGTCGGCTCGTTCGAGCTAAACAAGCCGCACAAGGCTTCAGTTTCGCATCTCTTTCATAACAACCATAACGGGACTTTCACGGACACTCCGCATGCGGATGGCCTGGACCGGTCCATCACAACGATGGCCGGCAATTTCGGCGATCTGGACAATGATGGCTGGCTCGATGTGTACCTGGGGCTTGGGGAGACATCGTTTGAGTCACTGTTGCCCAAGCGGATGTTTCGAAACGATAGAGGCCGATTCTTTCAGGACGTGACTACTTCGGGGGGCTTCGGGAACTTGCAGAAAGGCCACGGCATCGCGTTTGCCGATATCGAAAACAACGGCAACGAAGACGTTTTTGAGGAGCTTGGAGGCGCTTATCCAGGGGATGTGTTCATGCCCTCGCTTTATCGCAATCCGGGGCATGGGAATCACTGGGTGACACTGATGCTGCAGGGGGTACGCTCAAATCGAGCGGCTTACGGAGCACGCATCAAGGTGACAATTGGGGAAGCCGGGCGGAAGAGGTCGATCTACCGCGCGGTGGGTTCGGTTTCGAGCTATGGCGGCAATCCAATGCGGCAGCATATCGGGATCGGCAAGGTCACTTCAATTCAAGAAATAGAGATATGGTGGCCAGTCTCAGGTATTCGGCAACAATTCCGCGATGTGGGGGTGGATCGCGTCTATCGTCTGAAGGAGAACTCGAACCAACTGGAGCCGGTGAAGATGCACACGTTTGAAATTGGCAAAACGAAGATCGCGTCAGATGCGCACGAACACATGCAGTGAGTCACAATACGGGCGAGGATAGGAAAACGTTGTCTCGTTACAAAGCGGACCGCGGTGCGGTTCAGACGGATTGACCAGCCGAGCCCGTCGGGTTGAGGATAAAGCTTGGGCAAGTGCGCTTCATCCACCCCCAATAGGAGTTCCTTCCATGTCTCAGCAATCGAATTTGACCCAGGACAGCCTAATCCCTGCACAGCCAATTCCAGCAGGGGCTGAGGCGTTCTCAAAGCAGGTTCACGGATTACTGGACGGGCGGCCCAAGGACGAAGCTACGGTGGCCAGGGCGCTGGAGGGCATGGACGAAGTGCTCGACGTGATAGCGGCTGGACTCTACAGCCTGGCTTCGATGCTCGTCGGCGAGGGAGAAGACAGCATCCGGCTGGTTGAGACTGCTGTGGCCAAGACGGAAATCTCAGCGTGCGACGACGCGATGCAGGGGCGCAAGAGCAGTCGTCGAGCACTCTGCGCTGCGGCGATTGAGATTCTGGCACACCGGGACGCTGAGAGTTTGGCGGCTCCTGATGGTGT
>WNGL01032858.1_pt1 | contig 14334 bp, 15 predicted proteins | sample 5400591 | NCBI WGS metagenome assembly WNGL01 (sample SAMN13153377, study PRJNA577476) | soil metagenome | isolation source: 80 cm soil or saprolite under Garry oak tree replicate 1 | place: USA:California | collected 2016-06-15
TTGCGGATGCCAGCGACTTCACCTTCGTGTTCGTAGGGAGCTTCGATCCGGCGACGATGAAGCCGCTGGTCGAAAAGTATTTGGGCTCGCTTCCGTCGATTCGCCGAAAGGAATCCTGGAAGGATGTCGGAGTCCGGCCACCCGCAGACGTAGTAGTCAAGAAAGTTGAAAAAGGAGTCGAGCCCAAGAGCTTGTCGGCGATTGCTTTTAGCGGACCATTCGAATACGACCAGACACATCGCGTCGCGATTCGCGCAATGGCCGAAATTCTGCAAAGGCGATTGCTTGAAACTATTCGCGAGGATTTGGGTGGCACTTACAGCATCAACGCCAATGCGAACTACGAAAAGATTCCCAATCCCACATATTCGATCACGATCACGTTTGGCAGCTCCCCGGATCGCACGGAGAGCCTCATCAAACGAGTCTTTCAGGAAATCGAGTTGCTGAAGACTAATGGCCCAACCGATCAACAGGTGAACGACGAGAAGGAAGCCCTCCTGCGGGACTTCGAGACCAGCAGCAAGCTGAACAACTTCGTACTGGCTCAGATATCGGCGAGATACGAGAATGGCGAGGACCCAGCCGGTGTTTGGCGCATTTCCGAGTACTATCAGAAGATCGACAAGGCCATGATTCAGGAGGCGGCAAAAACCTATCTCAACACCAATCGCTACGTTGAGGTCATGCTGTTTCCCGAGAAGAAATAGAAATGCCGCGAAGCTCTCTCACGCTTTCCGCTCCATAAACTCAACAGCCGCTCCCCTTGCGGCAGTCGGTTTCCAGTTCTAGACTTGTTTGTGTAACTGAGAGAAGCGAAATGGAGCCGGCTATCGGAGTCGAACCGATGACCTTGCGATTACGAATCGCACGCTCTACCAACTGAGCTAAGCCGGCTTGGCATCTGAACTATACGGACGCGCTGTTTTAGGTGTCAAGCAAGCGAAGTAGCATAGACTTCAGTCTGTGATTAGTGACTTGGGATGAAGAATCGCAGACTAAAGTCTATGCTACAAGAAAGGGGAAATTCATCATGAAGGAACGACCAATGAGAGAGCAGCGACGCAACCTTGAGAACGTCAGAGTTACGCCGCAGCGGGTGAGCCGATTTGAATTTGAAAAGCATCATGAGGAAATGACCGAACAGAAAGAGCGCAGTACGCCCCCGCAATCGAAAGCTGATCGAGTCGCACAGATAATGAAGGATGCGCACGAAAAGGCCAAACGCCGAAAGAAACGGCGTTAGAACTTTGGAGCGCGGCGGCAACGACGCCGCTTTGGATTATGTCCGGTAAACTTTAGTTTGCCGAGGCTGATTACGCGACAAGCTGAAGCTTATCGAACATCCAAAGTGGCGTCGTTGCCGCCGCGCTCCAAATTACTCATGAATGAAATCATTGTTATTGGTGGCGGATTGGCCGGCGTTGAAGCAGCGTGGCAAGCTGCAAATGCCGGGTCCCGCGTATTCTTGCATGAGATGCGCCCGATTAAACAGACACCTGCGCATCGCACGGACAAACTCGCCGAGATAGTCTGCTCGAATTCATTGAAATCCGACGAACCCGGCACCGCGCCATACCTGCTCAAAGAAGAATTGCGACGTGGTGGTTCGCTCGTGATGGAGGCCGCGGCGGTCACGCGCGTACCGGCTGGCACAGCCCTGGCGGTCGATCGTAAACAATTCGCCGAACAGATAACCCGGCAGATCGCATCGCATCCTAATATCGAGATTGTGCGCCAGGAAGTCACCACGATTGCACCGAACGCCGTCTCGATTATCGCCACGGGTCCGCTCACTTCCGACGCGTTGACAGCGGAAGTTATGAAACTCACTGGCGACGATCAGCTCTACTTTTATGACGCAATCGCGCCGATCGTGGCTGCGGACTCAGTTGATCCTCAGACGGCTTTTCGCGCGGCCCGCTATGGCAAAGGCGGCGACGATTATCTGAACTGTCCTTTTGATCAAGATCAATACGCGCGCTTTCATCGGGAGTTGATCGAAGCCAACAGCGTCCCGTTGCAACGTTTCGAAGAGACGCGTTGGTTCGAAGCCTGTCTTCCTATTGAGGAGCTTGCGCGTCGTGGGGTGGACACCTTGCGATTCGGGCCGATGAAGCCGGTTGGCTTAGTCGATCCGCGCACGGGCAGCGAGCCTTACGCCGCCGTGCAACTGAGACAGGAGAATTTGATGGCCGACGCTTACAGTCTGGTCGGCTTCCAAAATCATCTGCGTTACGGCGAGCAGGCGCGCGTGCTGCGTCTGATTCCCGGACTCGAGCACGCGGAGTTTCTGCAATTCGGACAGATTCATCGCAACACTTATATCAATGCCCCACGCGTACTCGCGGCAACCATGCAGATGCGCAAGCATCAAAACATCTTCTTTGCCGGGCAGATTACCGGCGTTGAAGGCTACGTCGAATCGGTGGCGATGGGCTGGCTGGCCGGGTTGAACGCGGCGCGTTTGGTTAAAGGCGAAGTGCTCTTGACCGCTCCGCCACGAAGCGCAATCGGCGCATTGGCGCGCTACGTTTCCAGCGCGGCCACTAAGAATTATCAACCGGTCAATATCACGTTTGCGCTTTTAGAACCGTTGGACTCCGAACCAGCGCGCAGTCTGAAGCGCAAGCGCGATCGGCATTTGCTGCAAGTTAAGCTGGCTTTGGAAGAATGGGACGAGTGGCTCCTGAGAGTTCGAACGAAAGTCGATCGCCTGGTCGCCGCGCCGGTATGATCATACCTCGCGAACAACATTTTCCCCAGAATGGCGAAGCGTCGCATAAGACGGCGTCCGCAGATTGTGTCCGGTCACACGCTTCTTTTACGAGACTCAATATCAACGTCGCAAGGGACTTGACCGATCGTTTTGTCCCAGGTCTTTTTGCCATACTTCTGGTTGCTGTTGTCGCGGTTCTCATCCCGTCGCCTACTCGCTCGCAATCCGGCCGTCAAAAACCAGCAAACACCAACTCCAGTGCTAACTCGAACAGCAACACGCGTCCTCGTCAAGCATCGAAATCGACGAATCCCACAACTTCGGCAAAAACCAACTCGAACCGGGAGAGCGCTAGCGAAGCCGAGGATATAGTTCGCATAACCTCAACCCTGGTTCCGGTCCCGGCCAGTGTCGTCGATGTGCGTGGCGTCGCGGTTACGAATCTCAAGCTGGAAGACTTCGAGCTGCGGATCGATGGGCAACCAAATGTCATTAGCGATCTGAGCCGCGCCGAGACTCCGGTGCGAATGGCGATGCTGTTCGATAATAGCGGCAGCTTGAGTGAATTTCGCGAATTTGAGAAACGCGCCGCCATTCGTTTCTTTCGGAACGTGCTGAGGCCGGTCGACCAGGCGGCGGTTTTTTCAGTTTCAACCGATGTGACGCTCGCTGAACCGTTGACTAACGATGCGCGGCGGTTGGAATCGACGATTGCAAGCTTCGGCAAGCCGGAAGGTGCGACCTCACTGTTCGACGCGATCATTCAAGCCGGCGCGTACCTGAAACCATATCCGGGTCGCCGCATCATTGTCATCGTTTCGGATGGCGAGGATACGACGAGTCGCGCTGATTTTGACACGACGCTGCAACGGACGCTGGCCGACGATTGTCAGATTTATGTGGTCCAAACCGGGCTCTACGAGAATGCCAATGTACGAGCCCTGGCGGCCGAACGGCGCATGGAGGAGTTCGCCTCACAGACTGGTGGGGCGGCTTACATTCCGCGATCGGCGGAAGATCTTGACAGTGCTTTTGCCCAAATCGCTGCGGACCTGGCGCAGCAATATATCCTGAGCTATTACCCCGCCGCGGATAAACGCGACGGTCACTATCATGTTATCGCTGTAAGCGTAAAGACAAGGTCGAACACGCGCGTACGCGCGCGCAAAGGATTCTTGGTGAAGACACACGACCGGGTGTAAAGTGAGACTTAGGCAAGGAGCAAAAATGAAGTCACTGAAGAGGCAAGTGGAAATCGAGCGACCTAAGAAAGAAATCGTAACCCGTGAAGAAGCCTTGAAAAGGGTCAAGGACTTTCCAAAACGCGAGGAGACATTGATTGCCGCTATCAGGAAAGGTGCGCATCGAGATATTCATTCCCGACCTGTGTGATACCAATGTGCTACCATTGTCGCTACAAGAATGACGAAGGCTTTGAAAAAACTTAAGATTGAACGGCCAAAGCGAGCGAAGCTTACGCGCGAGGAAATCCTGAAGCGGATGAAGTCGTTTCCGAAGCGTAGGGAGAAATTCATTGCTGCTATCCGAGAGAGTACGGATCGAGGTCTTCATTCCTGATCTGCCCGACCCATCCTACGCTCAACTCCTCACGCAATTGCAAACGGAGTTTAGCCATACGTTTGGCGGTTGCACAGTGTTATCCGCATCAGGAAGTTTTCTATCCGCCAGCGGTATCATCTTTCCAGACAAGATCAGCATCCTCTTTACCGATGTGCTGCTCGATTTGCACAGAGATCGACTCTTAATTGGGCAATACACGGAACGATTGAGAAGCGCGGCACGTGAGGCTCTCAAACAAGAAGAGTCGATTCTAGTCAGTGTCTACACCGTATATCACGATGAGTAGAGCGATGGCTTCAGTGCCAGTTTCTGCTAGCTTCATGCTGAACGAGCGTCTAACTCAATTCCTTGATCACCTGCGCTACGAACGCAACGTCAGTGCGCACACCCTGCGCAATTATGAAAGCGACCTTCAACAGTTCTTTGATTATCTGGCGCCCGCCGATCGAAAGCCAGGCAAACGAGATGGGCCGGACCTCAAACAAATCGATCATCTCACCATTCGTGAATGGCTTTCGTCGCTCCACTCAGAACACAAGAAAAAAACTTCGATTGCGAGAAAGCTCGCCGCGCTGCGCACTTTCTTTCAGTTCCTCGTGCGCGAGGGAGTGATCGAATTGAATCCGGCAAAACTGGTCGCCACCCCCCGCAAGGAAAAGAAGCTGCCAGTGCATCTTTCTATCGAAGACGCTGTTCGTTTTATCGAGACGCCTGATACCGAGACTGATTTCGGCAAGCGTGACCGAGCGATCCTGGAATTGCTTTACGCGACCGGCGTACGCGTCTCCGAGTTGGTCTCGTTGAATCTTCGCGACATCGATTTCAAGAACAAATTGCTGCGCGTGATGGGCAAACGCGGCAAGGAGCGCATTGTGCCCTTCGGCGATCCCGCATTAAAAGCCTTAAAAGATTATCTGGCGGTGCGCGAAAATTTCCTGATGAACGCGCCCGCCACAAAGCGTGACGCTCAGCCCCTGATCCTGAATTATCAAGGCACGCGCATGACGACGCGCTCAGTCGGCAGGCTGGTGGAAAAGTATATTCGGCTCTGCGCCGGCATTCACGATATTAGCCCGCACGCCTTGCGTCATTCATTCGCCACGCATCTGCTGGACAGTGGCGCCGATCTTCGCGACATCCAGGAGTTGCTCGGCCACGCTCGCCTCTCGACGACGCAAATCTACACCCACGTATCGATGGAAAAACTGATCGAGGTTTAGCCCTCAACGAATTCGTACTTTCCGCGCCCCGCTCCGGTGCGCTATGATTCCAAATGGAAGGCGGCAAGAGAGCAGGTTCCGGCACAGGGCATGGAAGGTCAACTAAGTGAACACCCACTAGCCGAACTGATTCGCGAGGGCATCAACGCAAAGTTGTCTGGCGCGTTACGCTTGACGCGCGAGCGTGTCAAAGTCGCGGTCTATTTGGCCGAAGGCGCAGTGATCTTCGCGGCGTCAAATCTGCGCGCTCATCGTCTTTCAGAAACTCTGAAACACGATCCTTCATTGAAGAATCTTAACGTTGATAGACTTCCGACGACACGCTCCGACGATCAACTGTCGGCCGCATTGGTCGAGCGCGGGTTACTCACATCTGAATTGCTGCGCGGGATTCGCGAGCGGCAGGTTACCGAGGTATTGAGGGTGGCACTCCTTTGGACCAACGGCACGTGGGCATTCGATCCGAAAATCCGAATCGCTGAGGATCTGCGCACGGCAGTCGACGTCGACCGCCTGCTGCTGGAATGTGGCCGCCATCTGCCCGCGAGTTTTGTGGCGACGCGGGTTAACCGAACTAACGGAAGTTTTTCACGCAGCTCGCGCGCCACCAGTGAAGCACCACTGCTTCCCGCTGAGATCTTCGTGCTGTCAAGAGTAGAAGCGCCGCTGACCCTGACTGAGTTAACAGCATTAGGCGGAGTGAGCGTCGCCGAAACTTATGGCGCCATCTACGCGCTCTCCCTGGCAGGTCTGCTGGATCGCAGCAACTGGCCCAAGGCCTTGCTTATTGAAAGAGCAAAGGCTTCTCAACCGAAGGCGAGCACTAAGCGGTCAGCTAAATCTGATGACGGCACGGTCGAAGCAAACGAAGCCGGCGAACTGAATGCGTTCTTCGCGCGCATCGATAATGCCCAGGATCACTATGACGTTCTCGATGTTGGCCGACTTGCCGATGTTGAAGAAATCAAGCGCGCTTATCATCTGCTGGCGCGGCGCTTTCACCCGGACCGTTTTCACCAGCGTGAGACTGAACTGCGGCAACGCATCGAAGCGGCTTTCGCCCGAATCGCTCAGGCTTATGAAACTTTGAGCAACGGGTCCGTGCGCGCCGCCTACGATGGGAAACTCAAACCAAAATCTCCCGTCACCGCAGCGCCGAAGCCGGCGCCGACGGTATCGAAGAGCGCGAATGCTGAATCAAGCTTTCAGAGAGGCCTTGCGGCGATGGAACAGAATCAGCGTGATCTTGGGCTTCGTCTCCTGGCGGAAGCGACGATGCTCGAGCCGCGCGCGGCCCGCTATCGCGCGCAGTACGGCTACGCTCTCATTAAGGAACCGGGCACCCGACGCATCGCGGAGACTGAACTGCAAGCGGCGATTTCGTTGGAACCGAAGAATGCGTCGTATCGAGTTATGTTGGCTGAGCTTTACAAACAACTGGGACTGAGACGGCGAGCCGAGGGAGAATTGGAACGCGCTTTGGTTGCGGATCCAAAAAACGAAGCGGCGCGCACTCTGCTATCAAACTTGAAAAAGAATTAACCAAAGATCCATGCCGATTGCTACGATCGAAACAGAACAGTTAACCACGGTCGAGGCGTTCAAAGACCTCGGCGCCGGAGCTGACGCGTTTGAGCATTACCCAAATCCGCATGCGAAACGGATCGCGGCCATCGCCGATCAGATCGCAAAATCGTTTCAGCTAGGGGCACGAGATCGTTTTTCCCTGCGCATCGCCGCGCTGGCACACGATCTGGGCGAGGTAGTAATGGACCGCGATTACATTCGCCGAGCCGGGACGCTGGGCGAAGACGAGCGGATCGATCTCACTCGTCATCCTCTGCTCGGCGAACGCGAGGCCGCGCGCGCCGGCGCCGATCGCGGCGCCCAACTGTTAGTTCGTTGGCATCATGAATGGTGGAACGGGAATGGCTATCCCGACGGTTTGCGCTTCGAGCAGATTCCGTTGGGGGCGCGAATTCTGCGCGTGGCCGACACGTACGCGTCTTTGACCGACGCGCGGCCTTTTCGCAAAGCTTACAGTGAGCGACAGGCCCGCGAACATCTGCTTGAGTGGACCGGGCTGGAGTTCGATCCGCGTGTCGTGCGCGCGCTGTTGTCTTTGGAACCGTTCAAGGAGCTGAAGGGTTACGGTCGCGAAGAAGAGGCTCCGGCAGACTTGTCAGCAATTGCGGATGAAATGATGGCGCGCGTGGACGCTTTGTCAGAACCGCCTGCGGTAGCGGGCGGTTAGCTCCTGACATCGAGAAAACGCTCGAAGATTAACCACCCGCTACCGCAGGTGGTTCTGACAATGCAAACCCAAACCAATCACAATGCCGGCAGCATCGGTTGGCTCGGATTCGAGCTGAGCGTGCTCCATCGTTTGAAATTCAAGTCGGTCGCATTGCCGCTGGCAGGTGAGCCAGGGCTTGGACTCTATCTAAAACGTTGGAATGCTCGCGTCGCGGCGAACGATCCCGCGCAGTGGGCCTGGATCAAGTCGCAGGCTTTCATCGAAAACAATTGCGAGAGGTTGACTGAAGCGGACCTCGAGATTGTTTTGGACGACGCGTATGTGCCGCGAAATTATTTTCGCAACCCGACACTATTGACATGGTTCAATGAAACCGACGCCTGGTGGTTTGACAACGTGCGCGCCAACGTCGAGCGGTTGTCGTCGCCTTATAAACGCGCGTTGGCCCTGGCGCTCGGAATGGGCGTAGGCGATTATGTGTTCTCGTTCAATCTCGACACGCGCGATTTGCGTCAGCCTTTGTCGCTGTCAAATGTCTTTCGTCGCGTATGGCACACGCTCATGCCGCCGGTAAATAATCTGCGCAAGAATAGTAGCTCCAATCAAAGTGCGAGGAGTTTTCTCGCGGAAACTCAGAACACTGATTTGCTTTTTATGCGACTGCCTCGCCCGACGCGCGCCACCGACAGCCGCAACGCGCGCGTGCTGACCTGGCGCGAAGAGTGGATTAGGCAGGGCAAGGGTTTTTGGAGTGATTTATCAAAAGATCGCAACAAACTGGACGCGTACGTTGAGACCAAAGAGCAGTACCTCGGCTTAATCGAAGACCTCATGCACACGGCCGCGCACCTGCCGCAATGGGCGATCGAGGCGGTGAGCGACGGCTTTGTGACCACGGATGAGTTGGCCGAGTGTGTGAGCAATACCCGCAAGATCGACGCGATCTACACCAAGGATTTTTCAGAACTGCTGGGAATTAAGGCGGTGATCATTACCGCCGCCGCGTAGCGCAAGTTAACAGCGTACGCACATCACGCTCCGCGATTCTGTGCGCGGCTGGCCGTGAAGCAAGCACCGCATAATACCGGGCGGCCCGGCTGTGGCTTAAAGGGCACGGAGTCCGTTTTTCCGCATTGATCGCAAACGATCTCGAACCTTTCGCGTTCGGCTCCGCCGCCACCGCCTCCCTGCCGCGCGCCACCAAAGTTCGCGCGCCGCGCGTCACGGCAAGGCTTGCAACGCTTGGGATGGCTGAGGCCGCGCTCGCGATAGTACTCTTGTTCGCGTTCAGTAAAGGGAAAGGTGGCTCCACATTCGGCGCAAGTAATTTCAAAGTCTGGCATGGCTATCTCCCGAGCAGGCTCATCCTGGGCTTTGCTTTCGACTTGCGCAAAGTTTACTCCACGAGTGCGTGGCTGTACAGCAAATGTTCGACAAAGACCAGTCCATCGTTTGTTTCGTAGCAGTGGTGCGAACCGTAAAAGTGAATCTGATTGTGCTCTTGATAGGCTGTACACTTCAAGCGGGGTTGTTCTTGTCTTGTGAACGCACGCGGCGCGCTGGCAGCGACCAAGGACCGGCTATGTTAAGGGAACGAGTCAACGCACTACAATTCGAGACTCTTGGACCGGTTGATCTCGGCAACGCCTCTGCTGCGCCCACAGACAACACGGAGTACGTTATCGCCCATGGGCAGGAAGCCGTACCGCTCCTGGTAGAGGCACTGAAGGACACAAGAAAGCCTAAACTCGTCGGCTACGCAGCCTACTGCCTGAGGCGAATTGGCTCTAATCAGGGTCAGAAGGCGGCAGCGACGAGCTACGATCAACTAACAAAGAAATATGATCGAAAACTCAAATACAAAGGAGTGTTTTCTGGTGGGGACGAAAAAACTCAGACATAAGCGGATGCTATATCTGACAACATTATTTGCGCTCCTGGCAGCCACGGCGGCATGCTCCGGTTTGGAGCAACGCGGAGCTTTGCCCGCCCTGGAGTGAACTCAACAAGGGTGATGATGCGACTCGCGGGCAAATCATGAAATGTCTGGAACAGATAGCTAATTACGATTTGGCAGTTATCCGGCAGGCGATGGAGAAGTACATGTCGATCAAGAGATCACAGAAAGCATTGGATGTTACGGCCATGAGTCGGCTGTACGTCTTGAACAGATATGTTTTTAATGTCCCTGAGAAAGCCAGTTTCGAGAGGTCAACGTTCGGCGGGTGGATGGGTGTGCCTCATGATTCGCAATGGATCAATCTGCTGTGGCCGTTCAGCGTCGATGAAAAGGGTAAGCTGACGTTGACCGGGCAATTTAGCGGTTACTTAGGAGACGATTATCTGGCGCTACAGGAGTTCGATTACTTTAACGAAAAATATGGTGTGCGAAGGAACGCGAATAAAGATCCGTAGTTCAGCCACAAACACCGACAAACTGAAGGTTGTCGGACATCAACAACTTTGCAGCTCCCGGACGTGCGCGCGGACTGTCTCGCCCAAGGTTTCAAGATTGTATCCACCTTCCATGCATGAGACCACGCGGCCGGCGCAGGTCTCGGCCGCCCATTGCTTTACGACTCGGGTCATCTCCACAAAGTCTTCGTCGCTTAATAGAAGTTGACCGAGCGGATCGCCACGGTGCGCATCAAAGCCCGCCGAGATGATGACCAGATCGGGCGTCAACTTAGAAGCGATCTCGCCGATCGCGGAATCGAAAGCGCGGCGCTGATCCACGGTCGGAGTCATCGCACGCAAAGGCACGTTGAGCGTGTAGCCGAGTCCACGACTGTGGCCAGTTTCACCACGGGTGCCGGTGCCCGGATACCATGGGTATTGATGCATCGAAAAATAGAAGACAGTAAGATCCTCATAAAAGATGCCCTGCGTGCCGTTACCGTGATGCACGTCCCAATCGATGATGGCGACTCGCTCGATTTCTTTATATCGCTTCTGCGCATAGCGCGCGGCCACGGCGACGTTATTGAAAAGACAAAAGCCCATCGCTCGATCGGGGGTCGCGTGATGGCCCGGTGGCCGCACTGGCACAAAGGCATTTTTCGCGGCGCCCTCCATCACGGCGTCGATCGCCTGACAAGCTGCACCAGCACCGCGCATGGCTGCTTCGAACGAATGCATTGATACCAGAGTGTCGGCATCAAGATACCCAGTGCCCTCGCGGACGGCCTCCTCGACATGTTTGAAGTGTTGGGGCGAGTGACAGGCCTGTATATCACTGCGACGCGCTTCCTCGGCTTGGATCTCCACGATATCCGACCACAGTTTGGCGTCGCGCTTTAAGGCGTCCATTACGGTCGCGTAACGCTGCGCCGTTTCAGGATGGCCAGGGCCGGTGTCGTGCTTTTCGAAAACTGGATGATGAACGATTGCCGTCGGCATTTGAGATCAATTTCGCATATTCGGCGGAGCAGCGTCGAAGAGTTTCTTCGCCAGATCTCGATCGAGGCGTTGCAGAATGACGTATTCTCCCTGAGCGCCGGCTTTATTGCGCTGCTCGATGTAGAGCAATCCCAGGTAGTAATGCGCGGTCGCATAATCGTTCTTGAGTCTGATGGCCGTGTGCAGTTCCTCGGCAGCCATGGGCAGACGATGCAGCTTGAGATAAGCAAATCCCAATTCTGAGTGTGCGTCGTAGGCTTCAGGTTTCAGTCTCGCTGCTTCCTTGAGCTGCTCCGCCGCCTCCGCATAGCGACTTAAGTCGTTGTAGATCCAGCCCAGGTTGTAGCGCACTCGCACATTGTTCGGAGAGATCGCGATCGACTGTTGGTAAGGCTCGATAGATTGCTGGTACTGCTTCAGATCGTAATAAACGTCACCCAGTCCGGTGTAAGCCAAACCATAATTCGGCTTTAATCTAATCGCCTCGCGATAGGCCGCGATTGCTTCATTGGTGAGCTTAAGCTTTCGATTTGCATATCCCAATTCGGCATAGGCTTCTGGGTAATTAGCCTTCAGCGCGATCGCCTGTTTTGCCGCTCTGGCCGCATCGGCAAATTGATCGAGTTCGTTAGAGCACCACGCCAGGTTGTAAAAAGCCGTCGGATTGTCGTCCTTGTATCGAACGCCTTCGCGATAGGCCTGCGCCGCGTCACGGTACTGTTTCGTCTGGTAGTAGTAGACATCGCCAAGACCAATATAAGCGAGACCAAAGTCGGGCTTCATGCTTACCGCGCTGCGATAGGCAGCGATCGCGTCCTGCGAACGGTCGAGCTTGTAATAAGCATACCCAAGTTCTTCCTGCGCTTCCGCGTAATTAGCTTTGAGTGATGCGGCCTGTCTTAGCGGTTCGATGGCCTGTGAGTATTGCCCTTGATCGTTGTAAATCCATCCAATCTCATAATACGGCGTCGCATAATCTTGTCGCACCGAAATTGCCCGGCGATACGCCTCGAGTGCTTCGGGATATCGCTTCAAATTGCGATACGCGTAGCCCAGCTCATTGATAGCCACGGCATCGTTCGGATTCAGCCTGACTGATTGCTGCAGCGCGGTAACAGCCTGGTCATAGTCTTCACGATCGTTATAGATCCAGCCCATGTGATAGTACGCACCGGCGATTGGTTTTAACTGCACCGCACGGGTGTAAACTTCGAGCGCATCGTCGTACTCCTTGGCTTCAAAGAAATCGTCGCCTTGCTTGTTGTACTGCTCGGCCGTGATTCCTCTGCGAACCGGAGCTGGAGTTCTGCGAACAGTCGCAGGCCGGCGCGTGGTCGTGCGCTTGACCGGAGCCCGACTGGTGGATTCGCCACCAGACGTGGCTGCACCGCTGGTCGCGCCGCCGCCGCTGCCAGTATCATGTTGGGCCACTGCTGTTAACGAGAACATGGCGGCCAAAACCAAAAGCGCTAAGCATCGATTGATAGTCATTGGGGTAAACTCCATGTGCTAAAGTATGCGGCCAGACAAAAACCGCGTGAGCAACGCCAAAGATTATAGAGTGAAGTTAGCCTGATGCAACATGTCACCATAGATTCAGTGTGCCAGGAATTTGTAGGTAAACGCCCTCTCCCTTTGGGAGAGGGAGTTACCTACAAGGGGCTTAGCCGAGAGGAACCGCGAAATTGCTCTCTTCCTGTTTTCAGAATCCGCTGAACTGAGCTGAAAGACGATCTTGACGTATGCCAGAGCGACGAGCAGCCGAACGGGTCCGCCTGAACCTGAGAACTCGCTGGGAAACCTTAGTGACCCAGGGCCGAGGAACGGTTTGCGATATTAGCTCGACCGGCTGCTTCGTTTTGTCAGGCGGCGAATTGGATCCCGGCGAGTTAATTCGTCTTGAGATTCATTTTCCAGAAGATATAGCTTCGCTTTGGGGTGAAGTCGTCTACGGCATCGCCGAGATGGGTTTCGCGATTCGCTTCAAATTCGCCGACGAGTCAGAGAGCCGCGCGCTCGATAAATTGATCGAAAGCTCAATCGAGCGGTAATCAAGACCATCGACGATTAAGAACTGTTTTCTATCATATGGTCGACCTTATGACCGCGTGTTTGACACCACCTTTTCCTCTACGCTACCGTAACTCCTTCGCTCTCTGACAGCGATCTTCACAGTGCGTCCCGTTCGTCTAGTGGCCTAGGACACCGCCCTTTCACGGCGGCGACACGGGTTCGACTCCCGTACGGGACGCCAACCTTCCTAAAGTACCTGCAGGATTCCGCCATTTTCACTTCGGGTTCCTTCACGCCGGCGCATGAAACGTCCGCTAACGACGACATCGCCGTCCAGATGCCGGTGAGAAGCGCAGTTTGCAGGGTCGGCGACTCGGCGAGAACAAGTTTTGCCACAAGATTGAGGTGCCGGCGTTCAAGGTTAAGAATTGACTGGTTCGATCAAAAAGGAGATTGCTGATGGCTTCGGACCCCGCCCGCGTAAAGTTCCTTAAAGAGGCTCTATCAAGCGAAGAGATTGCTGACCTTCAAGTAACCGAGCGCGAAGTTGCCGGGTTCTACCTAAAGGAAAGCGCGTACCCACCAGGCTTTAGAATCCCGAAGCATTCGCATGCAAACCCGTCTTTTTATCTCAGCATTCGAGGAACTTCGACAGAGATTTTTGGAAGAAGGCGTTGGGAATGTAAACCTTTGAGTTTGGTGTTTACTCCTCCCGGTGAAATCCACTCAGAGCAATATCACGATTCCGGGGGACGCTGTTTTATTCTTGAAATCGGCCCCAATCAAATGGAGCGGTTCCATGAGCATTCAGTACGCTTGGACAATGCAAACAACTACCATGTCGGATTGTCTGCCTGGCTTACCATGAGGCTTTATCGTGAGCACAGACAGATGGATGAGGTCTCGCCGCTGATTATTGAAGGATTGGCATTGGAAGTCGTCGCAGAAGTAGCCCGCCAGGAGCTTCGCTCAGAACGAAGGCCGCCTCGTTGGCTCTTACAGGCCAGGGATCTGGTTCGTGCAGAATTCCTAGAGACTCTGACGCTCAACAGCATCGCAAAATCGGTCGGTATTCATCCCGTTCATTTAGCTACGACGTTTAGGAAACATTATCGGCAAACTGTTGGAGAATACGTTCGTCAATT
>WNGL01028884.1_pt1 | contig 14330 bp, 16 predicted proteins | sample 5400591 | NCBI WGS metagenome assembly WNGL01 (sample SAMN13153377, study PRJNA577476) | soil metagenome | isolation source: 80 cm soil or saprolite under Garry oak tree replicate 1 | place: USA:California | collected 2016-06-15
GAGGACGACGTCCGTAACCTGGACGGTGCGCAGTACCACGGCGTTGATCTCCTGGCGGGCGGGGTCCCGTGCCCGCCGTTCTCCGTGGCGGGCGGTCAGCTCGGTGCTGCCGACGAGCGGGACCTGTTTCCCGAGGCACTTCGGCTCGTGCGGGAGGCCGGCCCGGCGGCCGTCATGCTGGAGAACGTCAAAGGGCTCGCTGAGCGCAAGTTCTCCGATTACCGCCAGGCCGTGATCGACGAGCTTGAACGCCTCGGCTATGAGATCTACTGGCAGGTCCTTAACGCTTGTGAGTATGGCGTGCCGCAGCTGAGGCCGCGGTTCGTGCTTGTCGCGATCAAGCGCCGGTATGCGACGCATTTCACCTGGCCGACGCCAACGAGCACCCCGCCGACGGTGGGTCAGGTTCTGTACCCGCTGATGGCTGCCAACGGCTGGCCGGGCGCCGCAGCGTGGGCCATGGGGGCTGACAGCATCGCGCCGACGATCGTGGGGGGCTCGCACAAGCACGGAGGCCCTGATCTCGGGCCGACCAGGGCCAGGGCGGAATGGCGGCGGTTCGGCGTGGAAGGCCGCAGTATCGCCGAGGACGCGCCTCCGGCTGATGCCCCCACGGACGGCTACCTTCCGCGTCTGACCTGCGAGATGGTGGCCCGCATTCAGGGTTTCGACGCCGACTGGGTATTCACAGGCCGCAAGACTGCGAAGTATCGCCAGATCGGCAACGCCTTCCCGCCCCCAGTCGCGCAGGCAATCGGCAGCCAGATCAAAGCAGCGCTCGACGGCGCGCGATCCCAGCCACTCCGCCTAGTCCAGGCCAGCTGACAGCTGCGCCTTCCGCGCCTTCCGCTGGGCCTCTTCGGCCCGGATTGCCTGCGAGATGTTCTCCGGCCAGGCCGCGGACCTCGTCAGCCGGTAATAAGTCCACACCCGCGAGCCTTCGTCATACCGCTTCTCATGCAGGTAGTCCCAGCCGAGGAATCTCAGGTCACGCAGTCGGCGCTGCCAGTCCTCTTGGAAACTCTTGGCGCTGGCGACGATGCCGATCAGATCCGACCGCACCCAGCCGCCGCCGAACGCTTTGAGCAGCTCGCCGATGCGCCTTTGCGGCTCGTCGAAGCCGATCGCTGCCCGAATCTGCTCGGCGTGAGCTTCGAAGGAGCGGAAATAGTCACGCTTGCCGGCGTGGCAGTCCTCGCAGAGCGGCCGCAGATTCTCGGGCTCGTTGTCTCCGCCCCATGACAGCGGCACTTTGCGGTCCACCACGAGCTTGACATGCTCCTCAAGCGGCGTCCGGCCGCACTGCGCGCACCGCTGAGGCGCTAGCACCTCGGCCCTGCGCCGTAGGCTGATCGCGACCCCTGCGCAGGACGGACGTGTCGCCGACCAAGTCCGCAGGACGTACCGGCTCTCGCTGCCAGTCCCCGCCGCCTCGATCTCGAAGTACCGTCGCAGCTCGCGGACACTGCGATCAGCCTGGGATTGGTCCTCACCAAGAGCGTTGGCGACGAAGAACCGCAGCTCGGCCATTGCCTTGACCGGTGATCTCCGCCCAAGCGGCCTGCTGCCCGCTGTTATCCGATGCATGAACGGCTGCGTGCAGCTCGTCGTAGGCGATGTGATACACCGCGTCAACCTCGCCAGTGCCGCGGGCGATCGCGGCGAGACGGCTCGGGAGCGGTTCAGCCGTGACGGCGACCAAGTGGGGCTGCCGGCCACGGCGATGACGCACCATCTGATTATTCTCGTGCCGGATGTTCTGCACGCGGTCGGAGCGGATAGTCCACTTGCATGAAACAGCGGCGTGCAGCAACGGCAGGCCGTTGACCGTCGGCACATCTTCGAGGCCGATCACGACGTCAGGCCTGATGAGGTAGTCCTGGCCTATGGTAACTGACAACGTCGGATTGCCGATCACCAGCTGGTTCAGGTGCAGCAGGTGGACGTATTGGCTGTAGTCGGTCACGAAAGCCCCACGCCGGGCCGTCCAATGGCGCGAGCTATCCCGAGCGGCCAGCTCCCGTGCCAAGTCAACTCGCACAGCTTCCTCAAGCAACGCGCCAGGACCCGGCGGGGGCGGCGAAAGCTCCCCACCAGCATGGGCGGACAGCGACTCCAGCGTGACCGCACCCAGCTGCAAGCTCTCACGGTTATCGATGTCGGCGTTGTTAGGGACCTGCTCCCAGCCGAGCTTGTTCTTCCCGCCGCTGTGCTTCCAGCCCAAGAGGCTGAGAGCGAAGATTGGCGCCGGCACGAATCAAGACATTAGCCCAAGATCAACTCCGTGGCGGCGGAGCAGTCAGGTCGGCCGTCTTGCCGGTCAGGCTGCGCCTGGATCTCAGCAATGACCCTGGGCCGTCATCACGCCGAATACGTGCCAAACCTCCCGACCAAATGGTGTCGGCGGCAGGTCGGGAGTGTTGGGTTAGCGGTCTTGAGAACCGCTCCCGCTGGCGTTTGCCTGCGCTTCGCCCAGGCCCGGCCTTGAAGCACTGCTGTTTCCGCTCGGTCTTCTCATACCGCTCTGGCGTGCGGAGGGCGCACACTAGGTGCGTGCCAGCGATGGGCGACCATGACCGGATCAACGAGATCGATGCAGAAATGACTGGACTGGCAGCGTCCGACGGCGCCACCGAAAGTCACGACGAGCCGCAATCCCGGGGCTGGGCCGGGCTTGACTGGTCGCCGTGGCACGACTTCGACGCCGCGCACCAGGAGAAACTGATCCCGGCCACGCCCGGCCTGTACCGGTTCCGCGCGCCAGGCGTCCCGGGCCTGCTCTACATCGGCGAAAGCGGCGCCCGAGGCGGGCGCGCCGCGCGCCTGGACGACCTCGCCCGAGGCCGCTGCCGGCACTCGCCTGACTACTACTTGAACTGGCACGAGAACGGACTGGCCAGGCGCCCCCACCGGGGCCACTACGCCGCGCCATACATCCGGCGGGCCGAGGAAGCCACGGGCCGCGCAGTCGAGATCTCGTGGGCGTGCGAAGAGCACCCGGACGATGTCGAGCGCAAGGTAGCCGAGGCTCGGCTGCTCGCAGCGTACCGAGACGCCACGGGAGCTGACCCACCCGTTCAGCGCGGCGGGCGGGGCATGGCCAAGTGGCTGAGCCAGCGCGAGCGCCGAGAATGAGAACGGGCTTGGCTATGGCGTTGCTCGCGCGTCCGAGGAGGAGCTTGTGCCGCTGTCCATCGCCGGCCATGTCGTGGACGACCCGATGCCGATATGGCGCAAGTACGCCCGCGATCACGGACGCACGATCCGCGAATACGACCTCGCTGAGCCCGGTGACCCCAACGTCCTTACTCCGGACGAGGCATGGATCAGCAGAGTCATCGGCTCACGCCTCAGGCACGACGAGCGCGACCAGCTAGTCGGCCGCGCCGCGGAAGCTCCGTGGACGTGCATCCACGCTGGCGCCGACCTAGCCGATGCTGATCCCGCCGTGCCGGACGGCCTGTTCGCCGACGCGGCTCGCCTCTACTGGTGGTTCACGTCGCCGGAACGAATCCACGGCGTTCGGGTGGCGAAGGTTCACAAGGTCCTGCACTTCAAGCGGCGAGGCATCTACCCGATTCTGGATGATCACCTGCGGGCACTGTATGAGGGTTTCGCCCCGGCCTGGATTGAGCCGCTCAGCTACCTCGGGGAACTGACTTCTGCCGACTCCCCGCCCTTCTGGGCCGCCTACCGGGAGGACCTTGTCGGCAACCACGACGAGCTGGAGCGATACCGAAGGCTCCTCCTGGCGAAAGACGAAGACGATACCGTCACGCTCGTGGGCAATCTAACCCGCCTTCGGCTGCAGGACATCATCGCCTGGAGCATCGACCACCCGGCACCAGGCGACGATCGGCAACCCCCTTCGGTTCGGTGACGGAGCCGGCAGCACTCGGCAGGAAGCTCGACGTACCACTGGCCCGGCGCTCCAGTTGGAAGAGCGCCTCGTGGTAGTTACGCTCCAACGCTACGTCCGTGCCGCGTGGCCGTCCTGATCGTGAGACACAGGCCTAGCCTGGAAGTCGGGACATCCGTCCTAAGATCGTCCAGCCTCGTATTGTTGTGGGCATGCGCAGGATCTGCTGGCCCAAGTCACACTGAGCCGAGGCACTGTTGCTCGTGGGTCGGGTGATGCGCCAGAGGCACTGCGATGTGCCTCTCGGGCAGCGCCGAAGAGCTGGTCACCGCGTTCGGGGAACGTTCCCGAGATCCGCTGCCATAAGGACGCGTCGTCCTCCGGGCCCATCGCAGTCTGGGAGCAATGAAGGCCAGGACTTGGCCTCGGCCGGTCTGGCGCAGTGCGGTGATTTCCAGCGCATTCCGGCGATGCGGCCGCCGCCGTACGATGATCGGACGCGGATAACCTTTGGAAGCCGGTAGGAATGGCGGGAACGTGACGGCAGCTGCTGTACCGCAGTACAACGAGTTGCTCTGGCCCGCGCTGCAGGCAGTAGCTGAACTGGGCGGGTCAGCCTCAATCGGCGAGATAGTCGAAACGGTCGTCAAGCAACAGGGATTCAGTGACGTCCAGCAAGGCGTCCTGCATAACAACGGGCCGGAGACCGAGATCGGCTACCGGCTCGCGTGGGCCCGTACCTATCTCAAGGGGATGGGCTTGCTGACCAACAGCGCCCGCGGCGTGTGGGCGCTCACGGACGAGGGCACAGAGCTGCTCACATTCCCGTCGTTCACCGACACCGAGCGCCACGATAGGGTTCGCGAGATCTGGCAGGCCCATCTGGCCGAGCTGCGGAAGGCGCGCAAGACCCGGCTCTCGCCCGCGGACGGTGAGCTGCAGCCTGACGGTGACCTGCAGGCCGCCGACGGAGCAGCCGAAGAAGCCAGCTGGAAGGAGCAGTTGCTCGATCAGCTGATGGCCATGGCACCTGCTGCCTTCGAACGGCTCGCCCGGAGGCTGCTACGCGAGGCCGACTTCGACAGCGTGAACGTCACCGGGCAAAGTGGTGACGGCGGTATCGACGGGCTGGGCGTGTACCGACTCGGGCTGGTCAGCTTCCCGGTCTTCTTCCAGTGCAAGCGCTACCGGGGCAGCGTTGGCCCAAGTGCTGTCCGCGACTTCCGCGGCGCGATGGCAGGCCGCGGCGACAAGGGCCTTCTCATTACCACCGGTTCCTTCACCGCCGACGCCAAGAAGGAAGCAACCAGGGACGGTGCCCCGCCGATTGACCTCATCGATGGAGACCGGCTCTGCGAGCTGCTGAAGCGCTACGATCTCGGCGTGCTGACGTCAGTCCGAACCGTCGAAGATGTCAGCATCGACGCCTCGTTCTTCAGCGAGATCTGATAGGCCGTTAAGTGCCGGCTCGCCGCCGATTCCTTGTCCAAATGCGTGCCCAGAACCGTCACCACTTGCGAGTTGCCGCAGGTCAGTTAGGTTGCTGGAGCGGTCTTGAAAACCGGCGCCTATGTCGGCGAAAGTCTTGGAATGGAAGTTGCCGCCTGTCGCAGGCACCCGGCCGTACGGTTGTAGCTTGTATCCGCTCTCTGGTCCCAGCCAGATTCACCTGGTCATCAGATGACGTCTAGTTCTCTGGATATCGCCGACTCATCGGTCGTCGCGCACGTACAGCGGGACCATCGGCTGCCGTCTGAGGACTGATGATCACGATCCACCCGGTCGTTGTAGATCCGCCTGGCTTTGGTGAGTTCGGCGAGGAGCTGGCGGTGGAACTCGGGCGGGCAGCGGGGCCCGGCAAGCCGTAAACCGATGCCGCCCGCCAGGACCGACCCCGCCGCGCGCCGGGCCGGGTCCATCGACCAACCGTCAGCCAAGGATGTTACGGCCCCGATATCACGGTCGTGATCACGTCTGCCTATGTTGATGGCCCGCCGACGCGGCGCGCCGAGCGCGCCGCTGCACGCAGTCCGGTGCCCTGGTTGGAGCTGGCAAGCGGGCCGCCGGGTTTGCCGCGCGATTAGCCCTATGAGTTGGCTGGCTCAGCAAGAGACACAGAACCGGTCGCGCCTCCAGTCGCTGCGCGACCGGCACGGCATCGTCCCCACGACCCAAGGTATGGACATGACAGCGGCGGTCCGCGGTGCAAGAGTTGGCTTTCATCGGGTCGATATTCCTGGCGACGGGCGGTGTTAGCGCGGCAGATACCGCCAGTGCCACAGCCTCGGCAACGCCAGCGAACTGGCCGGTCACAGGCCTCTGCCCGGCGCACGATGTCGGCGAGGCCGTGCGGGCAGAGCACATGCAGGCCGCCGGAGCGGCGGCGTGTCTGGACCTTATCGTCGGCGCCGCGTAGACCAGCTCCGGACTGGTGCACCGTCGGGCCAGAGTCAGGCCCAAAAGTCGACTTCGGCCCACGCCGTCATGCCGGGAACTTCCTGATGTCCGCCTGGTCGATGAACATGACGTTCGCCAGGTCATGGCGGCCGTCCTTGACGTTGCCGTTCTCGTTCCGCGTGAATAGCACCGGGCCAATGTTGCGCAGCCTATCTTCCAATAGTCTCGCTTGCGCTTCGTCCGGTATCGCGCATATAAGCCATTTCATGATCCTGATCACCCCTCATATTCGAGTCGGTATCCACAAGGCCAGCGGCTTGATGCCCTAACGCCAGGCTAGGCGGAACTTGCGGGACCACCACGGCGCCCAACCCGCTGGCGTCAATCCTTTCGGCTTAAGGTTGGATCCGTCGCTCCGGCCGGGCGGGGGACCGGTTCGGGCGGTAGCGCGTCCGGCTGGACAGGTCGGCCGCCCTCGCGGAACCGATCTGCTGGTACCGGCCGCCGTGGTCGGCGAGACCTGGAATCCTTCGGCAGCCTGGTGCACTGGCCAGCCATCCTCCACGACACACCCGGCCAGGCGCAGCCGTCGGTCTCAGTCAGCGAAGCTTTGCGGTCGGGGCATGAGGGCCTCCCGTCAGCTCGGCGAGATGTGATGATCCACACCGACCCCGGAGGCTCTATCTACATCAAGGTCATCGGCCGTGTCGCGTGAACAAGGTCCGTGATCGGTACAACTAGATCTCGGCGAAGAAGGCGGAGTCAACGGTGACGTCCTCGACGGTGCGCGTCATGGTGTGAACGCCGAGGTCGTACCGTTTGAGGAGCTCGCAGAGCCGGTCGCCGTCGATGAGGTCGATCGGCGGGGCGCCGTCGCGGGTTGCTTCTTTCTTGGCGTCGGCGGTGAATGTGCCCGTGGTTATCAGCAAGCCCTTGTCGCCGCGGCCGGCCATGGCGCCGCGAAAGTCGCGAACGGCGCTGGGGCTGACGCTTCCGCGGTAGCGCTTGCACTGGAAGAAGACCGGGAAGCTGACCAGGCCGAGCCTGTAGACCCGAGTCCGTCGATACCGCCGTCGCCGCTTCTGCCGGTGACGTTCACGCTATCGAAGTCCGCTTCGCGCAGTAGCCGCCGAGCGAGCCGCTCGAAGGCATCCGGGGCGACGCTCATGAGCTGCTCGAGCAGCTGTTCTTTCCAGCCGGGTTCTTCGGACGGCTCCGCATCGTCAGGTTCAGCGTCCTCGTGCGGGAGGCGGGCTTTTCGGGCCTTGCGCAGGCGGGTCAGATAGTCAGCTCGGAGTTCCAGGACGCGCTCGCGGAGCCGGTTGTCGGTGATCGCTGAGTCGGTCACCAGCGCGGTGCCGTCCTCGGTGAGCGCCCAGACGCCCCGGGAGCTGTTGGTCAGCAAGCCCATCCCCTTGAGGTAGGTGCGCGCCCACGCCAGGCGGTATCCGATCTCGGTACCTGGTCCGTCGTGGTGGAGTACCGACTGCTGCGCCTCGCTGAGGCCCTCGCGGAAGATGACCGTCTCGGTGATCTCGCTGATGGACGCCGATCCGCCTAGCTCGGACACTGCCCGAAGAGCGGGCAGCAACAGCTCGTGATATGGCGGCATATCCGCAACGGTCATGATGACTTGCCCATCTCGTGCTCAAAGATCCGGTCGGACCAATCATCATTGAAGTCGGCATGCCCGCGCACGGAACCACGGGCGTCTGCGGTGTCCTCGCGGGAATCGGTTCCGCCGCTGGCCGACGCGGACCGGGCTAGGTTTGCTGGCGTGACCGGATGGGTGCCGGCCGCACGCGCGCTCATGCTGCTGGCTGCGGCATGCTCCGTGGCTGGCCTGGCAGCGGATCGCGGGACCGCGCGGTCGTCGGTTTCCCTGCCCGGCCGGGCGTCGTCCGGGCGGGCAGGCTCAGCCGTCGGCCTGTCGCCCAGCCGGCCAGAGCCGGCCAGTATGAGGTCGGCAAGCGCGATGCTCGGCGCGGAGGGGTGCGCGTCGTTCCCGGAGCCGCAGATCGCGTGGCGGGCGTTCAGCGAGGGTGCTATCCCCGAGTTCACGCCTCGCCCCTTATCGCGAATATGCGGGAGTTGTGTTCGGCGGTCGTGAAGGTCAGCCTCCACATAGTCAGCCGAAGTAGGTATCGGGTGGTAGGTCATCGGTATCCAAAATACGGAAGGGCCAGGTGGGATGACTCCTATCTGCCTCCACCGGACAACTTCCTTGTAAGCCATATCGTCGGTAACCGGGCGGGACACCTGGATCGAACGTATCTGGACGCCGAAGTGAAACTTCGTAGATACAGTCCATGCTTCCATTCAAGATGTGCAAATACACGCGTTCGCGGTCTGGGTAGTCCGCCGTACGCCGCACCAGCATCCGCGAACTTTCGTACGCCCTCACCGGCGGGTGTAGCGGCGAAGAGGGGGCCGTTCGTAAGAGCCCAGCGCCGATGCCCGCGGTCACCCACTTGTCCTGGCGTCCTGCCCCGACCAAGCCGAAGGTCACCGAGGGGCGTGGAATCCCTCGCCGTTAGCCTCTACCCGGTAGAGGATCTTCGGCTGCTGGGGCAGCGAAGATAGTCCGAGATCGTCGTAGAAGGCTTGCGCGCCGACATTGTCCTTGTCTGTAGTCCACTCAACCCGGCTACATCCACGCAAGTCGGCTTCGTCGAACAGGGCTTGCATCAGGAGCTTGCCGACGCCCTGGCGCTGGTACGCGTCAGCGACGTATAGCTCCTTGAGGTAGAGCGACCGGGTAAGTCCGACGGCTGGCCACAGGAACGAGTACGCCGCGATCCCCGCCAAGCGCGCCCCGTTCCGGGCGAGGAGCACCCATGCGGCGGGCTGGCTGGCGAAGACCGCCTCATTGATCTCCCGCACCCGCTCGCCCGCCGGCTCGGTGCCGCTCGCCCGCAGAAGCGGTCCATCTCCTCCGTCTCGATCGCGTAACCAACGGCCCCCGTCACGTCACCACCCTGGGCCAGGCAGGCAACTCGGTCGAGCCTGGTCATCATCGCCCAGTCGTTGTAATCACCAGGCGGGCACGTTCCAGCGCATCGTCACAGCGCCTCCAGAAGCCACGTGGAACGCGCTGCCGCCCAATCTCCGAATTCGCGACCGTGCTCTGGCTATAGCCAGATAACGGAGCCAGTTGCTCCTGGCTCAGCCCCGCAGCGCGACGGCTGGCCGCCAGTTGCCGACCAAGCGCTGCCCGCGCTCCGGCGGCACCCCTGAATAGGCCACGACTTCGCCTCCATCCGCGACAGCCTCTGCTCTCCCATTGTGTCAGCCGACGGCACCGCGCATCCAACACCCGCACATGACGTGGACCGGCCTCGATCACAGATTGGCGCCGCCCACGCCGTTCACTCCGGACTGCCAGCCCACGCCCCGGCGATGCTGATGAACACCATCTGATGACCTCTGATGTCGGCACGTGACGCCAGAACTCAGTGACAAACCGATGACAAATGATCAAGGCCCGACCGCTGTCACCAGCGATCAGGCCCTTGACCTGCACCTTCACTCGTAGCCCCGACCGGATTTGAACCGGCGCTACCGCCTTGAGAGAGTCGATACCTTGGTGGCCGGGAGCCTCGACGGTATGCGCGCTGTCGCTCCCAGCGAACAACCGCATTGTCTCGCCGGGAGGACGGCCCAGCCTCAGTTCGGGACGTGGGCCAGGGTGACGACCTGCCGGTGGCCGGGGTTGCCGGGGAGGGGGTAGGCATACCCTCGCGTCTCGAGTTCGTAGATGCCGGGCCGGAAGGCAATTCCCAGGCTGGCCCGTCCATGTCGCTGATCCTGGTTCGTGAAGGCCTGGCCTATCAGCGACGCCGGATCCACGGCCAGGTTCTGGTAATTGTTGCCGTCGGGCCAGGTCTGTGACTGCCACCACTTGGTGATCCGCAGAACTGGTTCGCCTACGTCGAAGTGCTTCTGTTTCTTCGTCCTGCTCATGGTGGCGATCAGCAGGCAGGCCGGCTCGTCGGTCAGGCTGATCGACCGCCGGCCGGCTGCCTCGAAGGAGACCGCGAACTCCGTCCTGCATTCACCGATCCCAGCCAATGACAAGCCCTTGGCGGCCAGGAAGGCGCTGAACCTGGCCGATGGCATAGTCAACTCCGCTGCGCCAAGATCGCACAGCTTCTCCTCCTGTAATGAGGGCTGGGCGTAGGGGCTGGCTTCGCGGAAGAAGGTGTGGACGATCTCATGGGCGACGGAGAAGTTCTGTCTTTCCTTCGGCTCGCCGACGTGGACGGTGATGTCGTATCCGCCGTCGCGGGGGACAAGCAGGCCGGAGCACCCAGCCGACGGGTGGATCGGCCTGCTGTCGTAACGGCGGACCCCTTGCAGGGACCCGAGGACCTGTAGCGGGGTCGGCCCTGATGCGGTGGGGCACTGGGCCAGGAGCCGGCGGCACAGCCGCAGGACGAGCCGCTCAGGGTCTGCCTCGCGGTGGTAGCGGCATAGTGCGAGGACAGCAGGATCAGGCTGGTTCACTGGTCGCGGTCAGGGCCGCCCCTCCGAGTACCTCTCGATCATCCGGTGCACCGCTTTCCAGTCCTCGGGAGTGGCTGGCGTCTTGCCCCGGGCGCTGATCCCGGCCAGCATGCGCGCCTCTTGCGGCGGAATGTTGCTGGCTGTCACGTAGTCGGCGAGGCCCGGCGGCCACGACGACATCTCCTCGGCTGGCCTGGTCTTCCCGAGAAGGTCTGCCACCGATGCCCCGAGCACGATTCCTATGGCGTACAGCGTCTCGGCCGACGGCTTGCGGCGGTTGCCGTCGCCCTCATTGATCAGCTCGGAGAGGTAGCCCTTGGCGATCCCGGACTGACGGTGCAGATCCCCGAGCGTCATGCCGCGGTCTGCCAGCAGGCGGCGCATCCGCTCTCCGGCCGTCGTCGCCCCGCTGAGCAGGGAGTACATGTCCGCCACGCCTGCAGACGATAGCCCACCGGTTCCCGGTTGTGAACAGTCCCGTTCTGATTCGTCCCGCAGAGTGTTCTTTATCCAGTACAGTCTTGGCTCGTATAGGGAACAGCACGAGCCGGGGGAGACCATCCCATGACAGAGCAAGGCACGACCGAGGCGGTACCCGCCGACCGCCGCGTGGGCGAAGCCAGCAAGCCTGAGGACCGCGGCGAGGAAGGCATTGCGGTCAGCCTGACCGCCGTTCTGCTCAAGCGCACGATCCGCTCGCCTGCGTCCGCAGTGACTGGAAGTGTCGAAGATGACCCCAGCGCCCGGTGGTACGTGCCTGTCGGCGACGCAGGCTTCGCGGAGGTCGACGTGCCTCCCGAAGGGGCGGATATCGTCCTGCTGGTCCGCACGCCAGCAGCCAAGGAGCCCGCCTGGCACGTGCTGTTCCGCGACGTTCTCAAAGTGGACGGGTTCGCCGCCGCGCCGGGCGAGTCAGCCGGCGCCATCCTTTTCGTCAGGACGACCGGTGACGCTGAGCCGCAGTTCGTTGCCTGGTGCTTCGTGCTGGGCAGCCGCTGGATCACCAGGCGGGCAGCGAACCCCCGCTTCGGGCTTCTCGCGGCGCTCAACGCCATGGCCGGCTCGGCAAGCTCGGGCACGTCGGACGATGTCGGAGTCGTCGGCGCGTCCGTGGCGCCCCGAGACGGCAACCTCAAGCGGGCAAGCCTGACCGCGGCGGTCCCCGCCGCCGCCGATGCCATCCCCCGCATCGACACGCTGGCCGACATACTCACTGCGGCACGAGTCCGCACCGGCCACGACATCCTAGGGAAAGTCAGCGCCGGGCGGTCGCTGCAGTTCCCCGACACCGTCGCCTCGATCGGCCGTTTCCAGGAACTCTCCGACCTGGTCGCCGGGCTAGCCACCCGGACCGATTACCGGCAGTCCCACGGGTGGATTGACGACATAGTTCCCGAAGATGACGAGCAGGTCATCGAGGCCGTGCTCGACCACATCTGGCGCGGAGCCGACGACCAGGGACGGCCTGTCAGCGTCGACATCGCCTGGTGGGAGGACGTCCGCGAACCCGGCTCCGATCACCCCGCCACCCACTGGCGCCCCTTGCGCGAACGCAGAGAAAAGCATCCCTGCAGGCGAGTGACCCTAACGTGGCCGGGAGTCAGATCAGCCATCGAACGTTACATGGACCAGACATGGCAGGGGCACCAGGCGCTGGCCAGCGACATCAGGTTCTTCTCAGATGACGAAGACGAACTCGGCCGCTGCCCCGCTGTCGATCTCCTGTCCGCTGAGCTGACACTCGACGGCACAACATACGCCCTGGTCGACGGTCAGGTCTGCCGCGTCGACGCGGACTACCTCGCAGCCCTCGACCGCGAACTCGAACAGCACGTCGTGACCAGTAGGCTGGTGCCCTACCAGCCAGGAGAACTAGAAGCTGCCTACAACATCCGGGCCGCGAAGACCACCGGCATGCTGCTGCTCGACACCACCGACATCCGGCCGAGCGGCACGACGCAGATCGAGCCCTGCGACCTCCTCGGACTCGACGGCACTCTCTGCCACGTCAAGCGCCAGAGCAGCGCCACCGGCATCAGCCACCTGGCGAACCAGGGAATCGCTAGTGCCACGGTGCTCCTGCGCAGGCCAGAATCCCGGGACAAGCTACGCTCCCTCGTCCAGCAGGGAACCTGGGACCCCGCAGCTAAGCAGCATGTCCAGGAAGAACTCGACCGGATGGCGACTTCGCCCTTCCGGCTCCCCGTAGTCCTCGCGATCGTCGGCGAATGGCAGAACCCCACCATCAAGAACCTGTCCCTGCTGGCCCGCATGGCGCTCCGCACCTCCATACAGCGGCTCAGCGACCTCGGCTTCCGCACCGAACTCATGCTGATCGACAAGCACGAGCCATCACCAACCGCAGAGCCGGCCGTCGCTTGAGCTACGTGCTCACCAAGGAATGTCGAAGCCCGTACCGGTGTCATCGACCCTGTAGAAGACCTTGGACGGGTACGCGTCCATTCCGAGTTCCTCGTAAAGGCCTGTGCGCCGGTATTGCTAGTGTCGGTGGTCGACTCGACCCGGCTGCATCCGTGCTTCGTCGCGACCTCGAAGAGGGTCTGCATGAGGAGCCTGGCGATACCCTGACGCCGGTATCCCTCGCTAACATATAGCTCCTTCAGATACAGCGAGCGGGTCAGACCGACCGCCGGCCACAAGAAGGAGTACGACGCGTTACCTGCGAGGGCGGTGCCGTCGCGGGCGAGCAGCGCCCAGGCGACGAGCGGGCTGGAGAAGACTGTTTCGTTGATCTGCCGCACCCAGTCGCCGACCGACTCAGTGCCATCAGCTCCGTAAAGCGGTCCATCTCATCCAGCAGGCCTGCCATTATCAGCGCATCGCCCGGGACGGCAGCCGACACAGTGATCACGAGCGCAGATCCTCCTTCTGCTCCCCGGCCGACAGCAGCAGGAGTTCGCAAAACTCCTGAACGGCCGGGGCCTGCCGGTATCTGACTGGCAGAGCATGCACCAGCTCGCGGCCGCGCAATGATCCCTGCCTTTGCTCCCCGCTGAGCGCAGTAAGGGTCTCGCTGCCGTACGCGACGGCTGCGGGCGCGTCACCGGCCTGGGCGAGGCAGCGGGCCCGGTCAAGCTGGATCTTAGCCCAGTCGGTGTAGTCACCGGGCGGACACAGCTCCAGCGCGCTCCTTCGCCCTCAGCGCCGGACGATGTCCCTCAGCCGGGTGTACGTTCCCCTCGTGGAACCGGAACTAGGCCTCGGTGTATCCGAACGCCGACGCGGTCATCGATCCTGGGCTCCAGCGAACCCTCCAACAAGAGACCGGCCGGGATCCTCCACATCGGTTCGAGCGAACCGTCGCCCGGCACCACGCTCGCAACACTAAGAGCCGCCTCATGTTCAACATCAGAGGGCCAACGCACCTCTGCGATGCCGATCTCTGCCAGTCTCGCCCGCAGCCGACCGGCTCGTAGGGTCCGATTCTGCTGCCACGGCGCTGCCACCCAGCCGAAAGCCCGACCACCGTCTCTGGCGATCAGGCCTCTGACCTGCTACTTCGTGGTAGCGGGGGCAGGATTTGAACCTGCGACCTCTGGGTTATGAG
>WNGL01009139.1_pt1 | contig 14328 bp, 10 predicted proteins | sample 5400591 | NCBI WGS metagenome assembly WNGL01 (sample SAMN13153377, study PRJNA577476) | soil metagenome | isolation source: 80 cm soil or saprolite under Garry oak tree replicate 1 | place: USA:California | collected 2016-06-15
CACACCCTGCGCGGCGAAGTGAATAGCCTGCTGGCTCGACCCACACTGGCGATCAACAGTCGTGCCCGGCACGGTCTCCGGAAAGCCTGCCGCTAAAGCAGCATTTCGCCCAACATTCAGACTTTGCTCTCCAACCTGGCTGACACATCCTACAATGACATCCTCAATCAGGCCTGTATCAACGCCAGTCCGCTGAACCAACGTTGAAAGCACTTCTGCCATCAAGTCTACCGGGTGCCAATCCTTTAAACGTCCATTCCTGCGTCCAACTGCAGTTCGGACTGCTGCAACAATAACCGCTTCGCGCTGTGCCATGATTGAAAAGCTCCTTGTGTATCTTGTGCCTGTTTCGCAATTTCTCGTGGTGGTAATAAGAGGACGTTATTTCTTTGTAAGTGTTATTGTACGTGAACAACATATACCTGCGCAAGGGAGAGAGAAAAGGAGTGATTAATCTTGTAAAATTACAGGAAATTGTGCTCGCGATGGTTTATCAGGGGCCTAAACATAGCTGCGCTTGTGTTTATTCTCAAGTAAAAATGCCATGAGTGGTCACTTTTTTGACACGAAGACAGATCCCACATAGGGGACATTTCGATGGCAAGGAATCACGACCGATTGGGTCAACTCGTCAGCAACTATCGCTTGCTGCTATTTCAGCCTCAATTTACAAGAGCTTTTCTTGCCGCTGATGATGAGCGCGATAATCTTTCAGCTTAGGCTCTACTAGCTCTCGAAATGCCTTCCGAACTGATTGAAGTTTCCATAAGACATCGTTCTTCTTCCTCTCTTGTATTTCATATAAACGAACAGTTACCTGTTTCACAACGTCTTGGGGATCTCCTACCGCCTCACTGAGTAGTTCTGTCATAGCTTTGGTTGTTTTCAAGTTACTATCACGGCTCGTCATACTATTACATAGATGACATACTGTGATTGTATTTGCTTCATCAATCTGCTTCACAACCTGCACAAGCTCTTCAGATGAAAATCCTGAAAAGCGCCGAGCTACAGCGGTTTTCAGTTCCTTAAGATAGCCATCTTTGGCCTGTCCGACTAAATGCTCGACTGTAAGTTGCCGCCATAAATCGAAGTATGCATCTGTGTTCGGCTCCAAATTGGCTCCACAACCACAGAATTGACATATCCCTCCAGAGCGCTCATGCACCATCTGGGCATATCCAAACAAAGATTGGCAGTTTTTGTAGTCATATATTGATTTGCTCATAGATGTTCTCTTCCTTAGTAGTATGGATCTTCGTGCTTCAACGAGCCTATTTGATCCTCATATTTGCGTCTTTTATCTGACTTGGGAATCTTAATGCGTCTCTCCATCAGGATTGGTGATATACAACACCGTTCCCGTTTCACCCGTACTGTAATACGTCGTTCCCACAACGATAATGGTGTTGGAGTGTGGCACACGGTCCATTCCATATAGTGCGTTAACTGTTCCCGAGCCAGGTCTTTTGACGACGTTCCAATGCGCGCCATCCCAATGCTCGATGAGTGAGCCGTTGTTATCGGTTTCGTATCCCACAGCCCAGACATCATTTGCGGAGAGAGCTGCAACATCCGAGAAGGAAATATAATAATTACCGAGGCCAGGACTCTCGACAATGCTCCACTGCTTGCCATTCCAGTGCATGGTAAATGGGTCCTCTACGTTCTGCCCTTGTGCACTGTCCGAGAAGGAGCCGACGGCCCAGATATCATGCCCTGAAACAACTGTTACACTCCTGAGCTCACTTCCTGCCTTACTTGGATTCGGACTGGGGACAACGCTCCACTGCGCGCCATCCCAGTGCAAGATCAGCGTCTGAGCCGGACCATTATAGAAAGAACCGACGGCCCAGACGTTGTTTGCTGAGATGGCCTCAACCTTTAAGAGCCTGCTTCCACTCCCAGGATGCGGGCTGGGGAACATAGTCCACTTGGTCCCATTCCAGTGCTCGATGAGCGTCCGGTCTCCAAAGGAGCCACCGGGTGAGTAGTCTCCAACAGCCCAGGCATCATCAGCCGAAATGGCAGTGATCGAGACCAGGGTATAGCGCTCATTGATCTTGTTTCCGTTCGGGGGACTGGGAACGACACTCCATCGCGAGCCGTTCCAATGCTGGATCAGGGATTGGAACGACCCTTCGACACTTCCTACCGCCCAGACATCGTTCGGCGAGGCGGCAGCGATGGCGCGCAGAGAAACAGTCTGCGTCTCAGAAGCAGGGTCCGGGTAGATGACCCACTGGGAGCCATTCCAGTGCTTAAACAGCGCCTGGGGTCGGGGTGGTCGCCGGATGGGGTTGTCTCCTATCACCCAGATGTCATTCGCCGAGAGAGCTGCCACCCCGTTCAGGCTATAATCTTTTGCAATCGGATAGGTGCTGGAAATGACGAATCTGTCTGGAGGAACTGGTGGTCGAGGTCGGCTTGTCGATGAAAACCAGGGATGGAAGATGAGCAAATCAGTGACAATGAGAGCACCAATTACAAGAACCGCAGCGATGAACGTGACCAACCGGGAGAGCCGATGCTGGCGACGTCCTCCTCTGAGCTGAGGTGCTTGGAATTGCACCATGTTCATGACATCCTGACCGGCAACACGTTCAGAGGCTGTGATCTCCAGGAGTCCTCGCACCTCTGCCAGCATACGTGCCTGCCGGTCTGGGGCGACGAAAGCGGGTTTGCGGGAGACTTGCTGGAGCATCGTCGTTAGCTCCTGGTACTGAGGCTCGTGTTCTTCTGGCAGCGTATCATCGAATGAGTTCATCGTAACATCCCCCCTTCTAGCCGATCGTAGATGAGACGTAGTTGACACAGTGTACGTACCATCAATTTGCGAACTGTTCCCTCTGGTTTCTCGAGCATCGTTGCGATTTCGTAGAAACGCAGCCCATCACAATAGCGTAACCTGAGTAACTCTTGTTGTGGAGAGGGCAGATGAGCAATCGCTTGATACAAATGTGTAAACTTCTCTTGCTGTTCGGCGTGTTGCTCTGGAGTTAGCGCACCATCTATTGTTTCCATCGCCTGCTCTATTGGCAGCAAGGTAAGCAGAGTAACATGTCGGTACCGATCGACCACTTTATTACGGGCTACTCTACGTAACCAGGCTAGTTGGCCCTGAACAGGCAAGCTGGAGAGCAACTCGTTACCGAGTGCGGCCAGAAATACCTCTAGGAGCAAATCTTGAGCATCTTGTTCGTGCTGCACCTGGCTCAAGAGATAGGTAAAAATAGTGGCACCGAACCGATCATAGAGTAAGGCATCAAATCTCCCTTGAGCTGTTTCCGCAGGTTGTTGCTGCATATGCTCACCTTCTTCCGCAAATGTTCTCTCATATTAGAAGTCGTATGAGCGCGTATTTTGCGGCATGATGCTACTGTATAGATGACGTCTATGACATCGCTTTCATCTGTCTACAACGCTTCCTCTAGTACCTCTGGCTTGTAACTGAGTCATAGTGTATAGATTTTCTTGATTCTTCGGCGGTTCCCAGCATCGGCATTAGTATGCCATCAAGGGATGACTGCACTCTCTGATTAGCTTAGAAAAATGCCCTCTTATGGCACATTAATAATGCACCTTTACATGCAGAAACCAAGCAAATCCCGAAAGCGAATTGAAATATTCACTTGAGTATTTTGCTGTATGGATTGCTGTCAGAAATGATTCAGTGACCGATGAAATGAGCCATGAAGAGACGTGAGAAGCCGCTTGAAGAGAAATGGATACTGCTGACACCGCATATTGTACGTGAACAATAATAAGAGCGCAAGGGAAGATGTGGAGCCTTTGTAGCTACTTGCTATACAATACTCAATAGTTTATACTCATCCGAAAGTACAGGATACTCTACACGCCAAACATTTAGAATATATAGAAATGCAAAGTACACCCATTTATATCTAACTTTTCTTTTGCGGAGTTGAATGTGGTAACAATCTATCTTTCCTCAACATACACTGACCTGAAAGGATGTCGGGAGGCTGTCTACCGCGTACTGCCGCCCATAATTGATAGCAATAGCCCAATGAATCACTCGGGTACAGAGTGCGAGTGAACTCACGCATGAGTTTGGGATCAGAACGCAGGCTCGCGCCAAAAGGAGACGCTGCCTTTTGACAACGATAATGCGAATATAAGTTTACAGTGATCTTTTTACTTGTGTGCCTATGTCATGCACCTCTTAGATCATCCTTTTGATACAAATCGATTGTTGTGTATATCATACCTCATCCCTCACGTGGGTTTTCGACAGTGGCATCCAATCTTGGATGTGTATAATTGTCGTCCAGATACGCCCACGCTATTAACCCTCTTGGATAAGAGTGGCCTATCCAATCAATCCCATTATCATGAAGCCCATCGCCAAAATTGGGACCAAAGTTCCAGTTATACTGGTATGCTCGAGTCGCCACGTCAAGATGAAAACAGTCATGACACCCATACAACACAAACACCATACCCGCAACTATTGCCGAGAGCATCGCCTTGCTGAACCACTCATATCTCTGACAGCTACCGTAAGGACATTTCCCTCCTGTATTCCTCAGCGATTCCGTAGCCACCATCGCTGGCGAAGTCAACGTGTCTGCTGCCAGGTCCGTTGGATATTGCTGCGCCAGGTCGTGAAGCAAAGTGAGATTGATGTCTGTAATATGGCCTATGAGGGCCAGGTAGAACAAGCCATCGTCAAGCACGATCGATCTGCTTCCACAGTTATTGAACGCACTGTTGTCCTGGCCTAGAGGAATAAACCCATGGGCGTTGTACTCAGCAATCATTGCATACTCGATCCTGTTCGCTGCAGCAGTCCACTTTGCAGCGTTGTTGTCACTGACCAGTCCATCGAGGTACGACATCGCATGGTACGCAGCAGCTTCTTTGAGACCCTGGTAGTACTGGTTCCCGGCTCGTGCAGAATCTCCAGGACTATTGTGTAAGCAATCATGCTGATCGTCGTAGGTGTCGCTGGTATCTTGCCCGTGATAGGCAATCCCCGTTGCAGGATCCCCTACGGTCACATTGTGCTGCATCGCCGCGTCGAGGGTCGCTATATGCGAAGGCGTTATGAAATCGTGCGAGCCCTTACCTAACACGGAGACAAAGTATGCGGTCAGTAACACTGCATCGCTGTTCTCCTCTGTCCCGAAGATTCCTGGTTGGGGTTCCCATACACAACCGACTTTCGCGGTAATGGTCGGTGTTCCAAAACCAGCTTCCAGACAATTTCCGGAGCTATCCAAGTCACTTCCGTTGTCGTGCCGGAAGTAGGTTCCGTATTGATCGATCGATGCGTTGTCGATGAGCGTCTGCATCTCTGACCGGAAAAACCAGGGAACGCGCGCGATTTCGAAATAACCGTATTCGTGCATCACATCGAGTGTAGATAAGAAGCCGTATGTCCCCTCATAGACAGCCGCATCATAACCACTCCCAGCACAGCTCTTTCTGGCTACTAGCCAGGTATCTCCTTCCCAACTTCTCAGCGTCTCCCCCAGGAGCCAGCGTTGTGCGACCGTCAGGTCTGGATTGTCGATCGAGGCGTCCTCCATCATCTGAACGCCCTGGAGCAAGTTATCTCCTGTCATCATATTGTCAATCGCAAAATCCGCAACAGCAGAAGGAGATGAGAACTCTGTTGTATAGTAGAGCGGCTCTCCCTGACAACCAACAGGTAAACGCGTGTTGTGGAACAGATCTACTGATGCGTTCCAACCACCGATCACCAGGTAATTTGTCTGCTTCTGCCCTCCGAGTATAGAATAGCTCCACTGTAATCCTTCGCGATCTTTCCTTGACATACTACATTGCCACGGCTCAAACAGGCCTGCCATGAAGAGTGAGCCACCTTTCATATCCGAAGACGTTCGATACTGGACATAGGTGACGTGCGTGCCCTGAGATGATACGTGTGATGAACAGAGTGAGAGTGCACGATTGCTCCCGAACACGAACGTCCCCGTTCTTGTCACACGTGCATCATTGGTGAGGGTGACTCCGATCAAGAGGACCGGCAGCGTCGCATCTTTGACGTGTTCTAAACAGTCGCTATTGCTTGTGATGTGAGTACAGCCCGGAGTGCTTCTGAATGTGTTGATAATGTCGACAGTGAGGTGCAGTGCTTGTTGGTGGAGACTATCGCCTTGCCAGCGGGTCGTGTCGATTCCTGCGGTCCACTTTTCGTTAAGCACATAGGCATCGCCTTCAGCCGTATTGAGGTCACCCCAATGGAACATGTCTGTTGCGTTGGTCCCAGACGAGGTCACACCGACGACATATTTCCCACTGTTGTCATGAAACACGCCATCGGTCCCACTGAAGACATCATGCCCTTGTATGTCAGGTGAGAAGTCGAACCGCGACCCAAATGTCGAGTTCGTATTGCGAAAGTTCCTGTTCGACGCATAGGTCTGTGGTTGGATCCGCCGATCAAGTTGCATCTCCGGTACAGTCACATGAGGTTCATATGTCTTGGATATCGTTGTCTGTGTTTGAGTTGTTCCTGAGCTACATCCAGGTAACAGGAAGGAGACCACTAGCAAAAAAGAAGTGCCTACGCTCCTAAACCATAAGGCAAACTGCGAGTGTTGTCGCATAGAAAACACCACTGTCCTTCTTGCCGTGACAAGTGGCAGCGACGTATACTACGATAAGGTGGCAGGCTACCTGTCACTAACGAACGGCGGCTACTCTGCCTGGTGTGGCAACTATGTCAGAGTATCCGTCTGGACTGGAGAGGCTGCACTTGTTTGCGAGACGGGGCAGCCTCTCTTCAAAAGAACCTTTCCTGATCACACGACCGTTAAAGGTGAAATCTGGTTGATGTTCGGAATATGCCAGTACTCTGCCCCAGTGATCGATGCCTGCAAAATACGTTCACTTAGGATCATGTACCAGGGAGATGAAACGCGTACAGGTTGCCGTTAAGGGAACCGTAATAAACCACACCATCAGCCACCACTGGCGAGGTGTCAATAGTGCTTCCGTCCTGATAGGCCCACTTTATTGTTCCTGAGGTGGCATTAAGTGCATAGAGCGTGCCATGACGAGAGCCGAAATAGATCAGACCTCCCGCCAACATTGGATCAGAGGACATGTCACCATTAATCGGGATAACCCACTTCTTCTTTCCGCTGGCGGCATCAAGCGCATAGACGTTACCGTCACGAGAGCCAACATAAACCACACCACCAGACACCGCTGGCGAGGAGCTGATATAGCCGCCTGTCTGAAAGACCCACTTCTTTGCCCCACTGGCGGTATCGAGCGCATACACATTGCCATCGCCAGAGCCAACATAGACCACACCATCAGACACTGCTAGCGAGGTGTAGACGCTGTTTCCTGTCGGGTAGATCCACTTCTTCTTTCCGCTGGCGGCATCAAGCGCATAGACGTTGCCGTCGTCAGAGCCAACATAAACCACACCACCAGACACCGCTGGCGAGGAGTAAATAGAGCCTCTTGTCCAGTACGTCCACTTCTTCGCCCCTGTAGCAGCATCGAGCGCGTACAGAGTATTGTCATCTGAGCCGACAAAGACCATGCGACCAACCACTGTTGGCGAGGAATCAATAGAGCCATTTGTCCGATAGGCCCACTTCTTCGCCCCGGTGGCGGCATCCAGCGCGTATAGGGTATGATCGTCATAGGAGCCGATGTAGACTATGCCATCAGCAACCGCCGCCGAGGAGGAGACCTGACTTCCTGTCCGATAAGCCCACTTCTTCGCCCCAGTTACGGCATCCAGCGCGTCCACGTAGCCGCACACACAGCCAATGTAGACCATACCATGTGCCACCGTTGGCGAGGAGAGGACGGAGCTTCCCATATCATAAGCCCACTTCTTCGTTAGACCCCCGACTGTCGTCGGATTGAGAATCCGCTCATACGGATTGGCACGGGTCTGCTGAGCATCAAAGCCAAACATGATGCCGTTGATCGCTACAAAACTGTCATATGAATTGGCAGTATCCGCTGCTGTTGGTATTGCCTGAGCAGTCGATGTAGCATAGGTTTGTGTTGCATTCGCTGGATGATAAGCAGTCGAAGGAAGCCGATGGCGAAAGAGCAGCAGAGAAGCACCAAGAAACGCTGCAACAACCAGGACGGCAGCGAGTGTTTGGGCCAAAGCACCAATGCCGCGCATGCGTGTTGAAGATTTCATTGGGATTACTGAGGGTTGATACGTTCCCGGCCTCGATAATGGGATTTCTTCCTGGTGTATGTTCTCATCATCGTAATGCAGTACTGATCCTTTGCCATCTGATGTGAAGCGTTTCCGAAAACGAGCAATGGCTAGTGCTGCATCTGCTCCGGATGGAGGATCTAATCTTGAGAGGAGATCAAACACCTGTTGGCAATTTCTATTCAAGGCACGATCTTCAGCAGAGCATCGGGCACATGCTGTGACATGGGCTGTCACTTCATCGGCCTCTCGAAGAGGCAATGCACCGTCACGCCATATAATCAATGTGCCTGCATCCAGACATGCATTATTCCGCCTTGTATGTTGCTGTTCGTACATTGAACCTTCTCCGAAATGTCTGAACGGCTCGTGCCAGGAGAGAGCCGATTGATGTTGTGGGAATACCTGTTACCTCTGCTATTTCCTCATAGCTGAACCCTACGCTCTGCAGCATCAAGCAGACTTGTTGTCGTTTAGGCAGTTCAACCAGGGCATCTCGCACCAGTGCCATTTGCTCATCGTCGAACAGGTCCTGCTCAGAATTGCGCTCCGTTTGCTGATGTTCAATCATGATACCTACTCCGAAATGCCTCTACGGCGCGTGCCAGTACTGTGCCGATTGATGTGATGGGGATACCTGTCGCCTCGGCTATCTCCCCATAGCTGAACCCTATACTTCGCAACACCAGGCAGACTTGTTGCCGTTCGGGCAATTGAGTCAGGATACTTCGCACCAATGCTGTTTGCTCATGGGCAAGCACGTACTGCTCAGGATTCTGATCTTCTGCGACATCCAGGACACTCTCTTGAATGACGGTATCTGTATCGATGGACTTCACTTGACTAAAGTGGCTTTTGCATTTTCGTAACGCATTCAAGCCAAGATTAATAGCGACACGACAGAGCCAGGCGCGTTGCTGTGCTTCATTCGCTGCATGCGGTGGGAGATGGTAGAAGCGCAGGAAAACCTCTTGCGCGATATCCTCTGCATCATCAGGTTGCCCAACATAACGATAAGCAAGCCGGTAGACCAGAGGATAATAGCGCGTGAAGATATTTTCAAATAACTCGGCTTCTGCTGAAGTCACGAGTGGTCCTTCACTACCTTCGAATGACATACATTTTTTGCGCTCCATCAAGGTTGGGTGACAGTAATGTGCCAGCACCCATCTCTTTCATCTACTCACCTATCTCTAAGACACAACTGGACCCGATTTTATGACAGAATCTCTACCAAAATGAAGGCGGACCCCGTGAATAAGATATTTACGTTTAGAATCGTTCAATTGAACGCCGAGAATACAGCTTGCATCTCATTTTCTCTTATCACATATTCTTGAGAGCAGGTACAAGATATGGAGATAAAACGTCATCTCATTGAGGGGCCTCTGAACCTCCTGATAGGTACGGTTTGCTCGCGTTCGGTTGTGCCATCATCAAGGGCATACACACTTACCATCTGCTCGCGTAAAGTTGCAACCTTGCCCATCATCACCTGTTCCATGGTACTCTGCCTTGGCCTGGTTATCCATTGCATCATCGATGACAGGAAGAGTTCTTTCAAGTAAGCAAACGAGAAATCTGCAGTCAGCTCACTTATCTTGCTGATTCCTTCGGGAGAGAGTTGCAATGCTGGTTTTAATGATGTATTCCACAGAGCAAGGTAGCTAGAGCGCTCTGGGACATCTGGGAGCTCAAAGTGATACTTCCGATCAAAGCGACTGGGACGCTCAAGGATTGACGGATCCAACCGTTCAGGGTGATTGGTCGTAGCAAGGGTCACAATACCAATGTTAGCAGCAAAGCCATCTAACTCATTGAGAAAGGCCGAGCGGTTCTGTGGGTGTAACTGTGAGTCCAGGTCTTCTATCACCAGGATACAGGGAGAGGTTCTGCGTGCACGGTCAAAGACCTGCTGGACACCGTTCAAAGATTTGATGTAGAGACAGGGCTGTTCCGTTGAATTAATCAGTGCCTTGACAGCATGCGTTTTCCCGTTTCCTGGTGGTCCGATAAAGAGAATACCCCGTTTCCAGGGAATGCCATACTCATCATAAAGAGCACGTGAGGCAAAGAACTGCACCAGGTCGTCACGAATCTCCTGCTTGAGGTTACCGCGCAGGATCAGGTTGTCGAACGTTGCCCCTTTAATATCCTGAAAGAGGTTTTCATCTTTGTACCACCCCCCATTAAACACGAGCACTTCACCATGTAACTCAGTATTCCATGTGCACACAGCTACAAAGAAGGCGCGCGCAATCTCCTGTGTGTCGGCTAGAATCCAGAAACGAGCCCTGTTCAGGCAAAGTACGTCAAGAGTGACTCCTTGCCATTGCACTTCGAGCCAGGCATTCTTGGCTCTGTCCATTGTTTCTTGTTCTGGCTTCACTGGTTCTTTACTTTGACGGCTATGGTGCGTACGCAATGCTGTGCCACCCTGGTGCATTACTTGTGGGCCAGGGCCACCATAGTGCATTACCTCTGGGCCAGGCTCGAGCCAATAGGTCGTCATCTGATTGTGGATAAAGGTCTTTGGTGTGAGGAGGCATTGCTGAGCATTTGCATAACTCTCTATATCAAAATATCCACCCTCTACTTCAATACATGCCTTCTGAGGGAAAAGCTGTTTCAGGCTCTGACTGACATGATACTCAATTACGGCTGGAGGAAGAAAGAATGCTTCCCTAATGAACTGTTCGTTGCTCATGATTACTCCTGGTTTAGTATGCAGAAAAAAGTTTGTACAATAACTGACACCGTTGCTTTATCTGCAGGATTGCCTCTGCTGTAGCAAGTCTACTATTTGCAGATATGGGAGGCACAGTCGATGTCAGTATTTCCAGCTTGACATCGATAGTAGAGTCCTTAGCAGCCTTATCATGAGCTCTTGGATTCTGATCAACCACAACACCATTAGGTTGACCCTCTACCAATACCAATCGAAAGCCTGATTTTTCAGATGTAGCCACTGCATGTAACCAACTCATGGTATGGAGGTCAGGTACTTCAATGAATCCAACAGTTGGAGAAGGTGGGGTTCTACTAGCAGTAAAAAATGAGACATGAATGAAATGTAGCTGGACTGCCAGGTAAAGACTAAAACATAACAAGAACAATGTCGCAAGCAAAATGGATGTCGTAATAATGCTTTCCAAGCTCCAAAGAGTCTGATGGGGCTTCAGATGGTGAACCATAGATACTGTTTCACTCATTTTAGCATCGCCGAGCATTTCTAAAGCTCGAGCCAACTGAGATCCATCAGGGAAACGCGTGCCTGGCTCTTTCTCAAGACAGCGCAGAATGACCTCCTCTAGAGCAGCAGAATACTGGGATTGAACTGACCTGGTGGTTCTGGCTGATCTTGTATATGCTGCATTGCAACTACAACAGGTGAATTCCCATCGAAAGGTGGATGGCCGGTGAGCATCTCATACATGACGATGCCCAGGGCATATACATCGGCAGCAGGGCTGACAATCTCACCTTGAGCCTGCTCCGGAGCAAAGTATTGCACCGTTCCTAACGTCATGCCGCTGGTCGTGAGGCGTTCAGCGTGCGCATTTTTGTACAGGCTAACGATACCAAAGTCGGTCAATTTAATTGATCCGTCTATACCTATCAGCACATTCTGTGGTTTCACATCGCGATGCACGATACCGCGACGATGCGCAGCGCCCAGACCAAGCGCGATATCGTGCGCAATGATGATGGCACGGTCAACATCGAGCACATCATGTGAAGACAGATAACTGCGCAGGTCTGTGCCCTCTACCAACTCCATGACGATATAATAATTGCCATCAGTTTGCCCATAGTCATACACCTGCACGATATTGGGGTGCTGCAAGGCAGACGCCGCCCTGGCTTCGCGTTGAAAGCGCGTCACAAACTTCGGATTGGTACTGTAGGCCTCGCGTAGCACTTTAACTGCCACAACGCGATCTATCTGCAGATCCCGAGCACGATAAATAGTGGCCATGCCACCACTACCTATACGGCTTCGTAACAGATATCGATCCCCCAGAACTTCGATCTGCCCTGGTTCCTTATCTTTATATCCCATAGTTGCATGTTATCCCTTCCTGGGTTCAAGTAGTAGCCGAAGCTCTAACGGTTTCAACACGTCACTACCCTGGTAAGGCCTGTATGGTTGTGTTGAAGGCATTGCCTGTCAGGGTGAGAGCGAGGCTTCCCACATAGTGCGTATTACTCGCATCAGAGCCTGCAACGGTGATGGTATAACTGCCCAGTGCCATGTTGGAGAAGCGATAATTGCCTGAGGCATCAGCAGTCGTGGTAGCAACCGTGGTGCTGCCACTCGTAACAGTCACCGTGGCCCCTGCAAGTGGCAGTGGCGTTGCGCAGGTCTGGTCTGCGCAGGCAAGCACGGTTCCACTGATGGTGAATCCTTTTTCCGTGAGGGTGACCGCCACGGATTGTGCGCTTCCAACAACCGAGCCAGTGCTGTCAGTGGCTGTGATCGTGATGGTTCCAGTATACGTACCGGGGAGCTCGTTCACCGCAGAGGCATTCACCCCGAACGTACTGCCAGTGCCACTATCTGTCCCTGATGTCGCAGTCAGCGCGAGCCAGGGGCTACTGGTCGAGGCCTGCCAGGTGACTGGACGCGCACAGGTGCCGCTCTCGCTCAGCGCCACATTCAGCGCGGTCGAGGTTGCTTGTCCTTGTGCAAGCGAGAAAGCCAGCCTGGCTAGAGAGGGGGGCGACAGCACACAAGGTGGTAGGACGGTGAGCGTCACCGTGAAGGTTTGCGTACTTCCCTGCACCGCGACAGCGCTCGCATCACTGGCAGAAATGGTTACGGTCGTGCTATAGCTACCTGCTACGAGACCTGTGACGTTCGAATTGACCCCGAGACTCCCCGATTGCCCTGTGCCTCCAATAGTGCCACTGGCTTGTATCAGGGTCAACCAGCTCGCTGCAGGTGTAACCGAGGTTTGCCATGAGAGTGGCCACACACAACTCCCCGTTCCCGTGAACATGACGGTCTGCGCTGCCGGGGTGGCAGATGCTCCCTGTACCGCGCTGAAGGAGAGGGCGCTCGACGAGGGCGGTGACAGGGTACAAGGAGACTGCATTACCAGGTCTACTACAATGGTCTGTGGACTTCCCGGAGCAGGAATCCCTTTTGCATCCATGCCAACGAGCGTGATTTGTCTTACATAGTTGCCAGGGGTCAATTGAGCCGTGTTCACATTGATGGTGACCTGGCCAGATTGCCCTGGAGCAATGGTGCCGCCTGGTGGTGAGGCAGCGAGCCAGACGAATGAGGTGGGCATAGCAGCTGCGTGCCAACTGAGGGGACTATGCCCATTATTGGTGATGGTCACTACCTGGCCTGTAGGGCTGGGTTGTCCCTGGATGTTGCTAAAAGTGAGGCTCAAGGGGGACGCGCTCATAATCGGTGCTGTGGGGGGTGCAGTCTGGACCGTCACTTTCGCCATCACCGTGAGCGTACTCTGTCCGAAGACAAACGAGAGATTGGCGTAGTAGGGTTTCGACGACGCTGCTAGCCCTCCCGCATTCACACTGGCTGAGACAAGCGTAGTATCGTTAGCATTTATTTGTCCACTGCCAGGGGTGACGGAGAGCCAGGGAACCGTAGACGAGGATTTCCATAAAAGAGGTGTTCCGGCACAACTGGCGGTAGCATTCAAGCTCAATGTCCGATTGACCGAGGTATTCTGTCCTGCTACTACGGTAAAGGTTAGAAAACCGGTACTGGTGACCAGGCCACAATGCGGTTGTACTACCACCGCGACATTCACTTCCTGAGAACTATCGATGGCACCATTGGCGGCAAATTTTAGTTTGCCTGTATATACGCCAGGGAGCAGACACTGGTTTTTAACATTGACAGCAAGTGTCATATTGCCTCCTGAAGGAACGGTTCCTGTCGAGGGTGACACACCTAACCAGTTACAGGTCAGCCCTTGCACAGGAGCAAGTGACCAATTCAATGGGTGCGAACCAGGATTGCTGACAGTCAGCGTTTGTTGACTGCTATTCGGTTGGCCATCGGTTGCAGTAAAAGACAGCAGCGCTGGCGAGACAGCCAGAACGGGGCCAGCATTGGGAGGCAATGGCCGAACAGTCATGTCCACCTCAATGTGCTG
>WNGL01006053.1_pt1 | contig 14327 bp, 13 predicted proteins | sample 5400591 | NCBI WGS metagenome assembly WNGL01 (sample SAMN13153377, study PRJNA577476) | soil metagenome | isolation source: 80 cm soil or saprolite under Garry oak tree replicate 1 | place: USA:California | collected 2016-06-15
AGAATCACGGGTGCTCCATACCTTGAAATGCACATTGATCGAACCGCTGCGGCTCGGTACGGCATCAATGTGGGCGATGCTCAAGACGTGATCGAATCCGCCATCGGCGGGAAGAATGTCACGTTTACGATCGAAGGCCGGCAGCGTTTTCCTGTCCGTGTCCGATACGCCAGAGATTTCCGGGAAGACATTGAAGCACTAGCGAACGTGCTGGTCGCGGCGCCGAACGGGACGCAAATCCCGCTGAGGGACATCGCCCGGATTCGTGTGGTCATGGGACCGTCGATGATTACGAGCGAGAACGGGTTGCTCCGGGGAACGGTCCTGATGAATGTGCGCGGCCGAGATGTTGGAGGATTTGTCGAGGAAGCCAAGCGAGTCGTCGCCCAGCGCGTCAGCATGCCGCCAGGTTATTACGTCGAATGGAGTGGACAGTACGAAAATCAAATCCGTGCGAAGCAGCGCCTCCAGATCGTCATACCGGTCGTTCTTGTCACTATTTTCGTCTTGCTCTACATGACGTATAACTCGGCTAAAGAAGCGCTCCACGTATTGCTAGCCGTGCCATTTGCCTTGACGGGAGGTATTTTTCTGCTGAAATTCTTAGGCTACAACTTCTCGGTCGCGGTTTGGGTCGGCTTCATCGCATTGTTCGGAACCGCCGTCCAAACAGGCGTCGTCATGGTCATCTATCTGGAAGAAGCGGTGCGTCGCAAGATGGCGAGCGGCGGCGAATTAACAATCGATAAGCTGCATCAAGCCGTGATGGAAGGAGCCCTTCTTCGGCTGCGCCCGAAAGTAATGACGGTGGCTACCGTTGTCGCAGGTCTTCTCCCAATCATGTGGTCGACTCATACCGGTGCGGAAGTCATGAAGCCTCTGGCCACGCCGGTTCTCGGCGGTATGGTCAGTTCGCTTCTTCACGTTCTCATCGTAACGCCGGTCATTTTTACTACATTTCGGGAACGGGAACTCCGCCGCGGATGAGGCGGAAGAGATAGAGTCCCCAAAATAAGATTCCGCCGATCCAAAACAATGCCGCCAGCGCGAGATGATAGAAGTACGTGAATCCCGAAAAAGGCGCGCCCACCCGGGCGAGCATGGCGACAAGTCCGGTTCCCAGGGCAATCCGCAGAGGCCAGGATGCCTTTTCTTTCGCAAGGCTGTGTCCTCCATGCGAAAGCGTTACCCGTGTTCCCACCGCAACGATCAGCAAAGTGAATCCGCCGATGAACAGGACGTGAAGGAAGTCCACTCGATATCGGGGAGCTATCGCGACCAGCCACACAGCAAAGACGACAAGCCAGTGCGCCGCCCATACGCACCAGGCGAGGGTCGACCGCACGGACGGAAGCCGCCAGGGCTGCACCGTGGACAAGATTACGGCGCTCGCGGCGGCAGCACGCACGAATGCAAGAGCTGAAAATCCAAAACCGTACTCGCCAATCAGCGAAAGAATCAAACCGAGGCCCGCGATCTTGTAGAACAGGGGCTTCGAGCCGCGCGGCCCAGGGCTCTCCGGCACCTGAACAAATTGCGGGAGTTGAGCAAAGCCGAGAAGCCGCGGTCCGAGAAATCCGCCTATTCCAAGGACCAACAATAAGACCATGCCTTCGGTTAGTGCTCTTTTGCCGAGCGGATCCCAGAGTGGCCGGATGAAATTCAATGCGATCCCGGCATTGATCAATGCGCCGAGCGCGCCGCACATGAGGCCAAGCCCGGCGAGCACAAATGTATCGGGCGGATCGAGACGGCGCCGCCGGAAACGGCGCGCAGCCAACGTGATGAGGAATGCGTGCGCGATGACGAATCCGGTCTGACCGAGGGCGAACTGCTGAAACTCGAATGCAATTGCCGACCCAGCAACAATGGAGGCCAAAACACATTGCACGCGCCGTGATGGAGGCTCGGTACCGGTAAAGCGTGGTACTGCGGTTAGTAGAAATCCGGCGATGAAGCTGTAGAGAAACCCATCCGTTTGCACGAACGCGTGAGCACGTCCGGAGTAGCCGTCCGTTATTCCGAAATAATAAAGCGGCCAGATCGAGACACCCATAGCGCCGAGAACAATTCCGAGCGGGAAGAAAATTCGGTAAGGATCGGCCGGTTTGCCGTGAAGCTCCATCTAATCGTGATCGTCCCTGGATCGCACCGCAACGTCGATCCGGCTGATGAACAGAAATAGACCACCGCACGCGCAGAAGAGAATGGCTGAAATAATGGCGGCGGGCAAGATGGGTTCGGGATGACCGGCAAGATGCGACTCTAGCGTTGCCGTGAGGAGCCACATTTGAATAATCAGCAGAATGGCGATGAGCGCGATTGCGCCGTCAATCGCGGTCAGTCCGCCTCGCCGCGTCATATTTGAACCTCGGTCGCAACAATGTCGTTTCCGTCGCGTTGAAGCCTGATCCGGGGAAGGGGACGCGGTGGAGGCCCTTGTAGGACGGAACCGTCTTCCACAGCGAAGTATCCTTCGTGACATGGGCATTCCAGGCGGTTTTGCTCCCGGGCGAAGTAAACAGCGCATGACAAGTGCGTGCATTTCTGGCTGTAGGCGACGAATTGCTGCGGACCTGTCCGAATCATGATGCAAGGATCTTCGGCTGTGGGATAAGAGAACAGCTTCACGTCTCCCACTGCAATTTCATTCAATCCCGACACGCGCTGCGGTGCGAACGACGGTTTACTTAAAAACCAGCTTCGCAGCAAAATCCAAAGATTGCCGATAAACATGCCCAGACTCGTGAGGACCAGAAACTTCGCGAACTGTCTCCTTGCGACGTATTTCTCAGTCGCGCTTTGAATGGAAAACTCATCCCGCCATAGCGGTTCTTCCTGGGCCGGCTTTCTTCTCATGATTGAGATTCCCACATGAAATCGGTGATATCGACATTGATCGCGTCTACTTCTCGCGGAGCCATCATGAAGACCTTCGTGGTAACGTGTTCGTTTCCGAAGAAGAAGACATTGGTTGGTTTCTCCGGCCTCATACGCAGGATGGTGTCCATTGGAACATACGCAAGCGCCTGACTCGGACAAACCGTGGCGCACATGGGGCGCTTGCCTGCTGAAGTGCGGTCGTAACACATGTCGCACTTCATCATCTGTTCCAAATCGCTCTTCATCTTGGGCACACCGAAGGGACAGGCGAGAACGCAATTCGAACAGGCAATGCATCGCGGTTTTAGCGAGGACTGCACGATGCCGTCCTCTGTTTGTTTGATCGCATCGGCCGGGCAGACCTCGGCGCAAGTCGGCCGGTGGCAATGCATGCAGACCGTTGGAACGGTCGCGATCGTATGCTCACGGTCGAGGAACTCCAGGTGAATCATTGTATGACCGCGATGGGTTTCGCATTCCGCGCACGCGTTGACGCAGGCCTCGCAACCAATGCAACGCGAAGGATCAATGAAAAATGCGTAATCTAACGTTCCTTGCGTATTCTGCATGCAGATACCTTGTATTCGGGGATCTTGCTGCGCGGATCCAGTGTTCTATGAGTCAGCCGATTCACGCTTTTCGATCCGGGCCAATGGTACGCAATGAAAATCGTATCGGGCCGGATCGTTCGTACCACTGCCGCTTGCACTCGCATTTCGCTGCGGCGCGTCGTCACGATTACCCAGTCCTTATCCTGAATATCGTGCGCGGCGGCGAGCCGCGGGTGGATCTCGACGCGCGGCTCAGGGTATTGATCCACCAGGGCGCCTATGCGGCGCGTCTGCGTGCCGGATAAATAATGGCTGACAACACGGCCTGTCGTCAGATAGATCGGGTATGCGTCGTTTACGGGATCGCCGGATTCTCTGTACTCGGTCACCTGAAAGTGCGCCTTACCATCGGGATGAAACGTGCGCCCGCCTTCAAACAATCTCGGGGTTCCGGGATGGTCTTCGGACGGACACGGCCAAAAGACTCCCATTTGCTTGTCGATTTTTTCATAAGTAATTCCGTAATAATCGGCGATCCCTCCACGCGAGGCTTCTCGGAGTTCGTTAAAGATTTCGCGCGGCGATCGAAAACTGAAAAAATGTCCCCGGCCTAATTCCCGCGCGAGATCACAGACGATTTGCGAGTCTGGGAGAGCATTGCCAGGCGGCGTTACGGCTTGCCGGATATGAATGACGCGGCCTTCGACGTTGCACGTGACGCCTTCTTCTTCCTCCTGCAGGCTGCCTGCGAGGACAACGTCGGCATAATGCGCTGTTTCGGACATGAAGAAGTCGATAACACCTAAAAACTCCAACTTTTCGAGCGCTTCCTGCGTGAAGTTCGCATCCGGCAGCGACACGATCGGATTGAAGCAGATGGATAGCAAGCCTTTGATCTCGCCGCGGTGAATGGCGTCGATGATCTCCATGGCGGAATAACCGGCCTGTGGAATCTCATTGGGTTCGATGCCCCACACTTTAGCGACATGACGCCGCGCTTCGGGATCGCTGATGGAGCGTTGACCCGGCAACTGGTCGCACTTCTGACCATGTTCGCGTCCGCCCTGCCCGTTGCCTTGTCCGGTAATCATCACGCATCCGGCACCTTCACGGCCGATGTTGCCGGTAGCCAGGCATAGATTGATCAGCCCTAGAACATTCTCGACACCCTTGGAATGATGTTCCAGTCCACGAGCGTGCAAGGCGAAACCCCGCTCCGCTTTAGCGAACCAATGGGCGGCCTTCACGATGGCCTCGGGCGGAACACCGGTAATGCGGCCCGCCGTCGCCGGCTCCCAGGATTTCGCCGATTCCGCGACGGCCTCGAAGCCGGTTGTGTGTCTCTCGATGAAAGATCTGTTCTCGAGGCCGTCACGCAGGATGACGTGCATCATGGCGAGAAAAAGAGCAAGGTCCGTGCCAGGCCGGACGGGAAGATAGAGATCCGCGTTACGGGTAATCGGAGTCATCCGCGGATCAATGACGATCAACTTGCCACCGGCGTCATGGAATCGCCATACATAATCGGTCGTGATCGGCGAGCATTCCGCTGTGTTGGAACCGGCAATGATCATGACGTCCGCGAGTGGAATATCGCTCCAGGGATTCGGAGCCCGGTCCACACCGAAAACGAGCTTGTATGCCGTGCCGGCGGAAACCATGCACAATCGGCCATTGTAGTCGATGTGGCGCGTGCCGAGTGCCACACGGGAAAACTTACCCAACAGGTAAGCTTTCTCCGTGGTTAATGAAGCGCCCCCGAACACAGCGACGGCGTCCCGGCCGTGTCGTTCCTGGATTTGGCGCAGTCTCGTTGCGGTGAAGCTCAGGGCTTCGCTCCACGGAACCGGACGGAATCCCGAAGCATCGCGCAGCAACGGTGCGAGGAGGCGGTCCGGATGCGTGCTTTGCATGTAGCGTTTCACGCCTTTCGGACACAGCATTCCGCGATTGAATGGAAACTCTTCCCAAGGTTCGAATCCAATGACCTGGTTATTGCGGACTTTGAGTTGAATCCCGCATTGCTGGCCACAGAAGCAACAGTGCGTCGGCACCAGTTTTTGCGCCGGATCTTGCGCTTCGCTCTGCCAGCCTCCGGGCGGCTCGTAGTTCGGATGCGGGCCGTAGCGCGCAACAAGCGCGGCTTCATCAATCGGCGGCCGTGCCATGGAAATCCTTTTTTAAGAGCAATTGGCTCGTCGCCAGGGATTTTCGTTTGCATGAAGGACAGACATCCAGCCACGTTCGAGCATCCCCGAACCTGTAATCGAATTCCAGTTGGTAAAGCACCGTCTTCAAATCCTCGATGTGCATTTGCGAAGCAAACCGCTCGCCGCACCGAATGCAGCGCGTGCCCGGGTCGGAAGCGCCTTCCGCCTGATATAGCTTTATTCCGAGTTGGGCCGGTCGTTGGAAGATGTGGAAGAACTTTCCGAACGGAAGGTAGAGCAGGCCGGCAACGACGGTGATGGCGTGAAGTATCGATAGAAAATCGTAGAAATTTCCTCGCAGCCACGTCGTTGACGCCGTTAACGCGAGGCCCGTTACTGAGATCGCAGTCAGCAGGATCAATGGAAAGAAATCCATCGCGAACGACTGAACCGCTTGAGCGCCCTGGTCGCGCAAACGGCGCCGGACGGCGAGGAATACGCCGCCCAAAACCATGATCGCCGCAAAGTCGAGTCCGTGAAAGATGATCCATGAGAAGGCCGTCCGGATCTTGAAGGAGGCGACAGGAAATCCGAACACGTACGTTACATAAATCATCTGATCAGTGGGAGCCGATCGAAAATGCACCCAGCCGAAAACCAGAGGAAACGTGATCACAACCGCGAGGAGGCAGCCCCAAAAAATCAGTTGATGCATCCACCAGCGGGCACGTGAACGCTTCGCAATGAAGGTCTGCAAAGCGACGTGAGTCACCGAACTCTTCGCCGCTAAAGCCAGTCCCGCGACTCCTTGCCTTCTAACGAGATCCCACGTACGGCGCCAGTACAGTTGCGTTGGAGGTTTTTCCAGCCAGACCGAGTAGTGATACGCGACACCCCAGACCATGAAAATCGTGGCGAATGTATAGATGACGAGCGCCGCGTCAAAGTTCTGGAGACTTCGAGAGCCGATCACAATCGCTGCACCCAGAAGAGCTGTCATCGCAGTTGCGAATGCGCCCGCTCGCAAATGCGTTACACGCCGGGAATGCTCGGCTGTCATCAGGGCTTCGAGTGCTTTTCGCTGCGGCAAGAAGATCCGCGAGTTCAGCTTCCACAGGCCGGCCGAAACTGCTGCGAGCAGGACGAACCCCGGCCAGATCACGCCGAAACGGTCGCGGAAGAAACCAAGCAACAAGGGCGGGAAAAATCCGCCAAGTCCGCCCATTGCCCCCACGAGACCTGTCACGACACCCGTGTTGTTTGAGAAATACTGCGGCACGAGTTTGAACACACTGCCATTTCCCAGGCCAAGCAGCACTGCGGAACCCAATGCGCCCACACTGAACGGGAGAATCGAGCCGGACGACATCAGCAGCGCAAATGGAACGATGCCGGCGAACACACCCCACAGCACACGCGCGCCGCCGATGCGGTCGGAAAGCCATCCTCCAATCGGGCGCATGCCGGCTGCCACGACCACAAAGCCGGCCGTACGGAATCCCGCATCTCCGAGGCTCAATTGGAACTGGTCTCGCAACAGCAACGGAAGGTATACCGACAATGCAACGAATCCGCCGAACGTCAGGAAGTAAAAACCCGCCAGCGCCCACGCCAGCCGCTGGGTCTTCAACAATCCAAGCATTTCTCGAATTCCGGCGGTTATTTTCCCCGATGGAGGATTTCGCGCGAGCAATCCAAACACGGCCGCCCCAACCAATGTAAGCGCCGATCCACAGTAGAAGACGTTTTGCCAACCGATGGATTGAGCTGCCAGTGGTCCGAGAAGCACCGCTGCTGACTGACCGATCGTTCCGAGTCCGTAAAAGCCGAGCACTGTTCCCTGCCGGTCGGGGTGGTCCAACCAGCAAGGTATCCCACGCCTACGGCGAATGAAGCGCCGGCAAGGCCGAGAAAGAACGCCCCGGCTAGTAGACCGCCGTAGCTCGATACCTGCGGAATGACTACCGCGGCACCGGCCACAAGAATCATCAGCGCTGTAAACACAGCACGCCCGCCGAGGCGGTCGGTGAGCATGCCTGCGGGAATTCGAGCCAGCGAACCCAACAGAACCGGGACGACCACAAGCAATGCCGCTTCGGTATTCGTCAGACCAAATGTCTGTCGCAGCAGAGGTCCGAGTGCGCCGACGAGGCCCCACATTGCAAAACACAGGGCAAATGACACCGTGCTGAGGGCCAGATGTCGATTCATTTCCCGTCTCGACGCTCCTTTTCAAGCTTACATTAACGTGATCGGGTAGTTGAGGTTCTCCACGCCATCTCCATTTCTCAAGCCGCTTGCTCACCGGCATAGTGAACGTCGGCTACGCCCAACGCGTTCATGGTCCCGATCAAGCGATCGCGCTCGGCAACGCTGCCGACCTGGATGGAGAGCAAGACTCCTCCTTGACTGATCTCCTCTTCGAAATGGCGTTCGAGCGGCTTCGGAATCCGTTTCTTGGCAAAAAGTCCGGTTGACCCGGCAATGGCTCCAAACATCGCTCCGCCCAGCGCCGCGCAAGCGAGAAGCAAGATGGCTTCAAACAATCCGGGAATTCCCGCAAAGCCCATCGTGCTGAGTACGGCGCCGCCGAACAACAATCCGATAATAGTGCCGCCCACTGCGCCATTTGCCGCATTTCGGGCCTCTTCTGACGCCCGATAAGCGGTCCGGTCCACTTCCTCCGGCTTCGCAACAACCGTGAATGAATCCGGGCCAATCCCCATTTTTTGGATCTTTTCAATAATTTCCTGCGCCTGATCGTCAGTACGCGCAACGCAATAAACGTCCTGTGACATAACCCCTCCTTCGAGATATCGGCTTCGACTTAGCATCTCGATTGCCAAGGAACATTTGTTGTTTTTTCCTAACGAAATCAAAGGGCGGAAACCGCCGCAGCAGACGAATTTTGAATTTCTGGCAGGATTCAGTGATTTGATCCTTGCACGAGTTGTCATTTCGGCAGGCTCAGTTCGCGGTGCAGAGGACAGTACAAACTGGCAATCACTTCTTTCTTCCACCACGCATTTTTGACAAATTTGCAAAACACAATCGTAGCGACAGAACACCTGAGGCGCTTAAACCCACGCCGGCAGAGGGTTTCGCGTCATCTCGACTGAGGGGAACGGCACGTGCTGTGGGGAGTGTGAATCCGGGAGAACCGGGATTCAGGAGGGGACGAAGATGATAGTCTTCAAAAAGATTCTTTTTCCGACGGACTTTTCCGCCAATGCGGATAAAGCCCTGGCACACGCCTTGCGGCTCGCCGATCTCGACAATGGCGAGGTCATTGTTCAGCACGTTGTCGCCGACTACTTCGACAGACATCCGCACTGGGCCACGCTGTTCGATCTTCACGAGCTACAGAAACATATGGATGGATACGTGAAAACGCACATGATGACGCTGCTGAAAAAAGACTCGGACAATCCACGCGTGCGAACCGTTCTATCGAAAGGCAAACCCGCGGAAGAAATCGCCCGGTTGGCGGAGCGGGAGCTTGTCGATGTGGTGGTGATGGGATCGGCCAAAGGAGTCGTCACTAATAAAGTTATCCGCATGACGAACAGGCCGGTGTTGGCGATTTCCGCGAATCAGCCCAACCCGGAAGAAACGGGCTTAAATAAGGTGACGAAGATCCTCGTAGCGACCGATTTCTCTGCACACTCGAAGCGTGTCGTCGAGTATGCGTTCGATCTGAAGCGCATCTTCAACGCTACTATTTTCATGCTGTATGTCATCGAGACAACTCACGCCATCGAATGGGCCATTCGCCAGGGCCATCTCATGAACGCAATGGACAAAATGCGTGAATGGGCCGGCAATCAACTGCTGAATCTGACGCCGGACGAATTCATCAAGGATCCGACTGTTATTCGGCTCGTCGAGACAGGGTCGCCAGGCGACACGATCGCGGATGTTGCATTCGAGGTCTGCGCGGATCTCACGATTCTTGGTACGCACGAATATGGAACCGTTCACAAGCACTTGATCGGTACGACCACCGACAAACTCTTGACCAAGACATCGACTCCGATTCTGACGGTGAAGCTGTAATCAGCTTAAGGGGGTACGATGGGAACGATCTTAGTCGCGGACGACGAGAAGACCTGCCGGGATTCGATCCAAAAGGTTTTGGAGCGGGAGGGCCACAAGGTCCAAACGGCAGAAAGCGTGGATGGAGCGCTTGAAGCGCTCCGACTGAACCACTTCGACCTCGTCGTCTGCGACTACAGGATGCCGGGCAAAACCGGAATCGATCTGCTGATCGAATTAAGGGGCAAGCGTTCTTCGGTTCCGGTCCTGATGATTTCCGCTTACGCCGATGCATTGGTGGAGGCGGCCATTCTCGAGCTCGGTGCTGTCGATGTGTTGAAGAAGCCAATTCGAAGGCGGCAATTGATCGAGGAGACTGCGAAAGTAGTGGGAGGCTAATATGCCGGAGCCGGTCATATTCAAAGATCTACCTGCAACTTTTCCTGAGAAGGACAAATACAAGAAGCCTTCTGTGATTGGTTCGATCGTTTTTCATGGCTTGCTCATATTTGTCGTCATCATTGTGCCCCTGCTCATGCCTCAGACGATTCCAGAGCGCGAGTTGATAGTCACGCTTGTGTCGCCGATCGGGCCGCCCCCTCCTCCTCCGCCACCGCCTGTGGAGATCCCTGTAATAACAGCGCCCAAGGCGGTGCAGCCTCAGGTCCGATCGGTGGCACCGGACGCGTTGATTGCGCCCGTTGCCATCCCTAAAGAAGTGGTAAAGATTGTGGAGGAACCCATCGTGCCGGCCGTTGGCGTGATCGGAGGCGTGCCCGGCGGTATGCCAGGCGGTATAGCCGGAGGCGTCCTTGGCGGTATTCTCGCCGCCAATGCGGCCCCTGCACCCGTTCTGGCACCGCCGGCACCTCCACCGCCACCACCGCCGACTCCTCCTCCACAGGTCGCTGCTGCGACGGTACCAATACGTATCGGCGGAGTTGTAAAAGAACCGCAAGTCATCAAAATGGTTCCACCCATGTATCCGCCGCTGGCCTCAAGAGCTCGAGTGAGCGGGTTGGTTGTTCTCGAAGCGACGCTCACAGCACAGGGCACCGTCGAGCAAATCCGCGTCATCTCCGGCCATCCATTGCTCATCGACGCGGCGATCGAATGCGTGAAGCAATGGCAATATGAGCCGACATACCTTAACGGCACTCCCGTTCCAGTCATATTGACGGCCAAAGTTCACTTCAACAAGGCACCGGTTTCATAAGGGGACGAACGTGACCACGAAGACGGATCTTGAAGTCCTAAACGGATACAACGCCGTATTGGCGCGTTCCTGAGGTATTGATGAAGCGCCGGAAGTTCATCGATATTTTGCTGGGCTCGGGCATTCTTGCCACGGCTGCATCCATCGTCTACCCGATTTTAAAGTTTGTGATTCCACCCGACACGGCCGAGTCCGCAATTATGTCGGCGTCAGCTGGCCGGCCGGATGACCTTCCGCCGAACTCGGGCAAGATTTTTCAGTTCGGTGGGGAGCCGGGGCTCATCGTCCGAACGGCTGAAGGCGAACTTCGGGCGTTTTCCGCCCGTTGTACGCACCTCAACTGCACTGTTCAGTACGATTCCGATGAAAAACAGATCGTGTGCGCATGCCACGGCGGCGTGTTTGATCTGAACGGAAAAAATATTGCAGGTCCGCCGCCGAAGCCGCTTCTGACGTATTCGGCGAACGTTCGAGGCGACGAAATTGTTGTCTCGCGAGTATAGGGTTAAGCATGGCTTTCGAACAACAACATTCCCTTCCTCTGCGAGGAGGGGAATCACTGCGCCAGAGGTTTCGGGACAAAACTGTCCCGATTCACCGTCACACCATCTGGTACTACTTCGGTGGAATGACGCTGTTTCTTTTTTCCGTTCAGGTCGTCACCGGGATTCTCTTATTGTTGTATTACAGGCCCACCGCCGAATCGGCGTTTGAAAGCGTGCAGTTCATCATGGCCGAAGTAAGCTTTGGCTGGCTGATCCGGTCGATTCATAGCTGGTCGGCAAACCTGATGATCCTCACCTTATTTATTCACATGGCGAGCGTCTATCTGACACGCGCGTACAGGCGTCCGCGTGAGGCGACCTGGATTAGCGGCGTAGGTTTGTTGGTCGTGGTCCTGGGATTTGGTTTCAGCGGGTATCTTTTGCCTTGGAACAAACTTGCGTTTTTCGCGACGCAGGTCGGCACCCAGATCGTCGGCAGCGTCCCGATTGTCGGATCGTTTCTGTTGAAGTTCCTGCGGGGCGGTGAAAACGTTACAGGCGCGACCATCACTCGGTTCTATGCCTTTCACGTCGCCATTCTTCCGGCGACCGCAACGGCATTGCTCGCCTTGCATCTCTTACTCGTTCAACTGTACGGAATGAGTACGCCGCCGGATTACAAGGCGGGCCGGACCATGCGTTTCTTTCCGAATTTTTTGCTGCGGGACATTGTGGGATGGCTGGTCGCTTTGGGCGTACTTGCGGCTCTAGCTGCTATTTTCCCCTGGGATCTTGGAGTAAAGGCGGATCCATTCGCTCCGGCGCCGAAGGGCATCCGGCCGGAATGGTTCTTCGTCTGGATGTTCCAGACATTGAAGATCGTGCCTGCTCATGTCTGGATATTCGAAGGTGAGCGGGTCGCCATTCTGGGGTTTGGGTTGCTGCTTGTGCTGATTGCTGCGGTTCCTTTGCTAGAGGCGCGTTCAAGTAGCGTCAGACCGTCCGCATCCGGATGGTTCACGATGCTTGGATGGATATTGCTGCTCTACGTCTTTGTCATGACGCTGTCGGGATACCTCGAAACGCCGGCTTTTGCGTCCACATTGCAAGAAGCAGCTCCCGACGAACTGTTCAAGAGCGACATCCATAACCAGCTCGGAATCACATGTGGGGACTGCCATAAGGACAATCCCCAGCCGGAGAAACGTGAAGTTGCGGCCCTATGTGCGCGCTGCCACTCCGACCTCAATTACATGCGGCGATTCAATCCGCAGATGCGCGTCGACCAGTTTGCCGAATATCAAACGAGTGTGCACGGGATGCGAAACGCCCGGGGCGACGAAAACGTCGCCACGTGTACAAGCTGCCATAGCGTGCATGACATCCGCCGCGTTCGTGATCCCCGCTCGCCGGTGTATCCGACTCAAATCGCCTCAACCTGCGCCAAATGCCACTCGGATACGAAGCGGATGGCGGCATACAAGATTCCAGCGAATCAATTTGACAAGTACCGGAAGAGCGTTCATGCAACCGCGTTGCTCGACCGGCATGACCTTGCTGCACCCAGTTGCAACAACTGTCATGGCAACCATGGGGCGCGCCCACCTGGCGTGGATTCGGTCGCAAGCGTATGCGGCCAGTGTCACCGTCAGGAAAAAGATCTTTTCGGTAAGAGTCCGCACGCCCAACCATTCCAGGACTTGGGACTTGCCGGATGCGTTGTCTGTCACGAAAACCACGAAATCCGAAAGACTGACGACCGCATGCTCAGCACGGAAGGCATTGGCGTTTGTTCGGCTTGTCATTCTGACGATGCATCGGTGATGAAGATCCGCAACATGCAATCCTCCATTCTGAAGCTGCGGCTGGATATTGACACGGCATCGGAAACCTTGGAGAGAGCCGAGCGCGCGGGGATGGAGATCAGCAAAACCAAATTCAACCTCGAACAGGTACACGCAGAGCTCGTCAAAGCTCGCGTTAGCGTTCACGCGTTCAGTCCGGAAAAAATCGCCGAGTTGACAAACCCTGCGATGACGATGACCGCGGCTGCACATAAAAACGCGGACCGAGCGCTCGAAGAAGTTGCCTTCCGGCGTCGTGGTCTCGGTTACGCGTTGATTGCAATTGCCGTAACGATCATTGGACTTCTTTTGAAGATTCGCGAAATCGAAAGCAGATGAATATGCTGCTCTAGGGGTTGTCCTCTCCAGCGACTCTCGCGACGAAAGTTCCCCAGTGTGCGAAGAAGGTGCCCGTTCCTGGTATACCGGAACTCTTTGCCGGAATAAACTCTGTCGCAATCCAAATGTTGCCGTTCTCGTCGGCAGTTGCTGCCGAGTAATCTCCCCAACGAGCGATGCCATCCACACCCAGACAGGAGTTATATCCAAAGCAACTGTCTTCCGGCGCGACCCCAGGCCCGGCGATGCGGACTTTAAACTTCTTTTTTTTGTCAGTGATATTCGCAAAAGCGGCGCTCGGAAAGAAATCCGGACCAGTCAATGTAAAAACCATTACTGCATTGCCGCTAGAATCGAGTCCAATTGCAGGATTCAATACGTCGTTTCCTCTGACGGACAAGTAGCCCTGGTCGGCGATTTTGGCTTGCAAACTGCCTCCGGGCATTGACGGCGCGACCGAGAAAAAAGCGATGCCCGCCCTTGGGCCGTTCCTTTGCTGCACAACAGTATTGAGGCCCGCCCAGAGCTTTCCATCCGCAAATACGACTTGTTGCATGCGATCATCGTTGGTGTGTAATTTTTCGAGCGGTTCATTGTCGCCAAGGAAATCACGAAGCGGCGTTGGACCCGGTCTTTGTTCCGCACTGGGAGGAAACCCGTAGGTTTCACTCGTAATGATGACTTTTGTCAGCTCGACATCCGGCGTGGGAGTCGAGAGCGAGGCCGTATTCGATAGCGCCCAAACGGCAATCCGATTGTCGAGTTGATTGAAAAAGTCCAGCGCACTTAGAAAATACTCGACGCCTCCGGGGCCATCATTGGTC
>WNGL01011534.1_pt1 | contig 14324 bp, 12 predicted proteins | sample 5400591 | NCBI WGS metagenome assembly WNGL01 (sample SAMN13153377, study PRJNA577476) | soil metagenome | isolation source: 80 cm soil or saprolite under Garry oak tree replicate 1 | place: USA:California | collected 2016-06-15
AGCTACTCGACCAGGCAATGGACGCCATCCAACCCACCTGACCCGCGTGGCTGGCACTCCAGCCGTGAAGTGTATTGGTCACGGTGTTGGGTGTGCTCGTCTGTGGTAAACGATCGCGCAACTTGAAACGAGCTTTTAGCTCCATATTCGTGCCGTCATGTCGGCGCTGGCGGTGGCGAGCAGGGTGCCGTCCGGGCTGAATGCCACCCCATAGACCGGCTCGGTGTGGCCGAGGGTGCGGACGCACTTGGCAGTGGTCACGTCCCATAGGCGCGCGGTCTTGTCGGCGCTGGCGGTGGCGAGCAGGGTGCCGTCCGGGCTGAACGCCACCCCACAGACCATAGCGGTGTGCCTGGTGAGGACACGTATGCACCTGTAGGTGGTGGCGTCCCATAGCCCCACGGCCTTGTCCTCACTGGCGGTGGCGAGCAGGGTGCCGTCCGGGCTGAATGCCACTTGCCACAGTTGATGGGAGTGGCCGACGAGGGTGCCTGTGCACTTGCCGGTGGCCGTACCCCACAGTCGCGCTGTGTTGTCACTGCTCGCAGTGGCGAGCAGGACGCCGTCCGGCCTGAACGCCACGGACATGAGAGGTCCGGCGTGGCCAGTCAGGGTGCGGATGCACCTACCGGTAGCTAGGTCCCAGAGCCGTGCCGTCTGGTCGCCGCTGGCGGTGGCGAGCAGAGTGCCGTCCGGGCTCACCGCCGCATCATTCACATTCGACTTGTGGCCAGTGAAGGTTTGTATGCATTTGCCGGTGGCCAGGTGCCAGAGTCGTGCCGTCTGGTCGCCGCTGGCGATAGCGAGCAGAGTGCCGTCCGGCCTAAATGCCACCGCCAAGACTCCTTCGGTGTGGCCGGTGAGGGTGAGTATGCACTTGCCGGTGGCCGTACCCCACAGTCGTGCTGTGTTGTCACTGCTCGCGGTGGCGAGCAGGACGCCGTCCGGGCTAAATGCCACGCCTTCTACCGCGTCTTCATGGCCGGTGAGGGTGCAGGTCGGGCGGCTTGGTTGTTGTTTCGCTGTTCGCTGGCCAGGGTTAACAGGGGCTACTGAGTCGCCCCCGGGAAGGATGAGCGTTGGGTTGGTATAAGGGTGCCTCGCCTGGTGGACCGGCTCCTCGCTAGCCTTTTCGCGCCTTCCGGGCGGGGGCTTGGTGATGGTGCGGTCGGGGAAGCGGCGTGGTTGGCGCCAGTCGACCCTGGTTAGGTCTATTTCGCAGCCGGCTATGCGGAGTCGTTCGGCGAGGTCATGCAGTGGGAGCGGATCGCCGGGGCTGAGGCGTATGTAGTGGAGTCCGGCGAGGTCACTGGGCTGTTCCTGGGGGCCGAGTACGACGAGGATGGTGCGGTCGGGATGGGTAGCCATGGCCATGCCGGCCTCGATGAGGACGTTCGGCCGGGCCTGTAGACGCCATGCTTTGTCGCCTTCGGCTGCTTGCGCGGCAATAACCCGCTCATCTGGGGTGAGGAGCGCTATGACCGCTTGGGCTTGTTCGAATCCCTTGGCGATTACCTGGCCGATGTAAGGGCGGGTGTAAGGGCTGGCGGCACCGCTTGCTGAGACTAGCTGGCTCCATTCCAGGGGCTGCAGCCCGATCGCCCGCAACCAGTCAAACAGCGCAACGTTAGCTTCGGTGTCCTCCCCGTAGATGACCATGACGGACTTGCGGTCTTTGCCGAAGCTGGTGGCCTCATCGACGGCCTTGTGGGGGCGGCGGCCGGTCGCGACGGACGCTTGCCCTTCCTCTGGGCCCGGGAATTGCGGCTCGCGGGGGACGGCCCGCATGGCGCCGGGGAACTTGGGCTTCACGGCTGGTTTGGCGCGGCCGGACACCGCCGCTTTGACCATGGCGCGCAGTTGGGCGGTGGCGGCAGCGTCGTCGAGGCCGAACAGGTCCACCCCCACGACCCCCGCGAGGAGCCCCGGCCGACGGCAATCGGTCACCCGTACCACCAGGAGGTTTCGCCAGTTCCCGGTCGGGTCAACTGCCCAGATGGCCTGCCACTCGGCGCTGCCATAGACCGATGTGAGGTAGTCGGGGGACAGGATGGCGATCGTCCGGGTGGATTGATCAATACCGGCCTGCATCTCATGGATCCAGTTGGTTCCAGGGACGAAGTCCCAGGCCTGGATGAGAACGCGGTGGCTGTCTTCTTCGAGGACCCAGGCGATCCATTCGGCCCATGCCTTGTCGGCTTGGGTGTAGGAGAGGAAGAAGTCCCACCCTTCGCGCGTGTCCCCGCCCGTCATAAGGGTCACGATTCCACACTTTGCGGTCGCCGCCGCACCCTTCTCGGCGGGTGCGGCGGCCGGTGCGGTTGGCGGTGACGGGTGCCGTCGCGGGCCTGGGTGGGCGGGTGGGCCGCTGTGGCGGGTGGGACAGCCTTCCTCGTCGCCGGGGCGGTGCGGGTGTTTGGGTGAGCCTCCCGCACTGCCCGGCGGCTTGATGCAGGTGTCGGCCTGTTACAGGTTGGTGGTCCACTCAATGATCAGGCGTCGGCCCTGGTCAGCAGGGGCGGGATTGTCCCATTCGTCATGACACACTCTTTTGTGGTCGTTGGCCCATCCACCACAAACGTGGCGGTCCGGCCGGCCGCTACGAGGCCGGGATGCCGACGAACGGCGTGACCGTGGGCTGGACGGTGCCGCCGCGCGGCTCGAGGGTGATGCCGAACAGGTCACCCGGGAGCACGCCGGAGATCAGCACCGGCCCGCTGCTGCCGTTGTGGACCGCCAGCAGGCCCTCCGACCGGATCTTGTTGCCGTGCACGCCGATCAGCCAGAGCTGGTAGACCTTGCCGGCCCGCAGCGGCGGCAGCCCGGTCGCGGTCACCACGATCTGCTGCTTGGACGCCGACTTCACCACGCTCACCCGGCCGCCGATCGTGGTGGCCTTGGTGACGAGGGTCGCGTCCGCGGCGGTCCGCACCTCGTTGATCGCCGCGAGCTGGGCCTGGGTCGCGATGAGGCGGCGCTTGGCCTGGCTGAGCTGCTGCTGGGCCTGACCGAGCTGGCCCTGGGCCTGGCTGAGCTGGTGCTGGGCCTGGTTGAGCTGGTTCTGGGTGTTGACCAGCACCACGCCAAGGGTGATGGCGGCGGCCAGGCCGAGTGCGGCCCCCGCCGTGGCCAGCCGCGGCAGCAGGGTGAGCCGCGCCACCGGCCGTGCGTGCCGGGCGCGGTCGTCGACCGCGGGCAACTGGCGGGTCCGTGCCACGTCGGCCATGACCGCGGTGCGCAGCGCCGGCGGTGGCTGGCGCGTCGCCGCCATGCCGAGCCGGGTCGCGGTCTCCCGGAACCCGCGTACCTCGCTGGTGCAGTTGTCGCACCGGTTCAGGTGGCGTTCGAAGCGGGCCACCTCGCGGGCGGTGTCCAGGGCGTCCAGGGCATACACGCCGGTAAGGGTGTGCAGGTCGTTGCGCAGCAGTGCCACTACCAGCTCACCCCCAGACAGTCGCGCATCCGGATGAGCCCGTCCCTGATCCTGGTCTTGATCGTGCTCAGCGCGGTGCCGAGCCGTTCACCGACCTGCCGGTAGCTGTAACCGCCGTAGTAGGCGAGGGCGATCGACTCGCGCTGGGCCTCGGTGAGCCCTTCCAGGCACTCCCGCACCCGCTCGGCGTCCAGGGTGGCCTCCACCGTGGCCGCCACGTCGTCGTGCGGCACCGGGATCTCGGCGCTGCGCTGCTCGCGCGCCGCGGCCGCGGCGGCCGAGCGCACCCGGTCCACGGCGCGGCGGTGTGCGATGGTCAGCACCCAGGTGGCGGCGGTGCCCTTGGCCGGGTCGAAGCGCGCCGCGGTCCGCCACGCCTCGAGCAGGACCTCCTGGCTGACCTCCTCGGATTGGGCGGGATCGCGGACCACCCGCAGGATGAGGCCATAGACCGGGCCGGCCAGGTTGTCGTAGACAGCCTCGAACGCGGCCTGGTCGCCGCGCGCCACTCGCGCAAGAAGGCCGTCGAGGTACTGGTCGCCGCCCTCTTGGCGGGGGAGCTCCGGCTCGGATGCACGCATCTCGCGTGGCCTCATGCCTTCCATTCGGCGCCCCGGCAGGAACGGATGGCCCGTCCAGCCGCCGGGCTTACACCGACACCTTTCCGGCCATGAGGTGGCCAGCATGCGGCAATAGGTAACGGTTCGGTAACGACCCCGTCCGGGCGGCATCCGGATCGCCGTCCGGCCCGAACAAGCGGCGAGACCGGGCCCTTTGGGGGGCCCGGGCACAGTACGGCGTCGGCCGCCTTCGCACGACGAAGGAGGGGAGTCGTGCGGAGGCCGCCGCGCCCGGAGGGGAACCGTCTCATGTCATCACAAATCCACCCGGATCAGTCCGCAGATGGCTCGGCGGAAGGCGCCCAGCGCCCGGATCCGTCCCGGCGGTCCGTGCTGTACGGTGCGGCGGGCCTCGCCGGGGCGGGCCTGGCGGCCACCGCGATAGCTGGCACCCTCGCCGTACCAGCGGCGGCCGCGGACGCTGCACCGCGGGCGCGCTCCGGCGGGGCGGCGGGGGTGCCCAGCCCGGCCGAGCCGGTCATCGTGCATGTCCGCGACCTCCGGTCCGGGGAGATGGACGTCTTCGCCGGGGAGACCAAGACCCGGCTCCGCGATCCCGGCCTGGCGGCCAGGCTGGTGCGCTCGGTCCACTGAGCCGCGCCGGGCCCGCCCCTTCACCGCACCCACTGGCGTAGCACCCAGGCCGCCTCCACCGACCTGCAACTCGCCACACCCACGGATCTGAACTCGGCCGCCCGCCGCTTTCCCGGCGGGCGCCTTGACCGGTGCTGCCCGGGATCAGCGCGCGACCTGGCTGGCCGCGCGACCCGGCGAGTCCGCCGCCCGTCCAACCGCACCCGCCGCGCCGGGCCCCGGCCAGGCGCATGTCCCACGACAAGCCTGTGAGGTAACTGATGTCTTCCCATCGTGAGGCTCCCGAGATTTCCATGGACCCGGTCGCTGACAGCACCGACCTCTATGCGTTCGTGAGCCCCGACCGGCCGAACACCGTCACGCTGATCGCCAACTACATCCCGCTCCAGGCACCTGCCGGCGGCCCGAACTTCTACCAGTTCGGCGACGACGTCCGCTACGAGATCCACATCGACAACGACGGCGACGGCAAGGCGGACGTCACCTACCGGTTCACCTTCCAGAGCCGGCTGCGCAACACCGAGACGTTCCTCTACAACACCGGGCCGATCACCGCGCTGAACAGCCCGAACTGGAACCTTCGCCAGTTCTACTCGGTCCGCAAGCTGATGGACAACGGCGGCACGGGCACCGAACTGGGCAAGAACCTGGCCTGCCCGCCGTGCAACATCGGCCCGCTGTCCACCCCGAACTACACCGGCCTCGCCGAGTCGGCGGTGCACGACCTCGGCCGGGGCATCAGGGTCTTCGCCGGCCAGCGGGCCGAGGGCTTCTACGTGGACCTCGGCGCGATCTTCGACCTCGGCGACCTGCGCCCGTTCGAGAACCTGCATAACCAGTACGGGATGCACGTCTTCACGAACCCGGCGCCGGGCGTGAACGCGACCAACAAGTTCAACGTTCACTCGATCGCCATCCAGGTGCCGATCAGGGAACTGGTGCAGAAGGGGGCCAGCGGCGAGTCCGACCCCAAGTCGGTGATCGGGGTGTGGACCACGGCGAGCCGCCGGTCCGCCAGCGCGTTCGACGAGGCGACCGGCAAGACCGTCAGCACCGGGCCGTTCCGCCAGGTCTCCCGGCTGGGCAACCCGCTGATCAACGAGGTCATCATCGCCCTCGGCGACAAGGACCGGTGGAACGCCCTGCCGCCCGCCGCCGACAAGCAGTTCGCCCACTACTACGCGCAGCCGGGCCTGGCCGCCGCGCTGCCCTCGCTCTACCCGGGCGTGTTCCCCCACCTCGCCGCGCTGGTCAAGTCCGGCAAGGCGCGGGCCGACCTGGAAGCGATCCTGCTCACCGGGATCCCCAGCGGGATCATCCCCGGCTTCCAGAACAACACCGGCTCGGTCCTGTCCGACATGCTGCGGCTCAACACGGCGATCCCGCCGGCGCACAGCCCGAACATCCTCGGTCTGCTCGGCGGCGACCTGGCCGGGTTCCCCAACGGCCGCCGCGTCTTCGACGACATCGTCACGGTCGAACTGCGTGCCGTCGCGGGCCTGACCTTCGCCCTGGTGGACCCCAGCTTCACGCCGGACAAGGCCGCGGGCCAGGTCACCGATGGCCTCACCCCGTCCAGCCTGACGAATCCCTACCTGACCACGTTCCCCTACCTCGGGGTGCCGTACGGCGGCTTCGACGTCCCGTCCTCCTGAGCTCCGCTAGCGCCTCCCGGCGGCAGGCGGCCGGTCCCGGGTTCCTCAGCCCGGGACCGGCCCCTGGCACCGCACCGATGGCCCGCCGGCGGCACGGAAGGGAACCCATGAGCCAGCACAGGTACGGCCCCACCGCCGCGGGCTCGGTGCTGCTTGACCTCGGCGGCGACACCGGCGCGCTGGTCCTGTACACGCCCGCGGGCCTGCTGGGCGCGGAGATCGAGATCAGCCCCGACACCCCGGGCGCGCCGCGGGCGCACGCCGCCGTCCGGGCCCGGCCGGGTCCCGCCGGGACCAGGTACGCGGTCGTGTACGACGGGCTGGCGGCCGGCGGCTACACCATCTGGCGGGACCACCACACCCCGGCCGCCCAGGTCACCATCACCGGCGGCCAGGTCACCAGCTATCACTGGCCCGGTTAGGCCGAAGTTACGTCTGCCGGGGTGGGGGGGTTGGGGGTTGAGCTGGACATTGGGGCTCTGGGCCGGTTTTTGTGGTGTCTACGTGATGCTCAGGGTGAGCGGGATGGGTGCGCCGATGAGGTCGAAGGCGCGGCGCTGGTCTGGGGTGGGTTCGGCAAGGGCGGGGATGGTGGCCTGGTCGTAGCGCAGGTCGTTGCGGGTCAGGGTGGCCAGGTGGTCGATGATGTCGCGGAAGCTGCGGATGGGCTGGCTGCCGGGGCCGGTCTTGCGGGCGGCTTTGGCGCTGGCGGCTGCTGACCGGCGGGCTGGGGCGACAGGGTTGGCCCGGGCGGGCGGATGCTCGTCGGTGAAGGTGAGGGGCGCCCAGGCCTGGCGCAGGTGCCAGATCAGGTAGCAGGCGAGCGTGCAGATCAGCACGTGGGCTTTGACGCGGTCTTCGAGCCGGTGCCAGATGGGCCGCAGGTCCAGGTCGTCGGCTTTCATGTGCCGGAAGTCGCGTTCGAGGTTAGCCAGGTCCTTGTAGGCGGCGACCGCGCTGGGGGCGTCGAGGGTGGCAGCGGGGACGGGGGTGCGGATGACGTAGATCCCGTCGGTGGCCGCTTCAGCGCCGATGGCTGCCTGGTCGCGCTGCCAGGACAGCTGCCCCTGGCTGATGTCGAGGGTGAAGTGCTTGGCGACCTTGCGCTTATTGATGACCTTCCCGGCGGCGACGCCGATCTTGTCCGGGTCCTTCAGCCGCCCGGCCTGCACCCGGGCGGTGATCTTGGCCAGGTCCGCCTCGGTCGCGGCCAGCAGGTCCTCGCGTTTGCGGGCGCGTTCTGCGGCCAGGAGCGGGTTACGGCAGGCGATCAGCCGCTCATCCGGGTAGTCCGGGCTAGTGATCTCGGCGAGGTCCTGCTCATCGAACAAGGACAGCTGCAGCGGCCCGGCGCCGGCCATGAGCTTCTTGATCGCGGGGCCGCGCAGGCAGGTGATCCACGCCATGCCTTCCAGCTTGCGCAGCTCCTTGATCCGCGCCGAGGTGATCATGCCGCGGTCCCCGACCATGACCATCTGCTCCAGCGCGAATGTGCCCCGGACGGCGTCCACCGCCTCCGGGAAGGTCTTCGGGTCACCGGTGTTCCCCGCGAACACCCGTACCGCGACGGGGCGGCCCTGCCGGTCGGTGAGCAGCCCGTACTCGATCTGCGCCTTGCCGCGCTTGCCGTCCCTGGAGTACCCGTAGGCGGCCAGCTCGCAATGGCTGCCTTCGACCCAGGAGGAGGACAGGTCGAACATGGCGATGCCGCCCTCGCGCAGGTGACGCCGGGCCAGTTGCCTCTCGATGTCATCCTGGCGGGATACCAGCCAGTCCATCGCGGCGTAGATGTCATCGGTGGATGCCCCGGCCACCCCCAGGTCCGCGCCCAGGGTCACGTCATCCCACCAGGCGGCCGTCGACAGCTTGGAGGCCGGCCGGATCACCCGGGAGACGATCAGCGCGTACGCCAGGTCCCGCTCCGGCCCGGGCGGGCCCAGCAGCGCTGGGAACCCAAGCTTGCGGGCCATCGCGTGCACCGCGGCGGCATGGCCGTGCGGCAGCGACCGGGCCACCCGCGCCCCAGCCGAAGCCGGGATAAACCGCTCCCCGGCCAGGGACCGGCGGATCAGCTCGATGGTCTCGGCCGGCAGCCTCGACAGGTTCGCCACCGTCTCGTTGCGGACCTTGCCGTCCTCGCGCCAGGACCGGCGCAGCAGATGGGTCTCATAGACCCGCTCCTGCCCATCCTTCCCCGTGTAGTGGCGACGCTGAGTGGTCACGTGGACCGCACCTGAACCCTTACCCACGAGGTCATGCTAGCAGGGGCCTCTCCGCATCACCACAATTTTAGTGACGACACGCTTGACCATGAAAAGGCCACTCTCCCCAGCTCAAGGGCAGAATTCCCCGGCGAACCAGCCGTAACTTCGGGTTAGGGCATGAATGCGACAACGGGGCCCTTCTAGGGCACCAGGTTCACATTCACGGCCGGTTAGCCCTTGAGCGCGCCGGACACCAGCCCCCGCACGTAGAAGCGCTGCAGCGAGACGTAGACCACGACGCACGGGATCATCGCGATCACCGCGCCCGCGAGCAGCAGCCCGTAGTTGACCGCACCGTAGGTGCCCGTCTCCGCGTTGCTGAGCGCGACCGGCAGCGTGAACAGGCTGTCGTTGGTGAGGAAGCTCAGCGCACCGAGGAACTCGGTCCAGGAGAACAGGAACGCGTACAGCGCCGTGGTGGCGATCCCCGGCATGACCAGCGGCCGGAACACCGCGACCAGCGACTTGGTCACCGAGGCCCCGTCCACCCGCGCCGCGTCCGCCAGTTCCTGCGGCACCTGGAGGAAGCTGTTCCGCATCACGAAGGCGCCGAGCGGCAGGATGAACGTGGTGTTGAACAGGGCCAGCCCGATCAGGCTGTTCAGCAGGTGCAGGAAGTGCAGTTCCAGGAACAGCGGGGTGAGCACGGCCTGGAACGGGATCATGAAGGCGACCAGCACCACCCCGAAGGCGAACCCGGAACCGCGGAACCGGAACATCGCGAACCCGTAGCCGGCCAGCGTCGCCACCAGGGCGGTGATCACCGCGGTCAGCACGCCCACGATCAGGCTGTTGACGACGTTGCGGAGGATGTCGGCCTGCCCGGACAGGAGCCTGGTGTAGTTCGCGAAGGTCAGGTGCGTGAAGCTGGCGGACGACGGTGGGTTGGTCACCGTCGACTCGGGCTGGAACGAGCGGAAGACCTCCCACAGCAGCGGCAGCACGAAGACCGCGCTGATCGCCACGCCGCCCGCGATGTACCAGGCGAGGCCCTGCTTTCCCCGCCCCCGCGCTCTGGCCTTCCCGCCCCCGCGCTCCGCGCCCGCCCCCGCTCTGCGCCCGCCCCCGCTCTGTCGGCGCCGGGAACGCTCTGCCGTGGCCATCAGTCGCTGTCTCCCTGCAGGAAGCGGAACTGGACGAAGGTGATCAGCCCGACCACGATGACGAGCACCACGGACATCGCGCTGGCCAGGCCCACGTTCATGTCCGCGAAAGCGGTGTCGTAGATCGCCATCACCACCGACACCGTGCTGGTGCCAGGGCCGCCGTCGGTCATGATGAAGAACTGGTTGAAGGCCAGGAACGAATAGACCACCGAGACGATCAGGCTGAGCGCGATCGACCGGCGCAGCAGCGGGACCGTGAGCGACCGCTCCGCGCGCCACCACGAGGCCCCGTCCACCCGCGCCGATTCGTAGATCTCCTGCGGGATGGCCTGCATCCCGGCCATCAGCAGCATCATGGTGAACCCGGAGGCGAACCAGATCACCAGGATGCTGATCGCGGTCAGCGCCAGCCCGGTGTGCACCAGCCAGGCGGTGGTGGCCTTGAGTACACCGAGTTGTGCAGCAGCGCCGTGTAGTTGGCCAGCCCCACGAAGTGGTACGACCCGATCAGCGGCCAGTTCGTCAGCGAAATGTAGATGCCGAAGCCGAGCGGGAACAGGGCGAACACGGCCACGAAGGCAAGCGCGGGGCTGACCAGCAGCAGGCCGGTCCGGGTGGTCCGCCGGGCCGCGGCGCGCGGGCCGGGGTCCCGCTGGGCGGTACGGCCCCGCCGGCGGAGCGTGCGCTCCGCCGGCGGGGCCGTCACGTCACTGCGCATGGGCTCAGCCCTTCACGCTGTCCAGCGTGCTCTGGATGCCGGACTGCCCCTCGGACAGGCCAGCGCTGAGGTTTCCGTTGTACACCGCGTCCTCGAACATCTTGAACCACGGGGACCCGGGCTCATTGAACACCGCGTCGTAGGCCAGTGTGTACTCCACCGAGCCCTTGGCCAGCGCCTTCAGTGCCACCGCGTCATAGGGGTTGGCGGCCGAGAACGACGGGGTCAGCACGTCGGTGCGGATCGGCGTCATGCCCTCGGACGGGTACTTGACCTGCTGCTGCGGCTCCAGCGCCCACTTGATGAACTCCCACGCGCCGGACGCGTTCGGCGCCCCCGCCGGGATGACGAAGTCGTCGCCGCCGTCGAAGGTGCTGTAGCTCGCGCCGTCCACGCCGGGCAGCGGCGCATCGGCGAACTCCGCGTGCTGGGCCGGCGTGGTGAAGGCCGCCGCGAACCCGTAGTCGCCGGGCAGGATGCCGACCTTGCCGGCCTCGAAGTCCTTGCCCCAGGTGAGGCCGTTCTGGGTCTGGTCGGCCACCGGCGTCTCGTGCTTGGCCCACATGATGCGGTAGTCCTGCAGCATCGTCTTCAGCGGGGCGTCGTTGGCCACGTTGGCCGTCTGGGTGCCGAGCGGGCCTTTGATCAGGTGCGTGCCCATCGCCCACAGCGAGGGCAGCATGGTGAAGCCGAGGCAGCCCTGGCAGTTGCCGGCGAAGGAGAAGCCGTAGATGCCGTGCCCGAGGGCGCTGATCTTCGCGGAGTCGGCCACGATCTCCGCGTAGTTGGTCGGCGGCGCGTCCGGGTTGAGCCCGGCCTCCTTGAACAGCTTCTTGTTGTACCAGAGCACCGACAGGTCGGCCAGGTACGGCAGCCCGTAGTAATGCCCGTTGATGGTGGCGAGCTGCAGGTGGCCGGGGCTGAGCGCGGCCTTGTACGGCAGCGCGTTCACATACGGGGTGATGTCCATCAGCGCGTGCTCGTGGCTGAACGTCGGCACGTCAATGTCGTTCAGCCCGACCACATCGGGCACCGAGCCGGCCCGGATGGCGGTCGCGAGCTGGCTGGTGTCGTCGTTGGGCGGCGTCAGGTGCAGCACTACCTTCAGGTTCTTGTGCGTCGCGTTGAAACCCGCCACCAGCGCTTTCGCCGGGCCATCGGTGGCCTGGCGGGCCCAGAAGTGGACCACGCCCGTCGCGTTGACACCAAACGTCTTCGTCGACTGCGTGGACGAACTGGACGAGCCCCCGCATGCTGCCAGGAACAGGGCAGCGGCGGCAACCACGCCGAATGTTAGCGTTCTCTTTTTATGTGACCCTCGCATCTGTCTTACCTCCACAAAGAGGGGTTGTGCGCGGCCCGGCCGCGCGGCTAGTCGGCCTGCTCAGCGGGCTGGGCTGGCTGGGGAGCTGGCTGCGCCAGCGGCAGCCAGACGCGCATGGGCCCGCCGTCGCGGTTGTCCCACTGGAAATAGGGGATGGCGGTGACGGTGGCCCGGTCGCCGGCCGGCCGCTCACCGGGGTTCCCGCCGTAGGGCAGCCCCGGCCCGGCCGCCGGCGGCAGTGCTGCCGCGCCGGCCTCGATGACGACCGTGTCGCCCACGCCGGGCAGCGTGGCATCCCGGTCCTTGAGCACGCCCGGGAGCAGGGCGAGGTCCTCGAGATCCGGCCCGCCGGCCTGGTCTGCCTGCTCGGCGCAGTACACCAGCGGGCCCCGCTCGATCGCGACGGTCCCGCGCAGCGCGTCGATGCGCCTGCCCGGGTAGGTCAGCCGGGGCGCGGCGTCGAAGTCACAGGTGATCATGTCCCCGGGCTGCCACCGCCGCCGGATGACCAGGTAGCCGTGCTGGACGGCGGGTACCACGGGCGTTTCGTTCAGCAAGAATTCCGGGCTTGAACTCCACCCGGGAACCCTGACCGCCAGGCCGCATTCGGCCTGCGGCGCACTGGTCACCCGCAGGGTGACAGTGCCGGACCAGGGGTACGCGCTGGTCATGTCCAAGGCGAAGGTGCCTCCGGCAAGGCTGGTGCTGACCTGCGCCCCGGTGAAGTGATGCAGCTGCAGGGTATCGCCGGCCACCGTCGCGAGGTAATGCTCCAGCGACGCGACGGTCCGCATGATGTTGGGCGGGCAGCAGGCGCACGAGTACCAGCGGCGGCGCCGGGCGGGCTCGTCGCCTTCGAAGTGGTCTTCGCGCCGCTGCAGCGGGTTGACGTAGAAGAACCGGTCGCCCTCGGTGGACGTGCTGGCCGCGAAGCCGTTGTAGAGCACCCGCTCCATGAGGTCGGCGTACTTGCCGTCGCCGGTGGCCAGCAGCAGCCGCCAGCTCCACTGGAAGCTGGCGATTGACGCGCAGGTCTCGTTGTAGGCCCGGTCGGGGGGCAGCTCGAACCGGTCGCCGAAGCTCTCCCCGGAGTGCCGTGAGCCGACGCTGCCGGTCAGGCAGGTCTTCGCGGCGACCATGTCGTCCCAGCGCACCGCGGACCCGGCGAGGAGTTCGGTGTCACCGGTCTCGGTCGCCAGGTCCACCACCCCGGCCTCCAGGTAGAGCGCGCGCACCGCGTGCCCGGACACCTGGTTCGCCTCCCGCACCGGCAGGTGATCCTGCAGGTACCGGCTGCCGAAGCCGGAGTCACCGATCAGCCCGTGGCCGCGCTGCTCGACGAACTGCCCGGCCAGCCGCAGGTACGGGTCGTGGCCGGATTCCCGGTACAGCTCGACCAGGGCCGTCTCCACGATCGGGTGGCCGTCCAGGCCGTCGTGGGTGCCGAGGAACTCCTTGACGAGCTGATCGGCGAACCGCCTGGCCACGCCGAACAGGCCGGACTGCTCGCCGTGACCGAGGCTGCGCTGTGCCGCGACCCCGGCCTGGATGAGGTGGCCCGCGCAGTACAGCTCGTGGCTGTAGGCGAGGTTCGCGTAGCGGGGCTTCCCGGTGACCTGGATGTAGGAGTTCAGGTAGCCGTCCGGCTGCTGTGCGGCCTCAAGCAGCTCGGTCGCCTTCGCGGCGAAGCTGGTCAGCGGGTCCGACGGGGCCCGGGTAACCTCCCAGGCGATCGCCTCCAGCGTCTTGTACAGGTCGGTGTCCATGAACTGCGGGCCCTGGTAGTCGCCGCTCCCGGTGCCGATGGCCAGGCGCAGGTTGGCCAGGTTGCCCGCCGCCTCGAGCTGCCGCAGGGCCAGGGGCAGGCTGGTCGAGCGGTTCCGTTCCTGCCACTGGTGCAGCAGCCCGCTGGTGATCGTGACGCTGTCCCGGCCGAGGGGGCGCAGCGCCACCGAGGCGGATGGCGACGGGATGGCCGGGCCGAAGCCCTGCCGGGCCTGGGCGTTCTCGTCACTCAAGGCAGTTCCCTACTCGCCAGTCTCATCAGGGTGATCCCCTTCGTATGCACGCTGTGCATATTGCGTCTCATCAGCCTCTTATGTCACACGAAGCCCCGCGAACGACCAGGCCTGGGGCCAGGGTGTGCGCCGTTATGGCCTGCGGCTGGATCGCCGTGGCCGGGCGCCGGGGTGGCCGGGGGCCGTTGCCGTGCGCTCTGGTTTTCGTGGCCGTGCTCCGGGCGCCTTGGGGCGGGCGGGCCGGTTCGGGGTAGTGCGGTATTGCTACAGGGCCGGCGTTCGTGGTACCTGAGCCGTACGGATACTGCCTTGCCGGTGGTGCATTGTCCGCCGGTGAAGCCGTGGGGCCAAACTGGCTAAGGAATAGGTTTTCCTCCGTAAGGTACGATGCTCGGGACACGGCGTCAAGACCGGTCACAACCCATCTTTCCGGCGCGCTGGCCGGGTGCCTGACGAGAGAGTGATGGAGCAAAGGTTTGTCACCGCAGGACCCTAGTTCGCGGCGGGTCACCATCCGTGACGTCGCCGCCATGGCGGGCGTCTCGATCGGCACCGCGTCCAAGGCCCTGAACGGCCAGGGCAAACTCCGTGC
>WNGL01011208.1_pt1 | contig 14318 bp, 16 predicted proteins | sample 5400591 | NCBI WGS metagenome assembly WNGL01 (sample SAMN13153377, study PRJNA577476) | soil metagenome | isolation source: 80 cm soil or saprolite under Garry oak tree replicate 1 | place: USA:California | collected 2016-06-15
AGGGGCGATGGAAGGATAAGCCCCGCTTACCACAACGCGAGGTGCACTACAACAGGCTCGTCGTCTTCTCCAGAGTGCGCTCGAATCCCCCTTGTCAGACAATGCGGTCGATCTGCTCACAAAACTTGAGGGCTTGCTGGCGCGGGCTGAGCGACAGATTGGTGCGGAAATGCGATTGGTAGGGAATCTGCTCGATGCCTCTCGCATCGAGGCAAACAAGTTTGAGCTCTCTCTGGTCTGGTGTAACCTGGTCGAAATTGTGCGAGAAACCGTCACAAACCAGCAAGAACTCGCTGCTCAAAGGCTCTTGAGGATGAAACGTGGCACTAAATCCAATTCTACGGCATCTCTACTTCCTCATACGGAGATCAGTAGATGCGATTGTCCTGCCTTGATACTAGAACAATTTCTCCTGTACAGCTTCGTTCTCGTCGACAGTTGCTTTTTTGTGTGCTCCAGAAACTGGTATGACCGAAGGTACTTTCATCTCTTGATTACTGCCCGGAACATAATCCTTGGGAGCAAACAGGAACTCGCTTTCAGGATCGTGTGCTTTGTAGCGTTGCAATGCCAGCTCTCGATGCTGAACTGCATAGCAATAGACGCACCCGTGAGGACAGGTATCGTATTCCCCGATATCCCTTGAGGCGAAGCAACCGCACTCTTTGCGGTTGCCCTTAAGCTTTGCCTTAATTGGTCTTCCAGCAACTCGCTCAAGCCGCCCGGCATCGACGCAACGCGCCTCTCCGGTGATGCCTGGAATAACAAAAGCCTTCTGCGAGCAGATTTTCAACTGCATACTATAAGCTTTCGCAATCTCTGCCAGTTCAATGACCAGTTCTCGTACTTCTTCCTCGGAGAGCGTCTCGTGCTCATGCCAGTCGAAGCCGAACTCTTTAGCTGCCCAGGCCATATTGCGTCTGGTCTTCTGGTAGATCTGGGCATATGAAACGACCACTTCGTCCGTTGTGCCCTCTAGCGATTTTGCCAGTTCCTCAAATCTACGTCTATGATAAGTAATGGGCGTCAAGGAGGAGATAACGATAGGGTCATATCGCCAGATGGCTACTTGAGGCCCATACTTATCGGCCAGTTCTTTCATATGCTCGACGGTGCGTTCGTAGTTGATGACGCGAAACTCCAGCTCGCGAGGATACCCGTTGATGGTCTGTTGGACGATGAACGGGCATCCTCTCTCACGTATTTCTGGCAGATGCTTGAGGAATGGGCCGATGTTCTTGGTCCAGAAGACAAAGCCTTCTACTGCCTCAGGCCTGAGGTCGATGGTGTAGATTTGTCCCCCGTAGGGGTTGACCATCTTGCACGAACCAGCCCGCAGGCGGTTCATGAACCATTGCCCGTAGAAGGCGGGAATGTCGGTTTTGTAGCTGGCTGAGATGATCATGCCTATATTTTATCACTTCGGCTCGTCTCTCAAGAGATGTATCTCACATTTCTCTCTTCATGAGACATTACTTGCCAATATCATGCCTGCATGCTACCATGCATCCAAACAATTTTGGGACTCGTAAATAAGTAAAACGGAGAAGGAACCCTCTATGCGTCGAATTTGTATCTTTGCAGGCTCGAGCCCCGGTACACGCCCAGAATACGCACAGGCAGCGCAGGCTCTTGGCCGGGCAATGCTTGCCAGGGGATGGGGAATGGTCTATGGAGGAGCAAGCGTTGGAATAATGGGAGTGATAGCTGATACTGTGCTGGCAGGTGGAGGCGAGGTGATCGGCGTGTTGCCGCGAGGTCTGTTTAAGCGGGAGGTGGCACATGAAAACCTGACAGAGTTGCACGAGGTGGGTAGTATGCACGAGCGTAAAGCCCTGATGGCTGACCTGGCGGATGGCTTTATTGCTCTACCCGGTGGCTTTGGTACCTTCGATGAACTCTTTGAGATTACGACCTGGGCACAGCTGGGGCTGCACAACAAGCCAATTGGCTTACTCGACGTTGCTAGATACTTCAAGCCGCTGTTAGCGCTGGTTGCACATGCTTCAGCAGAGGGTTTCATCCTACCAACTCATACAGAACTTTTAATGTGCGAAGATAGCCCTGATAAATTGCTGGAGCGCTTTGCCAGCTTCAGGCCATCAGTCCGTGTGCCCAAATGGACAGAACCACCTCCCGAAAGATAGAAACTTCTTTTGATAGTTAATAGTGGATTCTATAGAGGATGCCTTTTGTCTGTCACCAATTCGCTCTGACATACGTTAGACTACAATATAGAACTCATTTCACGTCTTTATTGCGCCTGGGAAGGAGTATAGCAATCATGTCTGGGCAGTTCAGCTCACAAGCCGCTCAGCGTCCGCGTAGCGCTACTATTCTAATCGTTGAAGATGATATGGATATCGGGGTTTTTCTTCAGCAAGCCATCGATGAGGAGACTCCCTACCAGACAACGGTTGTATCCGATGGCCCTCACGCTCTGGAGAAAGCACAGCAACTTCATCCGTGCCTCCTGCTATTGGACTATCGCCTGCCTGGTATGAACGGCCTGGAAATCTATGATCGTCTCCAGCAGATGGAGGAGACACGAGGCATACCAGCTATCATGATGAGTGCGCATTTGCCGATTGAAGAACTAAAGCCTCGGGGGATATATCCTCTTTATAAGCCGATGGATATTGGGAATGTCATTCGTATGATTACGCATGCGCTGGCACCTTTCGAGCAAAAGCGCTCCCCTGAGAGTGCCTGGATCGTATAAGGAGATTTTCGGGGCACCTGACCCTCATTTCCGATTCTTGGATGAATTTGATACAATACAGACGGGTATTCTTTGGTTTCGTACAGTATCTGAGGAGGTGAAGAACAACCATTGGTTTTGTGCGCCAATGTCCCAATGTTCGCTTGTGTGTTTGTAGGTGAACACAACACACTTCCCACTCAACACGTTTGAAGACGTTTTGAAAGGCAGGTTTGCATTATGGCGGATAAAGAACAGAAGAAGGTCCAGAAGGCGAAGCCCAAGTCGAATAAACAGAAAAAGCAAATGCAGAAAGAGAAGAAGGCTGCTAAGTCAGGTGCCAGCAGTTCTTTGAGCAAGTCCTGATTTCTGTGGTGTTGTGCTCTGGTGGAGGGTTTTTTCATTCCACTCCTCTTCGATACTCCACCGGAGCCTTGATTTTGCCTCCCTCACGTTATCACTTTCTCCCGGTTCATTCGTTATTCTATATAAGGAGCCTATCAAAAATCGGAGGCTCGTACCCAGGTGGGGGTGCTCCCCTTGTAGTCGCTCTTGACACCGTTGTTACATTGCGGATACAATGCCGATATCGTACAACTGCCTGCTCTTTGTTGGATATTCCGCATCTGAGGGCAGGAGGGACCTGCACTGAAAGTTAAGATGAGGTTCGCATGCAGTCGATGTCTAACGAGGATGCGTATAAACGCGAGATTGTCCCAGGACAACGTGCAGGGAAGTCTGATGCCCAACCAGACGTGTACGAAGAGCAGCAGGAAGACCAATGGGCCGTACTCCGGCATGAGGTGGAGGTAGACGATATGACGCGGCAGGATGAGCGAGTTCGATCAGGCTGGGGACAGCGAGACACCGAAGATGATGCCATTACTTCCCAGACAACATTGAATGATCTTGAGGAGGCAGGGCAGCATGTAAATATTGTTGTGGCTGGTGTAGGCGGTGGCGGGATGAATGCTGTCAATCGCATGATTGACACACAGGTACGTGGAGTACGTTTTATCGCTATGAACACCGATTCTCAGGTGTTGGATCTTTCCCCTGCTACCTCTCGCATCTGCCTTGGACAACATTATACCAATGGACTGGGTGCGGGCGGAAATGCTTCTGTAGGTATGCGAGCTGCTACAGAGAGTACTGCTGAGATTCGTGCTGCTTTAGGTGAGGCAGACCTGATATTTATTGCTGCAGGTCTGGGAGGGGGAACTGGTACAGGGGCTGCTCCCGTCGTTGCCTCCATCGCCAAAAAGCTGGGTGCGCTTACCATAGGTATTGTCACGCTTCCGTTTACCTTTGAGGGGACGCGGCGCAAACGCATTGCGGAGGATGGCCTGGCGGAATTGGGTCTGCTTTCAGTTACTGGCCGCGATCGCAGCCTGTCCGAGGCTTTCAAGTTCGCCGATGATGTGCTGCGCCAGGGGGTGCAAGGCATCGCGGAGGTGATTAATGTGCCAGGAATGGTCAATGTGGACTTCGCGGATGTGCGTACTGTTCTACGTGACGCGGGAACAGCATTGATGAGTATCGGGCAAGGCAAAGGGCGCAACCGGGCGCAACTTGCAGCGGAAGAAGCTGTCGCCGGTGGGTTTCTCAATGTCTCTATTCGAGGGGCTAAGCGCGTCTTGTTCAATATTAGTGGTGGCGAGGATATGACCCTGTTTGAGGTCAACGAGGTGGCCGAGTGCATTGGCAAGGCCATTGATGACACGGCGGATATCACCTTCGGTGCAGTGGTCGATCCGATGCTGAAGGATTCGATCCGCGTAACCTTGATTGCTGCTGGCATGGATGAACCACGCCTGACATCACGGCCACAGATGAGTCGCGCAGATCAGCACCGTCCACCTTCGTTTGGTTCGATGCATGCGGCACCTGCGGTACCAGCTATGTCCCCTGTGCCCCCATCGGTGCAATCGGTACCACCTGTGACGCCGCTCCCACCGATGTCTCCGGTGGCATCACCACCCGTGCGGCCTGCCAATATCAATCGCAATGAGCAGCCAGGCGTAGTGCCAGCAAAACCGCCCGGTCCACCAGCGCGACCACAGCGCAGCCTGGACGACCTCCGAGGTATTCGTAGTATGGGTCGTCGTCAGGATCAGGAAAATGAGTAATCAGAGCCAATGGACCACTCCGTGAGAGTGGTCCATCGGCTCTGATTATTCATGACTCCTTACCGGCAGCGGATGCACGCCCGCGCTCGCCACCCTTTTTCCCTATTTTAGAATAAAATTCTGACCCCTGTTGGCGCTTCGTTGACTCGCCGCCCTTTTTGCCGATCTCGGCATAGAACTGTGGGCCGCGTTTCTCCTTGACGGTTTCTCCACCTTTTTTACCGATCTTGGAATAGAATTCTGGGCCGTACTTCTCACGTACAGCCTGACCCCCATGTTTTGCCTTCTGCGACCCTGGTTCTGGTCCACGCTTGTTGTTTGCCATAGAAAGTCCCGCCTCTCTTAGTACTCGTACTTCCACATTTTCCCAACTGACAAAGCGGTGAGACATTCTACTCTCAGAACATCTCGCTGCTTCCCTACTGCAAGTGATGTTCTCGCGCCTGCGCCACGCGGTTGGCAATCAGTGCCGCAGTGATCCCGGCACCAACACCGTTGTCGATGTTGACGACCGAAAGACCGGGCGCACACGTCTGCAACATCGAAAGCAATGCGGCAACTCCTTTGCCACCTAGTCCATAGCCAATCGACGTTGGCAATCCAATAACAGGGACAGGAACCAGCCCTGCCACCACTGAAGGCAGTGCTCCATCCATGCCAGCGGCCACAATGATCGCGTCTACCTCTTCTGAAAGTAGATTGCGTAGTGGCTCTACCAGCCGATGTAAGCCTGCCACCCCTACATCATAGATACACGTTACACGACAGCCCATTTCTTCTGCAATCAACGCCGCCTCATCCGCTACGGGAATATCGGATGTGCCAGCGCTGATCACACCAACATGTCCTCCTGTGCTCCGTCGCACGTAGTCATGCCGGTAGATAACCATCGAACGGGCAGCGTCTCGAACGCGAACAGTGTATTCCTGAAACGCCACTCGAAGTGGTTCTATGGCCTCCGGGTGTACCCGGCTAATAATCGCTCGCCCCGATCCGGCCAGTAATGCTTGCGCCATCGCAATGACCTGGCTCGTTTCTTTTGACTCACCGAAGATAACTTCGGGTGTGCCTTTGCGGTACTCCCGCCCTGGATCAGCACGAATTTCGATTATTGATGAGATGTCATTACTCCCAGAATGTTGTAGCTCTTGCTGTAAAGCATTGGAACGCGCCATTTCGTCGGCTTGCTCGTTCCCCTGCTCATTCTCTCTCCTCTGCTGCCTGTTACTCTGCCTGGATGGTTCCTGCCGGAGCAATTGACCAAGCAGCTCCAATTGCTCATCAGCATGATAACTCACAGTAATTTCAACCTCTAGTAGAGCTTCATAGAAACAGTACTCATCTGGGAGTTTTCCAACCAGTCAAAGTGTAACACAGTTAGGCAGAATGAGCAAGCCAACAATAACACAATCTTGCAGGTAACCTGCGAGGTGTCGCGCTATATTTGCTACCTTGGGGAAGTTTCAGGGCGACCGCAAGGGTCGCCCCTGCCCAGGCCAATCTTGCCGAGAACCAGCGAGGTGTCGCGGCACATCCTTGCGAGCTACCTATGATATAATGTACTCGCATCTCCAAATGCCATTACCTTGTTCGAGCAAATATGACTATTATCAGGAAATGGTGTTCATTAAATCGAATTCTGATGAGTGATACGATGAGTAAATTTGTTAAATCTTTTGCGAGTTCCTTTTGTATAGTATTCTTATTGTCCCTCGCAGCATGCGGCTCAGCCAGCAGTTCGGCCCAGCAACAAGCGACTGTCACAGTTCCTCCATCATTTCAGTCGCAGACCACACCAATTCCCACAACGCCACCTTATCTTTGTGGTGCCTGGACGGAGAACAATGCTCCAGGTGCTTATGGGACGGTTGTGATCCACGCCCGGCTGACTAAAAATATCGCTGGTGTCGCAGGTGCGACTGCTGTAGCAGTTGTGCATTTCGAGGATGGCGATCAGACGCTTGATCAACAAGTGAGCGATGATGGAGGATATGTCACGTTCACCTTACAACTTCAGGGGCGGCAACCGACCGGAGTTCCTGCTACGATTAGTGTGACCTTCACAGGTATTCCAGGTGGACCCCGGCGTGTGGATTGCTCGCAGGCGTTCTTCACTCCCCAATGAGTTTCTGGCATCCTGGGCAGAAATGTGTACTCCTCTGGGCGACAGTGATGCGCTCAATGAGTATGCCACAACGATTACAGGGCTTTCCATGCTGGTGATATACCAGCATATGGCTGTAGTTATCACCAGCTTCCCCCACCAGGTCGCGATAATTGCTGAAGGACGTTCCGCCATGCTCTATACCCCCGGTAAGTACGGAGACAACCCCTTCATGCAATTGCTGTACCTCGCTGGCAGTCAGTGAGTCAGCACGGCGCAAGGGATGGATTTTTGCGTAGAACAGCGCCTCATCTGCGTAGATGTTGCCCAGACCTGCGATAACTTCCTGTGCTAACAACACCTGTTTGATTGGAGCTTTACGTCCTGCCAGGGCTTCCTGCAGTCGTTCCACCGTAAATTCATCGCTCAGTGGCTCTATCCCAAGTCCTTCCAACGCCTCCACTTCTTGCTCACGAGGCCACAGCTCGATACGTCCAAATTTGCGCTGATCATTAAAGAGCAGGCGTCGCCCATCCATCAAGTTGAAGCATACGCGGCAATAGAGGACATAGTCCTGGTCTGATATGGTACGATTCCTGAATGTTGGCCCTTTTGTATTCCAGGCAGCAGGATCAGTCTCTTTCAGGCTTGTATCGATCTCCCAACCGGGAGGAAGCAGGAGTAAGTTGCCTGTCATGCGACGATGGATAGTCAATATCAATTCAGACTCCGCTGCCTCCCAGGGCGACCGCAAGGGTCGCCCCTGCCCAGATCCGGCACTGATACCCGCCGTAGCTGGGTAGGGGCGACCCTTGCGGTCGCCCTGGAGGGGCTGGAGGTGCCACAGCGTCCCCAGATCGAGTATCAGAAATTTGCCGCGCCGGCGTACTCCTATGATGGTGCGCTCGGCAATTTCTGCCAGGAAATCGGGGAGATCGGGATGTCCGATGGTGCGTTCCCAGAACACAAGCGCTTCGCGGATTGTGGCTCCTACTACACTGGCACGTAACTGGCGTGCGGTATGTTCGACTTCTGGCAACTCTGGCATAGTTCATTCACTTCTATTTGTTGGACCCTGGTCTAATGGAAATAGAGCTTTCTTCTTTAGTGAAGAAGAAACGCTTTCAGACTTTTCGTCGTGCTATAAGTGAGCTCTAACTAAACAATATTTTTCGGGGGTGTTAAGAACATGAATAACCAACAACTTCGGTCTACCTGGTCTCAGTATAGAATCCTGATGGGTCTTGGGTTCCTTGCGCTATTCCTCCTTGTTTCTCTCGTGATCGGTCTCTTTGCGCTTCATGGGGATTTTCTGTTAATATACCGCAATATCCTGGCGAGCATTGCCATCCTTGTCGGCCTCCTTGGCTTGTTCGTCTACCTCGCACGGCAATTCGGTTGGGTATTGCCTTCATTTTTACAAGTACCTGAAGAAAGACGCGATCAGAACTGGCGTCTCTTAGCTATGTCATTAGCTGCAATTGCCTTCCCTGTCCTAATGATAATTACGCAGCAATTGCTGTTTCACTGAAAGCCCTGTTTAAAATCTTCCCTTAAAGCTCAGCGTCCTGCTCATTGCGGTCTGGCGAGTTGAGCTCAGGCGAGTTCTGTATTTCCCATAGCCGATAGCCCACCTCTGTATCCTCTGCCAGCACAGAATCGGGCTGCCGTAGTAACCTGAGAGCCATCCATACGTCACCAGCCGCACCGGAGAAATTACCTATGGTGCCGAAAAGAGTATATGCCGCGAGCGCAGGCGCTAAAAGCGTAAAGACAATCCCGGCCAATGTAATGACTACCAGGGGTGCCAATCCCACAACAAGGTACTGGTTGCGACGGAAAAGCTGCCCTTTTGTGCTGCAATAGAGCACAAAAGGTAACCTGGCTCCATAGTAAGGCTTGCCTCCCCAAAAAGCAAAAGCCAGGCCGTGAATCACTTCATGCAGTGGCAAAATAACCACATAACTCAGACAATTGAGTAGTAGCCATATGAAGAATCCCCAGCCTGTGATTCCAGGAATCAGTGTGTGTCTTTGCCAGTAGTAAGCAGCAATATTCAGTCCTGCAAAGAACAGGGTACCTATTCCGAGCGTGAGCACGCTCAGACGGGCCAGGGAATATAATCGTTGTTGGTCGAGCAAATCTAACTCATCAAGTTTGCGTATATGTCCGGCATCTATAGCTGCCTGTTGCTTCTGCCGCAGGTCAGGATGGAAACGGTCTATTAATGTTAATGACATATGTTCCTCTGGCAGGTTATCTTCTATGATATCACAGCTACCTGCTATACTGTGTAAGGAAACGGGGTTTTTAGGGGCTACCGCCCCTAAAACGGGGCTTGGGGTGTCCCCAAATCTCTCTTTTTCCAGAATCATCCCAAAGGCTGAAGAACCGAAAAGAAGAGGGATTGAAAAGCTAAGAAAGGATGGTCAACCTATGCGGCGTATTCAAGCCTGGGCTTATCTTGCCGTTGTGCTTGCTCTATTCTGGCTGGTTCTTGCCTTCATGCTCATCGTCTTTTCCGATTTCCCTTTTATAGTCATTAGCATGGGGCTGACCACCCTTGCTATCCTCTCGGCACTTGTTTGCGCCCTTGCATGGGCATATCAAAACAACCGGTAAAAATAAGTAAGGATAAAACTCATGATCGATATCTGTCTGTTAGGAACGTGTGGCATGATGCCTATGCCGGGGCGCTGGCTCTCGTGTGCCCTGGTTCGCTGTGGGGCAACATTAACACTACTTGATTGTGGCGAAGGGACACAGGTTCCCTGGAAAACATTGGGCTGGGGATTTCGCCAGCTTGGGGCCATCTGCCTTACACATATGCATGCCGACCATGTGGCCGGTTTGCCGGGTGTGCTCTTCATGGTAGCTCACGCCGGAAGAACTGAGCCACTCACCATTTATGGACCGCCAGGCACCGCCTATGTTATCGATGGACTGCGGCGTATTATACCCGATCTACCATTTCCTCTAGAGATTCGCGAGCTGAAAAGCGGCGAACAATTCGATCTGCCGGCTGGATTGCGAGGTTCCTGTGCCTCTGCGTCCCACGGAGTTCCCTGCCTGGCTTATCGCATGGAATTGCAACGTCGACCAGAATTTCAGGTGGAGCGAGCGCAGGCCCTGGGTTTGCCTGTACAACTCTGGTCGCAACTACAGCGCGGGGAAACAGTAGAATATAACGGCCAGACTATAACCCCCTCCCAGGTGCTAGGCCCTCCACGACGTGGTATCTCGTTAGCATTCATAACCGATACGCGACCAACAACTTCACTCGCCACCTTTGTCAATGATGTGGATCTGCTGATTTGTGAAAGCATGTATGATGACCCGCAGGATTTGCCATTGGCACGAGCCAACATGCATATGGTAGCCGAAGAATCCGCTGGCCTGGCTAAGGCCGCTGGAGCACATTCGCTCGTACTGACCCATTTTAGCCCGAAGATTAACGACACATCAAGGGCTGAAAAAGCGGCTCGTCGTGTCTTTGCGAACACACGAGTCGCCAGAGATGGGATGATCGTGACGTTGGAATTTGCTTGATCTCAACTTGCCTCTGGCAAATCGCGGGCAGATGTATTATTTATATCCGTCTGCTCTACCACTGGAGCTTCCACCAGTTGCAAACGAGGGCGGGCATCCTGCAAGTGGAGAGCGAAGAAATCGATAACGCGCTTCACGTAGGCGTCGCGGTCAGCAAAGTAGGCACCACAGTGATCGGCTTCGGGGATGATCCAGAGCTCTTTCGGCTCCTTTGCTGCTCCATAGAGGAGTGCCCCATCGCGGGGGTCTACTATGGTATCCTTCCCACTCTGGATGATCAGGATAGGCCGGGGTGAGATCTTGCCAATATCGCGTAGCGGTTCAACCTGGTGAAAACGGTAGCCAGCACGCCATCCCATCAAGTGATCTGCAATCCAGACAAAAGGAGCAGAGGGCAGTGGAAGTATGCGCCGTATATTGTAATCAACGGCGCTCCAATGGGTGGCAAAGGAGCTATCGGCTATGACCGCCTCTACGTCATTAATCCGTGCGCAGCTCATGATAGCAACTGCCGCACCCATTGAATATGCCAGCACACCAAGGCGCGTTTGTGGGGCACGCTCTTTGGCATAGGCTACTGCTCCAAGGAAGTCGTTCACCTCCCGGTAGCCAAGTGTGATGGACTTCCCAACGAATGTCCCATGCCCATAATATTCAAAGGCCAGGACATTATGACCGGCCTTCCAGAGTTGTCCGCAAATACCTAAAACATCGGTCTTGCGGGAGCGATACCCAGGACAAACTAGAATGGTGCTAGTCGCCTGGGGACAGGGGATATACCACCCGCTCACTTTATAGTCTCCGTGTAGTGGTGAGAAGGCGACAACTTCTGCGGGAAGACCGAGTTCGTAGGGAGTAAAGCTATATTCCTCGAATTTGGCAGGTTTTGGCTTGGGGCGAATAAGTGTTTCTACAACATAGAGTGCCACACTAAACATAATTCCTAGTAAGCCAATACCGCTCCCCAAACCTCCGAAGATGATCGACTTCAGTAAAGAACGAGAAAAATTTGCATGATGCATTTGCGACATACAAGTTGCCAGACTTTCTAGCCGCCATTGGCTTCACTGGACGCTTACTACAATGTAACAACACGATTCATGACAGATTTATGCCCACTTGTTCCCACTTATGCCCACCTCTCTTCCCTTATATTACATAGTACGTTGAAAGTAGGTGCAGAGTACTCATAAGGGAGTAACCAGTATTGAGATTTTTGGGCGGTGCGATCATCGTTCCCCACAGAACGAAATTGTTTCCCAGGTTATCTATTGGCACGATGTCTAAAAAAGGATTACATTTAATTGGTGAGAAGGTCCTTCATGATTTTGTAAGTGAACCTGGCACCTTGGCGGGTGCCAGGTTCGTTACTCATCAATGCTTGTCAACGATTGGCTAGCACTACAACGGCCTGCACTATGAAGAAACGCAAACAAAAAACTATACAAAACAATCAAGGGCCTTTAATTACTTCAACGGAAACAAGGCTACCTATAGATACACACGCGTCTGCCGAGGCACAGCCACAATCCTCGCCTGAAATGCTCCAGGTGAGCCAACAAAAAATCTCTCGGACGATGGAGTACACCACTATTATCATTGGCTGGATACTCCAGGGCGGTGTGCTCTTAAGTGCAGCCATCATCCTGATAGGCATGCTGCTTTTGCCCTTCCATTCCGGAGGACTTTCTGAACAGAGTCTCGTCTCATTTCCACATACCCTTGCTGAAGAGTGGACAGGCTTGCTTGCCCTCCGTCCCCAGGCAGTGATTGTTCTTGGTCTCTTGCTACTGATTGCCACTCCAGTAATGCGTGTGGCAGTCTCAGTCGTCGCTTTTGCTATCGAGCGTGATTACCGTTATGTAGTTATAACGCTGCTTGTGCTGGCTATTCTGATAGCGAGTTTCCTGATTGGGAAAGGAGGGGGATGATCCACATGATACATCTCTCCCTTCTCATTCTCCTGCTCATCTTTCTTGGAGCGATGCTCGCCGGAATACTGGGTTCCCTTGTCGGCCTTGGTGGTGGAGTGCTCATTGTTCCAATGTTAACCCTGGCCTTCGGGTTGCCAATTCACTATGCCATTGGCACAAGCATTGTTGCAGTAATCGCCACTTCAAGTGGTGCGGCGGCTGCTTATGTGCGAGACCGCCTGACGAATATGCGTATCGGTATGTTCCTGGAGATAGGAACGACGACCGGGGCAATTACTGGGGCATTCCTGGCCGGTCTCCTGGCTCCTGGGATACTCTTTCTGATCTTTGGAGTGATCTTGCTAATTTCTGTTCTCCCCTTGATTTTCAAACTTGGGGAAGAACTGCCCAGCGATGTGCATAACGACCGTCTGGCAAAATGGCTGCACCTTTCCAGTTCCTATCCAGATCAGCATTTAGGCCGTGAGGTCCCCTATGAAGTAAAACGTACACCACCTGGTCTGGCGATGATGTATGGCGCAGGGGTGATCTCAGGACTGCTCGGTATCGGCAGTGGCGCGTTCAAGGTCCTGGCAATGGATACTGTAATGGGGCTCCCGATGAAAGTGTCTACCACAACCAGCAATTTCATGATTGGTGTAACGGCAGCAGCCAGTGCTGGCATCTACTTTTCGCGTGGCGATGTCCCTCCTCTGATTGCTGGCCCTGTGGCACTTGGTATCCTATTGGGTGCATTCATTGGCACTCGCCTGCTGGGGCACTTGAGCAACAAAGCAATTCGCCTGATCTTCATCCCCGTCATGGCGGCTATTGCGATTGAGATGGTGCTGCGTGGATTGGGGATTGCACCAATTTGACATAAATTTAGGATCGGCACTGCCTGATGGCACCGCTTCGTGGTGCCATCAGGCAGTGCCGATCCTAAATCGTTTCACCTTCTCGAATCCTGTCCTATCCCATTCATCCATTCCACCCACCACGTTAGAGATGTTGGTGAAACCGTGTTTTTGGAGAAGAGCGCTGGCAATGGCGCTCCGCTGACCACTGGCGCAGATTACAGCCATCGGTTGTCCGGCGTCGGGGCGCAATTCGTTGTGCCCCTCTTGCAGGTGTTGTTCGATCAAATAGTACGGAAGGTGAATGGCTCCCTCGATATGCCCCTCGTCCCACTCACTCTGATCTCGCACATCCAATACGGTGAAGGCACGAAGTTGTGTATGCAGTTCGTCGATTGAAACCTGGCGTAACTGCTCTATGGGCAACCCTGCTTGCTGCCATGCGGCCATGCCACCCTCCAGGGAGCCGATCACCCGGTCATAGCCAACCACCGCCAGCTGCTTCACCGCCTCCTGTAAATCGCGCTCATCCTTGACCACCAGCAGCAGCCGAGCATCTGAGGGAGCAACAAATCCGAAACGCGTGGCAAAAGCAGACCCATGCAAGGCAACATGCAACGCTCCTGGAATATGCCCCTCGCTAAACTCTTGTGGGGAGCGGATGTCAACCACCAACGCGCCGCTCTGCATCTCGCGTTGGAACGCCTGCACCTCGAGAGCTTTAGGGATCACCGGATCGGGCTGATGGCTATAGTCACCCCGGTTCCGCTCAACAATCGTCGCCATATTGGCAGGACGCGGCGGCAGATGCTCATTCATCTCATGGAGAAAGACTTCACGTGAACGAGGCGCAATCACCGGATTATGTTTGCGCTCAAAGCCAATCGTCGAACTGGTCTTGGCATTCATGCCACGCCCACACAACGACCCGGCCACATGCGCCGGATAGACCTCCACCCCATCATCCAGCTTCAACAGGCGCTCAAAGATGCTCTCGTAGAGCGCATCGGCCCCTTCTTCCCCAGCAACCGCCAGGTCGGGTCGGGCCACATCCCCAATAAAAAG
>WNGL01012377.1_pt1 | contig 14318 bp, 16 predicted proteins | sample 5400591 | NCBI WGS metagenome assembly WNGL01 (sample SAMN13153377, study PRJNA577476) | soil metagenome | isolation source: 80 cm soil or saprolite under Garry oak tree replicate 1 | place: USA:California | collected 2016-06-15
TGGTTCATCCCTGGCGGCACGCAGGAAGACGACCAGTCGCCCCGGCAGACCGTGCGGCGCGAGGTTCGCGAGGAACTGGGCGTGTGGCTGCGCCTGGCGAACCCGGAGCCGGTGCTGGTGTCCTGGACCTGGCCCCGGCGCGGGAAGCGACGCGGCCGGTATTCGTTCCTGTTCGATCTCGGCGTGCATGACGCCGCCGCGCTGGACGCGCGGATCGTGTTGCAGGCCGGTGAGATCGCCGAGTACCGCTGGGTTCCGCCGCCGCTCGCGTTGTCGATGCTGCACCCCGGCCTGGCCGAGCGTTTGGCCGCCTGGCAGCGCGGCCAGCGCTACATCGAGCAGAAGCCCTTCGATCTGGCGCTGCGGCCGGCCGGCTGAACCGCGCCCGTGCACGCTGTTGGGAGAAATCGTGACGGATACCTCGTATGGTCCGGCCGGTCCGCCGCACCGCCGGTACCCCATCCGAGTCGCTCGCGCGCCGGTCAGCATCAGCGGCGTCCTGACGGCGGTGTTCGCGTTCATGCCCTCCACCCGGCCCGCGCCCGCCCGCACCGCGCCGACGGCCACACCGGAGAACCGGCTGGCCACTGCTGTCACCCGGCGAGCGCCAGCACCCCTTACCCACCAACGCTTTCGAGGAGTCAGTCGCATGATGCCCCGCGATTTCGTCACTGATCACTCCGCGCTGTCACGGGTGATCATCCGCACCGAATCCGCCCTGGCCGCCGCCCGCTGCGCCGTGGAGGTGTCCGGGGCGGCAGAGCTGACACAGGAGCTATGTGACGCCGTCGAGCAGACCCGCGCCGAGTTGATCACCGCGCTGGGGGAGCTGTGCGTGAGCACCGGCCAGCAGCCGGCGGCGTTCGCTGTCCGGGTCACCGAAGATCTGAGCCAGTCGTTGAGCAGGATCCCCGGCGCCGCGCCTATGCAACCGCCGCCGGTTCAGAGTAGAGGACTCCAGCGGATGAGCGCCGCCACTAGCGCGGGGTCCGAGGGTGACAGGCCGCCGCGCGCAGGCATATCGGTCGACACCCTCGCGACAGCAGTCGTGACGGCCGAGGGTGCCTTCTTCCGGCGATCAACAAACGTGGCCGGTCGGACATGTTCGAAGGTCGAATGGACTATCCGCGAACTGGAATGGTGACCGATGAGCCACGTCGAGCTACAACGCGACCTACACAGCCTTACACGGGGTCGGGGCGTCCACACACCGGATATCTGTACCCGCCTGGGGCCACACCTTCGTGCGGCGTGGGGAATTACGGGGGACTCGACGTCCATGGCAATCCGCGGGCAGGTATCGCGACGGCTGGAAGCACTGTGCCGTGAGCTGCCGCCGGATCTCTCGATGGCCGGGCTGGTCGCCTTCGGGTTGTACTTGCCGGCGCAGGACGCGCTGCTGAAGAATCGTGTTCGCTGGCTGGCGTCGCATCTGAACCGTGATTCACGTACCGCGCGACGCCGAATAGACACCGCAGTCGAGTCTCTTGCCCGCGACATCACGGTCGTGGCCACGGTGTCTGTTGCCGCGTCGGTGCCCTACGAGCTGCTGGGCGGGCTTCTGCTCGATGCTGGACCGCGGTTGGTCGCGCGTGCCCGCGGCGTTCTGGGCCACAGCACCGTTGAGCACGCCTATGCCTGTGCCATCGGCGAGCAACGGCTTGCTAGCGTCTCGTCCGTCGTTGTCCCCGACGGCGTCGCGGGTGTGCGGCAGCCGGTTGGCGTTGACGCAGGGTCGCGACACGCTGGACACCGACACCGGGCAAATTCAGCGCTCGCCATGTCCAACCCGAACGCTGATGCGATCTCTGACACGGCCAGCGCGCGGGGCATCGGGCCGGTCGGCAAAGCCGCCTACGTTGTGGGCGGCCCGGTGCGGTGGCAGTCTCTGAGCGACACCCGCCGCTCTCAGCCGCCGGTCATCACGGTCCATCGGGGCGAGTGCCGCCACACCGCCTGGCCACGCGATGTGGTCGTCGGCTCTCTGTCGCTGGACAGCCATCACCAGGACCAACGCCGAACCGGCCGTCCTGCTGGCGCCCCGCGGCCCGCAGGCGTCGTGGAGGATGCGGCGTCGCCGGACGTCCTCGACCACCGCCAGTGTGAGCAGAGGGAGACCAAAGCCGAGGAAGTCGCCCGCGACGTACGGTACCTGACCGTCGTGTATGACGAGTTGGAGAAGGCCGCCGATCGCGACCTGTTTCACCAATTTGTCAGCACCGCGTGGTATCTCGCCGGGGACGGGCAGATCAGCCCGCGCTGCGGCGGCGACCGTTGGACCGTGCGGATCAAGCCTCCGGCTGAGGATCTGCTGGCCAAGCTGGAACAGGTCGCCCACGAGTTGGCGGCCCGCGCTTCCCGGCGCTGGCAGATTAGCCGCGCAGGATAACCACAATGGCTTTGACGCTGCGGGATTCCCCGATCCCGCCTCAGCCCCGGATGCACCGATTGAATTGTCTTGATCGTTCCTCCGGTCTTTGTTGATCTTTGCTCGGTCTGGGCTCGAACTGAGCCCAACCCAGCTCGAACAGAAGGAGTTGGTGGCGATGATCGCATCAGCCCGCGAGGGTAACCCGCCAGGCCGTGACGTTGCGGTGCTCGGCACGCAGTGCGAGGCGACTGGACTGGGCCTGGCGACAGGGGGCAGTGTGATCGACTGCGGCGGAAGCGACCCGGGCATCATCCACGTCGAACTTCCCCGGGGCTGGCCCGCGCGGGCACACACGCTGGCCAGGTGGCTAGCTCTGATCACCGTGCATGGCATGACCTGCGGGAAACGCCATGCCAATGACCACCACCTGTGGCTTCACCTGCGCGGCGCGTTCCCGTCCGGGCAGCCCGTCATCGTCTCCGCCGAGTATCACGAGCGCGCCGAAACCGAACAGGCCAGGCTGATCCACACCTCGATCCAGCGGCCGCGGCCCGAGACCCTCGTCGGGCGACTGGCCGCCATCGACGACCGGCGAGTTGATCCGCGCTACCCGATCACGGTGATCTCCTTCGGCTGGCGGTACCTCGACGGCGCACCGCCGCCCGAAGCCGAACACATCGAAGACATCCGCGACCGTGTACACGACCCCTCTGCCGACAAGGAAATCCTCGCCCTGGACGGCACGCACCCGCATGTTCTGCGGGTCGTGCTGAACACCGTCGGCGCTGTGACGGTGCTGCGCGAGCTGTTCGTCCACGCCGTGTCGCTTCCAGCCGACCGGCCGCGCCGCATCCGACGGGCTGCTCCGCCGGTCGCCACCGACCGCGCCCGCCTTGACCGAGCAGGTTGCCGCCGACCTACGCGGCATCGGGCATCGCGTGGTGGTCGACCACCGCCACCTCCATCTGGCCTACGCGAGCGCCGACAGCAACACCGAACATCGTTGAGGCGACACCACACTGCCTGCGCCGATGGCGCGTCCGGTGGACAGGCGCTGTTGACGAACGTGGCGAACAACAGATCGTTCCGGCACTGATCGAGGAGAGTCCATGACCCATGACGCCAGGCCACCGTTGACGGAAGAAGGGCACGAGGCGATCCGATGAGTGGCTACACAGTGGACCCAGGTGCCCTGTATGTGACGGCGGAGGGTATCCAGGCTGTGCTGGGTGAGCTGTGCACCCTGGGTATCAATGGCGAATCAGGATCACCGATCGAGAACGTCGCCTTATCGCGCGACGACGTGGGTTCCGACATTCTGGCAGGCACCTCCGCGGACGCCTTGCAACGCGCCCACTACGCCCTGCGGAGCGCCCTGCACGACGCAACGCAAGTCGTCGGCGGCCTGCGGAACGTCCAGGCGTCCTACCAGCGCACGGAGAACCACATGAGCACTCTGTTCGCCCAGATCAGCCGCGCCCTCAACGAGTCCACCGATCGTCTGCCCGGCAACACCCCGCCTCCTCGGCCGGTGAGGGGCACCCTGTCCTATCGGCTGGCGGGGGGTGAGCACTGATGTTGTTGGGTGGCCATGATCTGTCCAATGCGATCACACCGCAGGACCTGATCCCGGGTGAGGTGGATCGAATCGACAACACGATCGCTGCCCTGGTATTGGTGGGAGTGCCGGCCAGTGAAGTCGCCGACGCACTGCCCAAACTAGGCCCTGATGCCTGGACCGGGCCGGCGGCGACAGCGTTTCGCGCAGTGTACGACGTGCAACCACGATTGTGGGCATCGATCGGGACCGGACTGACCGGCATGGCCGACGCGCTCAAGGCGTTGCGCGACGCCATCCAGCACGGCCAGGCCGAGGCGTGGTTGGCCAAGACCGAATGGCACGAGGCCCAGGCGATGACCAACGCCTCCCAAGCCAGCCACGACCAGCAAGTCCAGGTCCACGACAACGCGGCCATGGCCGCGAGGATGGGCATCGGCCGGCCACCGCCACCGCTACCGGTACCGCCGGTGGACGATCTGGGCGCCTCATTACGTCAGCGGGCCGAGCAACGCCTGGCCACCGCACGAACGGCCGTCGCTGCGGCGGTCGATACCGCGATCGTGGGCCTGTCCGATGCTCGGGACGCCCTGCCGGAAGCGCCGAATCCGTTGCAGCGCTTCGGCGACGACTTTATGGACGGCCTGTAGATGCTACCCACAGTCGGGCAGCCGACTCCCCACCTAACAGAACCGGCGCTGGTGTCCTGGACCTGGCCGCGGCGGCGGAAACAACGCAGCCGGTACTCGTTCCTGTTCGATTTCGGCGTACACGCCGCCACCCTCGACGCGCTGATCGTGGTGCAGAACATCGAGATCGCTGAGCACCGCTGGGTCGCGCCGCCCATCGCGCTGCCGATGCTGAACCCCGGCCTGGCCGAGCGCCTCGCCGCCTGGCAGCTCGGCGCGCGTTACATCGAGCAGGAGCCCTTCGATCTAGCGCTGGCGCCCGGCCGGCTGACCAAGTCGGCGCACGCCCCTTTGGGAGAAACACTATGACCCAATCCCCCTACGGCCCCGCTGTTCCACCACGCCGCCACCCCATCCTGGGCGCCCTCGCCTGGGCCGGCATCGTCATCGGCCTCATCGCCGCGTGGTACCTGTTCTTCCCGCCGTCCAACCCCGTCGCGCCCGCCCACACCGCACCCGCCACACCGCAGAACCAGCTGACCAACGCCGTCGCCGCGGCGCTCGGCCCACCCAACCGCCCCGGCCCGGACCGGCTGACCACGCTGACCCTCCACAATGGCCAACTCAACATCGCATGGGCGATCAACACCGCCGGCACGGCCACGGCACGCCATACTGGCGCCCAGCAGGACATCGCCGACATCCTCGGCGCCGTCCAGCACACCGGGGCGCCGGTGCACCTGCTCGACCTGGCCGGCAGCTTCCCGTTGACCGACGCGTCAGGCGTCACGGCCGAACGCGTCGTACTCACCGCCAGCTACACCGACACCGCCCTTCACCAGTCCAGGTCAGCCGGCACCAACGTCCGCACAGTCCTGTCGCTGGCCAGCACGTCGTGGATCAACCCGGACTGGTAGGCCGCTCGGATGTGTATCCATGAGGAATCATGAATCAACGACCGCTGATCGCGATCATCCCGACACTCATACACCGGCCCGCCCGTGCGGATCGTAGCGGGTCACCAGCGCAACGCGCCGCAGTGGAGTCGCCGCAACCGGGTGACGATCGTGACCAACACGCTCGCCAGTTCCGGGCTGACGAACAGCCGTTCCTCGTTGCTCTTGGACGGCACGATCTGAAGCAACGGAACCTGTTCCCCGGCGTCGGGCCGCCGCCGGTCACGCCGCGTCGACAGCGGCACGCCGACAGCCGGGAACCGTGCACGCTATCTGGATGGAAACAATCGGGTCAGTACGCTGCGCACATGGTCGCTGGCCAGGATGCACGTTTCTTTGTCGTGCTCTGGGCCGTACTGTTGGCTGTCGGGACCGTCGGATGCACACACGGCGTCAACGGCCACGCCGAAGCCGCGCCGACCGCACCACCGCCGGTGGCGCTGCCCGCGCCGCCACCCACATTCCCGATCCCGACCGCGAATCCGCATTGCGCGCAGGACAGCCGGAACACGATGGGCCATGTCATCTGCTCCGACTGGGTCAGGCCACCCGAACCGATCTCGACCTGGCCGAGCCTGATGAACTGGGTCGGCCGGACCTACAAACAAGGCCACTACATCGACTACGCAGACGACTATCTCTGCGCCCTCACGCCCGACACGGTAGTGCGCAACGATTTTGGCGCGAACGGCTACAGGTATCTACTGAACCTCATCCCCTCCTGCCAGATCGCGACATCAGACAACACCCGCGTCATCGCCGAGATATCCATCCAAAACGGCGAAGGGCTCGCCGACTATGCGCATTTCTGCAACTCCCCGGGGCTTGACTTCGCCTGCACCATGACACCGGTCACCATCGACGGTCGCGCCGGCATGGAGCAGCATGTCACCGATCCTGTTCCGCATATGGGCGGGCACGAGGTCTTCTTCGCGATCCCCGGCTATTCCGACTCGGTCTTGGACATCAACGTCGACGTCGACATGACATCACCTCGGACCGGCCAGGATCCGATTCCGGCGCTGTCGCCGGACACTGCGCAAACGTATGCCGATCACGTATTCAACGATCTCACGTCGATCTTCGTCCCCGCATCCCGATGACAGCAACACCGCAACAAGGAGCAGAACAGACATGTGGAACACGCGCGGGGATGCCATGCCCGTGCGCGGCCCGGAGGCAATCAAGATCTAATTAGCCGTAGCGGCGGCCGCGATCGCCACTCCGGTGGCAACCAGCGCCCACCATGGACCTGCGCGCGACCGCAGGGCACCACACGCGGTTCGCCAAGTTCGGCATGGTGGGCAACACGCTCGGTGGGCTGATGTGGACATGATCTCCATCGAGGTATCGGTGGGCCTGCGATATGGCGAGCCCCTGGAGGTGTTCGTGAAGAAGTTCATGGCCATGCGGTTCGAGCCCGCACGGCACGACGGACGACCCTGATATTCGGGAGGCGACTATCTTGCTCGCCGGCTCGGGTTGGACTTCCTACTCGAGGAGACGCGCCGCAAGCTAGGGATCTTGACCTCCGCCGAGCAGGCCGAGAAGTTGACCGCCGACGCCTACCGCCGTGCCTCGGTAGCCGGGTAGGCGGCCGGCCATATGTGCCGTGCTCCCGTTCGCGACGAACATCCGAGCCCTGACAAGACCGCGTCGTCGGGGTTCCGTCGCATCCGACCTTTCTCCGTGGCGAACCTTGACGGCCACACCAGGACGGCGCGGCGGCGAGCCTTCTGCGCGTCGAGACTTCGCAGGGCCGACCGGATGTGAATCTCGCCCTCGCCGGCACCTTGGCTGCGCTACCGGTCGCCATCCATACGGCAAGCGCCGGAGCCGATCGAGCGTTGCCTGCTTGCACGATGCGGCGCTATGCACCCGATCGAGTGATCGTCGCCGGAGATCCCGGCAAAGCAGCAAGGTCGAAGACGGCCTGATACACCCCAACATCAGTGAAGATCATTACACCCGGTTGGCTGATCGCGTGGCACCCGCACGCCGGCCAGGGTGAGCGAGGTGACCACCACCACGCAACCCGCCACACCACCCGCCACCGAACCTCACCCCGACTCCCAGACGACCGACTTGACCGTCGGCGTGTTCAACATCGAACGGTTCGGATTCGACTCCGGCCGGGGCAATCACCGGCTGCGAGGCGCGCTGGACTTCCTGCTTGCCACCACACCCACCCCGCCCGACGTGCTCGCCCTGCCCGAGGCCAACAACGGCCTGGCCGACCAACAGCGCGCTATCCGCGAAGACACCGCCTACTATCTCTCACTGCATCTCGCCGAAGGCTGGTACGAACCGCTGTTCGCCTCCCAGACGTTGCCTGGCCGCAAGAACAGCTTGCACCTGCTGCTCGTCAACACCGCCCGCGTGCGACCGAAGGCGTGGGCAGACCCAGCCGCCCCGTTGGACCCCGGCCGCCGCCACTACGGCTGGGCGCGCTGCGAGATCGTCGGCCACGAGGTCGACCTGTGCTGCGAGCACTGGTCCGGCGGCGAGGGCCGGGAAGTGTTCGATCAAGCCGCCAACCGCGTCGCCAACAAGGGCGGTCTGAAGCGGAAGACGCTGCTGCTAGGCGACTTCAATGCCGACAGCGGCTGGGACCGCGAACTGCACCGCACCAACCGGCTCAACTGGTACCACCAGTGCCGCAGCCAGGACAACCTGGACAAGCTCCTGCAGAAGGGCTGGTTCGACCCCGAGGGCACCAACCCCGTCACAGGTGAACCTGGCTGGGAGTATCCATGGGACCGCTCCGGTCGGCGCGGCTGGTGGACCATCGACACACGGCAACTGGACAAGCTGCGGACGATCTTCGGCTACATCGACATGGGCGAGGAAGCCAACAGCCCAACCCCGACCACCAACCCGCGGATCGGGTCCGGCCTGCGGATCGACCGGATCTTCCGATCGCGCGGGTTCCCGGCCACGGCCATCGACTATGCGGTGGCACAGCCGCCACGCGTTCTGTCTGACCACGCCTACGTGTTCGGAACCTACCGGTTGTGCCACGCCAGCGCCGACACCGTCGATACTGGTCTGTCCACAGTGGCTGTTGGTGGCGTGACGCAACCTGCGCTGACCGGGTAGCTTTCGTCGCGACACCCGTTTCACGGCGCGGGAAGCGTGCGTCACCACCGTCGCATCAGGGTCTCCGACGCCCGCACCGCGTCCTCGTCGGCCCAACCCGAGTGCACCACGTGCACCTCCTCCAGACCAGCACCAGCGAACGGAACCGGGGGACCGGGGAGACTTGGCGGAACCGCCGACCCGGCGCGGCCTGCCTACGTTGTCGTGGGCAGGCCGCGCGGGTGCGGTCACCCTATCGTGCTGCGGGCGCGTGTCGTGCGGAACGCACGACACGCCCGAGCCCACTCAACGAGACGGCACGCCGACCACGATGGCGATCATGCCGCCCAGCCCGGCAGCCTGTCCGCCTGACTGCCGCACGGAGGGAGCCGCTCTATGGCCGAAGCCAGCCCCTTGCCCGTTCCGGCCATAACCAACTGGATATGGGGGCCGGAGCGGAGGGGCTTCGGTGGCTACTCCGGCACCTGCACCGTCGGCCCGTTCACGTTCACCGTCAACGTGAAGCAGCGATTCGGCGAGGGCTGGGAGCTGTAGGCCGCCGTCAAACTCGCCGCCGTCACGATGGCGTCCCACTCCTAGGAAGCGGACTCCCTGTCCTGCACTCCGGTGTCAACGGCGGGATCGTCGCCGAGGTTGCCAAACGTGACGTCCTGAGCCAACTCACCGAGACCACGCGCCGCCGGGTCGCAGAAGCCGCACGGCTTCTTGAGGAATTCGACGTGATCTCCCGCGCCTGTTCCCAACCCGACGACGCCGGCCCACAGCCCACCTGACCTGGTCAGCCTCCCCAGCCGCGACGCACTGCTCGGTGCCCGGTTCGGCTGGTACTTCGCGGCGGACCTGGCGATGGGTTCCGCCGCTGCCAGAGCGTGGCTCCTCCGACGTAAAGCCGGTCCGTCGTAGAGTCGAAACCACGCCCTGGACATCACGGACGTGGCCAACCTGCGCGCAACGCAGGATTACCTGGACCGACGATCTGGCGACCATGTTTCCCATCAGCACCCCCATCCGCCGGTTGCACGGTCTCGGGCTCCACCCGGTCAGCCCAGGCACTGCCGGTGAACCTGCACCGGGAACCGCGCGTGGAGTTCGCTGCCCGCGCCCCGAGACGTGACGACACACGTCCACATTGGTGTGTACGACGCTGCCATCGGACTTCGCCGGGACCCACACGCACGGGAGTACGGACATACACGGTAGCGAGTTGCCCGCACCGGGTCACCCCGACCATGATCGTGTGCTTGACAGGGCGACTCCGGTCGGTCGAGATACCGTGCCCTGAGCGTAGCCGCTGGTTGACGACGGCGGATCGCGTTCAACTGGCGATGGACTCTGAGTTGACCGGTGCTGTTCGGCGGCCGATGTCCACCCGGAGAGTCGTGGGTGAGCGCACCGGTGACCCTTCGGCTCTCGATGCCGGACGGCTGCCATATTCGACGCCCTCGGTCGCGGCCACGATCGCCGCGCGAACGCTCGTGAACGTCGCCTGACCCGCCCATCAACTCGTCGCAGCCGCTGTGGCCTGACCCGGTGAATCGAGAAGTTCGTGCGAGGACGTCGCCCGGGGCCGGTCTGGACAGCGCGAGGTTGCCGTTACTGCTGGCTACGATTGTGCTCCGTTCGGCGCTGGTCCTATGAGGGCAGTGATGGCGGCCAACGCGTGCCGCGTGTCTTGCGCCGCAAGCCGTGCCCGCTCGGGGTCGCCCACCGCGTAGCCCAGACCATCCACCGTGACCTTCGGCTGGGCGGTGGTGTTGCGCCAGCCCGCCAGAATGCGTGTCGCGGCGCGCAGCAGGGCATCGACAGCCGCTGCCGGGTTGCGCGTGTCGTTCGGGTGGGTACTGCCCAGGTTACGGGCTATGAACCCGGCCGACTGCACGTGCCAGATCGCCAGGTTCGCCGCCGCAGCCCCGTCGCCCTGGACGACCGCCCAGGTAGCAGCGGTCACCAGCGCGGCCAGCTCGTCCGCGGTCAGCGGATCGTCGGTGAGGTCGTGGGCGTATTGGAACGCGGTCAGCCACGCTTCCATCAACGCCAACAGCAACGTCACCTGCCGGGACGGGCTTCTCTCCGCCAGCCGCATCCGCTGCTCGTCCACCGGTATGTGCAACAGGGCTGCGGCCTGCCTCAGTTCGTCCACGGTGGGCACACGATTCGAACCAGGGTCCAGGTTGCTGCCGCTCATCGTAGCCTCCCAACAGAGTTTCACGGCGGGTAAGCGCAGCGTAGGACCGAGCGGGCCCCGGGGCGAGCCAAGCGTGGTCGGCCGCGGTATTCGAAGCTGCGGTCTGGTGCGGTCTGCGGCTGACACGCCGCTACCATCACGACTCGTGCCTCCGGGCCGGATCCGGTAGTGAGCAAGCCGGCGGACAAACCGGAGGCGTACCTGCCCGGCGAGCGCGCCGACGGCTAACGAGATTGCGGGCACTCGGACTCACGCCGAGTTTGTCCTGAGCCGTAGGCCAGCGAGGTGCCCGGAACTGTGCTGGCGGTCGTTGATTTCCAGTCGGTTCGGAGGGCTCGCCTACCGCGGCGGCGGCGCGGCAGTAATCCTCTGTCACCGCGCCCGTGGTGTCAGCGGCCGGCGGTGGCGCTGTTGATGGCGGCGAGTTGCTGTTGCTCCTGCAGGCGTTGTTCTATCCGCGTGGTGTTGGTCTGTTGGCCGGGTGGAGTGTCCTGTACGGGCGTGGCGGGCGTGCCGCCGCCGAACAGGCCGCCAATCCGGCCGGCGGCTGAACCGAGGAAGTCACCGACCCGGCTGGTGGCGTCGCCGATGGCTTGGCCGTAGCTGGCGTAGGGGGTGCCGATGCCGTTGTTGCCGGCGACGTCGAGCACCGCGGCGAAGGCGAGCACGAAGACCACCCCGCCGATGGCAAGGAGCCCGAGCGGGCGGATTAGACGTGATACGTCCACGATGAATATCCCCTTTGGAAACTGTGGTGGATGGGGGTAACAGGCCCGGCACACTGTGTATCGGGAGCAAGCAACGATAACGAGCGGTATCCGCTACCGTGACCGTATCGGGTGACGACAGAGCAACAAGACGTGGCCACAGGAAACCGGTCGGTGAAGCAGTGTTCCAGGCCCACATCCTCCTGACGCAGCAGCGCGAGACGCCTGGTCCTCGTGTCCGTCGTGGCTGCCGAACTCGCCGCAGGCAATATCGCTGGAAGGGTCGCGTGCCGGTCCAGACACGGGTTGCTGCCGCTGCGGCCCGAGCACCTGGGCCGGTGTCGAATTGGTGCGGTGGCGGCACTACGGCGAGGGCTCGTGTCGAGCGCCGATCGGCCGGAGCACCTCGCCATCGCCAAACGACACCTCGATGGAGATGGTCATTGAGCCCGCCGGTGCTCGCCGGTCGCCCCCGCGAGGGACTGGAACGCCGAACACCGTCCGGACGACGGTGGCTGGAGCGAGCGTACCGCCATTCCCATCTGTCTCATGAGGAAAGTGATCGCCACTGAGCTGCGCCCGACCCGTTTGGATGCAGGGCACCAGGCAACTGGTCGGCCGGTCGATTACCGCCACACCGTGCAACTCTCGGCCGCAGGCGGTGTAGTAGGCCGGCGTCGGCGAGCGCTGCGCATGGAGATGGCGGCGGATCGGGGTATCACGACGCAACTCACCCGGCGCGCCAGGCGTCGATGCGAGTACAGCACTCCTCCAATGAGGTCGCTCCAAAGCCACGCATGCTGGCGAACGGGCAGCGCGGGTCGTTGCGCCTGGCCAGGTCGACCAACCAACCCAGGTACTCCACCGTGGCAACGCCCTCGGCGCTCAGCAGGTTGAACACCCGCAGGGACAACCCGAGGGTGTGCAGCGGGCTGCCGCGGTCCGGGTCATTGGTGGGGGACTCGGCGGTTTCCCGACGGCGTAGCGGCGGTGGACCCAACGGGGAGTGCCCGGCAAGGAGCACGGGATCGTAGCCGGCCAGCCGGATCAGCCATGCTGGCCGCTTTTCCAATGCCGTGACCAGATATTGGACGACGTGGGGGTGGACGATGCGATGCTGCAGCAGCACGTCACGCAGCAGCGTGGCGACAATCTGGCGGGCCTGTCGGCGATCTTTCGGCACGACCGTCGCGCCCAACGGGGGGAATCGTTCGGGGGCGGGGAATCCAAGGTGGAGGGCTTCCGTTTCTGTGGCGGGCTCACACAATGTGATGCTGGGCCATGCTGGCCGGGTTGAGCAAGACCTCCCGACTCTCACGAGCACGGCGTGGCGCAGGCTTCCCACGCCGGCCACCAGCGCCTGCTGTCCGCGCACCGCGAGCTGTGTACCCGCCGTTGCTGACCGAGCGCTATGTGCTGCAGCCATGGGAGTACCGAATTCGATCGAGTGGCCTGCTGGCAGGAGGGGTGGGTCTTCGGTAGCCCACCCAGCGGTGGGTGCTCCTTGCCGCACCGGTATCGCGCTCGCGACGGCGTTGAGTTGGTTCCGGCGCGTTCACGCTGTGAGATACCGCCCCGTAGCTGTTGTCACGGGCGACATTCTGCGGCTTCGTCTGACAATACCCGGACAAATACTCGTCACCGCTGGCCACCGTCGGGCCCTGTGCTGACGCGGTGATCTGACGCGCCTCACGTGCCGAACCGTTCATGACGAGGCCGGCCGGTCTCGGTGGGACGAATCGTGGCGGTTGGGCCATCCGGGTGACGACCGGCGAGTAACACCCCGCTGTGAAACATGGCGCGAACCGGTCCGCTAGAGTGGTCGCACTCGATCAACCGAATAGGGTTGCCGCTGGCACCACCACATCGTCGGCTGCAACACCTTTCAGCAACTGACCCGCCACCTTTTGAGAAGACGGTTGCATGGAACGGATTCGTTTGACGTGCGTCGGTGCTTCCCCGCCGCTGATGCACAGCGCTTGGCTTGCCAATCCTTCGGACTCAGTGGCCATGACCGCGCAAAGACAGTGCGTGACCACCGTCAGGTATCCGCTGGCCCACTCCGGGGCGAGCACCTAGCCAGCGAGCTGAGTGCAGCGGCCGCAGTTGGCACTCTTCCGGCTACCCACACGGTAGTCGGGTGCGGCCAGACACGACCCGGGCGGCTCGAATGGACATAACTTCACGACGTCCGCACCTGTGGCGAGTGAGGTGGTCCCGGCGCACCGCCTCACGGCGGGCCAGCCAACCATCCGTGCGTAGGCGGTTCCGCTGTGCGGCGGCGGTTCGGTCGGTAATGTCCTCATGCTGTTATGCATCAAGGCTTCCGCCCTATCAGGCGGGAGATCGCATCTTGGCACGCTGGACACGGCGCGTTGTTCCCACGCTCGACCCGGCTACTGCACGGCCACGTAAGGCAAGGGCGGGCCGCTGACTCGGAGGGCCGCCCTTGACGCGAAAGTGACCCGACCCAATCGATCAACCCGGTTGGCAGTGGCGAGGACGACCAGTCCGCGCCGCGTACCGCGTTCCCACAACACGGTCCCGCGCCTGCAGAAATGTGACAAGTAGGACCGGATTTCGGTATCGAAGAAAGGTGACTAATGACGACTTTACCCGAGGTTCCCCTCGCGCTGCCGCCGCACTCCCGGCGCCTCGCGATGCTGGCCCGGTGGTGGAAGCGTCTGCCGTCGTGGAAGCGCGTCGCCGCGATCATCACGGTCATCGCGCTGTAACACGCCGAGCCGCCAGCTTTCGTTCCCCGGAGATTTTTCGGCTGGACAGCCGGAAAAACCCGTAGCCAAGGATGTTGG
>WNGL01014294.1_pt1 | contig 14315 bp, 9 predicted proteins | sample 5400591 | NCBI WGS metagenome assembly WNGL01 (sample SAMN13153377, study PRJNA577476) | soil metagenome | isolation source: 80 cm soil or saprolite under Garry oak tree replicate 1 | place: USA:California | collected 2016-06-15
CGCGGCGCGAAGCGTGAGCCCGGTAGGGCGAAACATCAAGAACGGGGTGGTTCGTTCAACTTCCGATAATCGGTGGCTTGAACCAACCACCCCGTCTGCGCCCGCTGAGGAGGCTTCGCGGCATTTTCTTAATGGGCGCGGCCACCCCTCCTTGTCCAAGGAGGGGACTTCGGCTTTCCCTTCAGTTGTTTTCAGTGCCCCCGTGTCCAGCAAAAGATGTGGGACATGGCAAGCCTGGGACAGGAGGGGAAATCCGCTTTACCGAACTACAGCGTCCGCTTGAATAGAAGCGTCGCGGCGGTCATCGCCACAGCGGCAAAGATGATGAGATATGTGAGATCGAATGAAATGGCGACAAAACCTGTGTTCTTCAGGAGCAGGCTTTTGAGCGCGTGCACGATGTAAGTAAAGGGATCGACCTTCGCAATCACCTGCATCCACGCTGGAAATGCCTGCTGGGGGTAAACAGCTCCGCTGGGAAAAAACAATAGGGTATTGAGCACGCCGAAGATGGCTCGCGGCAGGAGCGGATCGCTCACCCGCACCATGAGGAGAAACATCATGCTGACGAGCGCCAGAGACGCTATGACAATAACCACAAACACGCGGAAAAGCCTCATCGGCTCGAAAGGATTTGGAATACCGGCGATGATCGAACCCAAGGTCATCAGGACCGTCCCTGCCATGACGGCCTTGATCGTTCCGGAGAGATTAAACCCGGTAATCAGCTCGAGCTTCGTGATCGGCGTAACCAGATACCCTTCGTGCAGACCGCGGGCTTTATCGTCGATGAAAATAATGCCCCCGCCAATCATCACCATCATGAAAATGGACATGACGGTGGATCCCGGCAACAGGTATTGAATGTAGGGCACGTAGGGATAGACTTCGACCACATCCAGCCGCGGTTGCCCTGAGATCCTGGCCGTTTTAACGGCAGGTTGGCTATAGCCGGCAATCATAGCCGTAACGGAACCGACCATCGCCGACGCCACAAATCCGTCGGTGTTGTCCTCGACCAGCGCCACTCGCGGTTCGCTTCCATCCACAACCCGTTCGGAAAATTCCGGGGGTATGGTGAGCACACCGTTGATCCGTCCATTCCGAAGGTCCGTCAGAGCCTGTCCGGAATCGCTGTACTCAATGGTTTCGAACGTTCGCGCGTTTGCGGTAATCGCCACACACAGCTCGCGGAGCTTTACCGCCGGCACACGGTGATCGTGATCGACGATACCAAGCTTGAGATTCCGAACCTGACCGCCGAAGGCATAACCCAGAACGATAAGCTGGATGATCGGAAAGATGAGCGACATGATAATCAACGCAGGACTGCGCCGAAACCGTCGCAGTTCACGCTCGAGGATAGCCATCGCTCTATGCATCGGTTCTCTCGCTCACTATCTTCTCCGGATCATGAAGGAACTGTCCATCGGTGACGCCTCCTGCAAGGCATCACGCAACTGCCGGCCCGTGTAGTGTACAAACACATCATCGAGGGTCGTGCTCTGAACAGACAAGGAATGCACCGGCAAATTGATCTGTGCCGCCGCTTCGAGCAAGGCCATCGTTGTTGCCGGGCCATTGCGAGTCGCAACGCGAAACACATTATCGACTCTCGAAACGTGTTCCACGTCCGGTAGCGCTTTGACGCGGTCTTCCCATCCGGGAGGTGTGGCCGGGAAACTCACCTCCAGGAAGTTCTTGCCGGTAACCGAGGCTTTCAACTTCATCGGAGAGTCCAGCGCAGCAAGCTTTCCGTGATCCACAATTGCAATCCGGTCGCAGAGCTTGTCGGCTTCGTCCATGTAATGGGTTGTAAGGAGCACCGTCAGGTCGCGCTGCTCCTTAACGTGCTTCAACATTTCCCACACAGCCACTCGCGACACCGGATCCAATCCTGTGGTCGGCTCATCCAGAAAAAAGACACGTGGTTCATGAACCAAACCGCGAGCAATCTCGACCCGCCGCCGCATTCCGCCCGATAGGTTTCTAACAGGCTTGTCTCTCCAGTTGGCAAGCTCAACGGCTTCGAGTAATTCCTTCATCAAACGTTTGCGCCGCTCGCGTGGAACACCGTACAGTTTGGCATAGATCAGAAGGTTCTCCTCGACGCTCAATTCCAGATCGCTGGTCATGGCCTGAGGAATAACGCCGATTAAACGCCGCACCGAGTCGGCTTCGCGGACGACATCGTGACCGCAGATTTGGGCCGTACCCGATGTGGCCGGGATCAATGTCGTCAGCATCCGGATCAGCGTGGACTTCCCCGCCCCGTTGGGTCCCAATAATCCGAAGATCTCGCTATGCTCGACGGAGAACGTAATACCATCGACGGCAGTAAAATCTCCGAATCGCTTCGTAATTTCATGAACTTCGATGTCGGCCATGATGAAATTTCGAATTTCGAACTTCGAATTGCGAATTTGCTCTTACCGGATAACCTAAATTCGAACTTCGCAATTCGAAATTCGAAATTTCTTTTACGGCATTGGCAACTCCACATACGTCGTCATTCCGACAGCAAGCCGCCGGTCCTTATTATCAACGCGCAATCGGATTTCGAATGTTTTGATGTCGCGCTTCGTCCGGCTGACATCGCGTTGGGTTGCAAAACCGGCGTCCACTGCCCGGTAGAAAACCGTGCCGCTGCGCACTTCGTCTGAAGGCAAGCGGACTCTGAACTGGTCACCGACACGAATCCGGTCAATGTAGGTCTCTTCCACATCAGCCCGCACCCACAGATCATCCGGGTTGATCAGCGTGACGATGGGTTGGCCCGGGTTTATGACTTCGCCTTCTCTGGCAGCCCGCACGTCGACGATGCCATCCATCGGCGCGTGAACTTCGGAATAGGACAGACGAACATCCGCCCGCTGGCGTTGCGCGGCTGCCGCGTCGCGCTGCTGCTGGGTGGTGCGAACGCGGCTCTGCCGAACGGCGATCTGCTCGGAGTTCGCGTTGGCCAGGGCCACGGCGGCGCGCTGAGCTTCGACCTGCTTGTCCATGGAACTGACCCGGGCTTTGGCCGCTTCGTATGCGGTTCTTGACTGATCGAGTTGCTGTACGGGAGCCACCCCCTGCTCCGATAGCTTCTGGGTTCGCTCAAACGTAATTCTGGCGTTCTCCAGATCCGCGGCCGCCTCGGCCCGTTGGGCAATCTGCGCCTCGAGGCTTGCCTGAGCCTGCTGGATCCGGTCCTCGGTCTGCCGCTGTTCGTAGCGCAACTGGGCCTCGTTCTCTCCCACCTGAGACGTGATACTTTCGACCGTGTGCTCGTAGTAAGCGCGATCTGCCTGCAACTCGTCCGTCACCATGACGGCGATCAACTGATTGCGCGCCACCAGATCACCCTCCTTGACCAACAACTGCCCGATCTGACCACCGACCTGCGGGCTGACGATCACATCGTCAGTGGTAACGATCCCAGTGAGAATCAGCGGCATCGGCATCGGCCGCATCGTGTAGTACCCAGCCCCACCGACGCCTAACAGCAGCACCAGAATGAGAACGCGCCTCATCAAACCTCCCCTCGAACGCCTGTATAATAGCGTGGTACAAGGCACCGTTCGAGATCAAGTTGCGACAGCGACCAATGGCCACGGTATTCGCCGAAAAAACCGACTACTCACAAGCAGAGTCCCTGCAAACCCAGCCTGCCGGAGTCATCTGGTTCTTCGCTCTTCTGTTCATCATTGACTGTTATTTGTACTTCTGGAATCCGGGACACTTTTTCCAGGCCGACTCCGTTTACCTGCTGAGTCAGCGTGCGACTTCGGTAACAGAATTCCTGCGTGAATTCACCAGACTGCACAATTCCGGCTGGTATCGGCCCTTGTCGAACGAGACCATCGAATCGATTCTGTTTCCCATATTCGGGCTCAATCCGGCCGGATATCGAATCCCCGTGTATGCCCTATTCATTCTGGATACCATTGCCGTCTACGCGCTGGCTCTGGCCATCACGCGGAGACGAATAGCAGCGGTAATTGCCACATTCTTTTTCAACGTCCATACCACGAACGCGTTTACCACCTATGATGTGGGTTTCACGCCGGAACTGCTATATACGCTGTTTTATCTGGGTTCGGTACTCGCATACCTGCGATACCTCGACTATCGGACGAAATCCGCACGCCGCATATCATTGGCATGTTTCGTTGGGAGCCTGTGCTCCAAAGAGGCAGCCGTCACGCTGCCGCTGACGCTCGTTGCTGTTCACCTGTTCATCGGTGCCCGATCCGAGACTGGCGCTCATGCGTCTGTTTGGAGCCGCTTGACCGCGGCGCTCGGTTCCACGCGCTGGCACTTTTTCGTCCTGCTCCTCTATGCTGTGTTCGTTGTCGCATATTTGCACGTTGCGGGCATAACACTCGCGAGTGTGCTGGAACCCAAGGAAGTCTCAGGTGCAAATTACGAAATCTTCCTCGACAAGTCGATTCTGAATAATGCGGACGTGGCGCTGACCTGGGCGTTCAATATCCCCCGGGGTTGGATGGCCGGATTCCGGCATGTCACTCCGGCAATGGTGACCTTCTTAAAAATCTTTCGCGGACTCGCCGTCGTTCTGCTGGTGTTCCTTTTGTTCAAGGCCCAACGAAGAGCAATCTTGTTTGGCGCTACTTGGTTCTTGCTGACGGTCACGCCTGCGCTTCCACTAAGGGACCACTTTCTGTACTACTATCTTTTTCTTCCGATCGTGGGTTTCTCCATTATGGTTGGAACGGCCTTCGGATGGCTGTTTGACAAGCTCCGCAGCATCCACCGATTCCTGCCGGCCGCCATCCTGGTCCCGATGTTTGCAGGTGTGCTGTACGTGTGCAGTGACAGCATTCGCCATGAAATAGAGGAGAATCGGTTACTGGGCGGCTCCGCCCGGCTGGCCCTGAATTCGATCAACGATTTGAAACGTCTCTATCCGACTCTCCCGCCGGACACCATCATTTATATTGAGAACGGCGAGGAACCTAACCTCTGGTGGGATCAGTCTTCCGGTGCGTTGATCCGGATGGCCTATAACGTCGACAGCATCTCGGTTCTTTACTCGAGTCTCGGCGACGCCCTCTCCCCTGAAAACGCGACTGCAGGGAAGCTCATCCCGTTGAAGCTGGAAAAAGGGCATCTCGTCGACAACACAGCGGCGTTCCGCACGAATCCATCACGCTTTGTTCAATACTCTGATTCGGACGTCTATGTGCTCACGCTCTCCGCTGGCGAAGTCGTGGCCGGACGGGACTCGTATTCGATCAGCGTCACTGGCGTGAGGGATGTGACGCTACGAATCATGTACACGCTCAACGATGGGCCACTCGAAGAATTTTCCGCCCAACTGGACGGTAAGGGCGAAACCCGATTTGAGGTGTCACGCGATACCCGAAAAGGTGTTTATCGCTTCGTTGGATTCAGCATCCAGGGCCAGCCAGGATGGATTCGATCGCAGGTGGCGATCACCGTCCGGTGACCACGGCCTAAAGAAGCTGTGAACGAATAGCATCGATGTCCTTCAACTTCACGCTTCGTCCGCAGGTATGTCGTGGAAGCGAAACGTGAGTCCGAATTCCCCTCCTGGAACAGGCTTGCCATGTCCCACATCTTTTGCTGGACACGGGGGCATTGAAAACAACTGAAGGGAAAGCCGAAGTCCCCTCCTTGGACAAGGAGGGGTGGCTGCGCCCATTAAGAAAATGCCGCGAAGCCTCCTTCGCGGGCGCAGACCGGGTGGTTGGTTCAAGCCACCGATTATCGGAAGTGGAACGAACCACCCCGTTCTTGATGTTTCGCCCTACCGGGCTCACGCTTCGCGCCGCGCCTCCAAAGGAACGGGGCCTTTTACTTGATGGCGCGGCCGTCCCCTCCTTGGCCAAGGAGGGGACTTCGCCTTTCCCGCCGGTTGTCCCAGACGCCCGTGTCCAGCCGACGACCTGTGGGGTAATGCTCAGCCTTGCAAGGAGGGGAATACTACAGCTCAAACAGCCGGATACGCCGCAGCCATACATCCGTCAGGTACAGCAACAGCGCCGCCGCCGTCAGGTAAGGCCAGAGCGGCGTGGGAAGGGCAGTGGTTTCGCCGTTTGGATCGAAGATATCTTCTGCTCTAGGTTGAAAACGGCCCTTCGTCTCCGCGCTGATGGCTCGCAGCAGGTCGGTATTCGGTGGGTAGAAGTGATACTCATCGGGATATGAATACGCAAGAACCCTCGAAGCTCCGCCGCTGTCTTCGCCGACGGCGCGGAATAGATACGAACCCTTTTTCGTCAGTGGGAACTTCGCTTCGTAGGATCCGGGTCCGACCTGGCGAACCAACACCTCAGACACCGACTGGTCCGGGCTGATAACCCGGACCTGCGATTCAAGCTTGTTCCTGAACTGGCCATCCTTTCGAATGGCGTTAATCGTAACCTTCGCTTCGTTTCCGTCACGCACGACACGGAAGTCGAACTCATTGTCGTCACGCCGGCGCATCGTTTCGCGTATAAGCTGCGACCAGAATTTCGGATAGCCTTTCCATCGGAGCCAATCCACGGCCCAGCGGTCTTTCAAGTCGGACGTGAAGGCCACAGTCTTGCCCAGGCCATATTGCCACCGCGCGAGGATCGGATCCTTACGCTTCGATTCGAGCAATACCTCGGATGTGTCTTTCGACTTCGTCGCCACATAACCTAGCAAAGGCGGGGCCGCATTGAAGTCGATGCCTTTGAATGCTTCGACGTTCTTCTTCACCACAGGCTTGAACGATTCCTCGCGAAGCGTCTTTCCGGTAGCAAGCTCGGTCTCTTCCGTAAAGATCTGAGGAACGTTCGTCGGTTCTTCCAGGTAATACGTTCGTCCCTTACCCCAGGTCGCGATGTTAGCAAGCAGTTCGCGATCGGCGCCGTTGCCGACGGCAACCGTGGAAACCGTGATTTTGGCTTCGGCCATCTTCTGAGTCAGACCTTGGAAATCATCCGGCAGCGAACGGCCGTCCGAGAGAAGGATCACGTGTTTAACCTCCGTCGACGATCCGGTGAGCTGGATGAATGCCTCGCGCAGGGCCGGATAAATGTTGGTCTCGCCACCCGCAATGATCGTGCTTATCGCTTGAATGATTTGGGTTCTGTTTGACACGCTCTGAAGGCGCACAGGCCAATAGAAGTTATAGTCGAATGCGACAACGCCAAAGCGATCCTCATCTTTCAAGAGCTGAAGTGGAGCTTTCGTGGCTTCCTTCGCCAGCTCGATCTTCTGCCCGCCCATACTTCCGGATTTGTCGAGGACGACAATCATCGCCACCGACTCGGGCTTCTCTTTCTTTGCCTCAAATGTCACGGGGAGGACTTCTTCAATTATCGTCTTGGAATATCCGCCTTCACCGTAGTTGTTCTCGCCGCCCGCAAGGATGAACCCACCACCAAGGTCGCGAACATACGTGGCCATCGTGCGCATTTGCTGATCGTTGAGGGTGTTTCTAGCCACGTCACTGAGCACGACCGCATCGTATGCATCCAGCACTTCTATGTTCAGGGGAATGGCGTTCGAGGGGACTGTGGTTACCGAGAACCCTTCCGCTTTCAGCGCTGCTTCCAGGTATCGCGCACTCTGGGGATGCCCTTCTACATAGAGTATTTTCGGACGGCCCTGTACGACGATCGATGTACGGAACTTGTTGTTGTCGGGAAATGGATCCCGCGCGGCCTTCACTTCGGCTTCGAGGGTGACCGGACCAGCTTCGTCCTTGATGCTTCCCTCGAAGGCCACGCGATTGAGGCCGCGAATCAATTGGACCTTTCGAGAGCCAAGCGTCTTATCACCATACTTCACCTCGACTTCGGCCGAGGTATCCACCTGGCTGTACACATGAGCTTCGAGCGGAAACAGTTCCTCGGCTGTTATTTCGGAGGGAGCCATGATGGCTTCAACCCAGACGTCACGATTCGTTCGGGCTTCAGTGGGCACCGCGTAAACGTGCACGCCTTCCAGCTTCAGCCGTGAAAGTAGGTCCATCATGTGCCCGGAATTTTCATTTCCATCACTGATGAGCACAAGACGTTTCAAATGATGCGGTGCAAAACTGCGGATCGCCGTATCGATCGCACCTTCGATATCGGTAGCACTCTGGTCGATGGGAGCCCTTTCGCCCTGGGCCAGGGCGGCCTGCGGCTGGGTGAGCGTCACATTGACTTTCTTAAGCTGATCCAGGCTCTCGAAAACCGTCGAATTTGCTGCAAACGGAATAAACCGCGCTTGCTGCGGCCGGCCGGCATCGTTGGTTCGCTGAATCCACTCCATTGCGGCTTGGATGCCCGGAGGAGAAACGCTTTGAGAAACATCGAGCAAATATGCGACCGACAGCCATACGCCGGAGCGGTAGATGACCGGCTGCATCAGCGCGAGAGCCAGCAGTGTCACTATCGACGAGCGCACCGTTGCCGACAGTTGGAGGTGCTTTGCGGTCAGATCCGCGAGCGTCTTCCGCTGGACCCACCAGAGGTAGGGAATGGCCAGCAGGAGCAGCAGCGGCCAATAGGTGTCGAACGTCAGTCGCATATTCAATTTGGAACAAAAGACGGAGGCTGGAGACCCTCACCCGCCGCTTCGCGGCACCCTCTCCCAAAGGGAGAGGGACACCTGGCCGGATCTATCCCTCTCCCCTTGGGAGAGGGAGCCGCGAAGCGGCGGGTGAGGGTTTCGGGGTTTGCCCCATTCTCTCACAACGTAATTCTCCGGTGATATGTAAACCACTCCACACTGATGAGCACTACGGCCGCCAGCAGCATGTAGAACCACAATTCACGGCTCAACCAATAGCGCGGACCGGCCGCGAGTTTATCGTCTTTGAATACGGATCGATTCACGTCCGAAAATGCTCGATTCGCGAGATTCACCGCGACATGAACGCGAGCATCGCCCTGTGTAGCTGCGTAGAGTCCTGGCTCGTTTGCTTCGAAGACGGTTTTGCCGAGTTGTTGTTCGGATGGAATGGTCTTTCCGTCAATCGTTCGAAATCACCCACTTTGGTTTTTCCGAAGCCACGATCAAAGGTGTCTGCTTCGAGGCGGCGATTACGGTCAAGTTTGCAGGGTCGATGCGGGTAGCACGTTCAATGGAAACATCGTGGACGGAAACGTACTGCATGACGGGGTGGTTTTCCGACCACGTCGTGATTTCCGGCTTTCGGACCTCGCCAGTGGCGGGTCTCAACCAGGAAGCCGCCGGCGCCCCAATGATCAGGGCGGGCCGCAGGGGCGGCGTGGACGGAGCGAAGCGGTCGAAAATGTAGGCGTCGATGTTTGGCGACTCTCGATAATTGGCGGGGTCTGTTTTTAGCAACTCGACGTAGTTGTCCAGTTTCAACAAGGTCTCGAGATAATTGTTTCCACGGGTCACGAGAAGCGTGCGGGTCCTTCGTTTTGTGGGAAGGTAAGCGAAAGCCAAGTCATCAATGGAAAGCGCGTCGTCTTTCGACTGAATCGAGGCCCGGACGCCGCCGCCCCCGAAGCTCGACAGATCGAACGCCTCTTTGAATACTTCGTTTCTTGGCAGTCGAACGGTTCTGGTGATCCGCTGTCCGCCCGTTCCGCTGATGGTGATTCCGACCTCGGCCGGCTTTCCGAAATTCTGAACCTCGAGATACGCCTCATATCCCAATGGAGTTGATGGCATCGACCGGATTTCGAACGCGGTGATTCCCACGTTTTCGGCCTGCTCGAAAACCGAAACGCGTCTGACGAAGCGTGGGAGGTCGTGAAACGCCACTCCATCCGAGACAAAAAAGACCTGAGAATCGCCACCGTCCACTTTAGGAAACTGCGGTGCCGCACTTCGCGGCGACATCTGCTCGATCAGCCTGCGCGCTTCGCCGCGGTCGGTGGTGAATGCCGATGCTGTTTCGCCGGATGTGTCGACGACGCGAAACTCCGTGGTCGGGCCGCCCGTGTTGAGCAGGGCTCGGGCTCTATCGCCGGCGTGTTGCCATCGCGTTCGGCCGTCAGCGGTGTGAGTGTTCATCGTAGGCGACGTATCCAAAACGATCACAACCCGCTCGTTCTTGCCCGTGAGCGACTCAATCTCCGGGCGGGCCAGAGACACCGCAATCAGCAGTGCGATCGTAATCGCGACAAGGATCGAAATGACCTTCCGCAATTTCTCCCAGAGCGAATGTGATTGTCGCTCATCCAATACGCGCCGCCACAATATGGACGAAGAAACCAACACACGGCGATGACGCAGCTTAAGGAAATACAGCGCGATTATCGTTGCGGCCGTCAAGGCGGCCAGCAATGCGGTTTGTAAAGGACTCAGTGCAAGGAACGTCATTTCAAGAACCTGCCTTGCCGGAAAACTTTCAAGACCAGCTCTTCGAATGGAAAGTCCGTCGCAGTTCTTACATACCCGAGCTGATACTTGCCACAATAACTCTCGATAGCTTCACAATACCGCAAGAACTCGGCGCGATAAGCCGAGAGCAACGACGGAGTGATCGTGATTTCGCGGCTGACCTGGCTCTCGGAGTCTACGAGCACGAGTTCTCCTTTCAATGGCGGATCAATTTCCTCATGACTTGCAATGTGGATGACGAAGATGTCGTGCCGAAAATGCCGCAGAATGTCCAACGCGCTTTCGAATCCGTGCTGATCGAAGTAATCGGAAATCACGACAGCAAGCCCACGCCGGCGCTTCTCGGTGCAATAGGTCTTGAATGACTCTTTGGCGTTCGTCTCGCCGCTGGCAACGATATCGGTGAGGAACCGAAAAATCTTAAAGATCCGGCCTTTACCGCGCTGGGGCGGAAGCTCCCCCTTGACGCCATCCGCAAAGGAAATCACATTGACCCGGTCCAGATTCGCCAGCCCGATGTAGCACAGGGCTGCGGCCACCCGCCGCGTATAGTCCAACTTTGTGGGGTTGCCGTAATTCATCGACTGGCTGCTGTCGACGAAGAAATATATCGGCAGATCTTCTTCCTCTTCAAACAGCTTCAAGATCAGCCGGTTCAGCCGAAGGTACGCCTTCCAGTCGAGATGTCGAAAGTCGTCACCCGCCACATACGCACGGTAGTCCGCAAACTCCAGTCCGGTGCCACGCTTCCGCGTCCGGCGCTCAGCCCTCAACTGTCCGGCAAACAGGCGCTTTGAGATGATATTGAGGTACTCGAGCTTCTTGAGGAACTCGTCGTCGAAAAGCGTGACATTGGCCGTGGTGGTGGACATAAGAATTAATTGGGATTTCGGATTGCGGATTTCGGATTTGGAGAACCTGCTTGCTTGTGCGGTTCCCCAAATCCGAAATCCGCAATCCGCAATCCGAAATCCCTAACTTGGTTCCGGCGTACTCTCCAGGATTCCCTTGATGATGGTGTCGGTATCCACCCGTTCGGCCTCGCCTTCAAAGTTGAGAAGTATTCGGTGACGAAGGGCCCCGTACGCCACCGCCCGGACATCGTCGCACGAGACATGCACGCGATTCTTGAGCAGGGCGCGTATTTTCCCGCCGATCACCAGTGCTTGGGCACCGCGCGGGCTGGATCCATACCTCACGTATTTATACGTCATTGGAAGGGCATAGGGAGGCCGGGGGTGTGTCGCTAATGTGATCCGGATCGCATAGTCCTGTACCGGCCGGGCGATCGGAACCGCGCGCACGGTTTTCCGCATCTCGAGGACTTCGCCCTGGCCGAGAACGCGATTGACTTCAGGTTCTTTGTTCTTGGTTGTTCGATTCAAAATGGTGTGAAGGCTGTCCTTGGTGGGGTAATCCACCTTCAGCTTCAAGAAGAACCTGTCGAGCTGCGCTTCAGGCAGTGGGTATGTGCCTTCCATTTCGAGTGGATTCTGTGTGGCCAGCACGAAGAACGGTGAGTCCAATTTGTGAGTCCGTTTGCCAACCGTGACGCTTCTCTCTTCCATCGCTTCCAGCAGCGCGGACTGAGTCTTCGGGGTTGCCCGGTTCACTTCGTCAGCAAGCACGATATTGGAAAAGATCGGGCCGGGTTGGAACTCCAGGAACTTTTCGCCCATGGCGTCTTCCTGAACGACGTTGGTACCCGTGATGTCGGCAGGCATCAGGTCGGGTGTGAATTGGATTCGGGAAAACTTCAGCCGCATCACGTCGCTCAAGGTTGAAACCAGCTTCGTCTTTCCCAATCCGGGCACGCCTTCCAGCAGGACATGGCCGCCGGCAAGCATGCTCATGATGACGCCGTCGATGATTTCCCCATAACCTACGATGACCTTTGAGACCTCTTCCCGGACACGCTTGAACTGCTCCTGAAAGGTTTCTACCTGTTGATCGATTGCCGTGCTCATTAAGCTCTCACTTCTTGTCCGTTGGCGTCGGGCCCACCGGCCGGCTACCAGAGGAATTCTGTGGGTGACCGGCCGGTCCCCCGCCGCCCTCGGTTGGCCGTATCGCCTGAAAATAATTTTTGATCAGCGGACGATATTCCCAGGGAATGCGATCCTGATTCAATAGATCTTTCTGAGCAGGGCTTAATTCGGACTTCACGTTGCGATAATCCAGCCGTGAGCGCTCCTGCTTGCTCGCTTCCTCGATGTCTTCCGGTTTCGTTCCTTGATCCTTCATGCCCGCCAACTTTTCGGCTTGAAGCTTCACGTCAAGCTCGGTCGGCGCGCCTTCCCGCGGTGCATTGCCCCCGCGTTGTCCCGACGGCATCAGACCGCTACCTTCGTTGCTTCCGGGCTGGGCGGCGCCCCCTTCGCCGGGCTGTCGAGAGAGCTGGTCGGCCTGCCCTTCCTCTCCCAAAGAAGATTGCTGGCTTGAACCCTCGGAGTCTCCTTGTTCTGCTTGACCTTTCTCCCCTTGCGCGCTTTGGGGCTGTCCTTGTTGCTGGTCTTTTCGCGACTGCTGTCCATTTTGCTGGCGCTGGCGGAGCGATTGTTCAAGGCTTTGAAGCTGCTGGCTGGCCAGGTTCTTCAACTGCTGGGCTTGCATCTTCTGCTCAAGCTTTTCCAGCTCTTGCGCAGCCTGCTGAAGAGCATCCTGAGCATCTTGCTGATCGCGGTTTTTAAGATTTTCGGCGGCTTCTTGTAGGTCTTTTGTCAAATCCTCAAGTCCCGGGCGTGAATTTTCGGAGGCTTGCTGCAGGCTTTGTTCAAGCTCCTTCGATGACTCATTCTTTTGCAACTGCTCAGCGAGCTTCCTCAGTTCATCGGCAGCAATCTGGAGCTTTTTTTCCATGAGGGCGTTAGCTGTAGGCCTTGTTTTTTCGGATTGCTGGAGATCCTTGGCGATTTCCTCCAGGCCGTCGTTAATGCTTCCCAGATCGAGATTGCCTTCACCGAGTTGGTTCTGGATGTCCTCGAGCAGCTCGGCCGCCTGCGAGGGGTCGATCTTGCCTTCCACCAATTTCTGGATGATGTCCTCGAGACGCTTTGCCAACTCGGATTGCTGTAGCTTTTCGGCTCTCATCAGCAGCTCTTTGGTCAGTTCGAGGATCGCCTGCTCTTTATCGGTGAGATTGAATGCCGGCGCAGCCTGGAGCGTCAGCCAGTTATGGTTCCAGGAGAGCGGGACAAAATTCAAAGCCACGAACACCAGGATCATCGCGACGGCGAGATACGATGTTCTTGGGACGTTCCGAGGATAAAGCCGATCGAGATTTATCGCTTGCGCATCCCTCGCCGCGCGCCGGATCTGCGTATCCACCCATTCCGACGATCGTGGATTATTGATGAACCAAAGAGCGGTCTTGATTTCGTCATGGAGCTCCGCTTTTGTGTCGACCGAAGCGGCAGCCTGACCGATGGTTCCCTTCTGCAAAAGACGCCACACCAGGTAAGCACCGAAACCAACGGTCCAAAGAGTGAAGAGGATGGTCAGAGTTCTCGCTCGAAATGGAGAGAACAAATCCCAGGCCTTCAAACCAAGGGGAAAGATGAAAAACAGGGTTGAGCCAAAGGTGAGTTCCCGGAATAATCGATTCGTCCGAATTCGCCGCTCGACTCGCTTCAGCCACGCAATGATGATCTCTCTATCCGACATTAAATGAACGGCTCTTTCCTGGCATTGAAATCCGGTACGCCTACCATACCCTAGGTAGGCGCGGTAAGCAAAGGTGGAATTCGGTGTCACCGCAATACAAGTCCTTCACTCACCTACGGGTTGTATCGGGTCAGACGTAAAGAAACCGGGCGACTATGCCGAGGGCGCGTCCCTCTCCCTCTGGGAGCACTAGTGTCCAAATTTAGCCGAAATGGGGGCTCGTGTCCTTCTCCCTCTGGGAGAAGGTGGCCCGAAGGGCCGGATGAGGGTGCATTTCCTGCCCTCACCCGGCGCTTCGCGCCACCCTCTCCCAAAGGGAGAGGGACATGCCCGAAACAGGT
>WNGL01009238.1_pt1 | contig 14314 bp, 12 predicted proteins | sample 5400591 | NCBI WGS metagenome assembly WNGL01 (sample SAMN13153377, study PRJNA577476) | soil metagenome | isolation source: 80 cm soil or saprolite under Garry oak tree replicate 1 | place: USA:California | collected 2016-06-15
GCACGATTGGCTTTGCAAACGAACCGGGTCCTGGATCTACAAAGTGCGTTAGCATCTTGCCGATTCAGGAGTTAATCCCATGCATGCGTTGGCAATCATGTTTCTCATTGCCGCCTTGGCCACGGTTAGCCTGACCTTCTTCATTGTCAACAGAATGGCCAATCGACTCAGGCGGATCGCTCCTACCGAGCGAAGAATTTCTTCCAATTTTCTGGAACTACCCTGGATCATCCGCGAGCACGAACGCCTATTCCCCCACAGTGAGCCGATGTTGGCCTTTTGGCTCTCACTCGAGTTCCTCCTTATTTGGTTAACCTGCATGCTGTTCAGCCTAGCTATGAATTTTTGACGGCCCGACATTGTTAGGCCGAACACAGACGTGGGACTTCGCCAGCCTGATATTTTCGCGGTCCACCGAACTGAGGGCCCAGAGAAGAACGACGGGAATCACGCCGGGCACCGGCTGGCCCTCGACTCCGTGTGTCACTTTCTTCAGTTACGCGACACTAGTGAGGGACCGAACAAAATTTCCTCGCTCGCGATCAGATACGAAATCGCTACTTCTTCGTGAAAATCGACTTGGGGATCATGCAATGCACGCCCTTGCGGATATCCACCACCTGGGAGACGCGGCAATCGCCAATGATCGAAGTGAGTGAATAGGCTTCTTCCCGCGACATTGGCACCATCTTCTGTTCCGCCAGAAAATTCACAGTCTCGCGCACGGCAATTTTCATGGCTTCGCTCAAGTCCTCGTCGAATCCCATGAAAATCCACTGCGTGGAGGTCTCCGCGCGCGGCCAATCGATGTGAAGATCCTTCCGCACGATGGGTTGGATTTCGATCTCCTTATAGGAACATTCCAGGGCGGTCAGGTTCACTTCGCCGTTCCCCTGCAGGCAGTGCGAATCTCCCGTCCAGATCAGCCCGCCTTTCTGAAACACCGGGAGATAGAGCGTCGAGCCCTCTTGCAGTTCGTTGACGTCCATGTTCGACCCGTTCTTCCACGGTCGCAGGGTGCTGGTGCGACCCTTGGCGTCGTGGATCGGAGGTCCGGCTTTCTCTTTCGGCTCGTTGGGATCCGGGCCGACGGCGATGGTCCCGGGGAATGGTTTCAGGCGGAGGATCATCCCCGGCTTGAATTCCGTGGTCATCGTTTCCGCGTCGAGCTTGAAATACTGCACGTGGCCTTCGGGAAACTCGGAGGCCAGCAAACCGACGGTGGGGAACTGCTTGCCGGGAAGATTGAAATTGAAGCCGGACTCCTTCATAACGATTTTCTTGATGCGGATTTCCATCGTGTCGCTCGGCTCTGCGCCGTTTACGTAGATTGGTCCCGTCACCGAATGCGGCCCGCCGCCGGGATTCGCAAGGCGAAGCTTCACGATTTCTTCCATCGAAGCCCCCGGCTTGATCTCGTCCATCGAGTGGCGCAGCGTCTCAATGGATACAGTGTCTCCGGAATCGACGACGACCTTGGGTTTTTCAGTGGGATCGAGCCAGCCCCACTGCGCGGTGTCTTTATTCGCCGGCAGTACATAGTGCTTCCCAGTGGATTTTTGTCCAGCGCCTTTTTCTGCGGCACTTTGCGCCTGTGCTCCCGCGCACACCGAGCTTGCAGCAATCAACAGGGCAGTGGCCAAGGTTCTCTGCGATGAGATCATCGTTCGACTCCTCTTTGTCCAGATTTCCCAGAAAGATGCTGAGAGTATAGAGGGAGAGCGCCCGAGATGCTCGCAGAAAAAATGATGCAATCCATCCATGAAGCTACCTTCTGACCCAGACCAGGCTGCTACCCAGATAAGGAAACAGATTAACGAGTGTCTACTATTTTACTGCTGGGGCTAGGGACACTGATGCTGAAAGTTGAAATCTTTGCCAAATACCATGCAACACCGTAAAGAACCGTACTACAAAATCACAAGTCCGCTACTATCCTGCAAAACAGGTCGTGGTTCCCTTTCAGCCTTTTTTATCCAACAGGAAACCCTTGGCAGCCTTCTTGCGTCTACCCGTCAGATGAGGTGAGTTTTATAGCCATGCGCACCTAAAAATCCGCCTCTCAGCTCCATCGAGCCACCTATGACCCAGGCAAGGAACAAGAATAATCGTGAGCAACCGGATCGATACGGGCTCACGCCTTCACTGGCTGAGGCGTTCGGCACCCGAGTAACCGAAATTGAGAGCCGGTACCCGCGCAGACTCCCTCCACTGTTGGGCGGTAATGCTCCGGATGAGCGTTACCGCCCCTACTTTGGTACAGGAGCGTTACACGCGTGTCCCGAGCTTATCGGCCTACCGACTTCGAGGTTTTTCTTCGGAAACATTCCGATACCTCTCAGTCTCGACAATTTGAGCAAACTGACCCTGCTCAGATAGGTGACCGCTCGCGCGCAAACTCGCGTGACGACCGCCAGAATCGAGATCAAAGAACCTCTAACGGGCACAATTCTGATCGTTTCCGCACCACTTACCGCGACCGCAATCGGGAGTACTCGGGGGCAAGGTCCAACGCGACAAGAGCAGGGCGGCAGCCCACGGCTGAAATCTCGCCGCAAGCACTCTACAGAAGTCCCGCGTCATTTTGAACGTAGGTATCCCGCCACGATAATCCTTGCTAGAAACCCATTTTGCGCTGTGGACTCTGTGGACCAATTGAAGCAGGATTTTTGGGCGGTGCGGCTTGTAAGTGCGACACCCACAAGGCTTTAGATTTTCCGACTCTCTGGTTCGGGACCAGGAGGTCGATGGTTCAAATCCATTCGCCCCGACCACTTCCAAAATCCTGCCTTTCATTTGCTTATGCCGCATTCGCTATTTCGGCCACAATGACGTTTTGTATACCAATGTGTATCAAATCAAAGCCTAGTCCGACGCGCTCGGCCCGCTTTTTGGCGCGGACTGCCTTGAATACAGCAATGCGAGTGCCGGCCTATCTACGACCCGTGCCGGGCACCGAAGCGTTTGGCCTTCACAGAAATCGCTGATTCCTTGCAACCAGTTCAAGAGAAACAGCAGGGGAACATCCGGGCGTGAAGTTTACTTTTCCGATTTTCTTCTCAATTGCTGTGCTGCGTATTACGGGCAGTTCATATTCGTCGTACTAATCCCTGATCGGTGGCACGCGTGTTTCGCACGAGCAGCAAGACAAGAATCATGCCGAGGAAGGGGATCAATCCCGCGGCAACCACAATCGGATCGAAGGAATGCGATGCGGACGCCTGGCGCGCATCGGCAAAGTGCCCGATCAACTCGAATGCGATGATGGTCCCGATTCCCGCCCCGGTTCCGCTTAGTCCGCTCACCGAAGCAACGGAATCGCTCGTATAGAGGTCGGTAGGCAGCACGTTTGCGATGGTCGAAAAGGATGCGTAAGAGAACGTGGCGAGCCCGAAAAGCACAGTGATCAGGTACAAATTCACCGTGAAAATTGTCGGGATGAGGAGCAACACACCGATGCCGCCAAAAACAACCAGCGCTTTTCGCGCGGCGCCGAGCGACCAGCCACGCCGGATCAAGTACCCAGAGACGCCACCACCGAAAAAATTGCCCAAATCTGCAGCGAGAAAGGGAACCCATACAGCCAGCAGTCCGCTCTTGAGAGAAATCCCCTTTGCAACCAGGTAGATGGGAAACCAGTCCGTGACGAAGAACCAAACGGGATCGGTAAGGCCTTTGGAGATGATTGTTCCCCAGGTCTGGGGCAACTTCAAAAGGTCGCGCCATCGCAGACTCGATTTTCCCGCGGTTTGTGCTTCCAGGGTCTCAGCAAGAATCATGTTTCGCTCGGCATCGCTGATGCGCGGGTGATCCTGAGGCAGGTGATACAGCCGGCGCCAAGCGATCAGCCACAAGAATCCGAGCAGGCCCGGAATGACAAAGGCGACGCGCCATCCCCAACGAAAGTACACCGGCAAAATCAAGAAAGGCGCGACCGCACCCCCGACGGATGAGCCACTGTCGTACAACGCAGCCGCCAGTCCGCGCTCGCCCTTAGGAAACCATTCGGAAACAGCCTTGCTCGCGCCGGGCCAGTTGGCAGACTCACCCGCTCCGAGCAGAAAACGAAATAGAGCAAAGCTTGAAATGCCATTGGCCAGCGACGTCATCAGGGAGACGAACGAATACCAAGTCACGCTAATGGTCAGTCCGCGCCGCGTACCGACGCGATCCATCAGTCGCCCGCACACAGTTTGTCCGACGGAATAGGCGATGCGAAAGGCGATAGCGATATTGGCGTAGTCCACATTGGTCCAGTGATAGTCTTGCTTCAAATAGGGCGCAAGAATGGAGAGTGTTTGGCGATCGATGTAGTTGATCACGGTCGAGGCGAACAGAATTCCGCCAATCCACCAGCGCAAGAAGGGAATGGGACGACGGTGGGCCGAATTCATCTGTCCGGCTACCGCCATGAGAATTCCGCGGCCGCCGTTGTCCCAAAAGCGATTATGAAAGCCAAAGGAGGCACGGTTTATCCGATGGCGGCATACGCCGCAAGCGTCGCCGGGCTAAGCAAACTGGCGGATTCTCTATCCAGATAAAGCGTTACAGCCGGATGGGTGCGCAAGATTGAAGCTGGGGCCATCGGGCTGATTTCCCCTTCGAAGCAGAGCTTTACCGCTTGGGCTTTCCGCGCATCCGGAACGACGGCAATGATTTCTTTCGACTTGAGAATTTGGCGCACAGACATGGAAATGGCCTGCCGGGGGACTTCCGAAATATCCGCGAACCAAGCCTCACCCACTTGTTGGCGGCGGCAGGCTTCATCGAGAGTAACGAGGAGATAAGATTCGTCTGTTTGGAAATCCGCGGGAGGGTCGTTGAACGCCAGATGGCCGTTTTCTCCGATGCCGGCAAAGGCAACGTCCACGGGCGTTGATCGCAGGGCCTCGCCAACGCGGCGGACAACTGCAGCAGGATCACCGTTTCCGTCAAGCAAGTGAAACCGTGTGATCCCCACCTTATGAATCAAGCGCCCGAGAAGATACTTGCGAAAGCTGGCAGGATGAGTGATAGGCAGCCCGACGTACTCATCGAGGTGAAACATCTCGACTCGCTGCCAATCAATGTTTTTCGCGTTGGTCAGCGCGTCAAGAAAATCCAACTGGGACGTTCCCGTTGCGACGATGATTCGGGCGCAACCGCGATCGAGGATTGCACGTCGCAACGCAGTGGACGCTTGCTCGGCAGCGGCTTTGCAGAGAGAGCGCTTGTCTTCAAAAACTCTTACAATCACGCTGTGATTTCCTCCATGTAGTTAAACAAGCGGACGTTTTGTGCCAGGTTCATTGAAAGAGTTTTTATATCACAGCCTACGGCTGTGACGATCGATGGTTCAAATCCATTCGCCCTCATCATTTTAATTTCCGCTCTCATATAGTGGAACTGCCGCCGTTTCCTCAAGTTCAAAAACTTGTCCAGATTTGTCCATCAACGGACTACGTGCTCTTCGAGTCGAACGCGAGAGCTACCAGGGCTCTTCAAGTTAGCAGTCACTTGCTCGAAAGTCTTTCCCAAACGTGCGGACAGTGAGAATCTATGCGACGCAGCCAGAATCGCAGGACGCTGTAAGCCAAAACGAGGAACAGAATTGATTGGGGAGGTTCTATGAAAAAGACAGTGTTTGCTTGCCTTGCAGCGGTGGTTCCGGCGCTGGCCATCGCCCAGGGAAATGCACAGAAGCCTGAGGTCCCTGTCGAGAAGTGGGCTGGGAAAACGATCATGCTCATCGGCGCGCATGCGGACGATGACGCAATGTCGCATGGCACCCTGGCGATGCTTCAGGCGCACGGAAACCAGATTTACATTGTGACTCTTACGACGGGAAATGTCGGCACACAAGATCCCAATTTATCGCGAACACAGCTTGCCCAGATTCGCCGGGAAGAAGAATTGACCGCGCTGGCGGAGCTGGGCATTCCCGGAGGGCACTACATCAATCTTGGATACGACGACGGGCTTCTCGAATTTGAAGATCGCAAGGCGGTGGTGGAAAATCTGGTGCGCTGGATTCGGAAGATACGACCGGATGTATTATTCGCATTTGATCCGGGCAAGCGCTATCAACGATGGCACAAGTCGGACCACCGGACAGCCGCTTACCTGGCAGCAGATGCGACTCGGGCCGCCATGTGGCGACTCCTTTTTGAAGGGCAGATCATCCAGGAGGGTCTCCGGGAATATATGATTCCCGAGTATCTGTTCTACGACAGTGCTAAGGAAGATGAGAACACTTGGGTCGACATCAGCGAGTTTGTGGAGAAGAGGGTAAATGCGGGAGCAAAATATGTCAGCCAGTTTGGACCGGGCTGGAAGAACTATAAACCGAACCTCTCCGAAACCGAGCTGAAGCAATTGAAGGAATCAGTACGCGAGTCCGTGAGAATGAAAGACGGAAAGCCCGTCGAAGGATTCCGTTACTATAAAGGTCTGCCGGATTCCATAGGAAAATAGGCCTGCGATTTAAGAGCGGTCAAAAACTGTTGCGGCGGCCGTTGCATGACGCGGGCACTGAAACCGGTTTTTCTAGTGCACGGTTTGTGATAACTTTTTTCCCGGCCGAACGCGGTAATTCCTCACCGGGAGGAAACGGGGTGTATCGTCATGAAAGGCATTGTGGCCCTTCTCGCAGTCCTGTTACTCCTTGGGCTTGGCGTGGCGGCTCAAGCGCCGCCGCAGAGCGGATGGGTGTCTCTTTTCAACGAAAGAGATTTGACAGGCTGGAAGAAGAATGGGGAAGAGAAGTGGATTGTAGAGCAGGGCACCATCCTGTGCGAAAGCGCCGCCAACAAGTATGGATACCTCACGACCGAAAAGACCTATCGCGACTTCAATTTGCGCCTTAAGCTCAAAGGCGAGGCCGCCGGCAACAGCGGTGTGTTCTTCCACGCGCGCATTACCGGCATAGACCCGGAACATGGTCCAGACATCGAAGGGATGCAAGTGGAGGTGGACCCAAGCGCGGGTAAGCATACGGGCGGCCTGTATGAAAGCGGGGGCCGCGGGTGGGTGAAGATGCCGATGGCGGAAGGTGAGCAGGCGCTGAAGCCCGGCGAATGGAATGACCTGGAAGTTTCCGTGCGAGGCAATCACATCGAGACGCGGCTCAATGGCGTGAAGATCGTGGACTACACCGACCCGGCGCCGAAATTCAGCGATGGCGTGATTGGGTTGCAGATTCACACCGGCGGAGGCGTGAGAATGAGATGGAAAGACATTTTTATTCAGGAAAGCAGATGACACTGGTTGGCCGTGCCTGGGACGATTACAAGGTCGCCCATCTGAGACGTCATTTATGAGCAAACAGAACCGTCGGGCCTTTCTTCAAATTTCCACGGGCGCTTTGGCGACCGGCCTGAGCCCAATACGCGCCGCACTGAGTCACGGCGTTCGTTCGGGCGGTACAACCTCGGCTCCCAGTTCCTCACAGGATGCTCCAGCCGTGCCGGAGAACGAGGGGAAGAAGCCTCTGCGTCTCGGTCTGATCATCGGCATCGGCAAGGATCCGGATGCGGCTATGGCCAAAGTCCATAATCTCGGCCTGCCAACATGCCAGGTATTCGTGGACGAGATTGAGCCGGAGCTTGCAGGCTACCTGTGCCAGGCGCTCGACAAATACCAGATTGAGGCGACTTCTCTCGTTGTCGGTGGACCGGGGAAAGAAGTATGGGACTTCTACCAGGGGCCGTTGACCATCGGATTGGTTCCGCGCGAGACGCGAGACTCGCGCATCGCCCACATCAAAAAGGCGTCGGATTTCGCAAAGAAGTGCGGAATCTCCGCGGTGCAAACGCACTGCGGATTCATCCCCGAAAATCCCAATGACCCGGTGTACAAGGAAGCGGCGACGGCGATGCGCGAGGTAGCAACCTACTGCAGACGCAACGGCCAGAATTTCCGCTACGAGACCGGGCAGGAGACACCCATCACACTCGTCCGCACCATTCAGGACGTGGGGTTGGACAATCAGGGCGTTAACTTCGACCTCGCCAACCTCATTCTCTATGGCAAGGCGAATCCGGTTGACGCCATCGAATTGCTCGGCCCGTACGTGCAGGGGATTCACGCCAAGGACGGGCTCTGGCCAACGAATCCGAAGGAACTGGGCAAGGAAGTCCCCATCGGCCAGGGTAAAGTGGACTTTCCGCGCATCATCGCGCGTTTGAAAGAGCTGAAGTATCACGGCGCGGTCACGATCGAGCGGGAGATTTCCGGGCCGCGACAGGTGGAAGACGTGCGCGCTGCAAGGACATATCTGGAGAAACTGATCGGATAGTTATCGCATCGACCGTGATCTAGGCACGACCAGGAGGACAAACGACCTATGTCGGACGATACAAAACATAGACTAAACTTCTCAGACAAACTCAACCGCCGGAAATTTCTGGGAGTTGCTGCGGCCACAGCGGGCGTCATGTTCATCAAGCCGGGGCTGGTGCGCGGTTCGGCCGCCAACTCCGCGATTCGCGTTGGATTGCTTGGGTGCGGGGGACGCGGAAGCGAAGATGCAACCAATCTTATCGATACGGGCGGCGCGCGCGTGGTGGCGCTGGCCGATTTGTTTCAGGACCAGCTGGACAAGGCCCGATCGCACTTCGACAAGGTGCAACAGGCGAAAGGGTTCTCGGCGGTGGACGCCTCGCAAGTTTTCGCAGGTGCTGATGCTTACAAGCAGATCGCCGCTTCGAAGGAAGTGGACGCCATCGTAATCGCCACGCCGCCCTATTATCATCCCTGGCATTTGGAGGCAGCGGTCGCTGCGGGCAAGCACGTTTATCTCGAAAAGCCGGTTGCCGTGGACGTGCCTGGAGCGAAGAAGGTGATCGAAATCGGCAAGCGTGCTGAAGGGAAGCTCAGCCTTGACGTCGGATTCCAGATCCGCGATTGCCCGCCATTTGTTGAAATGGTCCATCGCATCCATAACGGGGCGCTCGGCAAAATTGTCTGCGGCGAAGCGCACTACTTCGCAAGCTACCTCGACCGGCCCCCTTGGCCGGACGCCTCGCCCGTCGAGCGCCGGCTTCGCAATTGGGTGTATGACCGTGTTCTTTCCGGCGACATCATCGTGGAACAGAACATTCACGTGATCGACATTTGCAACTGGATCTTGAAGGCCCACCCGCTGAAGGCGTCGGCAACCGGCGGACGCGAAGGACGCCCCACGGACGGGGACGTGTATGGAAACTACAACGTGCTCTTCCACTATCCGGATGGCGTCGACGTCACCTTCAGCTCCACGCAGTTTGCCAAGGGCTGGTGGGACGTGACCGAGCGCTTCTTTGGAACAAAAGGGACTTCACAGTCCCCGTACACTGGACCGCTCGGCATCTGGGGAGACGAACCCTGGCAAGCCACTGCCTCGCCTGCGAAGGAAAAGGCCGAGGCGCAGGCGTTCTCGGTTACGGGAAGCTTCAGTTCGAATCTTGAGTTTGCCGACCGCGAGAAGAAGAAAGCCTTCATCGAAAGCATTGCCACCGGTAATTTTCACAATCAGGCGGACAAGGGCGCCGAATCCGCCCTTTCGTGCATGATGGCCCGCACCGCAGCGTACACGGGACGCGAGGTCACCTGGGAGCAGACGCTGAAGTCCACCGAGACGTGGGCTGCGAAGATTGACCTGAACAAATTGCGCTGAGATTGGCTTTTGGATTTTATTTTTCCTCTGAACTGATTTTGGCCGCGGGTGCTGCGGGAAAGGAATCCGCGTGGAGTGACGGAGTTTCGAAAGCTTTTCTGAGGTGTCTATGTGCAATCCTTCGCGCCGTGAATTCCTGAAATCCACTGTGACGACGGCCTGCTCAGCGGGACTTAGCGCGTGCGGCTTTGCGGAATTTCTTACAGCCTCTCCTGCGCTGGGCGGCACGCTCGCGCCGCCAGCAACGCTGCCGATCAAGAAGGGTGTTCTCCTCGATATGCTGCCCGCCAAGCCAAGCTACGCGGAGCGCATGAAAATGGCTCGAGACGTGGGCTTCGAGGTGATGCAAGCGCCCACAACACCCGACGAACACCTGGCCGAGGAGATCAAGAAAGCCGCTGACGGCGCGAACATGCGCATCGACTCGGTGATGAACATGGACCACTGGAAGTATCCGCTGTCGTCGAGCGAGCCCGCGGTAGTGGAAAAGAGCCTGGCGGGGATGCGCACGTCCCTGCGCAACGCCAAAGTATGGGGTTCGGATGCGGTGCTGCTCGTCCCTGCCGTCGTCAATCCGCAGACCTCCTATCGCGACGCCTGGAGTCGTTCGCAGAAGGAGATCCGCAAGCTCCTTCCTCTAGCTGAGGAGTTGAGAATTGTCATCGCCATCGAAGAGGTCTGGAACAAGTTTTTGCTGAGCCCCCTGGAGATGGCCACGTACATTGGGGAATTCCAGAGTCCGTGGATCCAGGCATGGTTCGACGTTGGAAACGTGGTGCTTTACGGCTATCCGCAGGACTGGATTCGCACGCTGGGGAAGAGCATCGTCAAGGTCCACCTGAAGGACTTCAAGCGCAAGCAAGATGGATACGAGTGGGTGAACCTCGGTGATGGCGACGTGGATTGGGAGGCTGTGCGTGAGGCCTTTCGTGAAATCGGCTACTCGGGGAGCGCCATTACCGAACTCAAAGGGGGCGACGAGGCCTACCTCCGCGACGTGAGCCGACGCGTGGACCGGCTGGTGCTGGGCCGCGCCTGAGCACAAGTACGGGACAGTGATATCATCATTCCCCGCGGACGGACGAAAACAACCAGAGCCGCGCGGAGCTTTCAAAAAAAAACGAGAAAATTCTGGACACTTGCCCATAGTCCAGTAACAATTTCAAATATGGACCGTCCGCTGCTGGCGGGTACCCGAAGAGATTTTCTAACTAGAGCGTGCGCCTTTCTGCTCCTGCAGTCCCGCAGGAGGAGCGTCCCGCCGGCGCCGCCAACCGCACTGAGTCCTATTCGTTTTCGCGAGGTTGCGAATCAGGCTGGGTTGAATTTTGTCCTTCAAAACAATCCCACGCCGCGCAAACACATGATCGAAACCATGCCTGGTGGGGTTGCCGCTTTTGATTCCAACGGTGACGGGCTAACAGATGTCTTCTTCACGAACGGCGCGTCGATTCCTTCGTTAGAAAAGGATTCGCCCAAGTTTTTCAACCGGCTTTACAGGAACGAGGGCCGGATGAAATTCACCGATGTTACGCTGGAGGCCGGAGTTAGTGGCGCGGGTTATTCCATGGGCGCCGCAGCGGCGGACTATAACAATGACGGCTACACGGATTTGTTTGTCGCGGGTGTGTACCGAAACACGCTTTATCGCAATCTAGGTAACGGCAAATTTGAGGACGTAACCAAGGAGGCTGGCATCAAAAGCGACAAGTGGTCCGTTGCCGCCGGCTGGTTCGATTATGACAATGATGGATGGCTGGACCTGTTCGTAGTCAATTATGCGCACTGGACGCCCGACTTTGATCGCTTTTGCGGCGAGCGCGACCGCAACCTGCGCGTGTACTGCCACCCCAAGTATTTCGAGGGGCTCCCCAACACTCTGTACCGGAACCGGCGCGATGGGACTTTCGAGGACGTCACTGTCAAGGCGGGCATCGACGCGCATATCGGTCGCGGTATGAGCGTCGCTTTTGCTGATTATGATAACGATGGTCTGATGGACATTTTTGTTACCAACGACAACATGCCGAACTTCCTGTTCCACAATCGTGGTGACGGGACATTCGAGGAAGTGGGGCTCCAGGCGGGAGTGGCCCTTACAAACAATGGACTGCCGGTGGCCAGCATGGGGGCGGACTTTCGCGATTATGACAACGATGGTTTGGCTGACCTCAGCATCACTGCGTTGGCAGGTGAAACGTTTCCTTTGTTTAAGAATCTGGGGAACGGTCAGTTCCAAGACGCGACGCATCAAAGCCGGCTGGGCCTTCTCTCGACGACGCGCAGTGGCTGGAGTAACGGCTTCTTTGATTTCAGTAACAATGGCTGGAAAGATCTGTTTACCGCCAATTCCGATGTCAATGATTTGATTGACCTATTCCAATCCACGCACTACAAGCAAACCAACAGCCTCTTCGCCAATCTTGGGAACGGCACATTTCAGGATGTTTCGGCGGAAGCGGGCTTTACTCTCCCTCGTGCCCACCGGGGCAGCGCCTTTGTAGATTTTGATAACGACGGAAAAATGGACATTGTCGTCAGCGCGCTCGGGGAACCTGCGGAGCTTTGGCAGAACATCAGCCCAGATATCAACCACTGGCTCATCCTGAAACTGAGTGGTACCCGAAGCAACCGTGACGGAATCGGCGCCAAGGTCCGGCTGGGCAATCAGTCCAACCACGTGACCACGGCCGTAGGGTACGCTTCCTCCAGTTCGCGGTGTGTCCACTTCGGAACTGGCAAGGTGGAGAAGATTGGGCGGATAGAGATTCGCTGGCCAAGTGGCACAGTTCAGGTGCTGCGAAACGTTGCGACCAACCAACTTCTCGAAGTCCACGAGCCCTCGAAATAGGGGGACACTGACTGCCCTTTAGGGTGGCGTGATCTCCACGTTCCGTTTTGCAGCCTCGTTCGCAGCTGCAGCGGCGCGCTGAATCTTCTGATATTCCAAGAGAGCCTGTTTGGAGAGGCCAGGCTGGCCCCTCGCCTGGTATGCGGTTGCAAGTTGATAGTGCAGGCTACCGTCTTCATCCGTGGCCAGCGCCGCCCGGAGATGCGGTATTGCCTCGGCCGCTCGTCCGGCGGCCACGTAGGCGCGCGCCAAGGCCTTGTGCGCCGCCAGTAATTTGGGATCATGGGCCAGGGCGCGCCTTAGCAATGGAATCGCTTCTTCCACTCGTTGCAGGTCGACGAGCGTCTCACCAGCGAGATAATTCAATTCCGCCGAGCCCGGCTGCCCTCTGAGGAGGTTTTGGATTATGGGTAAGGCCCCGCCGTAGTCTTGGCTGAATTTCAGGCTGATGGCCAGTTGCTTCTGAATTTGCTTATCGGTGGGCGACAGCTTAAGAGCTTCCCTCCATTCTTCAGCGGCCTCCGCGTACCTTCTTTTGCCGCTGTAGATATGGGCTTTCAGTTCGTGTTGCTCCAAAGAGGGCGGCAACTGACCGAGGCGAGTGAAGGCTCGGAGAGCCAACGCATTGTAAGCTCGCGAACGCCAATAGTGAGACTCGGGAGTATTCGCTCCTTTTGCGGAGGCGGCCAGCATACTGAACTGTCCTTCCCTGAACTCGCACTCGAACGTATGGGTACGGCAATCCGGTTGGGGAAGCCTGAGTTCCTTCTCTTCCTCAATGTTGGCCCAATCTGGATGCCCGGTCTGACGATACACTTCCGCCACCGCTGCGTGCAGTCCCCGCATCGCCGGTGCTTTCTCCAATGCACGATGGTACAGATAGAAAGCGCTTGAGAACTGCTGCTCGCGGAGTCGAGCCTCGGCCACCAGCGCCAGCCAGTACGCGGATTCCGGTGCGGTTTTCTGCAACTCGTCGAAAACGCGAATGGAGAGCGATTCGTAGCTGCGCCCCAGTCCGTACCAAGCCGCTGAACTTTCGGGATCCAAATCAGCGAGCTTCCGGTATTGATCGGCTGCCTGTGCGGCGCGGTCGAGCGAAAGCAAAGCACCAGCGAGCAACTCAAGCGCGGCCCGGTGATCCGGCTGCAAGTGCAAGGCCATCTTGAGAGCCTCGAAACCGGCCGGCGTCTGGCCGACCTGCAAGCGAGCAGCCCCAAGAAAGAGCCACGCTGGCTCCAGTGTAGGATCAAGTTTCACCGCTGCTTCCAGCTGCGGTATGGACTCCCTGTCGTCCCCGGCCATGTGGAGCGCCATGCCGAGGTTCAACAGCAGGCCTGGGTTGTTGGGCACAGCTTGATTCAGTTCACGGTAGAGAGGAACAGCCTCTGCAAACTTGCCCTGCGCCATGAATCCCTTGGCGCGCTGTGATTTGACGGCTAAGTCGTCCGACTGGGCGAGGCTGCTTGATTGCGCCAGGATCGAAACCAGACAAAAGAGAAGCGCTTCCGCTGCTTTCATCCGTGTCCCCATGCTCCAAGGAGCTTCATTATAGGCAGATGGCTTCGCGGGCGTCACCAGGCAATCCCATGGCAAAGAGAGACAAAAAACAAAGGGCGCAGGTCGTTAAGCCTGCGCCCTAACGGAGTGCGGGACACGCGCTGGCGTGCCCCGGCTGGAGCCCATCATCAGCATCATCAGAAGGCCAATCGTAAGCCGAAGCGGAACTGACGCTCGTCGTTCTTGGCCCTAATGATCGTCAAAAAGTTTGAGCTGGCACGGCTCGTTGTGGAACCGGTATTGCAACCGTTTGGGCCTGGATTGCAGAAGTG
>WNGL01008142.1_pt1 | contig 14307 bp, 13 predicted proteins | sample 5400591 | NCBI WGS metagenome assembly WNGL01 (sample SAMN13153377, study PRJNA577476) | soil metagenome | isolation source: 80 cm soil or saprolite under Garry oak tree replicate 1 | place: USA:California | collected 2016-06-15
AAGTGAAAGATCCGCGACGCAACGTTCCGTTGTCGCTCGCGTTAGGCACGTTTCTAGTGATCGGACTCTATTTGCTCGCAAACGTTGCCTATCTGGCGGCACTGCCATTCGGTGCGATCCAGAATGCGCCTAGCGACCGCGTCGCGTCTGAAACCGCCAACGTCATCTTTCCGGGCGCGGGCGCGAGCATCATGGCGGTGGCGATCATGGTTTCCACTTTCGGTTGCAACAACGGACTCATTCTCGCGGGCGCTCGCGCTTATTATGCGATGGCGCGTGACGGTCTTTTCTTTAGGCGAGTAGCCGACTTGAACCAATACCGCGTGCCCGCTTGGGGCCTCGTGATTCAAGGAATCTGGGCTGGTATTCTCGTGCTGCCGCGCACCGTTAAAACGGATGCGGCGGGAAACATCACGGGCTACGGCAATCTTTATGGAAATTTGCTCGACTATGTAATTTCAGCCGCGCTGGTCTTCTACATCCTGACGATTGTCGGGATTTTTCTGCTGCGATGGAAACGGCCGGACGCCGAGCGTCCGTACAAGGCATTTGGGTATCCGATCGTGCCGGCTCTTTACATCGTTGGAGCCGCCGTGATTCTTTTTGTGCTTTTCGTCTATCAAACAGCGACCACCTGGCCCGGGCTGATGATCGTGCTCACCGGCGTGCCTGTTTATTTTCTCTGGAAGGTTTTCGGCACAAAACCGCAGCCTGCCGCTGAGACAAGTGGTCCAATTTGACATAGAAATCACGATTCCAACAAGGAAAGGAACGCATGGCAGATCTATTCGCGAGAAAGCCCCTTAATCGCCTGATGGGCGAAGCGCAGGAAATCGGCGAACACACGCTCAAGCGCTCCCTCGGTCCGACTAATCTGGTGATGCTGGGCATTGGCGCAATCATTGGCGCCGGCCTGTTTGTTCGAACTGCGGCCGCGATTGCGGACCGCGCCGGGCCTTCGGTTGTGCTCGCGTTTGTGGTTGCAGGTGTGGGCTGCACATTCGCGGGACTCTGCTATGCCGAATTCGCGTCCATGATTCCGGTCGCTGGTAGCGCCTACACCTATTCGTACGCGACGATGGGTGAACTTGTCGCTTGGATCATCGGATGGGACCTGATCCTCGAATATGCAGTCGGTGCGGCAACCGTGTCGATCGCATGGAGCGCGTACGCCAACCGCGTGCTCGATTGGTTCGGTTTGCGAATACCGTACCAATGGTCGCACTCGCCGTTCGAGCACGACATCGCGACTGGTGTGCACGGCGTCATGAACATACCTGCAGTGTTCATTCTCCTGCTGCTCACCTTGTTGTTGATTCGCGGCACTAAAGAATCAGCATTCGTGAATGGACTCATCGTCATTCTGAAAGTGACTATCGTTCTACTCGTGATCGGCATCGGGTGGCGGTTCATCAATCCTGCCAACCACACGCCGCTGATTCCGGCGCCAACGAGTTATGTTACCCCGCAAGGAATTCACCACGCCTACGGCGGAATTCTCGGCATCCTCGGCGCCGCAGGGGTTGTGTTCTTTGCGTACATCGGGTTCGATGCGGTTTCGACCGCGGCGCAGGAAGCGCGCAATCCCAAGCGCGATATGCCGATTGGTATTCTCGGCTCATTATTCATCTGCACCATTTTATACGTGCTGTTTTCCTACGTGCTCAGCGGCGTCGCAACAGTCCAGGATTTTCGCACCGCCGGGCGCGAAGCCTCGGTTGCGTTTGCCATCACGAAATACATGACCGGGTTCGAATGGCTGTCGAAGTCGGTGACGGTGGCGATCCTCGCGGGTTTTTCGTCGGTTATTCTGGTGATGTTGCTTGGCCAATCGCGCGTGTTTTTTTCCATGAGTCGTGACGGCCTGGTGCCGAAAATCTTTTCCGATGTGCATCGCAAATTCAGAACACCGTACAAATCCAACGTACTTTTCTTCGTGTTCACGGGTATTTTTGCGGCGTTCATTCCCGAAGACGTCGTTGGCGAAATGACAAGCATCGGAACGCTATTCGCGTTCATCCTGGTGTGCGCAGGCATTTGGATCATGCGGGTCCGAAATCCCGAACTAGAACGCGGCTTTCGAGTACCGGCCGTGCCACTCGTTGCGACGCTCGGAATCATCACTTGCGGCGCAATGATTTACGGCCTGGGCTGGACGAATTGGATGCGACTACTGGTTTGGTTGGTAATCGGCCTGATCTTCTACTTCAGCTACGGAAAGCACCACAGCCGTATCAATGGGCGAATCCGCGACTCGGGCTGCTCGCGCTGAATCCTAGGAGCGCGCCTGTGCGCCTTGCAAGCTTTTCGCTGTCGGTGTCGTCAAAAGTGCGCCGCGCTGCTGCGATTTCGGGCAGGGAAACTTCTAGCCTCCAAAGAATTCTTTTCTCCTCTGGGCTCAGTCGCGTTCGCTCCTCGCCGCTCAGTGCGCGCTTTTGAAATTGCGAGATGACAACTGCCAACTCACTGTCGTTCGCTGGTCCAAGCAAATCGACAAGGTCTTGAAAACTGAGGTGAAACGGAATCGCGGCAAGATCGACATCAAGGTTCTCTGACATGTGATTAGCCGGCATCGTCACGTCATTGGAAGCCGCGACTGAATTCCAAACATCTACCGGTTGGTAATATCCAATCTCCAGATAATACAAAGTGTTTGGACAAGAAACTTCGATGTAACAATTGCCAGCCATGGGTTCGACGGCTAAGCGTTTTTCTTCGACGCCCTCCGCAGTATGCACGCGAAGATGCACTTGCTTATCCACAGGCGCGTTGTCCGCAAAGATCGCTGGCCAATAGATGCTCCAATAGGCAAAGATCGTCACCGGGTCGCGGGCGATCGCAAATAACATTGGTGCGCCATGCGCGCGAGGAAAGCCAGTATCGGCGTGCTCCTCTGATTCTCTTTGCCATTCGCTGTCCAAACTGACAATCGGTCGATTCGAAATCCGAAAGTCATTTCCGGATCTCCATTTGCGCCTGAGATGCTTCGAATTCGCTCTCGTCATAACGCAATTTCCATTCGCAAGCTTCCCGCAAATTCGCAAAAGACCAACTGGAGATTTGTGTTCAAAAAACTTTAGCGCCATTTCTTCTGTTTGAAGGATAGTGACTTCATCCGGTCAGCAAAGCGATGAACCAAAAGATTATTACCCTGGAAGAACTGGCTGCGCGTTCAGCCGAACTGCGCGCTGCCGGGAAACGAATTGTGACCACCAACGGTTGCTTTGATTTGCTGCACGTGGGTCACGTGCGTTACCTGCAGGCGGCCCGGGCACTCGGTGATGTGTTGGCCGTCGGTTTGAACGGAGATGATTCAGTTCGTGAACTCAAAGGGCTGGGTCGTCCCGTGAACAGTGAACGAGATCGCGCGGAAATACTCGCCTCTCTCGAGTGTGTAAATTTCGTCACTATTTTTCCCGAACCGCTCGCCGCGCGGTTCTTGTCCGCCGCGCATCCGGCGATTTATGCAAAGGGCGGCGATTATACTTCGGAAAACCTCAATGCTGAAGAGCGAGCAATTTTGGAAAAAATCGGAGCGGAGATTCGGATCATTCCATTTCAAGTTGGGTATTCGACCTCGGCGCTCCTGCAGCGGTTATGCGAAATCGAGAAGTGAAAGACCGGTGTGTTGGAAAAAGATGACAGACATGCGCCGCACTCCAAAGCGCGCTCCACGCGCAAAAACACTGGTGTCCATTGGTATTCATTCGTGGTTAGCTTTTTGAAGTGAAACGCTTGCCAATCGGAATTCTTGGATCCGGAATGGGAAGCAATTGCCGGGCGATTCTCGAGCGCATCCGCTCAGGCGAGCTGGCCGCGGACGCGCGTGTGGTTATTTCGGATGTGCTCGACGCACCGATCCTTGATATCGCGCGCGAGTTTTCTGTTGCGAATGCGTTCCTGCCGCCCGGCCAATTTCGCACGCGGTTAGAGCCGGAAGCGGAAGCGGAGCTTGTGAAAATGTTGCGCGAAGCCGGCGTTGATCTTGTAGTTCTCGCCGGCTTTATGCGCGTGCTGCACGCGCCGATGCTCAAGGCGTTTCCCCAGCGTATCATTAACATCCATCCGTCGCTTCTGCCGAAATTTCCAGGACTCGAAGCGTGGAAACAAGCTCTTGCGGCCGACGAAAGCGTGACGGGGTGCACGGTGCATTTTGTGGACGAGCAAGTCGATCACGGCTGGATCATCGCTCAACGGGAGATAACCATTTTGGCCGAGGATACGCCGGAAAGTTTACATGCCCGGATTCAAGTCGCGGAACACGAATTGTACCCGGCGGTCATCGCTAAATTCTGTGAAAATTTATTGTAGGGCGTCTGTGCCAGAGGCCGGCGCGAAGGTGGCATTTTACGGAAACGCCCTACAATTCCGGTTTTTGCTCACGCTTGAGCAGTTCTTCCAGCGCGGCAGTCGGCTTTTTCTGGTTGTAAACCACACCGTACACTTCGTCGATAATAGGAGTGTCAATCTTGAGTCGGCGCGCGCACTCCCAAGCGCTTCTCGCAGTGGGAATCCCTTCGGCCACCATTTTCATGGACGCCATAATCTGAGCAAGTGGTTCGCCTCGCCCGAGGCGCTTGCCAATAGTGTTATTGCGGCTGCGCTCGCTGTAGCATGTCAAAATGAGATCACCGGCACCGCTTAACCCATAAAAGCCATTCGCGGTTCCGCCCATGGCCTCCCCAAGCCGGACCAGTTCGGCCAATGATCGAGTGACCAGCGCCGCCTTGGAATTGTCGCCTAGCCCCAGTCCATCGCTAATTCCTGCCGCGATGGCGAACACGTTTTTTAACGCGCCGCCCAGCTCGACGGAGACGACATCTCGACTGGTGTAAATACGAAACCGCGGGCTTCCCAAGACACCTTGTAGACTCGCCGCGCAATCCACGTCATCGGAAGCAACCACTGTCGCAGTGGGAAGGTTTTGGGCGATTTCGACTGCGAGGTTCGGACCCGATAGCACTGCAACTCTTTGTTCCGGGAAAGCTTCGCCCAAGATTTGGCTCATTCGCATCCCACTACGATGCTCGATCCCTTTAGTGCAGCTCAGGAATATGGCTCCCTCGTTGCCGATCACTTTTCGCAGACGCCCCGCAATCTCGCGCAAAGCGGTTGATGGCGTAACAAAGACGATCAGATCCGCCCTAGCGCAGTCGGTCAATTCGGATGTAACCTCCACTGATTCAGGCAGTTTAAGTCCAGGAAGGTGGTCACTGTTTTCGCGGGTTTTTTGCATGACTCTGACACGATCGACATTGTGAGCCCAAAGGGATATTTGCCGCCCGTCTTTACCCCACAGCCAAGCCAGCGCTGTTCCCCAAGCACCCGCACCCAAGATTGCTGTTTTGGCGATGTTCACTTTCGATTAAAGCGCGGTTCACTGCCTCGCATCAGCCGCGAAAGATTTGAGCGATGGCGCCAAATCACAACCCCGGCCAGACAGACGGAACAATAAAATAATGTTTTTTCGCCGGCTTTGCTGCGCGCGCTGATGATAAAAATTATCAATGGCAGGGCAGTTGCCATTGTGATTGAGGCCACAGAGACGTATCTCGTCATCCAAAAAACTAGCATCCAAATCGCCGCCCCGATTACCATCGCGAGCGGCATAAGCCCGAAAAGCGCTCCGGCAGAAGTCGCAACCCCTTTCCCGCCCCGGAATTTGAGCCAAGGCGGAAAAGAATGCCCGATCACAGCAGACACCGCGCCGAGCACTGCATACATCTCGGCTGAGCCCCATTCTGGTCTCGCCTGTGTTGCGATTGCAGTTGAGATAGTCACCGCGCCGTAACCCTTTAGAAAGTCTAACACGAAAACGGGGTAGCCGTATCGTTTGCCGAGAACCCGCACAACGTTGGTCGCGCCAATGTTTCCGCTGCCAGCTTTTCGGATGTCGATTCCCGCGATCCGGCCAGCGAGATACCCGAAAGGGATGGATCCAAGGAGGTAACATCCGAGGACGACAATGGTAAACGTGAGCATCATCACGCCGTTATACCGGATAATTAGCCTTCCCTGAGCGGGTTTTGCTATCTTGTAAATAATTTTTGGACAGCCAAATAGATATGATTGCGATGTCCGCCGGAGTAATCCCACTTATGCGCGCAGCCTGGCCAATCGAGGGGGGGCGCAAAGTCGCAAGTTTCTGTCTCGTCTCAGAACGAAGCCCGCTGATCTGGCTATAGTCGACTCCATCTGGAATAACTTGCTCCTTCCTGCGTTCGAGCTGTCGATTTTGTACCAATTGCCGGGCCGCATAGCCTTCGTATTTGAGATCGGTTTCGACCAGCTCCCAGATTGCGGTCGGCACAGAGGACAAGAACTCACGGGGCAGCTGGGGGACGCCAAAATCCGGCCTCTTTAATAACTGGGCGATTGGGACCCCGCGAAGTTTCGTCTCGGCCACCACGACCCGTACCTCCTTCAAGAGACGCATTTTCCCCTGAAAACGATCGTAGCGAGCTTTGGCTACCAGGCCCAAGTCAAATGCACGCTCGGTCAAACGCTGATCGGCGTTATCGTGTCGCAGAAACAATCGATCCTCAGCTCGGCTTGTGAACATCCGATATGGCTCCTCCGTCCCTTTCGTGACTAAATCATCGATCAGGACACCGATGTAAGCCTCTCTTCTATTTAGCATAAATGGCGAACGGCCTTGAACCTTCAGCGCTGCATTGGTGCCGGCGACCAAGCCTTGGGCTGCCGCCTCTTCGTACCCAGAGGTGCCATTGACTTGGCCGGCGAAATAGAGCCCGTTGACTCGCTTCGTTTCCAAGGTGGGTAAAAGCTGGGTCGGCGGAAAGTAATCATATTCGACGGCATAGCCTGGTCGCATGATCTCGGCGTGTTCCAGCCCAGGGATGCTGTGAACCAAGTCGAGTTGCACGTCGTACGGGAGGCTTGTCGAAATCCCGTTTACGTAAAACTCCTGCGTATGCCGTCCTTCGGGCTCCAAAAAGAGCTGATGAGAAGTTTTGTCGAAAAACTTCATCACTTTGTCTTCAATCGATGGGCAATACCGCGGACCTGTGCCTTTGATTCTTCCGGTATAAAGCGGGGACCGATGGAGATTTGCGCGGACAATCTGGTGCGTTGTTTGCACTGTCTGGGTCATCCAGCATGGTAATTGTTCCACGTGGAACTTGCCGTCGCGAACGCAGTTGAGGGTGAAGATCTCTCCCCCCTGTGCGTCGCCGACCGCTTCAGGGTCAAAGGCAAAGGTCGGAGGTGGCTCGTCGCCGAGCTGAATTACACACCGCGAAAAATCAATCGACCGTGCGTTCAATCGGCAAGGAGTCCCAGTTTTGAACCGCCCAACTTCGAATCCGAGTTGTCGCAGGTTCTCACTTAACCCCGAGCTAGTATCAGCCATCCGGCCGCCTGGCTTGCTACTCTCCCCGACATGCAACAGCCCGCGCAAGAAAGTTCCAGAAGTGATCACGACCGTGCGCGCGGCAACTCTCAAGCCGAGGTCCGTCTCCACCCCAACCACTTTCCCGTTATCCACAATGATGCCGGAAACTGTCGACTGCTTAATGTCAAGATTTTCTGTACCTTCCAAGACCGCCTTCATGCGAAATTGGTATGCCTTCTTATCGCATTGAACTCGCGGCGCACGAACAGACGGCCCTCTAGCCCGATTAAGCATTCGAAATTGAATACCAGTAGCATCGGCATTCACGCCCATGATGCCCCCCAAGGCATCGATCTCGCGAACAATATGCCCCTTAGCTAGTCCGCCGATAGCCGGGTTACAAGACATCTGCCCAATTGTGTCCAGATTTTGGGTCAACATTAGCGTGCGGCAATCGATTCGAGCGGCGGCTAGTGCTGCTTCAATTCCGGCGTGGCCGCTACCGACCACTATCACATCATAATCTGTTGGCAGCTTGAACATGATATACGTAACCTTTTATAGATAAATGGTTTATCGTAATATTATTCCGCCCTGAATACTATCTTCTCGTCTATCGCCAAACGGCTTTGCCGAGCCCTGCGATGTCTGAATAGCCCGATACGCCACGCGCCCGAGCACAACTAGGAGCAACGCCGTCGTGACAAATGCTCCGCCCCAGATCCAGTACTCAATCATGCGCGGATAATTTTGGCCGCGCATGATGCGCACTGCAAATTGCCCCAGGGTCCCCACGTAAGCGTACAAAAAAATACCCGGTATTCTTCCAATTGAGGCCCAGAGCATGTAGCTCCCAAATCGAATTCGTGTAAGGCCGTAAAAGTAGTTCAGGAGGCTCGTAGGGAAAAGTGGATGCAACTGGCTCAGGAGAATGATCTTCCAGCTCTCGCGTTCCACGGCGGGGCCCAATGCGCGAATCGTTGGGTTACCGGAAAGTTTTCGCTGAAACCACCGCCTGGCGATCGACCGGCTCAGCGCAAACGAAATTGCCGTGGCCACGACGTTGCCTGCAAACACGACTAAAAATCCCCACCACAAACCGAAGAAAAAACCGCCTCCTACAGCAAGGATGCCGCCCGGAAGCAGAAGAATATTACAGAGCGCAAAAAGCAGCGGATAGCAAACCGCCGCCCAGGCGCCCCAGCTCATCACCCGCTGTTGCAGCGCCTCGATAAAATTGACAACAGGAAAGAAGCGCGATAGCGCGATGGCCAGCGCAATCGCTAGCACCAGCGCCCCAACCTGATAGCAAATCGCGCAGCTGATCTTGGACATTCAGGGATTGTGCGCGTTTCGCAGGCTTCGCGCAAATTTCACCAGCTTGAAAAGTGCTGGAGATCGTTTCGCTCAACTACACGCTGGTAGCGTGTGCGTTCTGATGACGCGGAATGCCGAGGCTGTCAAAAATTAGCCGCGAAGCGTCAGAGCGGTTGAGAGTATAGAAGTGAATACCCGCGACAGCGTTATCCAGAAGATCGTGGCATTGTTCCAGTGCATAATGAATGCCGACGCGGCTGACGATTTCGGGATCGTTTTGGCAACGCTGTAGAGCGCGAAGGAGCTTGGCGGGGAAGCGCGCGCCACCCGCCAGCTCGGCCATGCGTTTTACCCCGTTGATGGAGGTAATCGGCATGATGCCAGCGATGATAGGTATGTGAATTTCGGCGAACGCACAGCGTTCGCGGAAATCGAGAAAGTCGCGATTATCGAAAAACAGCTGTGTGACAATGTAATCGGCGCCGGCGTCCACTTTCGCTTTGAAGTAATCCATTTCGACCAGTCGATTTGGCGTCGCGGGATGGCCTTCGGGAAAACCGGCCACCCCGACCCCGAAACCGCGGCGGTCCGGATGCGCACCGGACTCGTTGAATCGTCGAATGAATTTGACCAGATCGATCGCATGTTGGAACGAGTCCCGGGATTTATCGTAAGCGATTCCAAGTGGTCTATCACCGCCAAGCGCGAGAATGTTTCCAATGGCCGACTTCGCGTATCGAAGGAGAATCTCCTCGATTTCCTGCTCGTTGTGGCAGACGCAGGTCAGGTGGGGAATCGGATCCAGCTTTGTGGTATGTTGAATGCGCTCGACAAGATCGTGAGTTAAATCACGCGTTGAGCCGCCGGCACCATAAGTCACGCTGACGAAGTGCGGCATGTACGCTTCGAGATCGCGAATCGTTTGGTAGAGTGTCTCGACCGCCTTCAGCGTTTTCGGAGGAAAGAACTCAAACGAGAACGTGGGAGAATTCCCCCGCATGATGTCTCTGATGTGCATGACTCAGCGGCTACCTTCGTTCGTTCCGCGACTTTCGGTCAACCCGACAGACCACATTTTCGGGCTGCGCTTATCGCCATAGATTTATGAGTAATCCGCGTAATGGCTGATTCGCCATGAACGGCGATGACGACCAGGAGCAGGATCATTTCTTTCGGATCGATCTGGTCACCCGTGCGCAGTCCCTTAATCAAATGCGCCGGCGGAGCGACATGCCTCCCGCATTTGCCCATGTGTTTGAACAATTCTGAGAAAAAGCCCGACCCCATCGTGTCCGGACGCTTGTCGTGCTAGTAAATCATCTTGCGTGTTTCATCCGAGAAACCCCGGCCAGCTTTGTTAAATGATCGTGTAGCAGAGTACCAACAACTTCGAATAGCTCCGAATAAGTTTAGGCAGTTTCGTAGAATTTATCGTTGTCGGTATTGGGCGCAGGTCTTATTAACAAGGTCACAAGAATCACAGGTCGTAGGGCAATACGAATGCGTGGTACAGTTATTCGCATTAAGAAGAATAAGATCTAATAGGAAATTCTTTAAACATCAGCGTTATCTATTGTGAAAAACTTGTTCGTCACCGGATGAACCCGTTTCGTGTTCTTGATCCCACTCTTTCCTCCCAGGTACGCCGGGGACTTTGCGCGCTGACCGTGATGACCAAAGCACCACAGGCAGGACAAGTAAAAACCCGCCTCGTTCCCCCACTTACGCCGGATGAAGCCGCCGAGCTAAACAAATGTTTTCTGCGCGACACAGCGGCCGCGATTTCGAGTGTGATTGCTAATAATGAAGCCTGCGGCATAGCCGCTTACACGCCGCTCGGCGCCGAGGCGGCCTATGCTGATATTCTTCCGGCCGATTTCAACTTGCTACCGCAACGAGGCGTCAGCTTTGGCGAACGTCTCTATTTCGCTGCGGAAGATTTGTTAAGATGTGGCTTCGACTCGGTTTGTCTGATTGATTCCGACAGCCCGACCCTGCCAGCCAGTAATTTTTCGGAAGCTATCAGAATACTGAAGATGCATGGCGATCGCATCGTGATTGGGCCGTGCGATGACGGCGGCTACTATTTAATCGGAGTTAAAAAACCGCACCGCGAGCTTTTTGAGCAAATCGACTGGAGCACAGAAAGGGTGTTCGAACAGACTCGAGCACGCGCGCGAGAAATTGGCCTCGAAGTCGAACTATTGGCGCATGGATACGACGTCGATGATGCCGCGAGCTTATGTCGCTTGCGCAAGGAATTACTCAGTCAAAGCACGAGCGATATCGTTGCGCCAAGTACGCAGAAATTCCTCGAGGACATAGTTGCGCAAAAGAAATTGTAGGGCGGGCGCTTCGCCTGCAAAACTGGGCAAACCGAAGCGGTTGCCCTACAGAGAATGCATCATTAGCCTCATTCATATGGCAAAACGCGCGTTAGTCACCGGCGGCGCGGGCCTGATTGGTTCGCACGTTGTTGATCTTCTCGTGCGCGAAGGCTGGCAGCTGCGCGCGCTCGATAATCTTGAGCGGCAAACGCATCGTCGTGGTAAACCTGCGTGGATTAACGAAAAGGCGGAATTCGTCCAAGGCGATTTGCGCGATCGCGACACAATCACAGCTGCGCTCGACCAGATCGACACCGTCTTTCACCAAGCGGCCTACGGCGGATACATGCCGGAGATCACGAAATTTGTGCATGTGAATTCGCTTGGCACGGCGCAAATGCTCGAAGTGATTCGGGAAAAGAATCTGCCAGTCCAAAAAATTATAGTGGCGAGCTCGCAGGCAGTTTACAGCGAAGGCGCCGGCGAATGCCCGAAACACGGCTTGGTTTTTCCGAGCGTGCGCCCAATCGAACAACTGCGTAACGGCGACTGGCAAGTGCATTGCCCCATGTGCGGCGCCATCATGAAAAGTGTTCCCACGCCAGAGAACGCGCCGGTGGGCGGCGAAACCGTTTACGGCCTGACGAAGGTCGATCAGGAGCGACTCGTGCTGCTCTGGGGAAAACAGGTGGGTATTCCCACGGTTGCGCTGCGCTACTCCTGCACCTACGGACCGCGGCAATCGATCTTCAATCCTTACACCGGCGTGATCGCGATTTTTTGCACGCGGCTACTGAACAATCTGCCACCGGTGCTTTACGAAGACGGCGAGCAGACACGCGATTTTTCTTTCGTGGAAGATATCGCGTGCGCAAACCTGCTCGCCGCGGAAACCGATAAGCTCGACGGACTGCCTGTAAACATCGGCAGCGGACACGGCACACCGATTCGCGAAATCGCCGAACGGCTTTCGGATATTCTGAAGATCGACATCGCGCCCGAGATCAACGGCGAATTTCGTCCCGGCGAAATGCGCCATCTTACCAGCGACACTACACGTGCTCGATCCGCCGGTTACAAAGCCACTTTCGATCTCGGCGAAGGCATCGCCCGTTACATCGATTGGATCCGCACCCAATCCGACATTCGCGATTATTTCAGCGAGGCGAGCGAAATTTTGAAGAACAAGGGGATTGTTCATCGGGTAGAGAGATGAGCATCGCCGCCGGCATTCCCGATTTCGATGTGCCGGTTGTGGATCATGCGCGTACGGATTTTCCGTTGCTTGATGCGGACATGACTGTGGGCGCCGCGCTGGAGCGCATTCGGCGCGAGGGCGTGGGTGAGCGCGTCATTTATTTTTATGTCGTTGATGAACAGGAGCGGTTGGCAGGCGTGGTGCCCACTCGGCGTTTGCTGACCGCGCAGCTGGAGACGGCGCTCTGCGACATCATGGTGCCGCGCGTCGTGGCTGTTCCTTCGACTGCTACCATCCTCGACGCGTGCGAATTTTTCGTCCTTTACAAATTTCTCGCATTTCCGGTGGTGGACGAGCAGCGCCACATCGTTGGCATCATCGACGCAAACCTGTTCGCCGAGGAAATTTTGGAGGCGGGTGAAAGCGAGGATCGACATCGCCCGGCCGAATCAATCGGTGCGGAGTTTTTCGAGGCGCTTGGTTTTCACATTGAACAAATCCGGGGCGCATCGCCCTGGCGCGGTTTCCGGTTTCGTTTTCCGTGGCTGCTGGTCACGGTGAGCGGCGGAACGCTCTCAGCGATTCTGGCTCGCTTTTTTGAAGCGACCCTGGCGCGAAGTCTGGTGCTGGCGTTTTTTCTCACCATGGTGCTGGGATTAAATGAAAGTGTCAGCATGCAATCGATGAGTGTGACGATCCACGCGCTGCGCTCGGTTCGCGTCACCTGGCGATGGCTTGCGACGGCGTTTCGCCGCGAAGTGATCACTGCGTTGTTGCTCGGTGTGGCGTGTGGCCTTGTCGTCAGCGCGATTGTGTTCATGTGGCGCAACGATCTTGCCGGCGCATTTGTCATCGGCGGCAGCATCGCCGTTTCGCTGGTGAGCGCGTGCGTGCTCGGCTTGGGCGTGCCGTCACTTCTTCATCGATTCAAGCTCGACCCAAAAATTGCGGCCGGCCCGGTCACGCTCGCGCTGGCCGATTTTGTTGCGCTGGTAATTTACTTCACCAGCGCGTGGCTCGTTTTGCGATGAGCAACGTGTTTAAAAACGCGAGTGTTTAGCGAGCAGAGTTGTTACGGACTATCAGGGCTTGTTCGCAGCCACTGTCGTCGCCGGTTGACTCATCTCGAGCTGCGCACTCACCTTCTGGATTTGCGCCGCCTGCTCTTTGACCTGTGCCGCGAGCGCTTCGGTTTCTTTCTGCTGCCGGGCCACCGTTGCCTTCAGCTCGGCAATTGTTGCCTGCAATTGCTCGACCTTGCGATGCGCCGATCTATTGAGCATGGCTTGGCGGTGGGCGCGCCGAGGAGCAGGTACAGTCCTCTTGCTCCCATTAGCGCCGACGAGAACCGTCCCTAGCTGTCCGGTGTTGATATCGATGTACACAGGGGCCGCGTCGGCCGTGTTAATTTGAGCCCCGACGATACCACCGATATAGGTCGAGAGGTATTGGGTTCCACTGGCAGGAAAACTGCCAATGGCAATGACATTGCTCTCACCCCCAGCGACACCGGTGTCGCCGATATAGATGTTGTTGCTCCCCGTGTCGCTAGCGACCCCGGCTTGGGCTCCTAACGCGGTGTTGAAGTCGCCCGTGTTCACATTAAGCGCCAGATCGCCGACCGCGGTGTTGTTGGATCCGGAAACATTGGCCGAAAGCGCGCTGTCACCAAGGGCGTTATTGGATTCTCCACTCTCGTCCGCGTAAAGCGCGGCGTTCCCGACGGCATTGTTATAATTTCCGCTCATGTGATTATAAAGCGCAGTGGAGCCGAACGCATTGTCGCGGGACCCATCGTCGTTGGACCACAGCGCATGACTTCCGAAAGCGGAGTTTTTCTCTCCCATGCCGCTTCCGCTAAAATCATTGTTATAAAGCGCTTGATAACCAGCAGCCGTGTTGTCCTCGGCAGAGTAGTTGTTGTAGAGCGCATTGTTGCCGAACGCACTGTTGCGACTGGCACTGCTATTGTAGAAGAGCGCGAACGCACCGTTGGCAGTGTTGCCACTGCCGGAATCGTTGTACACCATCGCGTCTGTGCCAGTGGCTGTATTTTCGGTGCCGGCCGTGTTGAGCAGAAGCGCTGCAGCGCCAACCGCCGTATTTGAGGC